>Ga0222717_10001240_pt1 | contig 21168 bp, 24 predicted proteins | sample C33_18DmetaG_FD_165053 | JGI IMG/M metagenome (GOLD analysis project Ga0222717, IMG submission 165053) | Estuarine water microbial communities from San Francisco Bay, California, United States - C33_18D | ecosystem: Environmental > Aquatic > Marine > Unclassified | place: USA: California...
TTATCCCAGCATTGATTCCAAATTTACATGGAGGAACTGAAAGAAAATACACTCCCTGGTTCTTTATAGGTGTTGCTTCATTCTTTGGTGCACTTATGATTTGGGAAACTGGTGTCCCTGAACATCCGTGGTGTGAGCCAGATTCATGGCTTCAAGCACATATGGTATGGCACTTGCTCTGTGCTGCAGCAACTCTAAGTTTCTTTAACTTTTTTAGAACTGAAAAATTAGCTAAGGCCTGAGATACATTAAATCTTTTTGATTAAGCTCTACCACTTCTCTAGAGAAATAGTTTGTATACATATCATTAGCTATCCAGTTATCTACCTGGTCATCGTAGTATTTAGACATTACGTGACCTGACTGTCCTGATGGAAGTACCGTCTTTGAGTTATCTAAATTGCTCAAGTCAACGACCATTCTCATGGAGGGATAACTACCTATTGTAAAGTCATCTCCGAATCCCCAGTCGGTTGAGTTTATAGCAAAGTTAGATCCACTTGATGCAACTGGACCAATATTTACAAGATTAGTGAGTATTGGAATTCCAGCTTCTCCTAATAAGTTTGTTGGATAGGTAATTGTGTGTATCTTTCCCCACTCCCAATCATCGCTATCTGAAGAGTCAAAAATTTCAACTATTAAATTATCAGAGATTGTTAAAGTCTTTTCTAAAATGTCTGTTAGGTTCTCCTTACCTGGCGTATTTAAATCATCCCAAATAATGTGGTTTGGATCTTTTAGTAAAGTTCTAAATATTTCTGATGTAGAATCGGAGTTTCCAGGTTGTAGAGAAATTTCATTTCCTGCATTATCAAAGACAATTAATTCCTCAAAAGTCAGTTCAGCTAAGGTTTTGTAAAATATAGCCCAAGCAGCCGCTCCAGTTGAGTCAATATTCATCTCAAATTTTTCTTCAGAAATTGCCCACTCTTTAAGCTCAGTTAATACTTGTGAATCAATATACACATTATTGAAAACATAAGGGAGTATATAAGCAGCAGAGTAATCAAAATTATTAATCTGCATGGCCTGCATGTCTTCTATTGAAATTTTATCAGCCATATATTGATTGATTACTCTTTCTATGGCTTCTGCTCTATAACCTCGAGCATAGTAATTTGGCCATGGTTGATCGGGATGTACTGATTGATTTGCTGTAATGATATATCCGGAAGCAGGGTTTAGTGTAAATGGTAGATTTTCAAAAGCCACAAACCCCTTCCAATCATTTTCGCTTAACCAACCTTCAATTGGTAAATCTCCATATAAACCATCTCTTCTAATTGGTAGTTTTCCAGGTGATTGATAGCCTATGTTTCCATTTCTATCTGCATACAATAAGTTTTGTGCGGGAACATGGAACTTCTTTGTAGCTTCTCTGAATTCTTCCCAATTTGATGCGTAATTAAATTCTCTAATTCCGACAAAAGTTTCCCCCGGTATCAAAGCAGACCAAGAAAGGGAGACAGCAAAGTCATTAGGTAAATTAATCCTCGCTTCTTCCCTAAATGTACTCTCTCCTTCTTCAGATGTTAGGTTAATGGGGAAACTTCTATCTGAAACTATTGGCCCATGGTGTGTTTCCCTAACTTCAATAACTATTGGATCTGAACCTGCCACTTCAATTATTTCAGTCGTTCTTTGCATGTCAATCCATTCATTGTCGACTTCGTATTGATTTTCATTGTTAGGATTAATTTTTTCTATAAATAGATCTTGTACGTCTGGACCCATATTTGTCAAACCCCAAGCAATATCACTGTTGTAGCCGATGATTACATATGGTGACCCCGCAAAAGAGAACCCAACTGAATCTAGTTGACAGTCGCGATTTTTAGGGAAGCAATGTAAGCCATTTTCATACCAAATAGCAGGTAGTTGCACAGAAAGATGTGGATCGTTAGCTAATAGCGGCATTCCTGTATCAGTATGTGTACCATCTACGACCCATGAATTAGATCCCAGCGACTGATTTGTCTGCATATCTTTTGTTACGTATTTGATGAAAAAAGATTGTGTCATTTGCTGAAAATTATTTGCTTTTCCTGTAGATGCAAATGAACCGGCACCTTCCCAATCTTCAACAATATAAGGGTGTTCCTCCGGATAAGGCGGGGTTAATAAATCATAAATTTCTGGACTTAAAGTATTTAGTGTCTTTGAGTTTGAAATTTCTGACGTAAAATTACCATTCAAATCATACGCCATCATTTTTGCCCAAGCTAATGGGTAATGAGGCTGATAAGTGTCCACTACATAGTCTGGATTTAAAAACTGTAAAACAAAGTGCTCAAGACTTAATCTGTTTTGAGGGCGTGATTCAATATAAGCATTGATTCCAGCCGTGTAGTTTATTAGGTCTTTTTTAAATTCTGGTTCTAAGGATTCATATTCCTCAAGAGCAACTTTATGGAAACCAAAAGTTCTAAAGAGTAAATCAGCTCCTATACCTGGGTCTCCAATTAGAGAAGCTAATCTTCCGGTACTTAAGTGGCTCCAAAATTCCAACTGCCAAAATCTATCTTGAGCATGAACATACCCTTGAGCAAATAATATATCATCTACATTTGTTCCATATATATGAGGTATTCCTCTTTCATCCCTAATAACTTCAACGAAATCACTTAGAGGAAGTCCTGTAACATCAATTTCGTGATCAGGAAGAGGCATTCTAAAAATTACTACACCCGCGATAATTACAACTGCTTGCAAGCCAATAAGTGAAACAATTAGCCATTTGAAGAACTTTTTCATTACCCCCCTCCTAATTAGATTAGATGTTACAACTTAAGGTTGTCTATCCAGATTGATATTTCTTTTACTGTATTCTTATAAACTTCTAAAGCATAGTCATCTGATTCATAAGTTGCTCTACTTGGGTCAACAAAAGAATTGTGTATCCTGTTTTTAGCATTTGGAAAAACAGGACATGTTTCCTCTGCAGAATCACAGACTGTGAGCACATGATCAAACTCTATATCTATAAAATCATTAACTAATTTAGGGTATTGTTGAGTAATATCATATCCAACCTCTTCCATAGCTTTTACAGCATAAGGATTTACTTGAGCTTCAGGATGGGTACCTGCTGAGAAGATTTCGGCATTTGGATATTTATTTTTAAGTAAACCCTCAGCAATTTGAGATCTACAAGTATTTCCCGTACAAATAACTATTATTTTCATAGTTATATTCTATTCAATTTAGTACTCTAAATTTATGGAATCACAAGCGAGCAAAGAAAAAAAATTTACTGATCAAATTGAGAAGTGGATAATGTACTTTCTGTATTTGTTGTTTGGTGGACTATTTTTACTAATCGCGATTCAAGATTCTTGGCGTGAGGGAATCATTTTACTGCCGATTGCAGTTCTAACTATACCTCTAACAAAATGGGGGATGAGATGGCAAAATGAAAGATACGTCAGGAGCGCACAAAACCAGGACGAGATAAAAGTATTACAAAATAAAATAAATTCTTTAGAACAGAGAATTTCTAATTTGGAGGAAAAATGATATCAGTAGAGCTCTTATGTAAGCATATGGCGTGGGCTAATCAAGAAATATATAAAGAAGTACAAAAGCTAGGCGATGAGGTTCTTGACTATTATGTCATTGATCCTGAATGGACAGTGAAAACAATAATGATTCATATAGCAGGGGCTTCACATTTATATGCTCAAAGGTTAAATGGAGAACCTTTTTCTCGCTTTGAATTAAAAAATACTGAAAATTCTGAAATGATTGATGAGCTTCTATCAGAACTAAATAGAATCGACCAAAGCTTAATGAAAAATGTAGATAGAGAAGATGGGGAGTTTACTTATATGACTTCAAAGGGTGAACAGTCCGCAAAGGTTTCTGAAGTACTCTCACAATTAATTTTTCATGCAGGTGAACACAGAGCTCAAATTGTTGCAGCATTGGATAAACATAATGAAAGATCTATTAACTTAGATAAATATTCAGTGTGGAGCTACGTCTCAAGTTTAAAATAAACAGCAGGAATTATTTTCGAAATTTTAAGTCTAAATTTAACTCTTCTGCTGTGAAGTCCCATAATTTTTTTCTTAAGTCTTCGTTGTAAACAAGCCTGTTGAGTCTCATTGTTCCTGGTTTACCGTAAATCCCAAAATACTTAGGGGCAAAAGTTTTTTGAGCTGAAATATTTTTTGTTTTAATAGCTTTTAGAACTGGGGCCGTTCCTGTTGCAATATTTGTAGATATATATGTGAATGCTGATTTTCTAATACTTTTAACTTCATAAGGCCTAGATTGTCTTGATTTAGTAATACCAGGATGTGCAATCGCAACAGATGCTTTACCATCGATTCTTTTCTCAAGTTCATAGGCAAACATTGAACGATATAAATTTGTTAGATTGTATCGTGAAGAAGGTGTAAAACTCTCTTTGGTATGTAGGTTTTTTAACTGCATTTTTCTTGCTAGATACATTGAAAGACTTGAAACTTGAATCATTCTTCCCCTGTTCTCAACAAGATTTTCGAGAAGTTTTAATGTAAGTCTGTATGTCCCGAAATAGTTCACTGCGATCATGGACTCAAATCCCTCTGCCGTGAGATTGAAATCTTGATAAATTAAACCGGCATTATTGTACAAAATATCTACTCCGCTATAAGATTTGGAGATTTCATTAGAAAAATTTTCTATGCTTTTAGGATTTGAGAGATCTAACTCCATGAATATTGCATTCTCGCCTAAAAACTTCTCGGCCTGCTGACCTTTTATTTTATCTCTACAGGCAAGAACAACTTTGTAATCATTGAGTACAAGCTGTTTAGCAACCGATAAACCTAAACCTTTATTTGCTCCAGTAATTATTGCTAATTTTTTCATAATATTTTTTACTTCATTCAATTCTATACTTAAAGGAATGTATTATTTATTAGCCTCTGGAATAGTTCTAATTATCTTTAGATACTTTAATCTGATCCCAAGTTTGTCGAATAAATTTTGGAGATATGTTGATTATGTTCTACTAATTTCAGCTTTTGTAATACTTCTCTCCAGAATTCCACCATTTTTTTCAGGGATACTTTTAAGTGGTGTTGTTTTTTTTGCTTGGAGAAAAGGTTGGTTCGATAAATTACGTTAGGGAATAATCTCCAATAATACCTCTATAGGTTGATTAGCCCATTCATCAAACTCAGCAATCATGGCATCAGCTGGTTTACCAAAGTTTGACTCAAATGCTTGTTCGAAGCCAAGGTCTTCAATTTGTGACCAAAAGTCCACTCTAAAAGTTTCTTCGCTAGTGTTGTAAATTAAATATGCAACAAACCAAGTTAACACATCATATGTTTGGAATGATTCGTTATACCCTAGTTCTCTTAAACTTCTTCCATCATTGAGGTATGCACTAATTGTCTGAGCTTTGTACTCCATTTCTTGTTTGAGGTATTTTGGATCTACTCCCGGTTCTTTTGAGTACCAGTACTGTGCCATATATTCTGCTCCACCCTCCATCAAAAATGGAACCTGTACTTCATCTCCATTGAAATAAACGTTGCGATTGCTAGTTCTCCAATCACCATCAGTATCTGTGCTTGGTACAGATAGGTTTGCATGCTGATAAACATGGAAGTATTCATGAAGGACTACTTTTTTATAGTCATCTTCTTCAGGACCTGGATACTTTGCAGACATGACAAGCGCATTAAAGTAATACCCTAAATAATCTCTAATGTAGGAACTAACAGCAGCTCCACCATCGTCAACATATCTGTAAAATGGGGACCAACCGTCACCACTCCCATAAGGATCTCCATTTGCACAATCCCATTCTTTATTCCAGGTTGGATCTTTTTCTGACCGAACATCACACCATTGCTCATCTAAAGTAATTACTTCATCTTTTCCAGTACCAACAATCCATATTTCGAGTGGACCATAACTTCCCCAGTAACCTCTTGCTTTATTAACCCATTCAACGGTTAGGTCAATAGTTGCTTGTGACACGTCTGCTGCAGCATATACTTCTGGACTTGCATCTGTATATCCCCAAAAAATTTCCTTTGCTACCTGGGGTTCTCCGTCAACCGAAGCTGGTAAATTATTATCATCATTTTCTGACTCTTGTTCGATTGTTTGTGGCTGCTCGTCAACTGAAGTAAGTACAGGTTCTGCTGAACCACCACAAAAAGATAGTAGTAGTAATAAAATCAACATTTTTTTCATTTGTAATACCTATTGTTTTTCAATAACCAATTAATTCCTAAAAACAAGCCAATAATAGCTACGATAACTGTAAGGTTTGGAAAATTCCAAAGAAAAATAAGTGAAAATACAATGGTGAGGAAAATTACTAGCAACTTTTCTGCTAACTCACTTTTGTTATTTCTATAACCTCCTTGGAAAGATTTTTTAGGTTTTTATTATTAAAATTTACAATCCATAAAAGTACATACAAAACACCTACGATAAAAAATAGAAAGGCGTAGCCTCTTCCAGGTCCAGTCCCTACAAGTGGGGATAAAATATCAACATTTGCAGGGTAAAAAGTAAATTCCAAATAATCTCCCAAAGGTCCAGCTATAACAACGCCTAATGGTCTCAACATCTGGGCAATGGTTCCCCTAAGTGCCAAGGCTCTACCTCTTATGTCTTCAGTAGTAATAGCTAGCCATGCCCCGGAAGAGACTGTATATTGAACCGTTCCACTGACTCCAGAAATAATGCCGTGCACACATAAAAGAAATATACTGGGCCTGATTGAGCCTAGAATGAGACTTAATCCGCCCAAAAGTCCCATATATATAGCAACTTTCAAATTTCCTTGCAGCTTGTCAGCTAATCGTAGTGAAATCATTGAACCGAAGAGAAAAGCTAAGCCAATACTCGACTCAACAATGCCAAGCCCCCTTGCATCCGTGAAGCTTAATATCATTGGAGGTAGTAGCACCGAAGTAAAGCCCCACAAAAAGTTAGCTAATGAAAGAATGGACACTAAAGCAAGTAATCCTTTTTGTTTTTTTAGCCAGTTGTATGCTTCAACTAAGTCAAGATAAGTATTTTTAAAGGTCAAGTTATTTTTGGTTTCAATTTTTTTGCTTTTGAACAGAGTAATTGTTGCTATACCAAAGAGACAAGTTAATACATCAACGAGTATTACTCCTGTCAATCCAAAGAATGAGTATATGAATGCTCCCCCTATTGGACCAATTAGAACAGAAATTGCTTCCGCGCTTTCAAATAAAGCTGAGACTTTTGTTACTTCATTCTTTTTGACGATATCTCCTAAAAAAGCACTCCATGTTGTCCAGTGAGCTATTTCAAAGATTCCAAATGCTAATGCAAATGGAATGAGCAGAGTTAATGTCAAAGCATTATTAAATGCAAAATACCCAATGATGCACATCAATACAGCAATTGTTAAATCAAAAATAATTATTAACTTTTTTCGATCAAATCTGTCGGCAAGGACTCCTCCGAATGGTCCTGTAACTACACCTACTAGTGCAACAATGAATAAAATTGTAGAAAGTGCACTAGCTTTTCCGGTTGTTTCATATATCCAGACACCAATGCCAAAGAAAGACATGGATGATCCTGTCCAAGAAATTGTTTGTCCAAACCAGAGTAAATATATTTTTTTTTCCATAGTCACTCAATATTAACTGAATCTAAAATAAGAGAAGTATTAACAAAGTTTAAATATCGTTAATAAATGTATCTTGAAAACTCTGTCTATTTACTAACTCAACCACACCGGATTCAGTCACAGCAACAACCCCAGATTTAGGTACTCGGTTATAGTTGCTTGCCATAGCAAAAGTGTATGCACCAGTTGAGGTTGACATTAATATATCACCTGAGTGAGTATCACTGGGTAACATTGCTTCTTTTACGAGTAAGTCACCACTTTCACAATGCCTTCCAGAAACAGCATGCACTGTCTCATCTCCATTTTTACCACCAGAGATATTAAAGAGTTTGTGTTCGCTTCCATACAATGCTGGTCTTGGATTGTCAGACATACCTCCATCAACAAGAATATAGGGTTTCTCTCCACGATCATCTTTGAGTGCACCTGCAGTGTAGAGAATAACACCGGGATTATTAACTAATGCTCTTCCCGGCTCAATCATAACTCTGTAATCATCTTGCCAGTGTTCTTGGATTCCGGCATGAATAGCATCAGCATAGACTTTTAATTCATGGTCTACTTCATCGCCTGCATAAGGTGAAAAGAATCCACCTCCAGCATCAAAGACAACCTCTGCTTGAACAGCTGCACGATGCTTATAGAGAAACTCAGCACACTCACTCATTGCTTTTTGATAGCGTTCTGGATCTTTTATCTGACTACCGATATGGACATGAATTCCTGAAAACAATAATGATGGTGCATCGTAAATCTGTTTCAAGGCCTCTTCCGCAAATCCGATTGAGATGCCAAATTGTTGGTCGTATCCTGTGGTCAAGACCATTGGGTGTGTTTCTGCACCAACATCTAAATTGATGCGCATAATAACGGGTTGTTGTCTTCCTAATTTTGAGGCTGCAGCTTCCAGCATTGGAATCTCAAATCGATTATCAATAGAAATATGTCCACCTTCGTTTTGCATGAAAAACTCAATCTCTTCAATACTTTTATACGTACCATTAAATAGTGTATTTTCTAAAGTACCTGTTACTGCTTGTGCTGTTGCCATCTCTCCACCAGAGACAACGTCTACTCCCCAGCCTTTGTCACTAAGTTCTTTAACTAATGCTTTGCAGATAAATGCTTTTGCAGCATATCGAAATAAGGTATCAGAGCCAAAAGAATTAGAGAAATGGTCAATATTATTTTTGAGATGCTCCCAGTCGTAAACATACAAAGGAGTTCCATACTCTGTGGCAACATCAAGCAGTGAAGTATCTCCTATGTAGGCAACTCCATCTTTGAACGAAAGATTAGAAGGTAAGTAATTCATTTTTTAAGGCGACGCTTAATCCACGCTATATCTTTTTTCTGTGCCTCAAGCCCGCCTGGAGTTTCAACAATTATGTCTGATTTACAATTCTTAATAACATATTCAAGCTCTGCTTTTGGAATATTACCTTTGCCTAAATTTTCATGTCTATCTCTACTACTCTCGAATCCATCTTTAGAATCATTAAAGTGTACGAGGTCTATTTTTTTTGTAAGTTTTTTAAATCCTTTTACAGCATCAATAGTTGGAATTCCGCCTGCCCACGTGTGGCAAGTATCTAAACAAAGCCCAACATTAAGATCGCCGATGACTTCCCAGAGTCGTTCAATTGAATCCATGTATCGAGCAACTGAGTTTTTTCCTCCAGCAGTATTTTCTACCAATACTCTCATCCCAGTGTCTTCTACAAACTCGATTGCTTTTCTCCAATTCTCATATCCCTCTGCAATATCTCCACCCTCACCAACAGAGCCACCATGGACAATGACTGCTTTTGCACCGAAAGATGCTGCAATCTTGCAGGTGTCTTTAAGTAATTTTCTACTCGGGTGCCGTACTTTATTATTGGGTGTAGCAACATTGATTAGATAGGGGGCATGGACATATATTGGTCCTTTGTATTCTTGCAATACATCTACGTCTTCACGGGGTTTTGGGCTTTTCCACATTTGGGGACTGGAAACAAAAATTTGGAATGTATCGCCTTTTCGAAGCTTTATCTCTTCAACAGCGTTTTTAGAGGGTATATGTGAGCCAATATTCATGAAACTAAGTATAAATCATCTAAATTCTATCAAAATAGAAAGATTGGAAGAATTTCACTATGCTTAACTTAAGACTTCCTTTTGTGCCTTGAACCACTTTAACAGGGCATGATAAAGCAAAAATTACAGCCACGAGGGAGTCTTTTGCATTTTTTCTTGGAATTTAATTTTTTATATGTATTTTTAAGTCTTTTCTTGGAAAAGGAATAGGTGCAGGATTAACTATAAGTGGTTCTGTTGATGAAATCTCCTCGATGTTTGAAACTAATTTATAAATGACATTTTTAAACAAATAACTAGCAAAGAACTTCCCAAGGCAGGTGTGTGCTCCCCCAGAAAATGGGTAATAAGCTTCATTTGGTTCTTCTGTGTTTAAAAATCGCCTTGGATTGTATTTCTCAGGTTCCTGCCAGTAACGATTATCATTATGTAAAACAAGGGGACCAATAGCAACATAAGTTCCTGCCTCTAATTTATAATTATCAACAACTGTATCCCTCATAACATATCTTACTGAGAAAGGGACAGGTGGGTACATTCTCATAGCTTCAGAAAATAAAGACTCCCCTTTAATACCATTTTTTAAGTCTGTGGTATCTGTATAAGACATCTCACTACATTCCTCTCTCAATTCTTGATAAAAAGTCTGGTCTATAGAGAGATGGTGAATAGCAGAAGTTAATGTACTTGTAGTTGTGTCATGAGCAGCGAGTAGTAAAAAAATCATGTGCTCAGCAATTTCATAATTGCTTAATCCACCTTCATGTTTATTTGTTTTAACTAATTCTGCAAACAAAGTATTTGATTCTGTATTTACATTTTCTGCTTTATTTTCAAAATATTCAAGTAGGGACTTTCTAGCTTTAAGGCCTTTTCTTAACTTGGTAAAAGGTAATGGGATTCTTACCACAGAGGTTGCAGATTTGATTGCATCGGTAAACAACTTTTCTAGTTCCTTTTGTCTAGAGCTGTCAATTTCATCAAAGAAAAGTTCAAGGGAGATTTTAAACATTAACTCTTTTATGGTCGCATACAAGTTAAATGATTTGCTATTTTGTAGATCGTCAATCCAAGAGTCGAGCAAGGGTTGTACTATCTGTAAATAGTTAGCTAAAGCATCTCGTCTAAAAGAGTCTTGTAGTAAACCTCTATGAAATCTATGATCATCAAAATCTCTTAACATCAAACCATTTTCAAAGGTCTTTCCTAGAGAAAATTCCCATCCATGCTTGGATGAAAAATTATCTTCTGTGTCAAGATAAATGTGTTTTGTTGCACTAGGGGTCATAAACAATGTCACTCTTTTGTGCAGAATGGAGATTTCGAAGATATCACCGTGCTTTTGTTGTAAGTTTTTAACTAATGATAAAGCATCATTATTAAATTTTATTGAGTGACCAAAAAGGAAGTTTCCTTTATCTAGTGGTGGCTTAGTCATCATATATAGATAACTGTAAATAAAAATATTTTAAAAAGCAAAAATCCCAGTTGATCTTGCGACCCTCCGGGATTTTCTATTCTATTTCATTTTCGGTCTTGCGACTTCTTTTTCTATAGTGTGTAATAAATGTACCTAACTATCGGCATTTTGGCAAAATTTTTTAAGGTGTTTTTTTCGCGAACTTTTATGCATATTATTTATATTTTTATTGAATTTTGAATATTATCTACTTATGAACATAAGGTTGTTTAAAAAAAGTGATTGGAATCAGGTTAAGACAATCTACCAATTAGGAATAGATACTGGTGTAGCAACTTTTGAGACTACTCCTCCAGCAAATGTCTCACTCTGGTTAGTAAAAATAAATCCTAAATTGACTTTTGTTTTAGAGGAGGGAGATGAACTACATGGATGGATAACATTAAGTAAAATATCTTCGCGGTGTGTCTACGAAGGGGTGGGGGAAATCTCAATTTATGTTCACCCACATTACCAAAAAAGGCATGTAGGCAAACTGCTTTATCGACATCTAGAAACAGAGGCTAAAAACTGTGGGTACTGGACCTTACAAGCACAACTCTTTACAGAGAATCTTGCCTCGAAAGAATTTTTTGAAAAACAGGGTTTTAGACAAGTTGGAACAAGAAAGCGAATAGGGCAGTTGGAAAATCGTTGGATTGATAATTACCTCTACGAAAAAAGTTTATAAATTAGAAATAAATTCTTTTAAGTTGTAATTAACATTACAAAGCAAAAATCCCAGTTGATCTTGCGACCCTCCGGGATTTTCTACACTATTTCATTTTCGGTCTTGCGACTTCTTTTTCTTTAGTGTCTTATAAATATACGTTAGTTTTTACTCTTACGCAAGATATTTACTAATCTATTTTTCGCGAAGTTTGAGAGCTTTTTGCAGCTTGGATAACTGCGCATTTACAACAACAAAGATGGATTAAACATGGTGAGAAAATCTTTTATCTATTTTTAAGTTACATTTCCAGAATTTAGGTCATCAATAAAGCTCTGCAACTCATCGGTGTCCGTATTTTCTATCAAGACAGAGTAGGTCTCTTTATCAAAGATAAGCTTTAGATATTCCTCCTCTAAAATGACTTTTCGTAAATCTTGAATATCTTCGACAACAGTTAATAACTTTTCTGATGTTCTCATTGCTATTTTGTATTCTGAGACTTCAAGTATTGGTTGAAACATGCTTTGTACAGCAGTAAATAATTGGAAGCCACCAACAATTAGAATGAGGTAGTACAAAACCTCCTCTCTGGGGTTAGAGCCAAACTCATTTAAGGTAATATAGTTTTTTAAAAACTCTCTAAACGGCCCATTAAAAATGTTATCAATAGAAACATAGGAGAGGAAAAAACCTGTAAGAAGGATTGGGGTCATTTTTTGTTGTGTTCTATAAAGTCTTCTTTGCATAATTTTATTTCTTTTCTTATCAGAATAACTCAATTTGGCTATTGTTTTTGTAATGGAAATTGTACTTATTAGACATGCACAACCTCAATGGTTAGAAAATGATAAATATGTTCTCAATCCGGGCCTTACCCCAAAAGGAATTGAGCAAGCTCTGCTTTCATCAACTGTGTTTCAAAAAGAGAGTATGGATGAAATTTGGGTATCTCCTTTGAATAGAACTCAACAAACTTTAGAACCCTTTAAAGAAAGGGGTGTATCGTCAAACATACATACTTATGACTGGCTTCAGGAAATGATGGATGATGAAGAGAAAGATTTGATGAGTAAATCAGATAGGGATATTCAAGAATTTTTCTTAAAGAGGAATACAAAATCATTTGAAGAGTGGTTGGAAAGTTATCACGGAGAGTACATGAAAGCCTTTAGTGATAATATTTTTTCCAATCTTGATGAAAATTTAAAGCAGCGTGGAATTGTCAGTATTGATGAAAAATATGATCGTCTTTTCGACTTAGAAAAAAACACATCTGAAAAATTGATGATTATCTCCCATGCTGGGACTATGTCTGTACTAATGTCTTATTTTCTAAATATGCCTTTGTATCCCTGGACGTGGAGAAAATTTCTTCCAAGACACGCTGGACATACCATTTTAAAATCTACTCAGATTTCATCAGGTCATTTTTTCCGATTAAAAGAATTTAACAATGTTTCGTTCATGGATAGTGACGAACTTAAAACGTATTAATTTAGTTATTAATAATTTCCCTGGTAACAGGGCTTACTCCTAATCCACCAATCATATACCCAAAAAGCAATGGTATGGTTACCAGTCCACCAAGACCATAAAACCTCCAAACCATTTCTTGTTCAAAGTAAAAGCTGGCTGTGAACAAATAGAAAACAAAGAGTAGACCATATGAGCCTGCTATCAGAGATGTACCAATAAGAAACCATGTCATTGAAAAAATTAATAGACTTCTATGGGCGGGGTTGGTTATTGGTACTGGAGCAAATTTATCAAACATATATTTATTTTCTATATTATTAGATAGTAGTAGGAATACTTAACATGAAACATTTTAAAAGAACATTAACTTTACAGAACTCAATATTTCTTGGCCTAAGCTCAATGATTGGAGCAGGTTTATTTGTAAACATTGCCCCAGCAGCTGTAGTTTCCTCTTATTCATTAATATTTGGACTCTTGGTTGCCTCTGTTTTAGCATTCTCCAATGCAAGTTCATCTGCACAGCTAGCAAGGCTGTACCCTGGAACGGGTGGTACTTATTTATATGCAAGAAAGGTACTCGGAAATAAGGCCTCATTTTTAGCCGGTGCAGCATTTATCATTGGAAAAATAATAAGCTCAATAGCTATTGCTTTAACTTTTGGAAACTATTTACTTCCCTCATCACCTAGAGTCGCTGGCATAGTTGTAATTCTGATAGTCGGAATAGTAAGTTATTTTGGTGCTACTAAAACTGCATCTGTTGCAAAATGGTTTGTTTACTCTGTGTCAGGAATTCTTATATTTTATATCATCTCTCTCATCTCTACAGAAAGTTTTAACTTCACTATCCCAGTCTCTGATGGATTGTCTTTTGAGTCCTTGCTATTAAGTAGCAGTATTTGGTTTTTTGCTTTTACTGGCTACTCGCGTTTAGCTACATTTGGAGAAGAAGTTAAAAACCCAGAAACTATAATTCCAAAAGCAATTATGACAGGTCTTGGAATCACTGTAACGTTATATCTCTTAACTACATATGCGACCTTAGGTATAGTTGATCCGTCAATAATCCAGAACTCTTTAACTCCACTCAAGGTTGCATTTGATGTGTCGAGGTTCTCAAGTTTCTCATTCTTGATCTCTATTGCTTCAACTATTGCAACAGCATCTGTACTGCTAGCTCTTATTCCTGGAATAAGCAGAATCGTTGTTGCTATGTCTAGAGATAACTACCTACCAACCATTCTGGCTAGTATCCACAAGAAATATAATTCGGCCTATTTCGCGGATATATTTATTTCTTCCGTAGTTGTAATTGGCATATTGTTATTTGATGTTGTAGAGGCAATTAAGCTAAGTTCTTTCTTTATTCTTCTGTATTACTCTTTAACCAACTATTCGGTTATAAAGCTTGAAAAGTCTAAGAGACTTTATAGTGTTTTGATAGCCTATTTTGGTCTTTTAGGTTGTATTTTGCTAGCTTTGGTGCTTTTTCTAGATTTCTTAAAATAAGTTCACAATAAATAACGTTTGTGATTTAATTTTCACATAAAAACAACTCTTGTGAAAAGTTAATGTGTTATGCAATCAACTTTATTATGGCTCTATTTTCGTCTGGCCCCCTCATCATCATTTTTGCCATTAATCCATATTTTTTCTTAATCGCTTCGATGCCATCCTTCTTTTCTACTAGATCTTCAATAATTGATGCCTGTAGGTTTAAGTCCTCCGAAAGTTTTTCAGATCCAGACTGGTTTGTTTCATGAATCGTTACGTTTCCATTATTTCTTATTCTTTTAACTTTTCCAGAAACCTTACTTGTTGTTACATACAATGCATTCCCTATTCCAACGACCCAGACAGCAGTTGATACTGGAGTGTTGTCACGCCTATAGGTAATTAAGTTAATGTATTGTACGGATGAAAAATCATTTAAGGTCATAAAACAACCTTAGGTTAAAAATTATTTAATAGAAGCTCTGGGAGCTGAACCAGTCTTCTTGCCAGATAACTGTCTGATAAAAGTAGGTAAAAGAGAAGGGCTCCGATAATGACTACTCTTATTAATATTCTGCTGTTCATTAATAGCTCTCTATTTATTTCTAAGTCCAAAAAGAGGTCTTAAAAATTTTATATTTTTTACTGCATGATAAATTGTCAGGCTTACAAAAACTATCAAGAATAAAATGAGTGGAAACTTGATAACTGGATGCAAATTCACATCAGCAAAATAGCTCATTAGTGCCATCTGAACTGGTAGGTGAACTATATAAACTGGATAAACGGTTGTTTTATAATAAGTTAATTGGGGTGAGTCTTTATTGAGATAAGTTGCTCCTAGTCCAAGCATTAAAAATATAAAATTAAATGACTCAAATGCAATCAGTCGATTATCAAGTGCACTTCCTCCTTCGAACTCATTTATAAATCTGTAAAAATAAAGGCTAAACCCTAAAAGTAAATGCACTTTCCAATTCCTCTTGTTAGAGTCCCAGAAGTTATCTCCCTGTGAAACAAGGATGACCCCTAGAAAAAACCATATGAATCCTAAATAGAATCCGTGAGTAGTGTTGGCGTAGGATGCATAATCTGTGTTATTGAAGATATATCCTTCTAAAATTACGGGAATAGAAAAAACAAAAATGCCGCCCCGTTTATTCAAGAGTTTTGAAATTATATTTTGTTTTGAATCGTTATCAGAAATAAGATTTAATAATGGAACTAATATTAAACAGTACATCAAGATATTTTTTAGAAACCATAAGTGCACACCATCAAAAAAAGTAATAAAGCCAAACCATAGGTATTCATTCGACCAACCTTCGTAGTAGGTAGCTGTTATCGCGAGGGAAGCTGATCCAAAAGTAAGTGCTCCGAAAACGTAAGGCAGTCCTAAGATTTTAAATCTTTCCTTCAAAATTTGAGATCTAGTTCTTTTCTGTAAAGAAAGTCTTAGTGCAATTCCAGCTATCAGGAAAACAAGGGGGATTCTCCAAGTGTTCAGCAAGCTGAGGAGAATCCATAAACTATCTGTGACTCGTTTGTTTTGAACAAATGCAACATATGGAGCAATAGAAGTAAAAGATATTCCAAGATGATAAAAAATAAGTAGAAACATTGCAATAGATCGCAATGCATCAATATCATATCTTCTTTGGCTAGGCATATAACCCTATTCTATTGAGTTTTATATGTTCCTATCTTGTGGAAATGATTTATCCCTATGTTTGCTGGTAGTTTCCTATTGCATCTCCTATGCCAATCATAAGTAAAGGATATAAGACAACTCCACCAAGAACAAAGAGGGGTGCAAAAACTGCTGCTGGTATTAAACCAAATAAAGTTAAGGCTTGCACTGGAACAATAATACCTGCAAAAATCTTGCCAACAGTTTGAGTTCTGCTACTCAATAAATTGTTGTGATCTCTTGTTACCAATAAGTATGCATACATTCCATAAAGGAAGAATATAGTATTAGTAATTGATCCTCCAATGGCACCAACTTGACTCGCAGTTAGAACAGTTTCAAACACACTGTTATATGTAAAAACTGATCCTAAGGCAAAAATCATCTGAACACAAACAGCAACAAATAATACACTGTGCATATGAGCAAGGTCAAATGTCTTTTTAACATCAAATACAACATAGATACCCATGAGCACTCCTGTGGTACAAAATGCTATCACAAAGTTGAGGATTGATGTAATCGTCCCATAAGTTGGATCAAAACCTACAACATCCGGCCCTTGCAATAATGCAATAATTGCGAAGTTAATTAAAACCCCAACGGCTACGACTCTTGTAAGCATTTTTATATTTTTTATTTCATCCATAAATGTATCCATAATTTTCCTTTCGCTACATTTTTCCAACAGGGAAATCAACAAATTACAAGATTATTTTACAGAATTAAATAATGGGATGTGCGAATTTTGGTAAATTTTGAGTTAACTTTAATACAGTCTCTCTAAAACTAAAGGTTTAACCTTTTCTCCAATAAGTGTATAGGTTTCAATCAAGTCTTCGTGAGTTAGCCCTGCATTATCTATTTGAAAAGTAAACCTTGAAACCCCACCTAAGGCTTTACTATGGCGAACTAATTTTTCTGCAACCTCTTCTGGTCCACCTACGGCATAAGCTCCCAAGTCATCAATTTGATGTTGAAATCTTTCCATTGTAACTGGTGGCCAACCTCGCTCTTGACCAATTTGATTAAACCATATTTTATAACCCGGATAGTATTTTTCGACAGCTTCTTCTTTTGAGTTAGCCACAAAACCAATAGAGTGAAGTCCAACTTTTAAATTTGATTTATCTTGTCCAGCTCGTTCTGCTGCTTCGTAATATAAATCTATTAGTGGTTTAAACCTATGAGTTTCTCCACCAATAACAGCGACCATTAGGGGGAGTCCTAAAGCTCCGGCTCTGACAAACGATGCGGGAGTTCCTCCAACTCCAACCCAGACTGGAAGTTTTTTTTGTAGAGGACGTGGATAAACAGCTTGATTATTAAGAGGTGGTCTAAATCGACCAGACCAAGTTATCGACTCTTCATCTCTAATTTTTAACAATAAATCAAGTTTTTCTGCATAAAGATCGTCGTAATCCTTAAAATCTAGACCAAACAGTGGATAGGCTTCGGTAAAGGAACCTCTTCCAGCAACGATCTCTGCTCTTCCATTAGAAATTAAATCTAATGTGGCATAATTTTGAAATAGTCTTACCGGGTCCATTGCACTAATAACTGCAACAGCGCTTGTTAAACGAATATTTTTAGTACGGGCTGCAGCTGCTGAAAGAATATTATGTGCTGCGGAATCTAAAAACTCTTCCCTGTGATGCTCTCCGATTCCAAAAACATCTAAACCTACTTTATCTGCATGGACTATTCTCTCAATTAGCTCAGACATAGCACGGGCATCGTCCTGAACAGTACCACCTTCATTTGTCTGAGTTTTTTTTGCGAATGAATCGATACCTATTTCCATATGTATTTTTATTGTATTGCTTTTTTTTTAATAATCTACAAGCTAAAACTCTATAAATTAAAAGTTCTAGCTTGTAAAAAAATTATTCTCTAACTTTTTTGTTTAATCTTTTCCCACTCTTCTTCAGTTTTGCTATGAAATCCTTGGCAAAAACCTGTTTCACTTCTTCCACACTTACATTCTTTAGGCACTGTTTACCTTCTTTCTCCATTTTCTTATTCTTGGTAGTTGCCATTTTGCTAATCCGGTCCAAAATGCTAAACCACCAGAAAGCATTACAAGGTTTACCATCATTTCAGTTGCTGTGTTTCCAAGAACTACTGTGTAAAAAAAGTAGCCATTTATTGATACGCCGAAAAACAAGTGGACCCATCTTAAAATTGAATTCCAATTCATTATTTTCTCCCTATATATATTACTTTGATATCATATACCTATTTTAAATATAGTACATACTTTTTTTATAGTATATAATTTATAGTACACATACCCTTAGGTTCGTGTATAATTAGAAAATGGGAATTGAGTATAAAACTGATTGTCCGATAAGAGCTGTTTTGAAAGTATTAGGTGGGAAATGGCCACTACTTGTATTATCAAAGTTAGAAGAATCTAAGAGATTCAGTGCTGTCAAGAGAGAAATCCCTGAGATTTCAGAAAAAATGCTAATAGAAACCTTGAAACAGCTTACTGAAAATAAACTTGCAACAAGAAAAGATTTTAAATCCATTCCTCCTCATGTTGAATATAAAATAACAGATAAAGGTAAGAAGGCTTTGGAGGCAATCCCGTTAATGAGAGAAGCTCTAAGAAGTTAAGTAAAGTCTTTAGAGATTAAAGTTTTCAATTCCTCTTTAGCACGAAACAACTGAGACTTAACAGTTCCTAATTCAAGATTCATTATTTCTGCAATCTCTTGATATGAAAAATTAAAATTATATTTTAACTCTAAAATTTTTTGCTTTAAAGGAGGTAGTAAATCAATTTTGTCTTTTAATTCATTAGATTCTAAATTTTTTACTACAGTGCGTTCTACTTCGACATTATCAGCAAGGTAATACTCTACCTCTTCAAGGCTTTGCAGCTTAGGTATCCTGTAAGCTTTTCTGAAATGATCATTTCTTACGTTTCTTGCAACTTCGTACATTAGCGATCTTAGGTTTTTCTTAGATTCTTTTTTATCTGCGTAGCTTTCAGCCATTTTGATAAAAACATCTTGAGATAAATCTTCTGAGGTTTCGTTGTTTAACCCGAGCGAAAGGAAGTATTTTTTTATATCTGGTGTTAATTTTTCAAATAAAGAAATATTTGGCAATTTTTCACCCTTATTTAGTTTACTATTTAAAATTTTTATTTTTACCGATCATGCAATGCAAGTGACATTAAAAACTTAGGAGTTAATAATGCCACTTCAATGCCTTTCTATTTGTCTTTTTTGCTCGTTTTTTCAGCTTCTTTTACTGCTTTTTCAGCTTCTTTTACTGCTTTTTCAGCTTCTTTTTCTTCTTTTTCTGCTTCTTTTTGGGCTTTCTCTACTTCTTCCTGAGCTTTTACTTGTGCTTTTTCTAACTCTTCTTCAGCTTTTTCCTGTGCCTTTTCAAGTGTTCTTTCTGCTTTTAGCTGTGCCTTTACAACTTCTTTTTCGTCAGCATTAGTTTTTACTTTTGAAAGTATTTTTTCAGCTTTATCTTTAGCTTCTTCTATTTCTTTTTGAGCTTTCTTATTTCCCTCTTGAAGTTTTTCTTCAGCTTTTATTTCACCCTCTTGTAACTTTTCTTCAGCTTTTTCTATATTTTTTATAATTTTGGATCTAGCATTTTCCAATCCATTAAGAGCGTCTAAGTTATTATTTTCAATTGCTAGAGCTATATTTTTTTCAATTTGACTCAATGCATTTTGGAGTCCCTCTGTTTCTATAACTTCATCGACAACTACTGGCTCTTCATCGACAACTACTGGCTCTTCGTCGACAACTACTGGCTCTTCGTCGACAACTACTGGCTCTTCGTCGACAACTACTGGCTCTTCGTCGACAACTACTGGCTCTTCATCGACAACTAAAGTGGTGAGTACGTCGACTTGCTGGTCTATTTCTGTAGTTATCTCTTCAACAGTAATTTGGTCGGGTTCTATAAAAGTTATCAACGTTGCTTGAATAGGGTCAATTAATTCAGTGAAAAAATTTTCAACCTCTTCATCAGAAAACGAAATTAATTCCCCATCCTCAAAGAATGTAACATCAGGAATAATATCAACATCCGTTTGTGTTTGCGCGAAGGCTATACCCACGCTTGATAATGTAACTCCAACTACTAAAGCATAAACAGCTACTTTTAGAGTTTTGGAATAAAAATTATATACTCTATCAGAAGTAGTGCTTATAAGCTTTTTATCATAAACTTCATTAAGTTTGGTACCTAAAGTTTTATAGCCATGGAATATGTTTCTGCATTTATTACAAAATGTTTTATGTATCTTAAACAATAAAGTTGTGATCTTGTTTGCTTCGTTGTCTGCTATTTCGCTTATTTCTATTTTTTCTGGGTGTTTAAATATGTATTTCATACATTAGATAACGACAAAGTTATAAAAAAGTTCCGTCTTTTTTAAATATTTTTTAAAGTTTTTATGAGGCTTTCTATTAGCAATTCAATATCTCTGATTTGAACACTTTCGTTAGGTGCATGAGCATTACCCATTTCTTCATCCGCTGCTCCGATTAGAACAAGTTCAGCATTGGGAAACTTTTCAACAAAGTCGTTAGCAAAAGGTATAGAGCCCCCAACACCCATGTAGGCTGCATCCGTATTAAACACCTCTTCAAAATTTTGTACCAACTTTTTAGTAAATTCTTTATTCGGAT
>Ga0222717_10001242_pt1 | contig 21151 bp, 21 predicted proteins | sample C33_18DmetaG_FD_165053 | JGI IMG/M metagenome (GOLD analysis project Ga0222717, IMG submission 165053) | Estuarine water microbial communities from San Francisco Bay, California, United States - C33_18D | ecosystem: Environmental > Aquatic > Marine > Unclassified | place: USA: California...
TGGCGTACGTGGAGCTTCTAACAGCTTGTTCGCTGGTTCTTCTAGCCTGATGGTTGATGGCGTGATGATCCACGAGTTCCGCCATGTGTTTAACACTTCTGGTGCTACTACTGGTGCTTCTGGCAACGCTGGCGCAGCTGGCTACAAGTGGGGCGCAGCAGCTAACGTAGTTGGCGGACGTGCTCTGTTCTGTGGTGCTCAGGCTCTAGCCCTGGCTGACATCGGTCTGCCTGAAATGGTTGAAGATACTTTCGACTACGGCAACCAGTCTGGTATCTCGATCGGTAAGATCTTCGGAATGCGCAAGCCTAAGTACAACTCTGATATTGCAGGGTCTGTACAGGACTTCGGCGTTATCTGCTTAGATACTGCACAGTAAGACTATCGCCCCCTCTTCTGAGGGGGCTTTTTTATTTATATAGGAATTAATCATGAAGATTATAAGTAGCGAGTCATTACGAGTGACCACGATGGGCGGCACCGCTGTCTTGTTTGAAGCAGGTGTACCGCGAGAGATTGCAGACGAAGTTGGTCTGTTAGCAATACAGATGGGCGCAAGAGAATACAACGACAAGTATGTCGAAGAAGATAAAGCAGAAGTGGCTGAGTTTGAAGAAGTTGTCATAGAGACAGCGCAGCCCAACGAAGACCTAGTTACCTGTCTTGAAAAAATGATGGATGAAGGTGACCCAAAGAATTTTAAAGCCGATGGCTACCCTAAAGCTGCAGCAGTAAACAAAGTCATGGGTAAAACAATTGATTCCGATGCCCGAGAAGCAGCTTGGGAATCCATACTTAACTCATAGGTAAACACGATGTCAGTAACAGTTCAAAGCGTCATTGATAGAGCACAGACAGTACTACAAGACACTACTGGCGTTAGATGGCCAGTTGTTGGTGAATTGGTTTTGTGGATTAACGACGCACAGCGTGAGATTGCTTTATTGAAGCCGGACGCTAGTGCGACTAACGAGACTATTACTCTAGCCACCGGCACGAAGCAGGCTATCCCTTCTGGTGGTAACCGCTTACTCAAGGTAATACGCAATATGTCTGCTGCCTCTAATGGCACAGGTAAGCGCGCAGTGCGGCTTGTAGATGCAGAAGTTCTTAACGGACAAACCCCAGACTGGCACGACCCTACTGTTTCAGGTGATGCAGCGCACACTACTATTGTTAAGCACTACGTGTATGAAGAGCAAAACCCAAGAAACTTCTACGTGTACCCTGGTGTTGCTGGCAACGCTTTCTTAGAAATTGTTTATAGCTCCAACCCAACCACTGTTGCCCAGTCAGGTAATTTATCGATCCCCGATATATTCGCAAACGCTGTTTTGAACTATGTGTTGTACATGGCTTACATGAAGGATGCTGAGTACGCGGGTAATCAACAGCGTGCTTCTAGCCACTTCCAGCTATTTACTGCCTCTGTTACTGGAAAAGGTCAGATTGATGCAGTGACTAATCCGAACATGGAACGAAGAGCACAACCGGCGGCGGTATAAACTATGGCGATTTCTTATGAGGCGCTACTTCCCGAAGTGCTACCAATGGTCCCAGGCTGCCCTGATACGCTTATAGAAAGCAACATCAGATCAGCTGCCATTGAGTTCTGCGAGCGCACAGGCGCATATCAAGCTGAGCTAGACCCAGTTACTACCGTAGCTAACGTCTATGAGTACGATCTGGAAGCGCCTAACGGAACCGCTGTTCACAAGATCATGTGGGCTACTTTCGATGGTAAAGACATTGAACCTATATCTACCCCTCTTCTCGAGCAGCGTAAACCTAACTGGAGAGACGCTGATAACGCTGGTACGCCAGAGTATTACATACAGCAGAGTGCTTCTTTAGTTTGGCTAATTCCAACGCCTAACGTGACTATGGTCTCAAGCACCATTATCCGTGCACAGCTGAAGCCTACACATACTTCTACTGCTTGCGACGAATCAATTATGAACGAGTACCGCGACGCTATTGTCAACGGAGCCTTGTTTAGATTGCTGCGTATGCCTAGTCGTGATTGGTCTGACCTATCTGGTGCGCAGATCTATGGGTCTTTATTTGCAGAAACTATTACAAAAGCCGAACGTCGTGCACGGCACGCTGACGAAGGTGTAGCTAGGAGAGTTAACTATGGCGGACTTAGCGGAGCTTGGAAAACAAGACGTAATCGATATGGCAGAGAGCGCGGATAACCCCGTCGAAGCTGATATTGATGAACACATAAATTGGGTTGCGCCCGCTATTGGCGAAATTTTAGAAGATAACCCAATGCTTACGTACACAGCAGCAGACGTGTACTTAGCGTGCAAGCAAGGAGCAGCAACACTGTGGGTAACTAAAGATGGAATGGTTGTCACCACAGGAGAAACGGATATTTATACGGGGCGAAGGACGATGCTGGTATGGATTGCATGGGCCTGGAAACGAGGCATGAACTTGGTAGCAGTACACCAAGAATTCTTTAGGCAACAGGCAAGAGATTTAGGTTTTGTGAAGATGGAAGTTAGGTCAGCAGTACCTGAGCTGAAGGACTACATACTTTCACAAGGCTGGAAACTAGACACCATTGTTTATACGAGAGATGTGTAATGGGTAGTAAACCAAAAAAACAAGATTATGAAGCATCAGATAGCGAGAAAGCGTCTGCTTCAGTAGCGATGGCTGAATATAAGTACTTTAAAGAAAAGTACGACCCATTGCTGCAAAAGATGCGCGACGAGTCCATGACTGACAAAGTTGATAAGACGCTGCGCGGGCGTGCAAACGCCGACACTATGCAGGCACTTACCAGCGGCCCTTCAGCACGGCAGGCGCTGACCGGTCAGGGTGCCGAAAATTTAGCCACTGGTTACCAAGGTCAGCTTGGGGCGGCAGATAAAACTGCTGAAGACATACGAAACCAGAAGCAGATGAACGTACTGGGTATTGCAAGGAATCAGGCAGCGGACGCACAGTCTGGCATGGCACAAGCAGCCAACCTTGCAACCTCTGAAGCCTTAGAGCGAGCGAAAAATAATCAAACGGTTGCCAACGCAAAAATGACTGCTGCTGGCCAGATAGCAGGCGCTGCTCTTATGAAAGGTATGCAGAACAAAGCTACGTCAGGCACAAAAGAAGGCGCTATGCCAGAAGGACAAGCGGGACCAGGTGCCCCAGAGACAGTCAAGGGCTCTTTCTTCAGCCCCGTCGATGATGCAGGTAACAAGGTAAGTGGTTTTGGTAACCGCCTTTCTTACTCCAACTTCTTCACGGGGGGTTAAAGATGTATCAGATGCCAGACGGATATTCATACCGCGGTGGCTACGGCGGCGACTATGTAAATAATTTGCCCACCGTAAGTGACCCAGACAAAGCCTATGCGAACCTGACTCGTCAAGAATATTTAGATTACATTGCTAACTATCGTGATTTTGAAGAGCAGATGCTCGACGAAGCGCAAAATGATACTTCACTTATTGATTCTGCTCGAGAGAACGCAGGCATAGCATCTCAGTTAGCCGCTGGTATTTCTGGCCGTAATGCTAGTCGTTATGGCGCAGCACTTACTCCCGCCCAAATGCAGCAGCAGACCCGCGGTCTAGAACGAGCAAACACCCTAGGTGCAATCCAGTCGGTGAACGACGCGACGATTGCACAGGACGAATTAAACCAGCGCAAACTTTCTGACCTTATCAACATTGGCCAAGGCGTGAATCGTTCTTCACAAAGTCAATTAGGTTCGGCGGCTGCTAACGCAACACAGCGTAAAAATGCTTACGACTCAGCAAAGGCTGCATCAAAGGCTCAGACCTATAGCACCATAGGTAGTTTAGGCGCTATGGCAATTATGGCTTTTGCATTTTAAAGAGAGAATTTTATGGCACTTTTAGATGGTATTTTAGGTGGGGCGCAGTCAGTACAAGCCTATGGCCAGCAGCAATTCCAGAACAAACTAGCTCGAGATAAGTTCGACGAACAGAAGCGCCAGTACGATCAGTCGTATGCCCTGAATGTTGAGCAGTTCAACATCAATGACGTGTATAACAAAGACGCTAATAAACGCCTCAATGCAAAAGAAGCTCGGGACGCTAACAAAGCTGGAAAAGACGCTGTAACAGCCACTAACGATAAGTACTACGAAACACTAGACATGGCTGGCTACATTTCACAAGACCGCATGAGCCTTAATTACAACAAGATAAATGAAGACATTGCCGCGGGAAGAAACAGCGATCGATTCGGTGCCGCAGAACAGATTATTTTAGGTTTTGCTACCCAATTTGGTAATTTGCCTGAAGGCTCAAAAGCAACCAGTGTAGAAGCACTTGATGGTGGTGGGTATGCCATCACCGTCACCAATGCTGATGGTTCAAAAGGTGTGGTGACCGAAGACGGGTCGAGTGGCCCAGAATCAAGCGTAGTACGCTTTCAACCTGGGCAACTGGGTAGACTTGCGAATACCCAGTTCCAACGCGAAGTTGCGACTAACACAAATAAGTTTGATCCCACTGTAATGCGGACCAATCTAAATCTGATTGATGCGGATTCAAACAAACAAGCGGTTAATGATCAGGATCGCGATTTTTTAGCGGAGAAGCAATACGAGAAGCAGGTTGTTGATACTGCAAAACAAACAGGGAGCGTTCCACTAATCCGAGGCGTCGAGACCGCTATTGCTGATGGTGGTCCAGAAGTCACAAAAAAAATTGGCGATGATCTCGGAGTTCCTAAGCCGCAGGCAACTGTAAAGACCTCTGCTGCTGAAGCTGATGATAGTGAAACTCCTGCAGATGATCCTATGAACACTTGGAGCCTCGACGACGTAGATCGCACCACGAGGGGTGGGCAGCTGATCGCATCTATAGAAGGTGTCTCCAAGCGGTCAGCCAACCCTAGAGGTGCAAGGGCTGTGACGCCCGAAAAGCAACGTGACAAGCTCATGGCGCGCAAAGCCGAACTGGAAAAGACAATTAGTAACGCGGAAGCTCTGCGTGCAAAGAGTCCCAACTTCAAGGTTGATCCTAAAAGAGACAATCTCCCCAAGAATAAAGCCGAGCTTGAGCAGATCAACGCGTACCTGGATAAAGACAAGCCAGCTCTCTTCGCAGCAGACCCTGCGACAGATACTGTAGCGGAACAAGCCGTAGGCAAAACAACTGAGCAGATTGAACAAGGTGTTAACGACGGAACTATTAAGGTTGATTCAGCCACAGTTCAGACAGTTGCCGAAAAACTTAAACGCGAAGGGATTAGAGAGTTACGGGATCTTAAACGTCTCGCAGCTAAAGATTCAGCTATAGCTCGTGCTGCCATTATTGCCTCGTCTGAAGACATCAATATCCGGAAGCAGATGGCTACCGAAATGACGAACATTCTTGACACCCCATACAACAGCAAAAGTGTAAACAAAAAAGACATGTTGTCGTTACAGGATAACGCCGCTGACCGTACTTATAAGTACCAAAAGCTCAACTATGAAATGGAGGTAAGGTTAGATGGGCAGCTAGAGGAAGCTAATGAAAACTGGCAAAAACTCACAGAAGCCGCTAACAAGTTTTATTTTGGAGAGGACGGCACAGATAAAAACTTCAATAGGGAAACCGCACAAGCTTTTGTTGCTTCTAGCGCACTAAGCAACATGATGATTTATCTAAAGCGCCCTGATCTACCGCAAGCTGTGAAAGATACCGCAATTGGCGGCGTAAACGACGCGGTCAGCAAAACGGTAGCTGCACTCGCTGGCGAGGAATCAGAAGGGATATTTTCGCGTGAGGCATTACTAGACTTTATGGGCCGTCGAGAAACAGGAGACTCTGTTGACCCTATGGATTTTGATTTATCTCGTGTTATCACCAACAACCCCGACCCTTCTAAGGCGACCAAGCTCTACTACACAGATGGAGACGGCAAGATCCTTGATGAAAACGCCGGTCTTCAGGAACTGAAGGATCTTTCTCCAGACCTCTATGCGCACGCTGTTTTAGCGGGCTCTATGAATCTTAGGAAGAACCCCCGTTACAAAAACGTCAACCCCCGAGTCTTCCGGTCGAGCGGGGAATAAAGTGTGGCAGATGAAATCCTCCAAAACTTCTACGAGAATAATCTGTACGCTTTGCCCGATGACATGGGTGACGAAGGCGGTCCAAGTAATGCAGATATTGCAGCGGGCACTTTAGAAGACCCTATAGGCGTAATTGCACCAGATACGATTTCAGGCGCTTTTCGTGCGGGTATGGAGTCCGGTGCAGCGTCGTTAAATGCCGACATCGATTACTTCCAAGCCCTGTTCAACACAGCTATCGGTGATCAAGAGGCAGCAGAGGATGCTGTTAGCCGCGCTAGGTTTAACGAAGTCCAAGCTGCTATTCCCGTTTCCACAATGGAGACGTTCTCGGAATTTGTTGATGAGCCGACCATTGAAGGCTTCTTCATGCAGATCGGCAAATCGACCGGCGAAATATTTCCCTCAGCTGTATCAAGTATCGCAAGCGGTGGTATTGGCGGTATCACAGCTGTCCTCGGTAAGACAGTACTCAGCAAAGGCGGTAAAGCTGTAGCTAACCGTATTGTAAAAGATGCATTAAAAAATACAGCTGAAGGTACAGCTGACGCCGCAGAAAAAGAACTCGCGCAGTCAGCGTGGGGCGTATTCAAAGCAGGCGCTTTTGTTGGCGCAGGTACATCAGAGTACGTACCACTAGCTGGTGGCAACTTGTCAGAAGCCCTTGAAGCTGGGCAAGACCTCAATGCAGATACAGCAGGTCGAGCAGCGCTGGTTGCAGCACCGCAAGCGCTACTTGGTGTTGGTGGCGAAGCAGCTATGTTGAAGTTGATCGGCAACGTCGCTAAGAAGCGCGCTGTCAGAGAAGGATCACTGTTTGGCAAGTTAGCCAAAGATATTAGTGGTACTGCTATTAAAGGTGGCGTTATGGAAGGCGCTACTGAAGTTGCACAAGAAGGTATTGGTGTTCTTAACCGTATGGATATGGACGATACCTACACCGCCCAAGACGCGAAGATGCGTCTAGCACAGTCTGCATTTGCTGGTTTCTTTGGTGGTGGTGCGGCGGCTGGCGCTGGTGGAACCGTTGGTAGTATCTTCAGCCAAGCGAACAGCCTTGTAGAAAGAGGCCGTCAGGCAGAGGTCGATCAGCGAGTCAACGAAGAACAGTACGGTGACGAGGTATTCGGCGGGTACACGTCCCAAGAATCACAGAGTGATATTGCTGGGCAAATTGATGCAATGAATAACCCAACCAGCACCAAACAATCGGTCTGGATAGCGGGCCCCTCTCCTCAGTTCGGTGCCAAAGAAAACACAATTACTTCAGTAGAAACTGATTACAACGGGAGTCCTAAGAAAGCTTACTCGGCCTTTATCCCTGGACGAGGCACGGTCGTTTCTACCAGTGAACAGATTGTCGCAGACGTAATTGCAGGCGAAGCATCAGATTCTATTCTTCAAGCAGCCCTTGGTTACAGCAGCGACAAGGTAGAGGGTGCAAATCTTGCCGTCGTAGTTACAGACAGCAGCGGCAGAGTAATTTCTGAAGAACTTACAACTGAACAGAATCAACCTGCAGCTATAGAATCTGCGAAGAAGCTAATGCCAGAAGGTGGTAGCTACGAAGTTATGTCAGCAGAAAAAGCGCTTGAAGGCCGTAAGAAGCGTGTCGAGAAAGAGCGCGGCCCAGTAGTTCGTCCGATGAATGACCAGGACTCTGAACAAGTCGATAAAGACATGGGCTTCGGTAGCAAGACTACTGGATTCGACGAAGGCGGCGGTATCTTTGAACCAGCGGTTACGAAGCTCAAAGAGTACGCCCCACGAAATACAGATAGAGAGTACGAGAACACCGACCCCACTCGTAAGGCTTTTGAAAAAGAGTTTGGCGATGAGATGAACATCGACTGGGACAGTGACTACTTCGGCGGCATGAGTGAAAGCTTGATGAAGGCGGCTGTTGCAGCTAAGAAGGCGAACCCTACTGCTCTGGTAACTATTGCTGAGGGCAAAGACGGCGCGTATGACTTAAACCTCGAGACCACCCCAGACACGGAAACTTTTGCGATTGGGGGTCAAGAGCAGAAGCTACCCATCGGCGAATTCTTATCGCAGTCAATAAAAGACGCAGACCGCGTTGCAAAGAACGATGACTTCAATAACAAAGACTCTGCTGAGGCTAAGGTCACAGTTGTTGATGAGACCGGTAAAGAGACGACAGCTATTCTGGCTGATCTAGTTAACGCTGGTCGGAGAATCCTACAGACACGCGAGGGTTCAAACTTTAATCAGGGCGGCCCCACTGAGTCTGCTGCCGCTGCATTCTCAGCAATAATGTCTGAGCTACAGCTCTCTAATTATGATGTTCGTGACCAAGCAACGGGTGAGTCCTTGTTGTCTATGGATCAGCAGCAGCTTAAAACTAGCACTGGTGGGTTACGCGCTGGTGGCACCAAACAGTCACCTCTCACCCTTGATCAAGTTCTGACTCAGACGCAGCCTACAGAAAAAACACCAAAGTCATATACAGTCTCAGGGTATGATCAAGGCGGGCCGTTTGAATATGGCTTTGATACAAAAAAAGAAGCGAACGCAGCAAAAACCGATTTTGAAAATCGCGGCGCAAACGGCGTACGTATCACGGAAAACAACACCTACACTGATGGGACATTCACAGATCAAGAACAAGAAGCGGGCATAACCGCAGAAGAGGAAGTTCTTGAGAACGCCCGTCAGGAACTTGGAGATTTACCGCTCTCCGGTTTAAACATAGAAGCGGGCCCTGTTAAAAACAGGGGCTACTCATCCGCGAAGCCCAAGAGCAAAGGTGGTCGTAACCCAATGAACGCGACTTACCCAGCGGGCAACATTGGCCGCTTGGCCACGCAGGTCGCCTCCGCTCTGGTCAAAAAGCTCAGGCTACAAAAACCTGTCTCTATTCTTGGCGTAAAAGAACTGGCGCAAATGTCAGAGGCTAAGTTCAACGAGATGTTTACAGACCCCCGTGTAGCAGCAGCTGTGCGTGAGCAGATGAACGCCCTCCTAGACAACAACACCGCGTTAGGCCGATACATGGGCTTCAATGATGCGCATGTAATTCTTGTAGATAACCGCTCGGACAATCAGCTTCAGACAGCCCTAACCACGGCTCACGAGCTGGGGCACGCGTTGATCCAAGAAGAGATGGCTGGATCGTTAGAAAACTCAGCACTATATCGTCGACTAATTAACGACTTTGAAAAGGCGCGAGCCGCTAAAGATGCTCCTGCTGCATATCAAGATCCTAACAATGAGCTGGCTTTCGAAGAGTGGTATTCAGACCAAGTAGCAATCTACGCAAAGAACATATACCTGAAACAAACCCTACCAGCTAAGAACATGGCAGCTAGCCACTTTAAGAAAGTTGCAGACAAGCTCGTGTCTATGTTCAAGAGTATGTCGCGAGAGATGCGCACTCGATTTGGTAAAGACGCACAGAGCCAACAGTTCACTGAGTATATGGACTCGCTCACCGAGAACAAGCGCCGCTACTGGACTGCTGCGAAGAACAAGGTCGGTACGAAAGAAGCTACGTTCCAGCAGAAGGCTCTTGTCAGAGCTATTGAAGACGCAATGCCTAAGTCTAAGTTTGAGAAAGGTGTTGAGTCTCTAGCTCGATTAGTTAACGAAGTACTGAGTAATCCTACTGTGCGCAAAGCTACCCAGCTTGTTCGTACTGAGGACGGCGTACTGCGAACCATTAGCACCAAGATTGCAGACATGATGTATGTACCTGCTCAATCGGAAGGCAAAGGTTCAGACATGGGTTTCGTAAAGCGTAAAGCAGCGATTCGTAAGCGCATGATGAACGACGTGCGGAAGATTCTTGGGTCTGATTGGACTACGAAAGCAGCTACAGACACACTTGACCTCGCAAGAGATTCGGATATCTCGATCGAGCAACTAAGTGAATATGGTGAAGCTGGCGCTGATGCAATTAAGATACGAGAGTTCCTGAGCAAGCTGTATGACAACTACATCTCGAAGACTCCAGGTAACACAATTGGTAAAAGAGATAACTATTTCCCAGTTGCCTTGGACCTCGCGAAGATTGCAGATGACCCAGAAGCCTTTGTGGGGTTGATGCTCAGCAAAGACTCTCAGATGACTGGAAGCCAGATACGTGACACCGTACACAAACTAGTCCAGCTGCAGAAACGCATAGTGGATGAAAACGAGATCAATGTTGATGCAACAGATCCATCAGCTGTGGCAGAAGCTGCTCGAGTATTTACAAACAACCTGAGTCCTACCGAACTAAAAGACTTCAGCTTACCTCCAGCGGAAGCTTTGCAGGAATATATACGCGACCAATCAACTCGTAACGAGTTCCTTCGTGCAACTCGAGCGCCTGACGGTACTGACCTTTTGCAGCAAGAACTCGACAAGTTGTCGCCTGTTGACAGAAAAGAAGTCGTCGCAATGCTAGAAAGACACATGGGCTATAGCCGCAAACCTATAGGCCCTAAGCTCCGAGCCGCGAACAGCTGGATGCAATTATTCCAGTGGGTCACGTTGCTTCCTCTCGCTACTGTGTCCTCAATTACGGAGTTGGGCGGAGCGGTACTAAACGGCAAAGACTTTGACGCCTTTGGTATGGCGTGGAAGGCAATGAAGGACACGATCGAGAACCCCATAGAAGCCAAAGAACTAGGCGAAGATCTGGGCGTTACCTCAGAGCGCACAATGGAAAACATGATGATGACCGACGCTGACCATGAGTACATGGACCCTAAAGCGCGCGAAATCGGCGATAAGTTCTTCCAAGTAATTGGTCTTGATTGGTTTACCCGTTTCACACGAGAGTTCGCTTCTAACATGGGCGTACAGTTCATGTTGCGCCATGCAGTGAACGATAGTGGTAACCCACGATCGGAGCGTTACCTAAGAGACCTGGGCGTGTCAGCGGCAGATATAAAAGCATGGGAAGCAGACGGCAGATCGTTTGACTCTGACGCAGGGCGTCGAGTTCAGGACGGCCTTACAAGATTCGTTGAAAGTTCAATGTTACGTCCGAACTCCGCAGAGCGCCCTTCATGGGCAAACGATCCCCGCTTCGCTTTGATCTGGCAGCTAAAAAGCTTCTTGTATTCATTCTCTAAGACTATTGGCGGCGGCATTATCCGCGAAGCCAAAGCGCGAGCGGCTGAACCAGGAATGACAGGCCTTGAAAAGCTAGGTGGTGTTGGACTTACTCTGGCGCTAGCTGGTGTCGCCTTCATGCCACTCGCCATGATCAGCCTCGAATTGCGCGAACTAGCTAAGTACCTGATTGCAGGCGTACTCCCAGGCGTCAACCAGAGTGGTGGTAGATACTTCCGATCTGATCGTATGGACTGGAGTCAGTACATGACTGAGATATTTGATCGATCTGGTTTTAACGGCCCCATGTCAATTGCTACCAACATGATGAACGCCGACAAATGGGGAAGCACTCCACTCGCGCCATTACTAGGCCCAACTTACGACCTTGCAGAGTCAGCTGTATTGGATGGATTTGAAGTAATCCCCGATCGCATAATCCCTGGCTACAGCATCGTTTATTAACAGGTAGTTACTATGAGCATATTCACAACATTACTTGGACCGGTTGCAGATTTAGGCAAAACATACTTGAGCAATCGCGCTGAAGAAAAGGCTGCCAAGCATCAGGCGAAAATTAAGGTCATTCAGAATGATGCCGACTGGGAAGCGAAGATGGCAGATGCTTCTAGTAACTCGTGGAAAGACGAGTTTTGGACTGTAATTTTAGCTGCACCAATATTTTTTGTAGGTTATGCAATAGCTGTAAATGATTTAACAGTTATCGATAGAGTAAAAGAAGCGTTTATCGCGCTAGATACATTACCGGAGTATTACCAATATTTATTGTTTATTGCCATCTCGAGTTCTTTCGGCATAAAAGGCGTAAGTAAAATTATGGAGTTGAAAAAATAATGGATGAGCAAGTTGCAAAACGCTTTGATAGGTTAGAAACCAAAATAGATAAACTTGTTGATGTTATGGCAAGTATGGCCCGTGTTGAAGAAAGGCTGGTAGGTCAGGATGCAAGACTAAAGAGGCACGAGTTTCGTCTCGACGCAAGCGAGAAAAAAATAGATGAAGTAGCCGAGGCGACGCAGACGAATAGCTTTGTCGCAAAAGTTGGAACAACGCTTGTTTCGACAATTTGGGCGGGGCTTATAGCCTACATTTTTTATCTTTTTAGGGATTAGTAGTGAAAGAGTTTAAGTACTTTAAAAAAGAAGACTTTGATTGCCAACAGACTGGTAATAACGAGATGCAAGAGGATTTTATCCACATTCTCGATCAGTTGAGAGCTGCCTGTGGCTTTCCATTTTATATAACTTCAGGCTATCGCTGCCCAAACGGCCACAGTCTTGAGTTGGCAAAAGCAAAACCAGGCACCCATACCCAAGGGATCGCCGCAGACATTGCTGTAACAGGTGGTGTACAAAGAAGAGCTATCGTAAATCATGCTCTAGCAATGGGTATGTCTGTCGGAGTAGCAAAAACTTTTGTTCACGTAGACATTAGAAAGACAACACCTGTACTTTGGTGTTATTAATAGCTGGTATATTAATACTAACACTAATATAATTGGATAATCTATAGGTAAAAAAGATGGCATATTCGGAGACTCTAAACCTGGTTACAGGTGATACGCTGCCCGAGCTGACCTTCACACTGAGGGACAGTAACACTGCAGCGTCTGGTCAAACGCTAGACCCAAACAACAGTAACACATGGGCTCCAATAGACGTCTCGGGCGCTACAGTTAAGTTGCGGTTACGTGCGTTGGGAAGCTCAACGGTCAAAAGTACACTGGTTTGCACCATTACAAACGGTACTGGTGGTGTTGTAGCCACTGATTTCCCTGCTGGAACACTTGATACCTCTGGCACATTTGAGGGTGAGATAGAAATTACCTTTGCGACGGGCGGCATACAGACGGTTTACGACCTGATCAAGCTCAAGGTACGGAGCGACTTTGATTAATGGCTAAGTCTGACGCGAGTTATGTATACGTAACGGTCGAAACAGCTTACAAGCTGCTTCGTGCCAACGCGAGCATGGCGAACGTCGACGCTACCACCTCTTATCAAGAGCTTGTAGCGGCTGGGATCAAGCTTGATCCTGATACTAAGAACAGATACTTCCGTAACGAGCCTTTTTCATTTACGGATATAGCCAGGTTAGCGGTCCAGAAAGGCGCGTTAGATACACCAGTTGTCACTGACTCAATCGATAGTATTGGTGTCACGAAGGTACTAGATGACTCATTTGGGTTTGTAGACCTAATTGAGATCGTTAGACACATAGTTCGTGGTCATACAGACAACTTCGCGTTCACAGACGCACTGTCCGCAGAGACTGGGCTGATAAAAGCCGATGCAGTAACTGTATCGGAGATCTTAGCTAAGAGCTTCAGTACAGGGCTAAGTGATTCGTCGGTAATCAGCGACGTACCAGTTTTAGGTTTTGGTGGTAGCTACGCTGATATAGCGACGCTGACAGATGTGTTTGCTAGAGCTGCTACGTTTAGTCGTACGTTTGCTGACACGATTACGCTCGATGACTTCACAGATGTCGACGCAATCACAAAGGACACTGCAGCTGCCAAAACAAACATTATTGGTTTCGGAGATGTTCATTTCTTCGGCACTAATAAACCAGTATCAGAGACAGTCACTGTTTCTGAACTGGCTGCTTTAGGTTTTGACAAGCCAGCGACAGACAGCGTTGGCGTAAGTGAAGCGTTCCAGAAAGTAACAACGTTCTCTCGCCAGATTGCGGAGACAGCGACGCTTGCTGACAGTACTGCTCTGAATATAGGCACGGTAGCGACTGACACAACCACAGTATCTGAGAGTTTTCAGAAAGAACTTGGTTACAACAGATCGCTTAACGAGGCTGTCAGCACAGCTGATGCGATGGCAACAGCCCTTGAAAAAGGTGTTAGTGACACAGCGGCTCTGAGTGAGGCGTTTGCACGAAATGTAGATTTTACAAGAGGTTTTGCGGAAACGACCTCCGTCAATGATCAGCTAGACACTGCTATTGGCAAATCAATAGCAGATAGTTTTGGTGCTTCGGATGCCTTCGAAAGAGATGTTGCATTCCAGAGGACTTTGACAGACGCGGTTACATTTGCAGAACAGACGGTTGCAGCATTCGGTCAGGAGCTTACCGATACAGCTGGCCTTACAGATTCAATACAAATACAGGTGGCGTCCCTTGCATCATCTGTACTTAACGCTGGCGCTCTTAACACAGTGCCATTTAATAACTAGGAGCACACCATGTTACAAGATGATTTTAAAATGACTGGACGTTTGTCGATTGCAATCAATGACGAAGTAGTCCAAGAGGTTAAGAACCTTGTTGTCACAAGCGGAAAAGGCTTTGTTGCCAGCCGTATGAAAGACGCCACTGCTGGAGCTATGAGTCATATGGCTGTTGGTACAGGTTCAAGCGCAGCTGCAGCAAGTAATGCTGCTCTAGGTTCTGAAGTTGACCGTAATGCGTTGGCCTCGACTACCGTATCAGGTGCCAACATTTCTTACGTGGCTACATTTGCCGCCGGTGAAGGCACAGGCGCATTGACTGAAGCAGGTTTATTCAATGCTGGTTCTTCGGGCACCATGCTTTGCCGCACTGTATTCGCAGTTGTGAACAAAGGCGTAGCAGACTCGATGACTATTACGTGGACAGTAACTGTTAGCTAATCTGAGGTAAAGGTATGGCGGTTGTTTTTAGTAACAATGCAGCGTCTACATTACAGTCGGGGATAAACTCTTCGGCGACGAGCATAACGCTACTTAGTGGCGCTAACTTCCCATCGCTCTCGGGTTCGGACTACACGTACGTAACACTTGAGGATGTGAATGGCCACCGAGAAATCGTTAAGGCTACAGCTCGTAGTGGCAACACTCTCACGATTGTGCGTGCACAGGACGGTACGTCTGCGCGTGCATATATCGCGGGAGATAAATGTGAGCTGCGTCTAACTGCTGCGCTACTTAATGAAGTAGCACAACAAGCGGACACTGATACCAACACCACTTATACAGCTGGTACTGGCCTGTCGCTGACTGGAACTCAGTTTGCAAACACAGCTCCTGACCAGACCGTCTCGCTGACAGGCGCGGGTGCTGCCACTATAACTGGTACATATCCTAACTTTACGATTACCACTACTGATACCAATACAACTTACAGTATCCAAGACGGGCAGCTTTCGCAGAACAACTTTACAAATGCGGATCACACTAAGCTAAATGCTATCGAGGCGAACGCTACTGCTGACCAGACTGATGCAGAGATAAAAACAGCTTACGAAAACAATACTGACACTAACGAGTTTAGTGACGCAGAGAAAACTAAGCTGGCAGGCATCGAGGCGAACGCTACTGCTGACCAGACTGATGCAGAGATTAGAGCGGCCGTAGAAGCAGCTACTGACTCAAATGTTTTTACTGATGCGGATCACACTAAGTTAAATAGTCTTGAGACAGGTGCTACTGCTGACCAGACTGATGCAGAGATTAGAGCAGCCGTAGAAGCAGCTACTGACTCAAATGTTTTTACTGATGCGGACCACACTAAGTTAAATGGTATTGCTAATAATGCTAATAACTACGTGTTGCCATTTACCGATAACTCGTCGAACTGGAACGTAGCGTTTGGCTGGGGTAATCACGGCGCAGCAGGCTATCTGACGTCGCACCAGTCACTTAGCGGCCTTGCTTCAGAAAGTTATGTTAATACACAAGTTAGCAACCTTGTTGATTCAGCCCCAGGTACGCTGAATACGTTGAATGAGTTGGCCGCGGCTTTAGGGGATAATGCTAACTTTAGCACTACGGTGACTAATAGCCTTGCTTCGAAGCTACCATTAGCTGGTGGTACATTGACGGGCGATTTAACAGTTAACTCTACAGGGTTTATTAAGTTACCTGTGGGTACGACTGCACAGCGTTCTTCATCTCCTGCAAAAGGGATGATTCGTTTTAACTCTACGACGGGTAAGTTAGAACAGTACAGCACCGCATGGTCCGACGTAGGTAGTGCTGCTGACTTTAGGCTGAATACGTTTACTGGTAATGGCTCTACTACTGCTTACACCCTGACAACGAATCCTGTTGAAGACAATACGCTGGTCTATATAGACGGCGTGTATCAGAACAAATCTAGCTACTCGATCGTAAATAACATTCTTACTTTTTCTGCCGCACCCCCAAATGGTACAGCGATCGAGATTACTGCGGCTACTGCAGCCCCAGTTGAAGCTAGCACTGAGTTTAAGCTAAGCCAGTTTTCTGGCAACGGCTCAGCAACTACGTTCACGCTCTCTGCACAAACTCCAGAGAACAACACGAACGTGTATATCGACGGAGTTTATCAGTCAAAAAGTAACTACTCAGTTAGTGGTACAACGCTAACGTTTACTACTGCTCCACCGGCTGGTACATCGATAGAAGTCATGGCCGCTCACGCTGTAGTAGTTAGCGTAAGTGTTCCTGACGATGGGAGCGTGACCAACGCAAAACTTGACAGCGTCTTAGCACAAAGAATTGTAGATCTAGAAGACGAAATTTTACTTAATTTAGGAGTATAGGCTCATGGCCGTACAGAATAGCAACTTTAATACCCTGATAACGGCTATCGACACCAAGGCTCAGTCTTTAGCCGCATCAACGTCAGACCCGAAAGACTTAGTTTTTCTTGGTAAAACTTTAGAAGCTCTTAACGTAACAGCGACTGTGTCCGACATTATTGCCGCGGGTGATACTAAGGTAACAGCGGTTAATACCGCAGGCACCACGCAGGTAGGCAATGTAAATACCGCGGGTACTACTCAAGTAGGTAATGTCAATACAGCAGGTACTACTCAGGTAGCCGCAGTAAACGCTGCAGCGAGTAGCTTCAGCGTGCATCCGCAAGGCACTACCACCGCAGCGAACAAGACGCTTGCAGCGAATGAGTTTGTGATGGTAACTGCATCAGGTAAGACAATGACATTACCCGCAGGAACGGCAGGACAATCTGTTGTTTATATCTCCGTTGGCAATTTTGAAAACACTGTTGTCGCGCCAAATGGTTCAGAGAAAATTATGGGATTGGCTCAGTCAATGACCATCGATAAAGCCAACACCACAATCACACTTATGTACCACTCAGCCACTCATGGCTGGCGTGCATTTTAATTAGGAGACACAAATGAGTAATTTAACAGATTTTTTTGGTAAAGGTCCGTCACCGCGAGTAGCAGGTACAATGCCTCACAATCAGCCTGCGTTTGCAATTTTAGGGGGTACTAGCTCCTCTTCAAAGTTTGCAGTGTACTCGCACGATTTAAACCTGATGTCGCATGGCCATATGAGCGTCAACTCCGACGACCAGATGGAAAGTTGGAATTACGTTGCTAACTGGAATTATCAAACCCAACCAGGCAGCCAAGGTCCTAGTAACAATGGACATGGGATAGCTAACAAGGGTTATTTAGGATGTGCTTCTTTGATGGCCTCAAGCCCTGAGTTCCTTTTAAACAAAAACAATACGGAAAGTCCCAACTGGGGTATGCAACACCACAGCCATTTTGGTTTATCTACTGCAATGGTGGGGACTAATCCTGGTATTAACCAGAAGTACGCTTTAGCTACCTCGCACGACGCAGTTGGTTCTAGCGCATGGATTCGGGTTTGTGGTCGTAGTAGTAGTGCAGTGATGCGTGCTCAAGATAACAAGGGCGGTAACTTATCAGAAGAACGCGCAATATGCCGTCCTCAAGATGCTGGTTGGTTGACTTCAGGTTATCGTCTAGCTTCTGGTGGCATTAGCTACAATCAGAACACAGGTAATGCCGTAATCATTGAGCGTAACAATTCAGGAAGCGACCAAAATCCGTGGCGGCCTGTACTTCTTAAAAATTGCCCGAACCCCGCTGAATACATGTCAGATCAAGCAGGGTGGGAGGCCGCGATTACAGCAGCAGTAGCAGTTTCAGGAAACCGCATTGTAGGCCCAGATCAACAAGCTGCGGTCGGCACTAAGTCAGCTGCCGGTTATACGGCCGTAAAAGCTGTGCTGTGTGATGATAATTCTGTAGTTATTATGTACGGAATCAATGCTGGTGTAGAGATAGTCAGGTGGGTTTGGGACAACAGTGCCAACAGCTGGGCTGCTCAAACATCAGGTGACTTAAAAAACCGTGCATGGACCAGTGTTTATCACAATATTACAAATAGTTTCCCTAATTTTACAATGAGTCTTGATGGTAAAACGATTGTTTTAACGAGCCACTCATATCTAGGTTTTTGTGGTTATTACATAACTATGATTGATGTAGCAACCGCCAAAACAAAAAGTTACTACAAGGAAGCTAGCAACATCTCTTATAGCATCGTGCCTTTAGGCGCTAGTAAGTTTTTGTTTTCTGACTCACAAAACTCTGATGGTAATAGTCGATTATATGCCACTGTGTTGTCCTGGGATGATTTGCACACTAATCCCGCGACAGATTATTGGAGCAGCGGGTTTGTCAATGCGGCCATTTCAACCCCTACCAGTCAGTTTCTTGACACCCCTGATCAAACGACTAATTACCCCGCCGTAATTCCTATTACCAATATTGATAACGAGGCTATTGTGAAGGCCGAAAAAGGAGAAATTTAAATGAAACCGATGCTTAACAGTTTTGGATACGTCACAAGTGACTCAGGAGGTGACATAGCTGCACCAGACGGTGTTGAGGGAGCTGAAATATTCCGCTACAAGCGTGTAGATGGTGCGTGGGTAGATGCCTTCCCCGATGACGATGATGCAAGCTTCATGGATAGCTACAACGCTCTTGTTGACAGCTGGGCAGTTGCAGACATGAAGCCAGATATTATCTTAGCCATTAAGGCTGAAGCTGCTCGTCAAATTGAAGCCACCGCGTGGAAGGTTGAGAGAGCAACTGAGGTTGATGCGACTGACGATAGCAACACGCTGGCCACTGTTTACGCAGAACGGGCCGCGATTCGCGCAGCAAGTAACGCGCACGAAGAAGCTCTAGACGACATTACTACATTAGCTGATTTGAGCGCATTTAATCCTACAGGATTCTGATCATGGCTTTAACGAAAGTAACAACCAATATGCTGCAGGCCGATGTTATTGGGTCGGCACAGATTGCAGATGACGCAATTGGTGCTGAACATATCGCAGACAATGCGGTAGATATTGCGCGCCTAAATGTAACTGACGGTACATCGGGTCAGAGTTTGACTACCGACGGTAGCGGCGCACTAGCATTTGCAACCATTGGTGGTGCGTTCAACGACTTTGCTATTAAGACGGGATCTTACACAGCCGTCAGTAAAGATCAGTTAATTGTTAACTCGGGCAGCGCAGTGACTATTACATTACCTGCAAGTCCTAGTGCTGGTAGCGTGGTATTCATTAAAAACGCTGGCTCGGGTTTGGTGACAGTAGCTCGTAATGGCTCAAAAATTAATTCAACAGCAGACGATGGTGAACTGGCTACAGATGCAGGCGCGACCTTGGTGTACGTTGATTCAACAATCGGATGGAAGGAGTTATAAATGGCTATTATATTAGGTGGCGGTGGTGGCAGCACTTCATTCCCCACAATCTTTTTACACAAGTCTCAAACTTGGGTTCCACCTCAAGACGGCAACATAATGATTCACGTTATTGGGGCAGGTGGTAGTGGTTGTGCAAGTAGTGGAAATACCACACTTCAAAGCGGTGCGGCAGGAGGTTATTGCAGAAAGAACTCTTTAGCAGTAACTACCTCTGGCTCATTTACTGTTGTTATTGGCGCAGGAGGCGCACCCACAGTGGGAGCCTTCGGTGCAGGAACCGCAGGAGGCACTACGACTGTTGCAGGCACAGGACTAAGCTCTACGTTGACGGCTACTGGTGGCGCGGCGGGAGCTGTATCTAACGGAACTTACACTACTGGGGGGGTTGGCTCAAATGGAGACTTAAACACCACAGGTGGACGCGGAGGTTTTAACAGAGGCGGTGGTGCTGTTGGATTAACAGGAACAGGCAATGACGGTATAGTGGGAGATAAAGAATGGAATCTTTCAGGTAGTTGCGACATATTGGGTGATTTTTATTCATCTAGTTTTGGTCAACTGTCTGGCAGTAGCGGAGGAGGAAGTCACTATCCAGCATATCATAATGGTTATGGTACAGAGGTAGTAGGGCCATTGGCGGGTGGAGTAGCGGCATATAAAAGTCAGCTAGATATGTTTTCTGGTCATGCTTCTATAGGTGGTGGCGGTGGATATGCGTATTCTCCGTGGGCGGAAGGCGCGACTTCAGGCCGTGGTGGTGAAGGCTGTGTTGTTATTCAGTACATACCGTAAGGAGAATTAAATGAAATATAATATTAAAGATGCTGACGGTAACATCACAAATACCATCGTTGCTGACGCTGAGTTTGTTGAAGCTAACTTTGAACACTATGAACTGTACGTTGCACCTACACCCCCAGAGCCTACAGCAGAAGAGACTGCTCGTCAGTGGCGTGACGCAGAACTGTCGTTTACAGACCAAGCAGCCCAAACTCCAGACTGGCCGAACCGCGACAACATCCTGATCTACAGGACTGCCTTACGTGACTGGCCAGCTACTGACGACTTCCCAGAAACTAAGCCAACTTTAGGTAGCTAATTATGTTAGCAGAGATCAGTTTATTAGTAGGTGGTTTAAAGGCCCTTAACGAGGGCATCGCTGTCGTTAAAGAGTCTGGTAGCAACCTGACTGGTCTCGCTAAAGTTTTCGGCACCCTGACGGAAAGCAAGCAAGCAGTCGAGAAGATTGAGGCTGCTGCTGAAGACGGCGATCACATTCTGACTCAGGAAGAAGCGCTTGAGCTGGCCTGGGCAAAGAACGAGATTCGCGAGAAAGAGAAAGAGTTAAAGAAGGTTACGCCACGGCAGGTGTGGCGCGACATGTTGGCCATCCAACACAAATCGCTGATGGAACACAAACATAAGCTTGAGAAAGAGCGCCTAGCGCGTAACCGAGCAATCACTAAGCGCGACGATCTGATAAAGAATGCGGCAAGTTTTTGCCTACTTTTATGCGTTGGAGTTGGAGTAG
>Ga0222717_10001243_pt1 | contig 21142 bp, 13 predicted proteins | sample C33_18DmetaG_FD_165053 | JGI IMG/M metagenome (GOLD analysis project Ga0222717, IMG submission 165053) | Estuarine water microbial communities from San Francisco Bay, California, United States - C33_18D | ecosystem: Environmental > Aquatic > Marine > Unclassified | place: USA: California...
TGGTTTTAAAACACACCCTAGCTGCGGATTCGGACAAGGAGCGTTTCTTGCTTGAGGCCCGAGCTGCTGGTGAGCTTGATCATCCTAATATCGTGCCTATTTATGAGGTGGGTGAAGATGATGGGCAGTACTTCTTTAGTATGCCCTTGGTGACTGGAGGGAGCCTTTCAGATTGGCTGGATGAGCAGGCCATTTCCGATGGAGGCAAGAGCGGCAGTAGCCTGGGAGCGAATTTCCGTGATCGGCAGAGTGCTGCGGCCAAGTTACTTCAGAAGATTGCCAAGGCCGTGCACTACGCGCATGAGCAGGGGATTCTTCACCGTGACCTCAAACCGGCGAACATTCTGATTGATCATCATGGCGAACCTCAGATCAGTGACTTTGGTTTGGCAAAGCGCGTTGCTGATGACTCCCATCTCACAATCAGCGGGCAATTGCTAGGCTCTCCGGCTTACATGTCTCCTGAGCAGGCTCAAGGAAAGAATCATGAACTCACGCCTGCTGCGGATGTTTATGCGATCGGGGTGATGCTCTATCAAGCGCTTACGGGAGGAATTCCCTTCGACGGCGATTCGCCGATGAAGTTGCTCCAGGAGACCCTTACGAAAGAGCCTAAGCCGCTGCGTAAGTGTAACCCTCGCATTGATCGAGATCTGGAAACAATCACGCTTTGTTGTTTGGAGAAGGAGCCAGGAGATCGCTATACTTCGGCGGAGGCGTTGGCCGAGGACTTGGACCGTTGGTTAGACGGGAAACCGATCAAAGCCAAGTCCGCTGGTGTGGTTAGACGTTCGGTGAAGTGGCTTCGGCGTAAGCCGGCCGTGGCTGCTGCCGCAGGGATAGCTATCCTGGGAGCTGCTTTGATGGCTGGGATGGATTGGCGTCACGAAAGGGAGCAGGCCATAAAGAGTTTGGCGGATTATCCGGAGGATATTCGATTGGCTCACGAGCACCTGGATGGTGGACAGATCACGCAGGCTTCAGCGATTCTTGATAAACAGCTGCCTGGAGACCGCGAGTTTGCCTGGAAGTGGTTGGCTAGGCGTTGTGCTTCTACACGTGCCGTAGAGGTTGGTAGAGACCAAGTGCATGCCCTCACACCTTCCCTCACTCAGTCGGGTGTTGTGCTTGTGCAGGGGCCGTTGGGTGTCGTGCGGTCATGGGACCTTTCGGGCAATAGGGTGATCGAGGACTTCAAGGCGGCGCAACCACCCTCTCTAACGGAGATGCGATTTGACGGTGGTGGAACGTTTCTACTCACCCAGAATGCGGAGAAAGGACTGCGCTTGCTCTTGCCGAATTCTGAGAGAAAGGATGGCAAATTGGCCTCTACGTTGGTTTCGTCGCGTGGAGGCTTTCTGGCGGCAGCGCCCGGTTTGAGACCGTCTCTCTTTGTGCAATCAAGAGGACAACGTGGGGATAGCCTGTTCACTTGGGCTCCACCTTGGCGGGAGGGAAATCCTCGGTTTGAACTCTCAGACAATTTGCAGGCACTGTCAATATCTCCAAAGTCGCATCAGCACGAACGTTATTACGTGGCGGCTTGTTTTTCTTCGAAGATAGAGTTGTGGCAATGGGAGGAGGATGTCTTCTTTCGTAAGGCGACGATCCAGCGGAAACCAAGTCCCTCTGCTGCGATGGCGTTTTCTCCGAACGGACGTTTGCTGTTGGTTGGAGATGCTAGGGGCATGATCCGCGGTTTGAATCGTAGATCTGCGGATTGGAGCGATTTAGAGTATCAACACCTAGGTGCGGTGCAGACGATGACTACATTGAACAGCGGTGGTGTCCATCACGTGGTGGCCGGTAATGAAGACGGTCAATTGAGGGCATGGCCACTAGTATTCGAGAGGTCCAACATTGCCTCAAACGTGGAATTGCCGTTCGGTTTTTCTGAAGACGGTGATTCGATGGTTTTTAGGAACTTGAAATCCGGCAAGCTCCAAGTCCGGTCGACGCGTGAAGCGGCAAGTGTCTCACTGGGAGAGTTGAGGAAATCGGGGACCATGATTGTTCTCGCCTTGTTGCAGTCGGCTCCGCCAGTGGTTCTGGCCATCTTCCAGGATGAAGCGAAGCAGCTTTCTGCTTCACGGATAACGAAAGACGGCGTTTCCCCAGCACTCGAGCAGACCCTTCCAAGGATACGCACGAATTGGCTTGATCAGTCCGTGAACGGGTCTCACTGGTTCATTCTCGGTTCAGATGGCGAGGTCCGAGAAGTTGATCTGCAAACCGGCAGTATTCGGGCCGTGGAGAGGCTCAGCGGTGATTCTCTAAAGAAAGTGCGTATCTTCGGTGGAGAATCCGCGTTATTATCAGCCATGGAGGGCAGTACTATCACGTTGCACGAGTCATCTTCTAAAGTTCGACGCTTGGAGCTGGCGACAGCCGCCGTTGCTTCCCATCTCGCTGTGAGTCCCGATCATCAGACGTTGGCCGTTGCACATGAAGATGATCGGCTACGACTCTGGCATGGAAGGAGTGGTAAGCTTCTTCTGGAGATCAGCGAACACCCATGGGACTACCTTCAGTTCAGTCCCACAGGAGAGACTCTCGTTGGCTATGAGACCAATGGGAATCTTCATTTCTTCGATACACAGATGACTCCCTAACAAACCTTCGTAATGAAACGCATTTGGATTGTTCTTGTAATCCTACCACTACTCCAAGGAGCGTGTGGAGAAGAAGATGTGTCGACTGAGTCCACGGATGGGCAGATCGTTCTTCATGCAGGCATCAATGCGGTGGCGATCACGCGGTTTCCGAATCGTGGGCTGGATGGGGGGGCAGAGGAGCTGACGTTGCCATTTGTATTTGGTGCGGCAAACGAAGCAGGGCTTCAGAGTGGAGAGGCCACGACCGCAGATATTGTATGGATTCACACCGGACTAGGCAAGTGGGCCAAGTTCTTTTATGGTGAGGTCCTCACCCCATTTGGTGACAGCGAGCCGGCATGGAGAAACATTGCCAACCCGGCCCGAGATGCCAGTGATTTCACTTGGCCTTACGCAGCAGGTATGCTCATCGAGCGCCGCTCGAAGAAACCTTTGGTCATTACGGTCAAGGGTGCGATCAAACGGACGCCGTCGATCTTGCTCATTCAGAACGGTACGAATCACTTCAACCGCATACTCGACGGACCTCTTTTTCTGGCAGAGTTGCGACTTGAAGAGTTCTTTGTAAGAGCTCCGGAAGATTTAATTTTCGAGATGGTGGTCGACAATCCTGGTGGTCCCCGTCCGGGGCCCGTGCCTCCACGCCTGGAGGCCGACCTGTTCTTGGACCCAGAGAGTGGGCGAACTTATGTGCTGTCTGAGAAGGGTAAATGGTTTGAGTTGGGCACGCGAAACGATGTGGATCCGACGATGCTCCTCGTTCCCGGGACCTTTGGCGTAGAGCGGATTGGGAACCTTGCAAAAATGCTCATTGAGCCTCCGCTGCCTGTGGTCGCTGCCAGGCCGGTGAAGCTTCTGAATCAGCCTTTCCTCGGACTTGGGGAAGGGGCTGTGCGGGCACTGAGAGTTGAAGACATTGGACCAACGGAGTGCAATTGCGCCTTATTGCTCCATGACAATCGGCCCATCGCCTTGCATGTGATCGAGTCTGCTACGGGGAGCGCCATTGTTCGAGTCGGTAAACATCCTGACAATGTGGTGACCGATGCTATTGCCATCGCCAATGGGCAGGGCTTCATTGGGAAACTGGACAATGTTAGCAATCTGTTTCGCGTGGAGCGGTCAGTGCGCAGTTTTTCCGGCAGTGGGCCAATAGAGGAACCGAAGCCATTTGTGGTCAAGTTACCTGATCCGGAACGCCGAGAAGGTGAGTGGCGTTTCTTTAGTCAGTTTGACCCTGAAGGGCGTCTGGTTCTATTTTTGGATAAAGCGAGATGGCAGGCGGAAAGTCTTCTGGAGATCGACCTTGTGGCCTTGACGCCGAGCGACCGAAAGATCGCACTCCATTTGCCTCGGCTGCGTCTTGTTAGCGATGCTGGTTCTGATGTTGTCGCAGAAGAACTGGCTGGATTTCTGAGGCTAGCGTTGATCGAGCGTGATTTGGTTCCAGCGGATCAGATACAGATCTCTGTGAGGGCACAACCTGATGGTGGAGCCCTAATGATCTTTGACTTTGGTCGGCCGCTTGAGATGGGAAAAGTTGATCTCTGTCTTCTTCCGCCTCCCGTTCAGCCGACGATCGATTCGAGCGATGACTTTGTGGTTGAAGGTGGGCTTATCGAGATCCTGGGCAAGGATTTCGGTCGTCGCATTGATGACCTTTGCATCGTCTTAGCGCCTGCGGATGGCGTTGGGAGTAGTATTCCCTTGCGCCCAGTCTCGCTCAGTCCCGACGGCACACGAATTCTTGCTAGGGTCGTTGGGCCGATTTCGGATGGTCGCGTGAGACAAGTCATGCTTGCTCGAGGCATTGGGCGGACGCGGCCTATTCACTTGGGCTTCAGCGATGTCATCGTTCGCCAAGCGACCTGGGTGTGGCGTGGCAATGGGGCGGATCCTGTGGTGTCTCCTAACATTGTGCAGCCAGTGTTGGCTCAAGGAGAGATCATGCACTTCGCTGGGAATCTGGTGGATGGTAGCTTGGAGTTGACGATCGATCAGCCTTGGCCGGAGAACGCCGAAGTATCTATCTCGTTCACTGCGAATACGGATTCTGTTCAGTTGGATGCTTATGCGCCAGAGCTCTGTTTCACCGTTAGTGGTTCGACCGAAGAGTGTGCCGAACGTCTTCAGCGTGTGATCGAAGCTGCGTTTGTTCAGGGGGGCATGGCGAATGCCAACCAGGTTCAGGTGGAATTGAATGTCGCTGGTGATGAAGTCACACTAACGGCCAATGTATTTACCGAGGATGGGGTTAAAGATCCAATCACCAGCGGGCACTTAAACGTTTCTGTTAGTGAGGGAGATGATCCCTGTGCCCCACCGCCTCCTGTGGACTCAGATGGCGATCTCATCCAGGACACTTGGGAATCGGACCATTTTGAAATGCAGCCGCTTATGGTGGATGCGTTAGGTGATGCCGACACTGATGACGTGCTCAATCATGCCGAGTTTGCCTTTGCCACGGACCCATTTGTTAAGAACGACATGACTCCGCTTACGATAAGCCTCGATGAGGATGGGCACCCGGTGTTCGTTTATCAGCGTCACGTGGCGGCTGCAAATTTCTATCACTTTGACATTGAAACATCGCTCGATGGAGATCATTGGGAGCGATTGGCCAATCTTGAGACGCTGTCGATCATTCCGGTTGGGCTTGGGCTTCCTGTGGAGACCATCGTCACGAGGTGTTTGGTGGCCGCCGAGGACGTGACTCCGTCGTTTTTCCGCCTTCGGCTGAGCCCTCGTTCTTGAAATTAGGCGCAGATTTTCCGGTAATTTTACTGTTTATTGACAATCTGGGATGCTTAGGGTTCCCTTGGTGGCATGACGTCTGCGTTTCGTGTCGCCCTTATCTTCATTGCGTGTGCCAGTCTGAGTGTTGCCGAAGAGGAGATCACTCGAGCTTTCACCGGAGCCAAGATCTTTCCTATCACCGGCGATCCGATTGATTCGGGCACCTTGATTGTGCGTGGATCAACGATCATTGCGGTTGGTAAGGACGAAGCCACTGAGATTCCGGAAGGCGCGGTGACTGTCGATGTTTCAGGCAAGGTGATGATGCCTGGACTGATTTGCACGCACAGCCACATAGGGCAGGTCAGTGGTGGAGACTCGTCCGCTCCCATTCAACCCGATGTCAGGGTGTTGGACTCTATCAATGTCCGAGATGCCTCGGTGCGCAAGGCGCGAGCCGGTGGCTTGACGACGGTTAATATCATGTCTGGTTCGGGGCACCTCCTCAGTGGACAGACGATCTATCTGAAACTGCGTAAAGGTGAAACGGTGGAGGATCTCATGATTCTCGATACTGGGGGCAAGCCACGTGGTGGTATGAAGATGGCGAATGGGACCAATTCGATTAAGACCGCTCCGTTTCCGGGGACTCGAGGAAAGAGCGCTGCGTTGGTGAGAGAGCAGTATATTAAAGCGCAGGCCTATCAGAAGAAACTGGCCGCAGCGAAAGAGGACCCGGACAAAGCTCCGGAGCGCGATCTTGCGATGGAAGCCTTGGTGGAAGTTTTAGAGGGAAAGCGCGTGGTTCACCATCACACGCATCGGCATGATGACATTCTGACGGTATTGAGGCTGCGCGAGGAGTTTGGCTTTCGACTTGTCCTTCACCATGTAAGTGAGGCCTGGAAGGTGGCTCCTCAGATTGCTGCGGCCAAGGTGCCCTGTTCGATTATCTTGTTAGACAGCCCAGGGGGAAAGTTGGAAGCTCGAGACATCGAGTGGCGGAATGGCGCAGAGCTCGAGAAGCTCGGTGTGGTCACCTCGTTCCACACAGACGATCCGATCAATGACTCTCGCTGGTTTCTTCGGTCGGGCGGGTTTGCTGTCCGAGCGGGCATGTCACGGCATGGAGCGCTTTATGCGTTGACCATGGCAGGGGCGATTCAGTTGGACATGGAAGAGCGAGTGGGATCGCTGAGTGCAGGGAAAGACGCCGATTTCATCATTCTCTCTGGAGATCCACTCAGCGTTTACTCGCGGTGGAGGAGACCTGGATCGAAGGTAAACGCGTCTTTAATCTGGCGGATCCGGAAGACAAGCTTTTCGCCGTGGGCGGTGAAGGCGCGGGGAGCCCGCGTTTGACCAACATGTGTTGCTTCGATTTTCCTATCAAATAACTTGAGCGAATCATTCATGAAACTCTTCAATATCTTTCTCGGGCTGGCTCTGGTGACAGCGGCCCAGGCTCAACTTGCGATTCAGGGTGGGACCGTGCATACCATGGAGGGCCCCGCTATCACGAATGGTGTGATCTTGATCAAGGATGGCAAGATTGAAGCCGTAGGGAGTGCTGAATCGATTACGATTCCTGAAGACTATCAGAAGCGTCAGGTGCCTGTGGTGATCCCTGGTGTCATCGATGCGCATACGACGGTGGGTTTGTCAGGGATTCTCAACATCGATGCCGATCAGGAGCAGTTGGAGAAGTCTGCGCCTATTCAGCCCGAGCTTCGAGCCATCGATGCTTACAATGCTCGTGATCCTCTGGTGACATGGGTGCGAAACTTTGGCGTGACGACGGTGAACACAGGACATGCGCCAGGAGCCGTGATTTCTGGGCAAGCCATGATCATCAAGACCCATCATCTCAACGTCAGTGATAGTACCTTGTCGCCGTTCTCGATGGTGATGGGAAATCTTGGGTCCAAAGCACTTGCCTCTGGAAAGGCTGTGCCCGGTACGCGGGCGAAGGCTGTGGCGATCTTGCGTGCAGAACTTTTGAAGGCCCAGGGCTACCTCAAGAAGCTTGAGGCGAAAGATCCGGACAAAGCTCCTGATCGAAATCTTCGTTTGGAGGCACTCGTTGCCGTCCTGAAAAAGGAGGTCCCACTTCTTATCACGGCTCATCGACATCATGACATCCAAGCTGCTCTTCGATTGGGCAAAGAGTTTGAATTTCATCTGGTTTTGGACGGCGCTAGCGAGGCCTATCAGTTGGTGGACGAGATCAAGGCTGCTGGTGTTCCGGTCATCGTCCACCCCACGATGATGCGCAGCTATGGCGACGCTGAGAATTTGTCTTTTGAGAACGCGAAGCTTCTCCACGATGCCGGTATTTCCATTGCGCTGCAGAGCGGTTATGAGGCCTATGTTCCAAAGACGCGAGTCGTTCTTTTTGAGGCAGCAATGGCGGCTGCGTATGGGCTGCCCAAGGAAGCGGCGCTTGCCTCGATCACAAAGGGCGCTGCCAAGATTCTCGGGATCAGTGATCGTGTGGGCTCATTGGCACCTGGCAAGGATGCCGATCTCGCTCTCTATGACGGGGATCCTTTTGAATACACGAGCCACTGCGTAGGCGTGATCATCGATGGGGCGAGTGTACCTGTGGCCAAGCGCTAGGCCTAGCGCGGTTGGAGTCGGCTCTTTGAACTCCCCGTGGGCTTTGCCTTGCAGAGGCGAATTGGTGCGCTTATCCTGAGGCCGTTATGGACAGAAGATTCCTCTACAAATCGGGACTTCTGATCGCCTTTGGTGTCACCTTTGGAGGATTTGCGCAGGCAGAATTGCACAAGTTTACAAGCAAGGATGGTAGCAAGAGCTTTGAGGCTGAACTGACTCATTACGTCCCCAACCAAAAGTTGGTCGAGGTGCGCCGGGAATCCGGTAAGGTGATGAAGTTTAAGATGGCCGTTCTGAGCGAGGATGATCAGAAGTATGTCATGAAGCGAGCGCCGGTGCTCAAGGTGGCAAAGGACCTCAAGGTTAGCGCCAAGATTCAGATCGGCAAGAAGAAGGTCGTCAAGGCCAAGCCGACCAAGCGGACGACCATCCCTAAATCCTACCGTGTGACTTTCCGCAACACTTCGAACCTCAAGATGGAAGATCTTGATGTCGAGTATGAATTGCACTGGGTGCGAGACAATGGTTCTGGGCGCAAGGGTGAAGAGAAGGTTGTGGCTAAGGGCTCCACTTTCGTGAGTGCCGTATTTCCACGTCAAGATCTGTCTTTTAACACGGAAGCAGTCAACATTCTCTACAAAGAGCCCTTTGGGGGCACTGGCTGAAGTTCTTCGGCCAAAGCCAAGGGCACTTGAAAAGTCACTGGCAAGAAGACAAGTTTGTCTTCAAGAACAAGAGATCGTATGGCAGGAATCGTCGTTCGCGTGAAGAAGGGCGAGGAAGAACTTCTCAGTTGGGCGTCTAAGCCCGGCCTTGAGTAGAGTTCGCTGACAAACGATCATTTAACTAGCAAGTTCATTTTAACTAAAAGGGCGGCAATCGAAAGGTTGCCGCCCTTTCTCGTGCTCTCAGGTTCCGCAGAATGTCGCGCGTACTTCTTCTGCCGGCGTCGGGGCCGCTTCCAGATCTTCGAATTCGGGTCGGTCATCGAAAGGCCTTTCCAAGGCGTCGACCAAGCGGTGGAATGGAGCGTAATCTCCGTCTTGTGCGAATCGGATTGCTTCTTCGACTCGGTGATTGCGTGGAATTAAGACGGGGTTCGAAGTGCGCATGATGTCCACGTCGATCTTGTGCTCTCGCCAATCCTCTAACCAGGCTTGGCAGGCAATTGCTTCTTTGAAGAGGCTCTTAAAAGCCTCGGGATCATCATCACCCGAGGCGAGCTTCGTGAGATGACGGAAGAAGAGCGTGTAGTCGACAGATTGTTCTTCCAAAAGACCCAGCGTCCTCTTGAGGAAGGCTTCCCCGTCATGACTCTGATCGGAAAGGCCCAACTTCCGTTGATAGCCGGACAGATAATGTTCACGAAAGATCGACGTGAATTTCTCAATGACGCCTTCTGCTAGGGATCGTGCTTTCTCGAGGTCTGGAGAGAAGAGTGGGAGGATTGCTTCAGCCAGGCGCAGGAGATTCCATTGTCCTATGACCGCTTGGTTGCCCCAAGCGTAGCGGCCTTGGCGATCTATTGAGCTAAAGACTTTGTCAGTGCTGAAGGTGTCGATGAACGCGCATGGGCCGTAGTCGATGGTCTCGCCCGAAACGGTCATGTTGTCCGTGTTCATGACTCCGTGGATGAACCCAAGATGCATCCACTGCGCGATTAACTTGGCTTGCGCTGCGACGACACCCTCGAGAAAGGTCACGTAGGGCATTTCAGTATTTGCTGCGATAGGATAGTGACGAGCGATAGCATGATCTGCTAGTGTCTTCAGTGCGGAAACGTCGTTCTGAGCATAGAAGTATTGAAATGTGCCCACACGAATGTGACTGGCTGCCACTCGGGTTAAGATTGCTCCCGGTAGCAGCTCCTCCCGACGTACGGTTTCTCCGGTGCTGACGGCGGCCAAGGCGCGTGTGGTTGGCACGCCTAATGTATGCATGGCTTCGCTCAAGATGTACTCGCGCAAGACCGGTCCGAGAGCTGCCTTGCCATCACCACCGCGAGAGAACGGAGTTCTGCCCGCCCCTTTGAGTTGAATGTCACGGCGCTGATCAGATAGATTGAGAATTTCCCCTAGCAGTATCGCGCGGCCATCGCCTAACTGAGGCACCCAACCGCCAAATTGGTGTCCTCCATAAGCCTGGGCAAGAGCTTCAGCCCCTTTGGGTAAGGTGTTGCCTGCGAGCATGGCGAGTCCAGACGGTGACTTTAGCCATACGAGATCTAAGCCTAGATCTTCTGCCAGGGCTTTGTTTAGCCGGATCAGTTTCGGGTTGGGTACGTGGGCGGGAGCCACAAAGGAATGAAAGTGGTCGGGCAAGCGGGCATAGGTGTTGTCGAAAGGAATCACTCCGAAGTATCATGCAGATTATGTTTCCGGCAAGTAGGGGAGAGGAGGGCTTATGACAAGATATCGTTAGTTTGCGGGGGCTCTAATGCTGCTATTCGCGTGGCTCTTTCATCGGCATTGGCCGCGATAGCTGCCGGAATTCGCGGCTACCTTCGATTGGTGAGGGCGCGCCACTGGTCATTCATATCAAAGCGCTCTTCGATTGACTTTCCGAGGTCGCTTGCAAAATCATCCAGTCGTTTGCGTGCTGCATCGGGTTGGAGCCGATGGTATTGCTCCACGGCTTGGGAGATGAGCTTGTGATTGTTGGGAGTGTATTTGAGTAGCTCCGCTAGGGCTAGTTGAGGGTTGTGTGAAATAGTGACGTCTGCGTACTCCGCGACAATCTCTCCCACGAGGTTCTCAGGGACGTTCTCAATCCACTTCGGGGCCGTTTCGGGATAGGAACGGGCTAGAACATTGATGTAGCTGCGATAGGCTGATGTTTGCGAATTGCTTTCTGATAGGAGAGCCAACCAAGTCGCTGCTCCGTCGGGATCATTTGCTGCCCATTATTCGGTCACCTGGGCAATGCTGTTCTTATGCTACCTTTGAGGCTACCGTCATCGTTGTAGCCTCCGCTGGCACCGTCAAGTGAAATCACCTGTGAAGCGTCTAACGCATTTTTAGCCGCATGATGCCAACCGATTTCGTCTAGCAGATTAACGATTCCTTGAACGTTTAAATCTGGCCTGGAAACCGCTGTTGCAATGACGGCTTGTTTCTCTGAGCCTTCCGGTAAGGTCTTGCCCCAGGCAAGGGTGTCTTCGGGGGCCGTTTGCGCGCGTTCTCTAACGAGTTGTCCCAGTAGCTTATAGCGTTTTCTACCGGGAGTCATGGCGAGAACATGAGAAGTCGCCTCAATAGGATCCTCTTTGATGAGCTTGGAGAGAACGGACGCTTCCGCATTTAGGCGCTTCATCTTAGAGCCACCCTCTTCTCTTACCAATGCGAGGGCCTTCTCAGGCGATGTCCCCGCGATCGCTTGAAGAACGGCGTCTCGCAGGTCTCCTGACAAGGTCTCCACACGGGCAAAGGCGTCTTTTGGAGACACGCGTGCCCATGACTTAAAGATGGATTCAAGAGTGTCCTCGTTGTGAGGAAACTCGTCGATCAAGGGAAGGGCTGCGGACAACTGACGCTCAGCGACGTCTCCGATGATCCGTTCGATCGAAATCCTCTTCCTTCCGTACGGCTGCTAGCGCGTCGCGTGGCGCTTGCAAGGCCCACACGCGATAGCACCAACCGTTGAGGCGCCGTTCTTTCGTGGCCTTCTCGAACGTGAGGGCTTGAATGGGATCGAGCTCGACTCAACGGGCTAGGAGCATCCTCCATATAAGGATGGACGTTCGATTGCGACCTACTTTAGGGCCCCAGTGTTCTGCTAGGGATTCGAGCTCTTCGGCAGATGCTTCTGGGAGGAATTGAGCAAGAATTGGCCGGACTTCGAAGCGGCTAGCATTTAGAACAGCACCTAATGTAGGGAGGGGAGTTGCTCCGCTTGCTCCAATCGGAGGTTTCGAACTGGCTCTGGGCTTGGCTGCTGTCGTCTTTTGTTCGGTAGATTTGGGGTGCCTGTGAAGATAATGTTCGGCAGCGAACCCTAGCCCCGCAGTGACTATCATCACGATCCATGTCATTCTCCCGCTCTTCAAAACTGGCGTTGAATAAATCCGCCAATAGCCCGTGCAAGCCACTTGATGTCACTGAGAATAAGATAGAGAGCTGGTACCAGGAGAAGGGTAATGAACGTGGCAAAGATCACTCCAAAGCCGAGTGAAGTGGCCATCGGAATCAAGAACTGAGCCTGCAAACTTTTCTCCAGGAGAATCGGGATGAGCCCAGCAAACGTGGTTAGCGAAGTGAGGATGATGGGGCGGAAGCGCCTAGCCCCGGCGGCCCAGGCGGCATCAAGCACGACGACCCCTTTCTGCGCCTCCTTGTTCACGTAGTCCACGAGAACAAGGCTGTCATTGACCACCACTCCGGTGAGAGCGACGATGCCGAAGAGGCTGAGGGTGCTCAGGCTTTGACCGGTAAAGAAGTGGCCGCCAATGGCACCAATGAGGCCGAAGGGAATGACGCTCATGACGATGAACGGCTGCAGGTAGGATCTGAAGGGGATCGCGAGCAAGCCATAGATGACGATGAGAGCGAGCACGCCGTTTTTGCTCAGACTTTCTAACATTTCAGCATTTGACTTGGCTTCCCCTTTCAGGGTGGACTTCACACCGGGATAGCCTTGGAGGACTTTGGGAATGATCTCGCTGGTCAGCGTGGCATTGATGTATTGCACGTCGACGCTTTCCTTATCGGCGTCTGCCGTGATGTTGACGACACGTTCTTGTTCCATGCGGTTGATCGTGGTGTAGCTTTCGCCAAATTGGATCTCGGCCACTTCATCGAAGGCGACGGCGCGTCCGTCTGGTAGCCGGATGCGGAGGTTTTCGAGATCTGCTAGAGAGTCGCGCTCACTCCTAGGGTAACGCACCATCACTTTGATTTCGTCACGACCGCGAATGATGCGCTCTGCCTCGGCTCCATAGAATGCCTGCCGTACCTGGGAGCCGAGTTCGAAGGCAGTGACTCCAAGAGCTTCGCCATCTGGTTTGACTTTCATTTGCATCTCGAGTTTGCCGCCACTGTAGTTGTCCGTGACGTCGAAGACCCCTTTGTAAGTTCGCAGTGTCTGCATGACTTCCTCCTTTGCCGTGAGAAGATCCTCGAAGGTGCCGCCCGCAAGTTGCACATTGATAGGCTTCTCATCGTTCAATGCGGCGGTTGCGATAATCTGCATGGATTTCACGCCGGGAATGACGCCAATACACTCTCGCCAGCGATTGGCGAGATCCACGGCTGATAGTGTGCGTTGTTCAGACTTTGTTAGTTCCAAGACGAATACAGCGCGATTACTAGCGGAGCCGATCTGGCGTTGATCGAAGCCCTGGTTACCGCCTAGGCTGACGCTAATATGCTTGCCGATATTCCCTACGGACTCCTTCTCAAGATCGTCCAACAGGGTGTCATAGGCATCGCGGATCTGTTGCGCCGCTACGGAAGTGCCTTGGAGAGAGGTGCCCACTGGCATCTGCAGTTGGATGACAATGTAGTCGCTCGGTACGACGGGAAAAGGAATGAACTTCACCCAGCCACCTTTGACTAGTGAGAGAGTGATTAGGAGGAGGCCAACGAACAAGGCCACGGTGACGTAGCGGAAGCGCAAGCAAACGTGGAGCGCCGGTTCGTAGAATCTTTTGACGAAGGTCTCCAGGCCGTTCGCGATGGCGCGTTGAATCTTGAGAAGCCACGCACTGGTTTCCTTCTCATCCTTGCCAACTCGACAGAACGTCAGGTGATAAGGGAGTACCATCTTGGACTGAACAAGGGACCAGAAGAGAGTGAGGATCACGATCCCAGCGATGGGAGCAAAGAAATCGCCGGAAAAGCCAGGGACAACCAGAAGGGGGACGAAGGCTACCATGGTGGTGAGCACGGCAAAGACCACCGGCAAGGCAACATACTCAGCCCCGCGGGCCGCAGATTCTAGACTATGGCCATGGCGCTGAAACTCGGAGAACACGCTTTCGCCAACGACAATGGCATCGTCCACCACAATCCCAAGTACGAGAATGAAAGCGAAGAGGGAGATGATATTGATCGAAATGCCAAAGATTGGCATGACGAAGAGCGTGCCCAGAAACGAGAATGGTATTCCGAGAGCCACAAAGAAGGCAAGCGATGGGCGTAAGAACAGTGTCAGTACAACCATGACAAGCAGGAACCCCATGCCGCCATTGACCAGCATTGTCTTGAGGCGGCCACGCAGGTAAAACGAGCCATCGACGTAGGCATGAAATTGAATGGCATCGGAATATCGAGTTCCCGCGTCTTCTACAAACTGATTAACTTTGGCAGAGACGTCGATCGGCGTTTCGTTGCCAACGGCATAGACGACGAGAAAGGCCGCAGGTTTCCCATCGAATAAACTGACACTCTTTGAATCCACGAAAGCATCGCGTACGGTGGCGACGTCTCCCAACGTGATGCGCGTGCCATCTGGCGACGCACGCAGGACGAGATCTTCGAAAGCCTCGCCTGTGTAGGCCTGCTGCTTCACTCGGAGCAGGATCTCGGCAGCCGTTGTTTTCACGGAGCCGCCTGGGAAATCGTTGGAGCTGCGACGGACGGCGTTGGCCACTTCCTCGAAGGTCAGACCGTATCGCCGAAGCGTCTCTTCATCGACCTCAATGGCAATCTCAAGATCGGGAAGTCCGTCCAGTTTCACCTGAGAGATGCCAGGGAGTCTAAGGAGGTCATCACGAGCTTGTGCGGCGATTCGACGTAATGTTATCTGATCGGTGTCGGCAACGATAGCGACACGAATGATTTCCTCTGCCAGGACAAGTTCATCGACGATCGCGCGCTCTGCCTCTGCTGGAAACGTGATGATCGCGTCCACTCGCGTCTTCACGTTCTCTTTCAGTTTCGCCATGGAATAGCCGCGTTCAGCTTCAATAAAAACAGTGCCGATACTCTCTTGAGCCTCGGATCGTAGTTCCTTGATGCCCTCCAACCCTTGCACGGCTTCCTCAATGGGGAGGACCAGTGAGCGCTCGACTTCTTCGGGCGCTGCTCCGGGATAGACGACGTTCACTGTCACAGTCCGCAGGTCTAACTTTGGAAACATCCTGACATTAACTGAAACAACGCCCAAGATTCCCCCTGCTAAGATGAGGAGCATCAGGAGGTTCGCAGCGACCCCATTGCGTATGAACCAGGCGATCACGGAGCGTTCACTTGGTCAATCAGTTGTCCTGAAGGTGCCTCGTTGTCGGAAGTGATGGCTTCTACTGTCATGCCTTCCGCGTAATAGGACAGTCGTGTGACAATGACGCGTTCCCCGGTTTCTAGTCCGTCGGTCACAATGACACGCTCACTTTCTTTTCGGGCAATAGTGACCTTCCGCGTAGCGATGAGCGAGTCTTCGACTACGAGGACTCGCTCACCAGGGAGGACGGCCTCGCGTGGTACACTGAAAGCGTTTTCTAACACACGCCCTGGGAGTCGAGCTTTGACAAACTGGCCGATTTGTAGCGGCGGCCCAGGTTCATCCAATCCGTAGGGATCATCGACTCGGACAATGACTCGGACGAAGCGATTCTGAGGATCGATGATACCAGTCGATCGATCGACCTGACCGTGCCAGGCTTGGCCTTTCCCATCATTCAAATGTACGGTGACGGGAGCATCCTCAGAGATCTGGCTTCCCAGCGGTGGGAGATCGAGGAAGCTTGCATCGGCAGCAGACACGGGCAAGACAACTTCAGCATAGTCGATGGCGTAAATGTCAGCGAGAACGGCTCCCATTGCCGAAACACTTTGACCGACATCGGCCATCTTGGTTCGGATACGGCCTGTGTAAGGGGAGATGATTTGTGTGTTTGTGAGATCGTGTTTGGCAGACTTCAAGACAGCGCGAGCGGCGTCGACATCTGCGCGCGCTTTCGCTAATTGAGGTATGTTCGCTGCCAACCCGGTAGGCTCGCCTTTTCCAAGACGTTTCCAATCACGTTGCATCCGTTTGGCTAAAGCCTCTTCGCGCTCCAAGCCGAGCTGAGCCGTGGCTAGCTGCGCCTTCGCGTTTGCGACTTGGGTTTCGTAGAAGATGGGATCGATGGTGATGAGGACTTCATTTTCACGAAAGAAGCCGCCTTCAAGGAACTGTGGATTCACGGAAACGATCCGGCCAGACACTTGCGACGTCAGCTGGGTCGTCGTGCGCGCCCGGACAGTGCCATTGGCAGTGATGGAGACGGGAATGTTCGTGGCCTCCATGGCCACCACCTTCACTCTGGGAATGACCGGTTTCGGCGGTTGTTTCTCAGGAGGGGTTCGCCACTCAACTAGTTTGTTGGATACCCACCAAAGCGCTCCGAATACGACGATGGCTAGAATAGCATGGGAGTATCGGCGGTTCACCTGCGAAACCAATCGCCGGAAGGGCTATTCGTCAATGCCGGTACGACACCAGAACATACCTGAGGGTGGTTTATAACGTAAATGCTAGTAGTCCACTCCTTTGAGTGCGTTTCCACTTGGAACCTCCTTGCTGAGAATGTGGTATTGGACGCGGATTGGTCGAAACTAGCAAGAGCCACTGGGCTACCATCAATCTGTGATCCGTGCCATTCTCAGCAAGACCGACTCTGGCGAAATGGTCCATTACAATGCGATTAGACCCGGGAGTTTTCATGGCGAGGATGGATGACTTGGTGCTCTCTAGCGTGAGGCTTCCGATATTAATGGTGTTGTTAGTAATTCGCATGAGGACAGTGCCTTCAACGCGAGAGTCACGGCAGAGCGCTGTGGTTTGCCTGCTGCGAGAGGACATGACAGCTTTATCAAGGCGGCGTGCACCAAGGTGGAAACGACAGATCATAGGTCCGTATAGTATGGGAATCATAAACATTTGTGATCCATGGACGAGAGGCTTCCTGGTTGTCGGGGATTAATCGGTGAGCCACTGGCTGCACTTTTGGCTTGCCTTGATGGCTCAGTCCTAGAATCTCCTGAAATGCAACGACGACAATTCCTCAAAGCCTCCACCGCCTTTGCGGCGCCCACTATTATTCCAGCCACTGCGATCGGTCAGGGAGATCGTCCTGCACCTAGTGAGCGGATCGGCTTGGGGGTGATTGGCCTCGGAGGCATGGGCAACGGCAACATGAATCAGCTCATGCGCCAAGACGATGTTCAGGTCATGGCCGTCTGTGATGTCGATCGCAAGCAGATCGGTGCCAAGAACCGGGTGAACAAGTATTACTCTGAGAAGGGTGCCAAGGACTACAAGGGCTGCGATGCTTATGGTGATTTCCGCGAACTTGTTGCTCGCAAGGACATCGACGCTGTGGTCGTGGCCACGCCAGATCACTGGCATGCCATTGCCGTGATGGATGCCCTGCGCGCAGGAAAGGATGTCTTCTGCCAGAAGCCGATCACGCACCTCTTTGGTGAGGGGCAGGCAATTTACAAGGAAGTTGCCAAACGGAACGCAATCTTTCAGGTCGGTTCGCAGCAACGTTCTGATGTGCGGTTCCGTATCGCAGCTGAGGCTGTGCTGAACGGGCTCATTGGCAAGGTGAAGCATGTGGAGGTCGGCCTTCCCACGGGTGGGCAGACAGACAAGATGGGACGTGTTGGTGAGCCTATCCCTGATGGTCTCGACTACGACATGTGGTGTGGCCCGAGTAGGTACCTGCCTTACTCCAAAGATCGTCTTCACTGGAACTGGCGCTGGTGCCTCGACTACGGCGGTGGACAGCTCATGGACTGGATTGGTCACCACAATGACATTGCGCACTGGGGACTGGGCATCGATAAGAGCGGCCCGACGAAAGTTGAAGGTGTCGGCTTTGAGTTTCCTGAGAAGGGCATGTGGGATGGTCCCAAGAGTTACGAGGTGAAATGTGAGTTTGCGGGCGGCTACACCTCGTCGATTTCTAACAAGAACAAGATGGGTACCAAGTGGATCGGTGAGGACGGCTGGATCTGGGTGGATCGTGGTAAGATCGATGCCTCCAACAAAGAGTGGATCCGTGAGAAGACAGACCGCGGTCCGATTAAGGCCTATCACTCACGCGAACACCATCGCAACTTCGTCGACGGTATCAAAGAGCGCAAGGAGTGCATTTGCTCAGCGGAAACGGGTCACCGTTCCATCACGCCGGGGCATCTTGGTTATGTGTCTGTGCAGTTGGGGCGGGCTCTTGAGTGGGATCCTGCGAAAGAGGTCGTCGTCAATGATCCAGCCGCGGACAAGCTTCTCAAGGAAGTGAACTACCGTGATGGTTGGTCGTTAGAAGGCTAAATTCGCACGATCTTCACACAGGCTTCACAAAACGTTCATGGAGGCGGCTCACCCTGCTGCCATGAACTTTGTCACACAAAGCATCACCGCTAGCAAACTCCTCCTCGCGACGCTCGCCGTCACGGTGGCAGGAGATTGGTTTCTCTTTGGGCATGGGCCAGGCCTCGGCACGGCTGTCTTCTTCGCCTTGCTCTGGGCCCTCCTACGATGGAACCGCCCAGGTCCGGAGAGGACATGGCTCCAGTGGGTGCTACTCTCGGCGTCGGCCTTGCAGTGCGCGATCGAGCCAGGTATTGCCAACACACTCGTTCTCGTCTCGCTGACGGCGTACGTCTCGGCGCGTTGGCTTCATGGCAAGCTTCTCGGTCAGACAGGATGGCGAGTGCTGGTTGAGGGCTTGTTAGGAATGATGCGGCTTCCGCTCACGGTGGCTACGCTCAGATCAACCGTGGAGGTGGCGCAGAGTGGCTTGGAAACGGATCATTTCAAAACAGGCGCAAGTAAACTGCTTACCGTTGTTCGTGTGGTTTGGCCCGTGCTATTGGTGGCCATTCCGTTTGTTGTTCTGTTGGGAGGCGGGAATGCGATCCTGCAGAACGGGATTGTCAGCGTCTTCGATGCCCTCTTCCAGATCGTCGACGAGGTGAGTCCTCCGAGCATCCCGAGGATGGTGTTCTGGATGGTGGTGGGTCTCATCGCGCAGGGGCTTCTCTCGAGATCGCCTGTATCGCTGTGGTTGGGCGGGCTTGAGGCAAAGCTCCCTGATCGCTTTCGCAAGCCTAACGATACCAATGTCGCGGTGATGAGAACGTGGCTCTTACTCGTCGTTCTAAATGTGCTCTTCTTTAGCGCGAACACGACGGACGCTTGGTTCCTCTGGCTAAACAGCGCGCTGCCAGAAGGGGTGAACTTCAGTGATTTTGTGCATCAGGGGGTCCACCGATTGATTGCCTGCGTGCTTCTTGCTGCCGCAGTCCTCGGGCTGCTCTTTCATCAATCACGTGAGGTTGTTCAGGCTCGGGCTGTCAAGAGCCTGGCCTACGCGTGGATTGGGCAGAATCTGTTTCTGGTTGGCAGTGTTGTTCTCCGATTGAAGATGTATGTGGATGCCTATCAGCTCACGTTGTTGCGCCTCCATCTGTTGGCGTTCCTTCTGTTAGTGACGGTGGGCTTTGGGTTACTCTTCATTAAGATTCAGCGCGATCATGGGTTTGCCTGGCTTCTCAATGCAAACCTTCTGGCGGTGTTCTGGCTCTTCTTTACCATGCAGTTTATCAATGACCGTGGCCTCGTGGCCTGGGTGAACTATCAGACGGCACTGAATCCCGAGCGGACGCAGGTCATCGATGTCGATTACTTGGCGGGTCTTGGAGCCCCTGCGTGGCCAACTTTAGAGCGAATCGCCGAAGATCCTATTCGTTTCCCTTTCAGCAACAATCGGGCGAGTGAGCATCTTGCTGGCGCCTTGAAGCAAGAGGCGCTTAGTGATTCTGGCTGGCAATCGTGGCAATGGCGGCGTTGGCACGCGCATCGGTTGGTTTCGGATGAGGCCGACGTCGCCGCAACCGAGTAGACTTGTCCCTCTAGGTTGCTGTCGTGAGCGTGCCAGAAGGCTTCAGATCGGCAGAGCAGGACCAGCAGATGTCGAAGTTGCCCGGATTCACTTCCTTGCAATGAGGGCATGCAATCTCGGTGTCCTTCGTGTTCTCAGCGTCTTGGTAGTGCTCGCGGAGCAGTGCATAGGCCCGATCGTAGTCGTCATCATTCATCACGCAAAGCGTGGGTGAGAAGGGGGGCATCGCCAGTTCGGCGAATCCAGCTCCGCTCAGCAGCCGACAACAATTGTGGCTGCGAATGCCCACACTTTCTAGAACCTACCGATAGACTTCCAGGCGTGGTAGGCTGGTATCGTTGAAGAGCGCTTTCATGGCTAGGAAGATGTTAGAAACGGGCCAGCTGATAGTCAAACGAATCAGTTGGTCAAGCCTTGCGCTGGCGCCAGCATCTAGCTTGAATAGGCCGTATGAAAGCCGCTTATATCGACGCCCCAGGCCCTGCCAGCGAGATCATCTATGGAGATTTGCAGGATCCCGTGCCCCAGAAGTCTGACGTTGTGATAAAGGTCGGGGCAGCTTCTGTGAACCCGATCGATACTTACCTCCGCTCTGGCAATGTGCCCATGGAGTTGCCGATGCCGTACATCATCGGTTGTGATGTGGCCGGGACGGTGGTGGCCACCGGGCCTGAGGTGTCTCGTTTCCAGGTAGGGGATCGCGTGTGGGGTTCTAATCAGGGGTTGTTAGGCAGGCAGGGAACAACGGCGGAGTTTGCCTGCGTGGATGAAACCTGGCTCTACCCTACGCCTGACAACGTGACTGATGCATCGGCGGCAGCGGTGTCGCTCGTGGGAATCACCGCACACCTAGGACTGGTTCATCGCGGTCGGCTTCAAGCATGGGAAACGGTCTTTGTGAACGGTGGCAGTGGTGGCGTTGGCTCTGCTGTGGTGCAGATGGCAAAGTGTCTCGGAGCTGCGAAGGTGATCACGACAGCCGGGTCTGAGGAGAAGGCAGAGATCTGTCGTCAGTTAGGTGCGGATCATGTTATCCTCTATCGTCAAGAGGACGTTCTCTCTAAGGTTCAGGCCCAGGCGCCAGATGGCGTTGATTTATGGTGGGAAACAGTTAGGGAACCGCAGCTTGATCGGGCTGTCACCGCGCTGGCTAGCGATGGCCGTATCATCGTGATGGCCGGAAGGGATGCCAGATCGGAAGTTCCCATCGGTCCGTTCTATGCGAAGGGCTGCTCCTTACTTGGTTTTGTCATGTTCATGACCCCAGCTGAGATCCAGCGTCAGGCGGCCGAAGACATTAACCGTTGGTTGTCGGAGGGGGTGCTGGTGCCGAGGATCGACC
>Ga0222717_10001248_pt1 | contig 21072 bp, 21 predicted proteins | sample C33_18DmetaG_FD_165053 | JGI IMG/M metagenome (GOLD analysis project Ga0222717, IMG submission 165053) | Estuarine water microbial communities from San Francisco Bay, California, United States - C33_18D | ecosystem: Environmental > Aquatic > Marine > Unclassified | place: USA: California...
CTGGTCTTGCTTTAAGTGGTTCAATAACATCTATAGACGGTTCTGCTCCAACTGCTGGTCAGTTGATGATTGGAAACGGTACTAACGGAGATATGGAACTTGCAACTTTAACTGCAGGTGAAGGTCTAGACGTAACTAATGCTGACGGTGCAATAACACTTTCTGCAGAAGATGCTACAACATCTAATAAAGGTATCGCAAGTTTTGCTTCTGCAATATTTGACGTATCTTCAGGTGCTGTATCTATTAAAGATGCTACGGATTCAGTAAAAGGTATTGCTTCATTTGCTTCAGATAACTTTACAGTCACTTCAGGTGCTGTAGCAGTTACTGCTATTGATGGTGGAACATTTTAATTAATAGTTTCAATTAACCAATTCAATAGGAGAGTAAAATGGCAACAGTAATCCAATTTAAAAGAAGTTCGACTCAGAACCAAGTTCCTGCGACTAGTGATTTATCACTAGGGGAACTTGCTGTAAATACTTACCACGGTAGGTTTTACACTGAAAAGAACGATGGAAGCGCTGCTGTTGTGGAAGTTGGGTCTAACCCAGCCTCTCTAACAATAAACGATGCATTAACATTCCCAACCAGTGATGGTACAAATGGACAATTATTGTCCACTAACGGAAGTGGAACCATAGGTTTCACGGACGCACCTTCTACTGGTGTCACTACATTTACTTATAGTGTGACTGGAACCCAAACTCTATTCTCAGGTAATGACGATAATGGAACATCCTTATCGTATACACTTGGTTTAGAACAGGTTTACCTGAACGGTATTAAACTTGTTGTCGGAGACGACTATGCAAGAACTTCTACTAGTTCAATCACACTACAGGCAAATGCAGTTTCAGGAGATGTTTTGGAGGTAGTCGCTCAGACTTCGATTTCAAACTTAGTTCAAGGTTTCTTCACAACAAGTGAATTGACTGCAACTACGGCTGACCAAGTCTTGAGTTCAAACGCATCTGGCAATAAAGCAATTAAGTATGTCGTAATGGCATATCATGCTAGTGCTGGAACTCATGCGACTGAAGTATTATTAATTAACGATGGTTCAAATGCGTACTTTGTACAATATGGTGATGCTTTCTCAGCATCTTCATTGTTCTCACTTTCGAGTGATATAAACAGTGGAAATATGAGATTGTTAGTAACACCTACTAATACAAATACTACATTTAAAACCTTCCAAATTAGACTTTCATAAGGAGTAAAACATGGCGAAAACTAACGCATTTAAAATCGCTGAGTTAATTCGTGGTATACAGTTTGATGTAGACAACGATGAGATTACGACTAATAAGAAAGTCAAATCGAAGGATAGGACATCAGGAAACGCAACAAAAACTGCAACTACAGAATTTGCACTCGATACATTTGCTCACGCAACGTATAGAGCTGCAAGATATGTTGTTGCAATGTCAGAGGGAACTGATTTTCACTCTACAGAAGTTGTTGTTGTTCATGACGGTTCTGCAGTCACGTTAACTCAATACGGTACTATGAAATCTAAAAGTCTTGCAACATTTGATGCAGACATTTCAGGCACAGACTTGAGACTACTATGCACACCTGCATCAGTTAGTTCAACAGTTGTAAAGTTTGATAGATTGACAGTAGACGCTTAAGCGAAATAAAATATAATTATTTTAGAGGGGGACTTAGTCCCCCTCTTTTTTTGTATAAATAGTATTATGGCAACTAAAACTAAGTTCTTTACCGATTTAGGATTTCAATCCTTAGATAACAGCACCGTAGACGGAGACTTAACAGTCACTGGAAACTTTACTGTTCAAGGAACTAGTTTAACAATTGACTCGACAACAGTTTCAGTCACCGATTCCATGTTCGAACTTGCAAGTGGAAACACTACAAGTGATATCATTGACATAGGTGTATACGGAAACTATGATGACGGATTATCAGATGGTTCAAGTGAATTTACAGGTCTTTTTAGAGACGCAACTGATTCAACTTGGAAATTATTTGATGGACTGGAGGTCGAGCCAGGAAATACAGTAAACATTAGTGGAACGGGTTATGCATATGCAGACTTTAAAGCTGGTGATATAGAAGCAACAGGTCAGTTAACTGCAGTAGGCCCACTCTCTTTAAGTAATTTGAGAATGGATGCAGACCAAAATTTAACAACAACTGCAACAACAGAAGTAGATTTAGATACATTTCCATTACTGAGTTATAGAAGTGCAAAGTATCATATACAAGCATCACAAGGAACTAACTACCATGCAACAGAAGTTATGGTAATACATAATTCTACCAATGCTTATTTCTCTCAATTTGGTGACATCTATACAAACAACTCACTTTTTAGTTTGTCGGTTGACACAAATTCAGGAAATGTTAGACTAAGGGTCACTCCTGCTTCAGCATCTTCTACTGCATTCAAAATAAGTAGAAATTTATTAAAAGTTTAGTAAAAAAACGTACTTTATGAAGAACACTATCTTCTAAATAGTATGTAGATAAAGTAATTTTTCAAATAGGACACACGAAAAAATGGCAACACAAAACAAATTTGTAGTAGAATACGGAGTCAGTGTTGGAACCACCGAAGTAATCAATTCATCAGGTAAGATAGTTGCAGGTGCAATATCAGAGTTAACTACTGATAATCTTGCAGAAGGTTCCGCTAAGTACTACGCAAACTCATTAGTAGATACGCATCTTTCAGATGCATCTACATCTAAAACTCTGGCAAATGTTCAGATTGATGGAGGAACATTATAATGGCTGGAGAAAAGAATTTTAATATTAAAAATGGTCTATCCGTTGGTGGTGTAGAAGTTATAACTAGTGCTGGTGCTTTAACTGGTAGTGCAATAACAGAATCAATTGACGATAGAGTTAATAGTCTATTAACAGCAGGAACAGGAATCTCATTATCTTATGATGACGCTGCTGATACATTAACAATTAACGGACAACAGGGAGATATCACTGGTGTTAACGCTGGTGCTGGTTTAACTGGTACTGCAACTTCAGGTGATGCAACACTAAACATTGGTGCTGGTACAGGTATCACTGTAAATGCAGACGATATTGCAGTCGACATGACTGCATTCGATACAGACAACCTTTCAGAAGGTTCGACAAACGAATATTTTACAGATGCAAGAGCAAGAGCATCAATTAGTGCAAGTGGAGATTTGTCCTATAACTCTACAACTGGTGTAATTAGTTTCACAAACGATGCTGGTGATATCGAAAGTGTCACTGCTGGAGACGGTTTATCGGGTGGTGGAACTACAGGTGCATTATCACTTGCAGTAAATGTTGACGATAGTTCAATCGAAACAAGTTCAGATGCATTACAAGTAAAAGCACTTGGTATTACAGATGCTATGTTGGCAGGTTCTATTTCAAACGGAAAACTTGCTAATAGTTCAATTACAATCAACTCAAATGCAACTGCCTTAGGTGGTGCAGTCACACTGGATACTGGTGATATATCAGAAAATGGAAATTTATATCATACTTCAGAAAGAGTTGACGATAGAGTAAATGCATTAATTACTGCAGGTACAAATATCACAACTTCATATGACGATGCAAACGGAACACTTACAATTAACTCTTCAGGTAAAACACAAGAAGAAATAGAAGACATTGTAAATGGATTAGTAGTTGGTGGAACAAACATCACTTCAACTTATGATGATACTGCAGGAACACTAACACTTGCTGGATTATCAGATGCAGATGTCAGAGGATTAGTATCTGCTGGTGGAGATTTATCATACAACAGTTCAACTGGTGCATTCTCATTTACAGAAAGAACAGATGCAGAAGTAAGAGGACTAATATCGGTAACAGATAACGCTGGAGACGGCTCACTTGCATACAATAGTTCAACTGGTGCAATCACATATTCAGGTATCAGTGATTCACAAGTAAGAGGTAAATTATCAGTAACAGATTCAGGTGGAGATGGTTCACTTGCATACGATAGTGGTACTGGTGTAATAACATATACAGGCCCAAGTGCTGCTGAGACTCGTGCTCATTTAAGTGCAGGTACTGGTGTTGGATTCAGTGGTGGTGCAATATCTATCGGACAGGCAGTTGGTACAACAGATAACGTATCTTTTGGAGACCTTATACTTTCAGGTGATTTGACTGTAAATGGCACAACAACTACTGTTAACACTGCAACCCTTAATGTCTCAGATAACATTGTTGTTGTTAACAATGATGTGACTGGAACACCTACTGAAGACGCTGGTCTTGAAGTAGAAAGAGGAACTTCTGCTAACGTATCTCTATTATGGGATGAGTCAGAAGATGAATGGACATTTGGTTCATATAATGTTAAGGCAACTTCTTTTGAAGGTTCATTGACAGGAAACGCTTCTACTGCATCTAGTGCTGCTCAGTTAACGAGTGCAAGAACAATCAGTTTGGGTGGAGACCTTTCAGGTTCTGCTTCATTTGATGGTTCTGCAAACATTACAATTACAGCTGCAGTTGCAGATGATTCACATAATCACACAATTGCAAATGTTGATGGATTACAGACTGCCTTAAACACTAAATATGAGAGTGGTTCTAATGCAACACTAGGAACAATAACAACTAGTAACGCCTCGAACTCAGGTGGATATGTGAGAAACATATATCAATCAACTTCATCTCCTACAAGTGGTGATGGTGCAGTTGGTGATTTATGGGTTCTATACTCTTAATTAGAGTATAGAATTTTTTAACTTTTTAAGGTAATATAGAATATGGCAACAGGGTCACAAAAGGTAAAAACCCCTTCGGGTTGGAATTCAACTCAGGGTGGTTGGGTAAAAACAGGTTCTACAACATGGAAAGCTGTTGACCAAATATATGTAAAAACACCTACAGGGTGGAATGCTGCTTCAGGACAACAATCTGTTCAACAACCATACCCATACATTGCAAATAGTCAGACTCCATATATTGCTAATAGACAAAATCCTTATCCGTATATCGCAAATGCACAGACCCCATATATCGCTAATGCACAAAATCCTTATCCGTATATTGCTAATGCACAAAGTCCTTATATTGCTGATGCTCAACAACCATATCCGTATATAGCAAACAGTCAGACTCCATATATTGCTAATGCTAGACAACCTAGTACATATCAACATAGGTCGCCGTTTACATATCAAAATCCTTCAAATAAACAGTCACCTTATATTGCATCTGCACAACAGGCATATCCTTATATTGCATCTGCACAAGAACCTAATATTAGGAATGCACAACAACCATATCCGTATATTGCTAATGCTAGACAACCTAATACGTATAACCATAGGTCTCCATTTACATATAGAAACCCTGTAAATGGTCAAACACCTTATATTGCGAATGCTAGAAGTCCAAGAGGATATAGAAATCCTGTAAATGGTCAAACACCTTATATTGCGAATGCTAGAAGTCCAAGAGGATATAGAAATCCTGTTTCTGCACAACAACCTAATATAAGGAATAGACAAACACCATTTACGTATAACGCTAGATATCCTGCGAATGCTCAGAGTCCTAGTAGTAAACAAAGTCCTTTCACTTATAACGCTAGATACCCTGCAAATGCTCAGTCACCTAGTAGTAAACAGAGTCCATTTACATACAATGCTAGATACCCTGCAAGTGCTCAGAGTCCTAGTAGTAAACAGAGTCCATTTACATATAGTTTCAGAAGTCCGACCACATACACTTATCCCGACCCTGCAATTTGGGGCCCGTATCCTTATACTGGTGGCATATATACTGCATATACCTATACATTTAGTGGATATAGAGATGGTAATGTATATGCACCACAAGAATTTGGATTAGATTTTGGTAGTACTGGAGCTCCAGTGACACCAAGTATATATGATACTGAAGGTTGGTATACTTATGCTAATCCATACACTTCGGGTTCTCGAACTTTATATATTACAGGATTATCACATCCAAGTAATATAGCTCCAACTAATGTTGAGGGTTATTTTGTTGGTGGAGCTAAGCCACCAGCATCTTCTAGTATTTATTGGGCAGAAATTACTTATTTTAAAATTACAACTCCAGCTGGAACAACAAATGTACCAAAAGCATCTATGACATTTCAATATCCAGGCGCACCAGGCTTGTCGGGTAATGGATACTTATTAACCATTCCAACACCATCTATGCCAACTTATGTTCTTGGTAATGGACAAACTGGTAGTTTAGGCTGTTATTAATTATAGGAGAATATAGAAAATGGCAATAATAACACAAAATATAAATGGACAAGACCACTACATTAGAAGTCCTTTAGAGACGGTCACTTGTAATGGAACAGAATACACTGTATCTGTTTCTCTAAACTTAGACCCATATACTGTTGGTGGAACTGTTGATACTGCAACTGCAACAGAACACTTTGAACAGTTGGAAAGAAATAGGGTGACTGAAGCAATTACATGTGCATATACATTACCACATTATGACGATGATGGTGTTTTACTCTGTAGTTTAGAACAACAATGTCCATTCTTAACAGCGGTATAATAGGAAAATAAACAAATGGCAATAGGAAATACCCAACAACCAAATATAGGAAATGCTAGGCAACCTGTAATTTATAGGAATCCCTTTACCTATAGGGTTCCATATATTGCTAATGCTAGACAACCTGTAATTTACAGAAATCCTTTTACATATAGGGTACCTTATATTGCTAATGCTAGACAACCTGTAATTTACAGAAATCCTTTTACATATAGGGTTCCATATATTGCTAATGCTAGACAACCTAGTACGTATAACCATAGGTCTCCATTTACATATAGAAACCCTGTTGGATATCAGTTACCGTTTACTTATAATAACAGACAACCATTTACTTACAGAAATCCTGTTGGATATCAGTTACCGTTTACTTATAATAATAGACAACCATTTACATACAGAAATCCTGTTTCTGCACAAGAACCTAATATACGTAATAGTCAAACACCATTCACGTATGCAAGACAAGGTCGAACACCTTTCACATATCAACATAGAAGTCCGTTTACATATGCAAGACAGGGTCGAACACCATTTACATATCAAAATAGACAACCTGTAATTTATAGAAATCCTGTAAATGGACAAGAACCTAATATACGTAACAGACAAACACCTTTCACATATCAGAACAGACAGCCTGGAACTTATCAGAGAACTGGTCAAACTCCATTCACTTATCAGAATAGACAACCTGTAACATATGCAAGACAAGGTCAAACACCTACTACATATCAAAACAGACAACCTAGTACATATGCTAGACAAGGTCAGACACCTACTACATATCAAAACAGACAACCTGGCACATATGCTAGACAAGGTAGAACACCTGTTATCCGTTGGGACGGTGCATTACAACAAAACTGGCCAGGAACACCTATATCCTCTTAAACACTAAATAAGTGTGAGAGGATATATTATATTATGGACAAATTAAAAACTTTAGAGCAAACAAAAGAACTTTTAACATTCCCCGAGTCATTCAAAGATTTAGACCATAGGTCTAGAAGAGATATAGACCAATTTCATTTAGGTGCAATAAACGACTTATCTAACATAGACGAAGACTCAGAATTTTTTAAGATTTTAGAATACATGTTTGAAAACATGCCTCCACTTAAATTATGTAAGTGGTCTGATTTAGAACAACTAAGAAGGGATGGAAAACTAATCGGTTGGCAAGGTCTTAGATTTCAAGCAAACTCATATCATAGATTTTTACCCGAAATTTATACATCAGGTTCTATTAATGAACATGGCGCTCCTTCTACAAAATTTGCAGTATCAGAACCTATAACTGATAAAGAAGTTTACATTGGAGACTATGCAGGAGAAGAACTCGAAGAAGGAGATTTTCAAGCAGAAGATTTTCCAATTGCACTAAACTCAATGTATTATCATAGTGCAAAAGCACATTGGTTAACTCAAAGCATACAAGAAGAGGGATTGTGGGCACCTATACAAGGTCTTACACAAATGTGTGGGGATAGAATACAATTAATGATTCACCCAGGCTCTGTTCGTTCAGGTTGTTTTGAAGAGATGGAAGACCCAACTCATGAATTATTATTATGGGACTCACATGATATTATACCCTCAAATCCATTAACAGTCAAGCAATGTTTAGAGTACTGGCAAGATAAAGTTTGTAATGGAGTTAGGAAACCAAAATACAAAGGTCTTTCTGCAATATGGACAATGGGAACTATAGAGTTTCAAGCAGATTTTAGTAATGTTGATTTTAGGAAATATGTATGGGAGCATAGTGAAAAGGTCACTAAACTTGCAAAAGGTAAACCCTTGAATATCTACATAGGATATGATAGTAGGCACAATGGATTAGAAAATGTATGTAAGGAATCTATACTAAAGTCTATAAAACAATCTATTGGGGGTGGAAGACTTGTAAACTATAATAAGTTTATACCCGAAATTAAATTTTTAGATGTGTCTAAGATACCCGAATACAAAAGACCATATGAGAATCAATCCACATGGTTTACATACAGTAGATTCTTAATTCCTTACTTAGAAAACTATGAGGGGTTCAGTTTGTTTATAGATGATGATTTCATTTTTAGTAAATCATTACTACCTATGTTTTACTATTTAAATACAGATGATGCAATTGCATGTATTAAGTATCCTCAAATAAAACATGATGAAACTAAATTTGACGGAGAAGTAAACATAGATTATCCATGTAAGTTATGGTCTTCAATGATGTTCTTTAATAATGGACATGAAGACTGTAAAAAGTTAACACCCGAAGTTGTGAATACATGGACTGGAGCTCAATTACACCAATTTGAATGGACTGATAAAATTAGTCCTATACCTGAAAAATATATATTTGTTGAAGGGTATGATAACCCTGATGTAAAGTGGGACTATAGTGGAATCCATTATACTAGGGGAGGCCCGTGGATAAATGACATGGATTCTAGTCACATAAATAACTTAGAAGATTATAATAAAGTAAAAAATCTATTGTAATTTAAACATAATTGAGGTATAATAACAGTATGAACGCACTAATTTACACGGAAGACCAAAAGTTAATAATCAGAAAACCAAATGGTTTACAATACGAGTTTGCAAATACAGACCAACCTGAACTTGGATTTGATTTTGATGTATTGGTATATGACGATATTGAAGTCATAATAGAAAAATGGGAAGATGGAAAGTGTTTTGACGACCAAGTACAAAGGCCTGTCACTGGTGGTGAGAAAGAAATCATTGAAAACTATATTTCAAACTCTGAACCTCCTGTAGGAATAACATTAAATAATCAATATGCACAAGACTTAATGAATCAACTTAAAGGAAACGTAGATGATTTTATGGGGAACTATGGTTTTGAAGACTTAACAGAAGTCACTTTTGCAGGTAGAGAGGGCTCTAATCACCCATATAGGTCTAATGCAAGAAGAGTAATGGAATACACTGATTCTCAGTATGTCATATATGACCAGTTAGTAAATGAAATATTTGCAACTAGAGAAGACCATTTAAAAGATATACAAGAATATATAAACCAACTTCCTATAGCAAGTTTATTGCCTGACCACGAAAGATAAGTCATGTATGATGACATAAAAGTCGTCCACATAGACGAACCTTTTAAAATAAAAGATTTACCACTTAAAGATATCTATGTCTTAGATAACTATCTAGCAACTGAACTACATCATCATTTTGATGATTACATAGTTGCTAATAACCTTTGGTCTAAAACTAATCAAGTAGGTAGTGGAAGTCCAACGGGTCTACCTCATCATAGTTTTTGGGGTGCAACTTATTATAGAGAGGATATGAAATTGGAAAAAAATATGGATAAACTCCATACAGTATTTCCTTACTATTTAAACAGAAGACTACAAACAGAATTTGGATTTAAGTGGGAAAGATTTCAATACATGGGACTAAACTCACAAACACAAGGCCTACAAGGGACAACACACGCAGATTGTCAAGAGGAAGATGAGTGGAATCTCTCATTCCTTTATTATACCAATAAGTTTTGGAATAAAGAGTGGGGTGGAACATTGAGGTTGTATAATGAAATGCAACAGGGATTAGACGGTAGACAAGAACATATAGACAATCACCAAATTGCAGAAGTTGAGTTTAAACCAAACAGATTAATAATTTTTGACGGAAGGATACCACATGGTGCAGATGCACCCACTCCTTCAGCACGATATATAGATAGAAGGTCTCTTGTTTTAAGAGGGGACGAAGTAAGATTAGTAAAGGAAGAAGAATTTTTTCATGCCAACGATAGAATTTCACACATATAATAAAGAAACACTTAAGGACTTTAAACCAGTTCTTGCTAGTTCTATATCACCTGATTGGTGGAAGAAAGCAAAAGTTGGTGAAATAGTTAGAGGAGTAGTTCAACAAACTATTCGTTCATGTCCTGCAATGGACGATTGGTTAAAAAGTGGTTGGTATCTACTTGCAAATAGAGATATTGAAGTTATAAATGGTATAAGTAAACATGATTCGGGAAGTCCTACTACTGCAACTGCAGACCCACGCAATACTGCATACAATTCTAGTAGTCACCCAATAACACAAACACTAGACGCATTTGAATACTTAGGTAGTGGTAAACCAGTTAAAGATGCATTTAAAATGAGAAACCCTTGGAATATCAAAACACCACCTGGCTATTCTTGTTTTTACCTAGACCCATTCTTATTTCAGAATGACTACTTTGCAACTTGGCAAGGAATAATAGATACAGATGATTTTAATGTTGGAATGGATAATGCACAAATCATATTTTATCCTAAAGTTGACCATTCTTTTGTAATACCAAAAGGAACTCCTCTTTGTCAAATCATACCATATAAAAGAGATACTTGGAATGCCTCATACGTTGTTAATACACATGAATCTTGGATAAAGAATCGTGCAACAATAACTTCAGAATTTGAAGATGAACCTACAAACAAATCTATGCAAGAGTGGTCTCAAATAACTAATTTTGAAGATGAGACTATAACTGGATTTGGTGGTTATAGGAGAGGTAAGTTTTGGAAACCAAAAGGTAAATTCTATAGTGAAGATACCCCACCACCCGAATGTCCTATGCATAAACAAACAGAAGATATAAAGAGTGAAACACAATTGGAGTTTGATTTCAATGGCAGTTAGATTATTATTCCCAACTTTTGTATTTGAGAAAGATTTATTAGACCCTAGTTTAGACCCTAACAGAGGTATAGACCAAAATTATTTAGACCTTCTTGTAGATACTATGGATGGTATGAGAAGGAAAGACCCTCAAGGTAGAAGACTATCAAACGCATATACTGGTTGGCAATCACATGATGGTTGTGAGTCTAATCCTGCATTTCAAAAAATCATGAATAGAATACAAACTATGTTTTATGATGAGATATGGCCTTTTCATGGATTAGACCGTAATAAAGCACAAATGCAAATAGGTAATTCTTGGGCAAACATAAATGATAAACTTGCATGGAACAAACCACACTTACATAATGGTTGTTGGTATAGTGGTGTGTTTTACATAAAAGCAGATGGTGATGAAGGTCATATTGAAATGATTGATACAAATCCTAAAGTTGTTTCAGATTTTCCTAACTCCCCAAGAACTCCTACTAGTAAGGGATATGAACCTAGAAGTGGTAAGTTAATCCTTTTTCCAAGTGGTCTCATGCACATGGTAGAACCAAATCCAACTGATAAAGAAAGATACTCAATATCATTTAATATAGAAATGAAATATACTTCTTCTGAAGGACATAGTGGTAATATAGATAACTATAATCCTGATGAATTTGTTTATAATATATCTCCAAATGGACGACTTATAACCGACTAACTATTCTAAATACTAGTATGGAAATAGTAATCGACACTCACCTCTTATGGAACCTTATGATAACATTCGTGTTAGCACCACTAGGTTTTCTCATAAGAAATCTTTTGTCCGAACAGAAAAGAATAGATATACTTGTCAATAAGACAAGAGAAGAGTTAGCAAAAGAATATGTTACTCGTGAAGAAGTGGAAATTGTGTCTGAAAGACTAATCGCTACTATGAACAGGATAGACGAAAAGATAGACCGTCTACAATCTAAGACTTACTTCCAAGAATAGGTTCTAAATTCATATAAATAGTAGTAGACGCAAATTTACTACAGGATTACTATGGCAGAACCAACATCAAAAAGTACCTTAAAAGACTATATAAAAAGGAAACTTGGAGCCCCAGTATTGGAGATTAATGTTGATGACGACCAATTAGATGATAGAATTGATGAAGCACTACAATACTTTCATGAATATCATTACAATGGTTCTATCAAAACTTATCTAAAACACGAAATAACACAAGAAGAAATCAACTCATTTAAAACAAATGATACACTTACTGGTTCTACTAGTGGAACACAAGCAATCGCAGGTCAGTCCTATGGTGAGAGTAAAAGTTATGTGACACTACCCGAACATGTGTTAAGTGTATTACGAATATTCCCATTTAATTCAGGACAAACATCTAGTATGTTTGATATACAATATCAGTTAAGACTAAATGACCTTTGGGATTTAACTTCCACAAGTGTTTTATACTATTCACAAGTACAACAACATCTTAAGTTAATAAATGATATGTTAGTAGGACAAATACCTATAAGATATAATGCACACCAAAACAGATTGTATATTGATTATACTACTGCAAAACTAAATGCTGGAGAGTACATTATTATAGAATGTTATAGAAAGATAGACCCTGCAGACTTTACAGACATATACAATGATATGTTTCTTAAAAAGTATGCAACTGCATTAGTTAAGTATCAGTGGGGTGAAAACCTATCTAAGTTCCAAGGTATTGCATTGCCAGGTGGTGTGACACTTGATGCACAACAAATTAAAACAGAAGCACAAGAAGAGATTACAAGATTAGAAGAAGAGTCAAGACTGAATTTTGAAATGCCAGTCATGGACTTAATGGGATAAATTATGCCAACAAATGTATTTTTTAACCATGCAGTATCAACTGAACAACACCTTTATGAGGATTTAGTTGTTGAGTCGTTAAGAATGTATGGACACGAAACATTCTATCTACCAAGAGAAATTGTAGAGGAAGATTCTATCCTTGGTGAAGATGTGCAATCAACATTCGGTGATGCATATTCTGTAGAGATGTATATAGAAAATACTGATGGCTTTGAAGGAGAGGGAGACCTCTTTAGTAAGTTTGGTGTATCTGTTAGGGATACTGCAACCTTTGTCATATCTTTAAGAACATGGGAAAGATTCATATCATTAGACTCTAACCTTGCAACATCACTAAGACCTAACGAAGGTGATTTAATACACTTCCCTCTTAGTGGTTCAATGTTTGAAATTAAATTCGTAGAACATGAGAATCCATTCTATCAAGTAGGTAAATTATTTGTATTTAAATTGCAATGTGAATTGTTTGAATATAGTGGAGAGGATTTTGATACTGGAACAAATGCAGACTTAGTAGAACTAGACCAAGCATATCAAGTTAAATTAACCATGTTTAATACTGGTAGTGGTAATTATACTGTTAATGAGAATGTCACTAAAGGTGGAGTTGTTGTTGGAGAAGTAGTTTCATGGTCTCCACAAAATCATTTATTATCCGTAAAAGATAATACAATAACACTTGCAGATAATGATGTTTTAATTGGTGCAAGTTCAGCTGCAGAATACACTATTCAATCTATAGAAGATGTTCTAACATTCGGTAATGATGGAAATGCACAAAACAAAGATTTTGAAGATACTGCAGACAACTACCTAGACTTCTCAGAAACAAACCCTTTCGGTGAGGTCACATAATGTTTGGTACATTTTTTTATAATGAGACAACAAAACGTGCAGTGTCTATATTTGGAACACTATTTAACAATATAACAATTAAAAAAATAAAAGATGATGGTACTGTTTTAACAGAACAGAAAGTTCCTATATCATACGGCCCTAAACAGAAATTTTTACAAAGACTTGCTGAAGAACCAAATCTAAATGATAACAATAGAACTGCAATCAGTTTACCTCGTATAGCATTTGAAGTTAGTGGTTATGAATATGATGCATCTAGACAGCAAAACAAACTTATAAGACATCAGAAGACTACCTTAGACACCGCTGACACGTCTAAAAGGTCTTACCAATACCAACCTGCACCCTACAACCTATCGTTCAATCTAAGTGTTTTGGCAAAGAATATGTCAGACGCATTACAGATATTAGAACAAATTTTACCATACTTTCAACCTGAATATACAGTCACAATGAAAATGATTGATTCAATGACTGATTATAGAGATGTTCCAATTATTCTAAATTCAGTATCTATGGAAGATACTTATGAGGGTGATTTTACAGAAAGAAGAGTTATAGAGTATTCACTTTCCTTTACAATGAAACTAAACTATTTCGGGCCTGTTTACAATGGTAAAGTTATTAAAAATGTTATTGAAAGAGATTACATTAATACTACAAGTGGTTTATTTACAACAAGTCAGATAGATAATTCAGGTCTAATAAAAGAAGTTAAACACTATGAACCTGCATTCGCAGAAACAACATCTACTGCAGTATCCAGTTCTACAACAATACCTTTTGCAACTGCAATAAATAATAGTATAAGTGTGGGTGATGAAGTATTTGGAACAAACTTAGCAACCAATCCAACTATTTCAAGTATTGCAGAAAACAAACTATCGATAGTGGTTTCAGCTGCAGTGACATTAAACGCAACAACTAACCTAAAATTTGTAGGTTCAGTAGACCCAGGCGATACGTTCGTTGTTGCAGAAACAGTGACTTTTTATGATGATGGCGCTCCTTCAACATTTACAGAAGATAAAGTGACCGATGCAAGTTAATTATGGCAAAAGATATAGACTCGAAATTAAATGATGTACTTGATATTTCTTCAGAAATAAAGAAAGAAACAACTCAAGTAATCAAAAAACCACCCCAGTCAGACAATATTCAGACGGACTATAAGTACACTAGAGAAAATCTCTATGGTCTTGTAGAACGAGGACAAGATGCAATAGATGGCATTTTAGATGTTTGTAAAGAAACTGAAAATCCTCGTGCATACGAAGTTGCAGGTCAGTTAATTAAAACTGTAGGTGAAACTGCAGAGAAGTTACTAGACATTCAAACCAAATTGAAGAAGTTGGAAGATGAAAACGGAAGTGTTAAAACACAACATAATCATTTATATGTTGGTTCTACTTCAGAACTTCAAAAGTTCCTAAAGAAAGAAAGTAAAAAAGATGACGGTTAATAAGAATGAAGGTTATCTTGGAAATAATCTTATCAAAAGAGCGGGTATTGAAACTCAATACACAAAAGAAGAATTAGATGAATATCTAAAATGTTCTAAAGACCCTTGTCATTTCATTGAAACCTATACACAAATTATTTCACTTGACGAAGGTATGGTACCTTTTAAACTTCGTGGGTATCAAGATAAGTTAATTAATCACTACAACGAATCTCGTTTTAGTGTGGTTCTCGCATCACGTCAGAGTGGTAAATCAATCACTTCTTGTGCATATCTATTATGGTTTCTATTATTTCACCCCGAAGTGACTGTTGCAATCCTTGCTAACAAAGGTGCAATTTCAAGAGAGATGATTGCACGTCTTGTCACTATGTTAGAGAGTGTACCATTCTTTTTACAGCCAGGTGTTAAGATTCTTAACAAAGGGTCTATTGAATTTGCAAATGATAGTAAAGTCGTTGCAGCTGCAACCTCTTCAAGTTCTATTCGTGGTATGTCAATCAACCTACTATACTTAGACGAGTTTGCATTCGTAGATGATGCAGAGACATTCTATACTGCAACATATCCCGTTGTTACCTCGGGTAAAGACTCAAAGGTTATTATTACCTCTACTGCAAACGGTGTGGGTAATATGTTCCATAAGATATATGAGAGTGCTGTACATAAACAATCAGAATATAAAGATTTTACAATTAACTGGTATGACGTGCCAGGCAGAGACGAAGAGTGGAAGAAAGAAACTATTGCAAACACTTCAGAAGCACAATTTGAACAAGAATATGGAAACTCATTCTTAGGTACTGGGTCAACTCTTATAAACTCAAATACTTTACTAGGTTTAAAATCTATAGATTCGGATTGGGTTAAAGATGGAATAAGTTTATATAGGAGACCTGTAGAAAATCATAACTATATATGTACAGTTGATGTATCACAAGGTAAAGGATTGGACTATTCCACATTTACTATATTTGATGTTTCGTCTCAACCATTCCAACAAGTCTTGGTTTATAGAGATAATATGACATCACCTATGTTGTTGGCAGACATAATTAATAAATATGTTAGACCATATAACGAAGCACTTGTTATTATAGAAAACAACGCAGAAGGTGGTATGGTCGCACAACAGTTGCATTATGATATAGAATACCCTAGTGTCTTTACCCAAGGACAAACTAAGGCAGAAGATATCGGTGTGACAATGAATAAACGAATTAAGAGAATTGGTTGTTCTACTCTGAAAGAAATACTAGAAGAGAATCGACTAAATATAGTAGATAGAGCAACAATAACAGAACTTATGACCTTTGTTATTAAAGGTAACTCATATGAGGCTGATAGGGGTTATAATGACGATTTAGTTATGAACAATGTATTATTTGCATGGTTTATAACAACTGAATACTTTAGTCACTTAACAGATACTAGAGTTAAGGACTTATTGTATTCAGAACAACAAAAGTTGATAGAAGATGATATTCTACCTGCAGGAGTGTTTGGTGGGATACAGGGTGAAGAGGAAACATTCGTAGATTCAAACGGAGATAGATGGTTCACAATAACCTAAATAAATATATTGTTAGAGTTATTAAAGTTATAAATATATCAAGTAAAACAAACTTTTTACATTAACAGGAGAAAAGTATGGCATTTCAAGTATCACCAGGCGTACAGGTCAAAGAAGTCGACCTTACAAATGTTGTACCAGCAGTTTCAAGCACAACTGGTGCATTCGCTGGTTCATTTCAATGGGGCCCTGTTGATGAAGTAATAACAGTTTCAGATTCAAAAGGTTTAAACAGTGTGTTCGGAAACCCTGCAAATACAGACGCAGGTTCAGAAGATTATTACACTGCAGAATCTTTCCTAAAATATGGTTCTTCATTGAGAGTGGTAAGATTAAATTCAACGGGGTTGTATTCCGCTAACGCAAGTTCAAACGCAACATCTCTTCTAAAAAACAATGAAGAGTATATAGAGACCTATAGAGATGGTTCTCAGGCTGCAACAGTAGGCACATTCGTATCAAAATATGCAGGTGTTCTAGGTAATTCACTTAGAGTAGAACTTTGTGGTTCTTCAAACGCATATTACAATGATGTTGTCACTGCAACAAATAGTGTTGACGGTAGTTCAAATCCAGTCAACCTTGCAATAGGAACAACAACAATTCCAGTAGACGCTGGTAATTCAGTATTTCAGGTTGGAGACATAGTAAAATTCGCAAACCATGGTCAAGAATATAAAGTTTTAACAACACCTGATGACGCTTCTATAACAATAGAAACAATCGGAACACCTACAAAAACAGGTTTAACAACTGTAGTTGGTGACGGTGTAAATATAGACAGATTTTGGAAACACTATTCACTATTTGATAAGGCACCAGGCTCTTCTGCAAACGCAGTTAAGGCAGGTGCAACAAATGATGAGTGTCATATCGTTGTAACAGATGAAGACGGTGCGATTACTGGTGTTCCAGGCGAAGTTTTAGAAACATATGGTTTCGTATCACAGGCCGCAGACGCTAAAGATGAACAAGGTCGTTCTAATTATTACAGAGATGTAATTGCAAGAGGTTCGAACTATGTTTATTGGTCAGGACATTCTACATCAACACACGCAAGTACAACAGAATCAAGAACACTTGCAACAGTTGCTGGTGGAACTGCATTCGGACAACCTGCTTTACCACTTGTAGTATCACTTGGTGGTGGTGCTAATGGTAGACTAGGAACTGCAGGACAAAAAACAGACGCTTATTCAACACACTTCGGAGATGCAGAAACAATAGACATCTCTTTAATTATTATGGGTTCTGCAAGAACTGATAATGGTAGTGGAACAGAACAAGACACAATTTCAGACCACAATACAATATTAAATGAATTAATATTAATTGCTGAAAACAGAAAAGACTGTATAGTTGTTGCTTCACCTAGAAAAACATCTATAGTAAATGTTTCATTAGAATCTACTCAAGTTTCTAATGTTAAAACAGATTACACATCAGTCACAAGTTCTTCATACGCAGTATTAGACAGTGGTTGGGTATACCAATACGACAGATTTAATGACAAATACTGTTGGGTGCCAGGAAATGGACACACTGCAGGTATTATGGCAAGGTCAGACTTATTAAGTGATGCATGGTTCTCACCTGCAGGATTCACAAGAGGTCAATACTTAGGTATTACTAAACTTGCATTTAACCCTAAGAAGTCTTCAAGAGACGACTTATACCGTGCAAGAATCAACCCAATAGTCACATTTGCAGGTCAAGGAACAGTATTGTTCGGAGATAAAACTGCATTAACAAGTCCTTCTGCATTCGACAGAGTGAATGTAAGAAGATTGTTTATAGTATTAGAAAAGGCAATTTCAGTTGCTGCTAAATCACAACTCTTTGAGTTCAATGATGCATTTACACGTGCTCAATTTAGAAGTGCAGTAGAACCTTTCCTAAGAGACGTTAAAAACAGAAGAGGTTTAGTAGACTTCTCAGTAGTTTGTGACGAAACAAACAACACTGATACAGTAATTGACAGAAACGAATTTGTTTGTTCAATCTTTGTAAAACCTGCTAAATCAATTAACTTCATAACTCTTAACTTCGTGGCTGCAAGGTCAGGTGTTGAGTTTGAAGAAATTTATAGTGCAGTATAACAGGAGTATATAAATGGCAACAATAGACCAATTTAAAGCACAATTAATCGGTGGTGGCCCTCGTGCAAACAGATATAGAGTCTTTATCCCTAGAAGTGGTGAAAAGATAGAATTTTTATGTTCTGCTGCTCAGATTCCTGCTGGTAATATAGGTGTAATTTCAGTACCTTTCAGAGGTCAAAATCTAAAACTCGCAGGAGATAGGACATTTGATGACTGGACAGTGACTTTAATTAATGATGTAGAGTTTTCTTCTAGAACTGCTTTAGAGGCATGGCAAGAAGATATCGCTTCACTAACAACAACCGATGCAGCTACGAATACAGATTACTTATTATCTCGTGCATTTGTTGAACAGTTGCACAAAGATGACTCCGTCCTTGCAAGATATGAGTTCTTCAACATTTTCCCAAGTGTAGTTTCAAGTATTGCTTTATCAAGTGATGAGGCTTCTGCTTTAGAAACATTTGAAGTAACATTCTCATATTCGCATTGGGACAGAGTTAAGTAAATAGTTGTGAATATCACCACATTTAGGTGGTATAAATATTAGTATGGAATTATTTGGGTACGAAATTACTCGTAAAAAAGACGAGTTAAGAAATACGGAGGCACCGAATGCTAAGTCATTTGTGCCGCCAGTTGATGATGACGGGACTCCCGTTATACAACAACAGGCTGGATATGTTGCAGGTGGTGCTTATGGTGCCTATGTCGACATGGAAGGTGGTATTAAGAATGAGGCAGAACTCATTCGTAGATATCGTGAAACATCTTTGGTGCCAGAGTGTGACTCTGCTATCGAAGACATAGTTAATGAGTGTATCACGTCTGATGTTTCAGATAAGATTGTGACACTCGACTTGAGAGACGTTAAACTCTCTGATAGTATCAAAGGAAAGATACAAGACGAGTTTAATCACATCTTAGGGATGATGAAGTTCAATCAGAACTCTCATGAAATATTCAGAAAATGGTACGTAGATGGAAGGATATATTTCCATAAAGTCGTTGACTCTAAAAGACCTAAGTTAGGTATAGTCGACTTAAGAAACGTAGACCCATTAAAAATTAAAAAAGTTAGACACGTTGAGAAAGATAAAGACCCTAAAACTCAAATAGAAAGAGTTAAAAAGGTAGAAGAGTTCTATATGTTTAATGACAGAGGATTCGATAAATCTTCTGCAACAGAAGGAACAACAGTTAAAATCGCACCTGAGGCCGTATCATATACTACTTCGGGTCTACTTGATTACACTAAGAATGTTGTAATCGGGTATTTGCATAAGGCATTGAAGACTGCAAATCAGTTATCAATGATGGAAGATGCACTTGTTATATACCGTATATCAAGGGCTCCTGAAAGAAGAATTTTCTACATTGACGTAGGAAACCTTCCAAAAGCAAAGGCAGAACAGTACCTTGCAGAGACTATGAACAAGTATAAGAATAAACTTGTTTACAATGCAGATACTGGTGAAATCAAAGATGATAGAAAACATATGAGTATGTTAGAAGATTTTTGGTTGCCTAGAAGAGAAGGTGGTAGAGGAACAGAAATTAGTACATTGCCTGGTGGTCAAAACCTTGCAGATATAGATGATATAGAATACTTTAAAAAGAAACTATATCAATCTCTTAATGTTCCTGCTTCTAGAATGGAGGCTGATAATGGTTTTAACATGGGTCGTGCTTCAGAGATTAATAGAGATGAACTTAAGTTTAATAAGTTCACTAACAGACTTCAGAAGAAGTTCTCTAGAGTCTTTATTGATATCCTTAGAACACAATTAGTTCTAAAAGAGATAATCAATGCAGAAGAGTATGATAGTACAGTAAAAGAATTTGTTCAGTTTCAATTTGCAACCGACAACCACTTTACAGAGTTGAAAGATGCAGAGATACTAAAGGAGAGAATAGACACTCTCGGACAAGTATCAGAGTATGTTGGACAGTATTACTCTAAAGATTGGGTTAGAAAATATGTTTTAATGCAATCAGATGAGGATATAAAA
>Ga0222717_10001251_pt1 | contig 20992 bp, 33 predicted proteins | sample C33_18DmetaG_FD_165053 | JGI IMG/M metagenome (GOLD analysis project Ga0222717, IMG submission 165053) | Estuarine water microbial communities from San Francisco Bay, California, United States - C33_18D | ecosystem: Environmental > Aquatic > Marine > Unclassified | place: USA: California...
TTCTTTTAGACTCTCCAGCTTTAGGTTTGCCAGCAGTACTAGCTCCTTGCTCTCCAAAACGAATAATCTTCTCTTTACCATTTTTACAAGCCTTAACTATATGAGACTTTTTAGGGTGTCCCGGTGTACGTTTAGCTTTATTACATGGCATTTTTGCTTTACTGACTGGTTTTCTAGCCATAGTTATCTCTTTTCTTACTTTAGAATATATACAGTATAGTCCCATAAATTATAATCATGTCTAATAACAAATTTTCTAGATAATTGTTCTTTTATAAACCAACTTAATTTATCTACAGATAGATGAAATAAATCATCTCTTTCATAGTCAACTTGTTTAGACATAACATTAAATATTATACCTTTATTTACATTATTAAATACTAAAGAAACTAATTTTGTCATATGCTCAAACATTTCATTATGACTTAATGTTAATTTCTCAGTAAAAACTCCATTCATTACTGCACAATCTAGTTTTGGTAATGTCCACTCTTCTTGTAGAATATCAATATTATGAAATACAGTTAAAGGATGTTTTTCAGCACATCTATGAAACATAGGTTTTGATAATTCTAAACCTTCATAATAATAATTTTTATCTTGTTTTACTAAATACTCATAATAGTGTGCTAATCCGCAACCAAAATCTAATACAGAATCTCCACCACAATACTCTACACCTTCAGTCATAATTCTATATCTAGTATCGGCATCTGCCTTATCTGGCCAATCAACACCTAGATGAGAATCTCCATGTTGTTTATAGCAATTTTCATAATAGTCAACTATAGCTTTATACTTCATTATCATATCTTTTAAAATTAAAATGTTGTATTATAGAGTCTACTATAGTCTCTGCGGTTAAGTAATCAAAATGAAAACCATCTCTTGCGGTATCTATTTGTTCGTATGTAAATATTGTTTTGGACGGATATGTAGGATATGTAAAAGGTATTGTAGTATGATAAATATTAGGAAGTAAAGTATTTACACTATTAAAACAATCAAAAAATTCTTTATCATCATCATGAGAAGTAGTTAAAGGATCATAATGTATAAACTTCCACGGGTCTTCATAACGTCTATTACGATAACTCCACATAATTGCTATATACTTAGGATTATAGTTTGAAATAACTTGTTTAGCAATATTTAAAATTAAACGATTAGCAGCTCCATCTATACCTAAGTTTATACATCTCATTTTAGTTTGACTTTGAAGTATAGAAGGCCAGGTATGCTCAAAAGGAGCACCTAATCCTAAAGTAAAACTATCTCCTAAACACCATATTACATCACTTAAATCTTTAGGCCATTCACTATCTCTAAAACCTCTAAAATTATAACTATAATTTATTCCATAAGGATAATTTATAAACTGTAGAGGAGTGCAATCAGGTTGTGTAATAGGATTTGATTTATTTTTTTGATTAGGAAAGCAATCCATACCATCTTCATTAATAGACATAGTACTTTTAAAAGTATAGTTTAAATAGTCCATAGTTTATATTCTTTTTTAAAGTGTTGTATTATAGAGTCTACTATAGGCTCTGCAGTTAAGTAATCAAAATGATGACCATCTCTTCCTAGATCTAGTACTTTATACTTGTATAAATTTTTAACAGGTAACTTATAAGTAAGAGGAACAACAGTATTATAAATAGTAGGCAGTAAAGTATTTATACTATTAAAACAATTAACAAAATCTTTTATATCATCATTATCTGTAGCTGAAGAATCATAGTGTTTGAAGTTCCATGGGTCTTTATAACGTCTGTTAGGATAACTCCACATAATTATCATATATTTAGGGTTGTGTTCGAAAACAATTTGTTTAGCAATATTTAAAATTAAACGATTAGCAGCGCCGTCTATACCTAAGTTTATACAACGTTTTTTAGTTTGACTTTGAAGTATAGAAGGCCAGGTATGCTCAAAAGGAACTCCCACTCCTTTTGTAAAACTATCTCCTAAACACCATACTACCTCATCTAAGTTATTAGGCCATTCACTATCTCTAAAACCTCTAGAATTTATACTATAAGAAATTGGATAAGGATAGTTAACCCAATCTTTAACAGAAGATAAAGGTTTTTTATTAGGATTTGATTTATTTTTTTCATTAGGAAAGCAATCCATACCCGTGGTGGTAGATAGAGTATTTATTTTAAAAGGATATGTTAAATAGTCCATAAATTATCTTCTAACATAGCTCTATTATTTATTTGTTGTAAAGTAATTTTTTCAAAGTGATTAGAGGGATAATTATTATAAGTATCTAATAACTCTGTAAAGTTACTTATATCTTTTATTTTCTCACTTAAAGTAATTTTTTTTAAAGGAAACTTATTTCTATGTATTAGTAACTCTTGGCGATTTAAAAAATCTATATAATCGGTAATATCTATAAATTTTAATAGGTCAGTAGTAGAGTACCTACTTAAATCACCATTACGTATACGTAAGGTATTAAATTTATTATACTCTTTTAAAGATAATTCTTTATCAGAGGATATATTAAATTCATTTTTAAAAAAAGTATCAGGATCATTTATTAAATCTAAATGTTTTATTTTTTTGTATTTAGGAAAGTATTTATCTGCCCATACATAAAAATTTTCAAAGTATTTTAAAGATTCTATAAAAGTACTATTATCAATAGTATAAGATGTTTTATTTTTATCAAGTAGGTAGTCATACTTAGTATATACATTTAAAGAAGTTTTTTTAGTAGATTGATGAGTATTACAGTAACTAAGAACCGATTCAAAAGAACATCTATCAATTATATAAATATCTTCAAAAAAATAATTACAAAATTTTAGATATTTTTTAGTATTATTACCAAATTCTAAAGATCTATAAGGAGAGCATCTTGCTATAGTACTAGTTGTATTAGTTGAAAGAGTTTTTATTAAAAAAGGTAGATCTAAAGTAAGATTACATAAATCATGATAATTTTTAGTGGGATGTCCATGATAATTTAAATATACAGTTAAAGATCTTTGAAAATAAGTACTACCTATTGCATCAGGAGTTAATACTAAAATTCTTTTTAACTTATCAAGATATTTTGACATTTTTATACCTTTGTTCTATCTCACATACTATTTGCCACTGTCTAGAAGTTAATTGTGGATGTTTTTGTTGAGCTTTTATACACCCTGATATAAAACTTTTCTCTTTATCAGTAAGTTCTTTGTCTTCAAGAAATATTTTTAATTCTTTTCTAATCCTTCGAGTTACCATTTTTTATATCACTACCTATATTAAAATTGTTTGTATCGGGCAGATCATAAATAAAGGGATCAATCTTCATTATTTCTTTCTTCCTAGCTTGAAACTCTTTTTCAAATTTCCAATCGTCATATTTATCTCTAATCCACTTGAGCATAGGGATTCTCCTTAGGTGTTAAACATAAAGTGATTCTATAAAAATCACTTAAATTCATGATGCGATGTTTAACACCGCTTTTAATTAAATAACTATGTCCTTCTCTATAACGATACTGTTTATCATTTTCAAACTCTATAAAACTATTAGCTGTAGAGATAGAAGTTATAACACTATTGGCATAGACATTTGTTTGCTGCATATCTACATGCCAAGGTATTTGATTTCTAGGCATTAGTATAGACAAATATAAATCATTTATATTTCGTATAGCAGTATGTTTTTTACAAGTAGTTAACCATCTTACAATACTTGGAAAATGTTTTATCATAGGAGAAGTATTACCTTCAGTTATAATATCAAAAGATTTCCAAGCATGATGACCATATCTTTCGTTAAATAAATGATTACCCATAGTAAAAAACGATATAATTTTATCTAAATCCTCGCTACCTATTTTAGGTAGAGGAATCTGCTTGCAATTTGTCAAAAGACAATCTCCTATTCTTTAATAGAGGTAGAAAAGGTACAGCACTTTGTTCAAAAATAATAGGATCTGCATTATCAATTGTCATAACAATTGCAACATCTTGAATACCTGTACCATACATTTCATTATGTGCTACTGCATATGCACATCCTTGAATATAATAATCAGTTATTTGTTTATTACTTTTCTTTTTCTTTGATGTTTTAAAATCTATAATAGTAGGTTTTCCACGCCAAATACCTACCATATCTGTTCTACCAGCATATTTATATTTATTAGACCAAAGAACCTGTTCTTGTCCCCAAATCTCTTCTACACCTTTTTCAGTAGCACGAACTAAGTCACGACTCATTTGAATAACGTCTACAGCTTCTTTATATAATTCATCCCATATATCTTCACCATTGAAATGACGTTCAGCATATTCATGTACTAAAGTTCCTCTATCAGTAGCTACTTTAGATACACGAGCAGCCTCTTCTTCTCCTACACGTTCTTTCCATTTCAATAACCATGTTTGATCAGAAGTCTTACCTAGTATAGTTGTAATACTAGGATAAGAGCCATCTGGAGTATGATATGTTCTACCTGTTGGTAGTGTGTCAGTAGCACAATCAGTAGTATAGGTAAACTTTTTTACTGTTTCCCAGTTATTCATAATTAATCCAGTCAGTTAGGTTAGATTGAGAGTTACAATGTGCTATAAGTTCTTTTTTGTCGCTATAGTCAAGGCTAGAAATAGTATCAATAACTTTATTAATTTCTTCCATATAAGCACAGTCTAAATTTCTAGGACGTGTTAATGGAAATATATTCCATTTTAAATTATTTTGTTTTATCCATTCTGACATATCAGGCATATCAAATATATTATTTTTATGTAAGGTAGTCTCTACCTTACATGAATACTTACTAGCTATATCAATAGCATTTTTTTCTACAATTTTCCATACAGATCCAGAACGAACTCTATCATTAGTACTACCATAACCGTCAATTGACAACCAAAATTTTATTTGTTTAAAGCGATTAAATAATTTTATATCTATATCAGTTAAGGAGTGCATACAATTAGTTACATACTGTACTGTACATATAGAAGGATTAGGATGTAAACTTAATAATTCTCTATGTCGTAAAGTCTGTAAAGGTTCTCCTCCTTGAAACTCTATAAACTCTACTGTATTAGGTATGTAATTTATATCAGTATGTTTATATCCTTTTTTTATAGGAGTACTAGGATTTAATTTTTTAAACCAAGAGCTTGACCATTCAGGACCACACCCGTCACATGTTAAACTACAGATATTATTTAAACCTATTAATAAATATTTTAAAGACACACTATCGGTAGTATAATTTTTATTCCATTGATTTCTAAAAGATTCTTTACCTATTGATTCTTCATGAAAACACTTAGAACATCCAGAAAGTTGTTCTTTATTAGCTTTATTTCTTAGGTCTTTATATACTTTACTATTTAATATATTTTCAGTATAAGACCCAATTGGATGCTTAAATCGGCAACAAGGATAGACTATATTATCTGGTCTTACATTTATATGATTAAATAATGCCGCACAATTCGTATTGAGATTGAAGTTCTTTAAGATCTTCGACTGTGTTGACAATAGGTTTTCCTTTAGCATTTAGACTTGTATTTATTAGAATAGATTGACCATGATTTTTACATTGATCTAAAATACGCCATAAAAAAATATTAGAATCTTGACTAACAACTTGTAGTCTAGCAGAATTATCGTAAGTATTAAATGGACCTTTTTTAATTTTAGATATATTTAACATATAAGGACAAGCCTTAATTATATGAAACCATTCAGTAGCTTCTTCTACCTGACATATAGGAGCATAAGGTCTCCATGAATCTTCATCTCTATTTTTAATTTTATTTAACTTTTTAATATTATCATCACTTGGCAAACATAGCAAACTACGATTTCCTAAAGCTCTAGGTCCAAATTCAGCTTGCCCCTCAATTACTGCAACTATTTCACCTTTTAAAATTTTACTAGCATAGTCATTTGCATGTAGTCCTCTACTACTATCAACACCTAGATAAGGTGTAAAGTGTTTAGGTCTTTCAAGTAACGCAGCAGCACCTAAAGCACAGCCAGCATCTCCAGCTGCTGGTTGAATTGCTACCTCTTCAAAATTAGTCCAATTTAAGATTTCTGTATTAGCGACACAATTTAAAGCTACTCCACCAGCATATGCAAGTTTAGTCATACCTGTTTCTTGCTGTAACCAACTAGCCATATTAGCAATAATTGTTTGAGTAACATGTTGAACAGATGCCGCTATATCCCAATCTAAAGTACCATAACCTACACCACGTTCTAGATCTTGTAATGCTGTGTAATCACCTTTATGGTCATAGTGTAAAATATTATCTTTGATATACTTAGACCATTTAGGAGTACCATAAGCTGCTGCTGCCATCACTTGTGACTCATCAGATAAAGGTTGTAATCCTAAAAATCTAGTAGCAGAACTATAAAATAATCCTAATGAATTAGGATAGCGCATACGTCGTAGCCATGTAAATTTTCCTTTAGAATATACACCTAATGAAGTAGAAAATTTATTACCTACAGTATCTATTACCATAACGGCGCACTCATCCCAATCAGTAGTAATTATAGAACTCATAGCGTGAGATTCATGATGATCTACTAATACAGGCTTAGCCTTAGTTACTTTTTTAATATCTCTTTTAAATCTTTTATAAGTTGTTTCCTCATAGAATACAGCATAGTCAAAATCTTCGTAAGCATTTTTTAACCAATTGATAGTATGAATTGGAAAATTATTATCATATTTATTACGAGAAAAACGTTCTTCATGGGATGCTCCCAAAATTATATTATCTTTTATGTTTGCGGCTGCACTATCATGATGATAACAGCTTACTCCTAGTATGTTCATCAAAGTACCTTTTGAATATATAAGTTAAATCTGCTTTAGTTTTATTTGAGTAGTTAGGTGTATCTACAAAATCTACAAACGCCCATCTAAAGTTATCTACTATAGGCTGTATTCTATGAACCATAAAACAAGGAAATAATACTGTTTTTCCTGGCTTAGGATATATTCTTGCTATTATATTATCAGGTTCAGGTGCAGAAAAATCTGTTTCTAATACTCTATCACCTTTAGGATTCCAACTTCCTATTTCAAAAGGTTTTCCTTCTGTTAAATAAACCATATGAGTCCAAAAGCGTCCAGGTCTAGAAGTAGTAAGTCTTTTTTCTGCAAAATCTAGATTATCAAAATGCCATTCATAACCTTCTCCAGGTTTTAAAAGTATAGCTGATTTACCTGCAAACTCACATTTCCATTGATGTGCATGTTTTATATAATTTGCTGTGCAGTATTTTACAATCTTATCAGCTTTTTTAGCTATCTCCTCCGAAAATCCGATTTCAACTGCTCTTGTCCACTCATCTGCAATGTAATCTGCCATCTTTCAAATACCTCCGAAGCCAATCTCAATGCAAGATGATTATGGCCATATTGATTTATATGCCCCTCGCCATCAGCATACTCCTTAGCTAAATCTCTTAAATAATATTCCCAAATACAGGGATGATCTTTTATCATAGGTTGTTCTATCATATTAGGTCTATATATAGGAATTAACATTAAATTACTAGGATTTGCAATTCCCAAAACAGCTTTTATGAATAAAGCATTTGTTCTTTCATACCAAGACATACGAGTAATTTTCTTAAACCATATATCTTGTACTAGTTGACCCCATATATCTTTTTTATTAGACCAACCATAAGGAAGCAGGTATTCTCCATTTCCTTTAGGATCAGCCCTATGATGATGTCCGATTAACCAAATAACTTTAAAACGATTGACAAGATCATTCTCTATGATATAATTAGCTTGTGCATCTAAAGTTATACCTGGCTCTTCATAACGGTTTTTTAAACCTAATTGATCAAAAGCAGGTATAGGTGCTTTATCGCTTGGTATTGACCAAGAATTTCCTACTATAAAGATTTCATTATTTATGTTCATTATTGCCTGTGGAGATAGTTATACACAAGGAGAAGGTCTTGAGAAACAAACTCAAGCCTATCCATATTTACTAAGTAGTAATATTACCAACTTTGCTCAAAGTGGTGCTTCTGAATATCTTATTACAACACAAATTGAAGAAGCTGTCAAGCTAAAACCTGATTTGATTGTTGTAGGGCATACCAGTGAATATAGATGGGAAGTATGGGATGCTCGAAATAAATGTCAACAAGGATTTATAGTAGCTAATCACATAATGAGAAACGAAAAATACTATAGAAACTGGATACTATCCGAACAAATATTAGGTAATACTAGAAACATAAAAGAACATAAAGCTGCATGGCATGCAGCAGGAATGTTATATTTTTCGGAACAACAACTAGTTCAACGTCTATGGAGTGGTGCAGTAGCCAAACAAATATTACTTGCACAAAGAGCTAATATACCTATGATTCATCATTGTTGTTTTCCACATCTACAACCCTTACTAGAAGAATTAACGGATGATTATGTAGAATTTCATTTAGATTTAGAAAAACATAAAGACATGGCCCCAGACAATTCTCATGCGGGGGCAAAAAGTCATAAAAAATTAGCGAAGTTGCTCATGGATAAATTCAGCTAGGGCTTTAGTTGCTTTTCTATTAGGATGAACTTGATCAGTAGCTGAAGCAAAATATTCAGGGTGTTCTTTCCAAAAATTATGTTTATGCTCCCAAAGTTCCCAAAGTTTCATTGCACCTCTTTTATCATTGTCTGAATATTTTTCAAAGTGAGTGTAGTCCCCAAAAATAGTTGTATCTTCAAAATCAGGATAGAAAAATTCAGTGATACTAGGAATCTTGAGATAGCAATTAAAGTCAGGTTCAATTTTCTCTATACCGCCTAAAAGAATTAATTTATGTTTATACTGATCTAGTACCTTATATTCTAATTCTTTTACTAACTTAATTTTTTCAAATAGATCAGTAGTAGTATATGCTCTATGATGTTCTGGAGTTAGATGTTTAAAATCTCGTGTAGCACAAGTCTTAACATATATAACAAAGTCAAACCCTATTTCATGACTCATTAAACAACTTAAAGATACAAAATCACCCCAACCAGGATTAGCAGCGTGTGCTACTTCATGACCTAAATCTCTTAAATATCTAGATATAGAATATTTTTCAGCAAAAGCTCTGGTTTCTTCGGGAGTGAGAGTTGGATCCCACTCCCCTGCTGACCACGAGTCGCCTGTGACCATTATTCTAGACATTTAGAGACACGCTGCTACAATATCTTTAATTTCTTCCCATTTTTCCTCTTCTTCTTGTAAATTTTCTTTACGAACAATGGTAGCAATTTTAGTAATAGTTGCTACAGGAATATCATATTCTGACTTAATATCTTTTTTAAGTTCATTAATAGACTCCCTAATTGCCTCACCTTGAATCATTAGATCTACAATACGTGAGATTTCTTTACGTAATTCTGCTTTTAGTGCTACTTCCATTTGTTTTTCCTAATTTATTAGTTGAAAGGTTTTTCTGATATTCTCAGGTCTTTTTCTTATAAGTTTATCTTCTGTAAATTTGTCTAAAATATTATTAAAAATATCATGACTTAATGCGGTTATATCATCAGACTTAGTTCCATCTACTAGCAATCTCTGATGAACCATGTTCAAAGCAGTTATTAGATTTGCAGAACCAATAGCTCTTGAATCTTTATAATCTCCTTCAGTTCTTGTTTTTACTAACTCCCATGTTTCGTTTTCCCAAACAGTGTCGTCGTCCTCATCGAATACTTCGATGGGCATACCGCATAGAATTTTCCATACCATATCATCATATTTTGTTGTCATTATTCAATTCACTTATAAAAAGAGCGTAGCTGTACCAGCTACGCTCGCACACTCCCTACGGTCGTATTAGGAAGCAATCCAATCATCGCGATAAGGGGATGCATAGAACCAAGCCAAAGCTGTCTCAACATTTTTAGACGGAGTTCTCCCATCTAAACACTGTTCAAACTCACGTTTGAAGCGTAGCCACGGATTTCTCATATTGTTTACAGGCTTGATCTGGTCAATCTCACGCTGATTCCAGTGAATACAACGATCCGCATAAGCTGCTTCAATGTTAAGTGAACGCGTAGACTCGAAGAGTTTATCTTTAAGTATTTCATACAGCTCTACAAAAGCTGCGCTTTTCTCTTCTTCACTCAGCTGTGAAACACATATTCGACGCGCGTTCCTTACTAGATCACGATAACCATTTTTTGACACAAGTTTAAAGTACATAATTTACCTCTTATTAATAGCATAGTTTATAGTTTGTTGCAAATAGAAAATTCTACCAATCAGAATCATCTACCATTAGTTCCAGATACATTGGTGGGTAGCTAACTTTATCCCTTTTCCAAAATTCGTCGGGATTGTGATGTCTAAATCTAGGAAGCATACGCCAATGAGCATTGATTCTACGTACTGCTGAATCATACTCTTCATGAAATAAATTGTCTAAATCCATACGGTCTCTAGCTTCTTCCATCCATTCATGACATTTCCACGGATTCCAACGTGAAACATTCTCAGCTTCTCGAATTGTACGTTTAATACCCCAGTCTGAATATCCTACGGCATTAAGTGGATTTACAACTCTATCCATTACTTGCTTCCTTCTCATTATTTCTATAATCAATTAGTATTTCAATAATATAGCGTGCAGCAAAAAACTCACCATAATCTTGTTTCATATCTTCATACTCGTCCATAACAAACGGTGCATTTTGATAAAAGAATGTTTTTGCTTCACTTATAGTTGGTCTTTTCATGGTGTTCCTTAATTATATTATATATTTTATCAGCTAACATAACATTTTCTTGTTTTGTCATGTGATTATTTAGTTCATTTTTAAAAGGTGTTGATCTCATAGCGTCTAAAGGTGTATCAGTATTTATACCATTAGAAAACGTATAATAAATATCAAAACAAGGTAAATGTATAGCTACTCCTTTATATTTACTTAAAATTGCGTGGTCAAACCAATAAAGTTCTCGTTTAAAACGTTGTTTAGCTACAGGTATGTTGTGTAGATATTTATAATAAGCATAAGCAGCTTTTGCTATATTATTATGTAAACCTCCTAGCTTGTACATATGATTGTCTAGTTCCCCTACCATCGCTGAATACTCAGAATTTACGTATAATCTATTAGGGTCAGTCCAGCAAAAGATAGTATAATCAGCTGTATTGTCAAAGGTTTGAATAGCATGCTCATGAGCAGATCCAGGGTTGCCCCATCCTATGGTAGAAGCATTTAATTTATTAGCTAGTAGTATAGGCCACGAGAAACTACGATCAGCTACTTCAGGTACTAGTTGACAAAAAGAGTCGCCACAAAAGTTGATAGTTTTCACGATCTTTCCTTAATTATACTATATAGTTTATCGGCTAGTTCAAAATTCTCTTGCTCTGTAAAGTGGTTATTTAGTTCATTTTTAACATCTCTTGACCTCATAGCATTTAAAGGTGTGTCAGTATTTATACCATGAGTAAATACATGCTGAACATTAAAACAAGATAAGTGCACAGCTACTCCTCTATAGTTACTTAAAATTACGTGATCAAACCAGTATAATTCTCGTTTAAAACGTTGTTCAGCTATAGGTATGTTATGTAGATATTTATAATAAGCATAAGCAGCTTTTGCTATATTATTATGTAAACCTCCTAGCTGATGAGAAAATCGGCGGCGCTGATTATTCATATTTGCTGAATAGTCAGGATTTACATATAACCTATTAGGATCTGTCCAACAAAAGACGGTATAATCAACAGTATCATCAAAGGTTTGGATAGCATGTTCAGGAGCAGAACCAGAACCACCCCATCCTGTAATAGAGGCATTTAATTTATCAGCTAGTAGTGTAGTCCATGACAGACTATAATTATTATCAGACTCTTTCTGACAAAAAGAGTCGCCACAAAAGTTAATTGTTTGCATAATTTTTCTCAATCATTATTTATTAACTATTTATACAACTAAAAAGAGAATCATGCAATCATAAAATGAATTCTGTGTTACATATGTTGTTTAATTATATTATATAGTTTATCAGCTAACATAGCATTCTCTTGCTCTGTAAAGTGGTTATTTAGTTCATTTTTAACATCTTTTGATCTCATGTCATTTAAAGGTGTATCAATATTTATACCATGAGTAAATACATATGGAATACCAAAACAAGGTAAGTGTATAGCTACTCCTCTATAGTTACTTAAAATTGCGTGGTCAAACCAGTATAATTCTCTCATATAACGCTGTTTAGCTATAGGTATGTTATGTAGATATTTATAGTAAGCATAAGCAGCTTTTTGTATATTATTATGCAAACCTCCTAGCTGATGAATTAAGTGATGTAGGTGTCCCATAATTGCTGAATAGTCAGGATTTACATATAACCTATTAGTATCAGTCCAACAAAAGACGGTATAATCAGCCTCTTCATCATAAGATCTAAAAACATGCTCATGAGCAGCTCCGGGACCACCCCATCCTAGGATAGAAACATTTAATTTATCAGCTAGTAGAGTAGTCCACGACAAACTACGATTATTAATATCAGATTCTTTTTGACAGAAAGAGTCACCACAAAAGTTAATTGTTTTCACGATCTTTCCTTAATTATATTATATAGTTTATCGGCTAACATAGCATTTTGTTGTTTTGTCATGTGGTTTGCAATTTCTAAAGTTTTTGGTACATTCATTTTTCCTGGATTATCTCTTAGTTTATTGATTGGAGTATTAATATTTATATGATTAGTAAATTTATATATAGTAGTAAAGCAGGGAATATGAATAGCTAATCCTTTATACTTACTTAGCACTATACTATCAAACCAATATAAATCTCTATTATATCTTTCTATTGCTAAATCCATATTGTGTAAGTATTTGTAGTATACGTTAGCTGCTCCGTATATACGATGTTTATGTTGATCATTTTCTGCTGAAACAATACTCAAGGGATACTTTACATGATATAATCTGTGAGGCTCTGTCCAACAAAAGACGGTATAATCAGCCTTTTCATCAAAAGTTTTAATAGCGTGTTCATGTGCTGCTCCGGACTTTCCATATCCTATTATATTAACATTAAGTTTACTAGCTAATAAAGTAGTCCATGCAACATCTGGATTTTTTGCAATCCTACAAAAAGAATCTCCACAAAAATTGATTGTTTGCATTAATAGTCACCTATGGATACAGATTGCTCACGTTCTAGATATGTGAGTATAAAAGATCTAACATCATTTATATTTGAAGTAAAATTAAAGTGATTTACAATCCTTTTATACGATAATTCAAATATTTGTTCATCTTTAGAAAATAATTTATGTATATCAATATTAAAAGCTAAGGGATTAGTACTAGGTATAGTCATTAATTTTTGATGATACTTATCATACTCTTCAAAATGTTTTCTCATATCTTGTTTAAACCAATAAGAACGCTGTGTAAAATGTTTTTTTAAGTTAGAAGTATAAATATAAATATAAGGTCTATTCATATATTTTATTAATTCTGCGTGCATATATACATAGCATATCAAGTTACTATTTGTAGTATAATAATTTTTTATATGTTCTAAAGATTTATCCGATAGTTCTTTAGTAATAAACATAGCAGTATGAGCTGTTATATAGTTAACAGTATTAGATCTAGTAGTTCTAGGACATTTCCAAAACCCATCTTGTTTAGGATATTCTATAGAAGAACAATTAGGTTTTTTATCCTCATTCATAATGCTACTATCCCACCAAACTTCTTTATGACTAGCTAATATTCTGTAAAGTGCATGACCTCTCATACCTTGTGCTGCTAATATGGGAATACATTTATTATCTAGTTGTTCAAAAAATAAATTAACTTTATTACAACATAATTTATTCATATACTTATACTTCCGTTTTTGTGTTGACCTATTTATTTTGTTATTGTATAATGACTTTATGTATTTAACTGAAAAAGATTTAAAATTTGAGATTAGACAAGTTAACGCTACCATTAATGAGTTAGCGACTGATCAAGCTGGAGATATTAGATACCTCCATCAAGAAGTGGTAGAACTAAAAGAACAAATTCAAATGCTCACTGAACAAGTAGAGTTTTTAAAGGATAAAATAAATGAGTCATAAATTAGTAGGGTTTGCTGATTCAATAAATTCAGTATATATCCAAAATCAACTACAGTCAATAGCTAATCAAATTTCTGGACTAGAAATAGAGTTAGCAAATAGAACAGATAGCAGACTTAAAAAATATTGTAAAAAACCTGATAGATTACCCTGTTATATATTATTTCAAAATAATGTTCACAAAAATCATATTCATGCTAAGATGACTGAAGACTATGCTTTAAGATGGGTGCGTGGAGCTATTGGTTAATACATCTTATGAGCGAAATTATTCTTTTATCAGATATACCAACGCATTCAAAAGAAACTTATGCAGCCAGATATGCGGGACCGTATGTAGTAAGAAGTCAACTTGAAGTTGCAGGATATGATGCAATTGTTCTTGACTGGTTTCGTTTTATAAAAGATGAAGATAAATTTTTTGATTATTTTGAAAACTTTATAGATGAAAAAACATTGTGTGTAGGCATAACCACTACTTTTCTATTGCCTGAATCAGCAGCTAGTAAGATAGGCTCTGGAATGGGTCAAGTAATACAACATGAAGAAGTAGCTAATATAACTGACGAAACAGTTGCAGCATCATCATTATATTTATGGGAATGGAGTAATGAAGATCTTACTCCTTGGTTACGTAGGATGCGCAATCTATTAGATAAATATAATAAAGATGCTAAAATTATATTAGGTGGCCATAGAGTACATAAGATTATACAATTTTCAGATATAGCCCCACCTGACTATTGTGTAGCAAAATATGTAGACTATTTATTAGCAGGGTATACAGATTTTACAGCAGTTAAGTTGTTAAATAAAATTAAAGCTAAACAAGAAATAAAACCTACAGTTGTAAAAAATGGATTAAAAGTAATTTCTCCATCAGATTTTGGAGAATGGAAATCTGCTAAAAAACAAGTTCCTGTTAGTTTGTTTTCACATAAAGATGCTATAGAACGTAGACACTGGCTACCCTTAGAAGTAAGTAGAGGATGTGCTTTTAATTGTAAATTTTGTTCTTATGAAAAACGAGGAACACATAAAAAAGATATAAAACTTTTATATGATGAACTATGTTATAATTATGATAATTTTGGTACTACTGGATATAATATATCAAGTGACTGTTTTAATGATGACAGACGTTTTGTAGGTAATTGGGCAGAAATGGTAGCAAAGTTACCATTTAAGTTAGAATGGGTAAGTTTTGCTAGATTAGATTTATTTCATAGATTTCCTGAAACTATGGATGAACTACTAGATAGTGGTTATAGAGCTGGGTGGTTTGGTATAGAAACATTAAGTCATACAGCAGGAAAAGCAGCAGGAAAAGGGTTAAATCCTGATAGAGTAAAAGAACTTATAGAGATATTTAGTAAAAAAGGAAAAGATAGATTCTGGTTTACAGCATATTTTATTATAGGATTACCTAAAGAAACTGTTGAAAGTTTAGCAGAAACACTAGAATGGTTAATGAAACAGAGACTATTAGATGAGGTGCAAGTATCTAGTTTAGGTGTAGCACCTTTTATAGAAGAGTTATCAAGTGTTATAGATTTCTCAGATCACTCAAAAATGCCAGAAAAATTTGGTTTTAAAAAATTAACATTTGATCCAGTATTTTATTGGGAACATGATACCATGAATTTTAATCAGTGTAAAACTGTGCAGAAAGAATGGGAAGATGCTTTCTATGACCATCCATTTACTAGATTTGGAGGAGGCTCGCACGGAGAGTATCCTAGAATTAGAGACTTAGGACTAGATCATAAACAAACAGTAGTCTATCTTAAAACTAAATTTTTACGAGGTAGTAGTATGATTACTGTAGATAAAAAAGCAAAACGTAAATTTAAAGAGGGAGTTATGGATCTCTCTACAAAAAATGTAGAAAATTACTATAAAAAGATGTTAGAAATAAATGCCAAAAGCAATAGCATGTATACCGCATAATCATAGATTAAAAGCTCATAGAATTGAGTATCTTAAAGCAGTTAATGATGCTATGGATTATCCTTTTCAATCAGAAGATGGAAGAGAACCATCTCCTTCTCATCAACAATTAGAAACTACTTGTAAACAATATAATCCTATAAAGTATTGGCAATTTACTAACTGTTGTACTGATTCTTTACAAATAGCATTTCATACACTGTGTAAGTTTGGGGATACTGTTATTGTTCCTGCCTATGGATGGAGAGCTACAGTAAATGCTCCTAAATTTGTGGGATTAAAAATTATATATTGTGATATTGACAATACAGGAAATGTAGATTTACATCAATTAGAAGATTTAATTTTAAAACATAATCCTGCTGCGGTACTCATAGTACATAATTTTGGAACAATAGTAGATATATCTAAAATATCTACTGTTTGTAAAACAAATAATGTTAAAATTATAGAAGATGCTGCTCCTTCTTTTGTGATGAACGAAGATTATGATTATATATTAGGCTATCACTCAGACATGGTATGTTTTTCATTTGATTTTACAAAGTCACCAGGATGTTTAGGAGCAGGAGGCGCTTTAGCTACTAACGATGAAGAACTATATAATAAAATTAAAATTATATGTTCTCATACATCATCTGAGTATGGTATAGGAACAAAATCGTATTTAGATACAGTATCAGCTTCTGTACTAAATACTGATATAAAATTAATAGAGCAAAACAAGTATAGACAGCGTAGAGTCGATATTGCTACTTACTATATAAACAATCTTCCTTATAATTTTTTAAGCGGAAAAAATTACATATTTCATCGTTTTATAATTCTAACAGATAGAAATGAAAAACAAACAGTAATTAACAAATTTAAGTCACAAAAAATACTGGCTAAATCTGTATTTCAACCTAATACAAATACTCTTCCTAGGGCAAATGAGTTTACAGAAACAGCAATTGAACTTCCTTGTCATCAGTTTATTGATATAAATGACTTAAATTCGAGAATTAAAAAGATTTTATGAAAATACTAATAACAGGAGGATTAGGATTTATAGGTAGTCATTTAGTAGCATCGTTAAGTAACGATCATACAATAGATATTATTGATAATTTTAATGAAGCATATGTAAGTTACAGATTTATTCATAGAGGCACTAGAGGATTACAAGAAGTTAATCCTATAGAAAAAAGACATAAACAGTTAGCTACTAGATATAGGATAGATTTAGTTAAAGGTCGATTTAGAAAAATTTATAGACAATGGACTTTTGAAATGAAAGAATCTATAAAGAAAAATAAATATGATTTAATTATAAACTGTGGTGCACTAAGTGAAGCTATACTAAGTCAATATTTTAAATGCTTTACTCAACATTCGATAGTATCAGGATTTAAGAACATAAAAACATTCTTTCCGGATACTCCTTGCTTACACATAAGTAGTAGCATGGTTTACGGCACTTGGGAAGGATTAATCGACGAGCAATGCTCTTTAGGAAGTGTAGACCTATATGGACGTTGTAAAATAGAAGCAGAGAAAGCCCTAAGCAAAACAGATGTGTGTCTTCGCCCAATACATGTTTACGGTATGGGTGATGGTAAGTATCCAATATGGATGAATATAGAAAGACAAATGGCTATTAATAAGCCAGTTCTAATAGAACGAGCAGGTTGTATCTATATTAACGATTTTGTGTTGACAGTAAAAAATATTATAGACAAATGGAATCCAGGAGCGTATAATATTTCATATGACTTTACTCGCGATCCTGATGCTATTAAAGCAGCGTACCCTAAATCTTTTGAAACTAAAGAGAAATTAGGTCCAACAGGTAAAAAAAGAGGATTACTCTTATCAAATAAACTTAAACAGACTTTTGATTTCGACTATAAGTTTAGAGATTATGAGTCTACTATCAAGGATTATTACGAACAGTATGAAAAATATGAAAGCAAGACCCAGAAATAATGGTATAAAAACAATGACTATCTTTGTTCGTAATAACGACATAGATAAAGCTATGCGTATTCTAAAAAAGAAACTTCATAATGAAGGTATGACTAAAGAATTGCGTGAAAAAAGACACTTTACTCCTCCTGGAGAAAAACGTAGACTAGCTGCTAAAGCAGGTAAAAAACGATGGCATAAAAAACGTGAACAAATAGAACAGCAAATGATTCGTAATGAACTAAATGCTATGAAAAAAAATAGGAATAAAAATAAAAATGTTTCCAGACAGAATCAAAATACAAATAGAGCACAAAAAGGAAATGGTACATCTAGGTCTAAGAGTAACAGATAATCACGTACAAAATATTATAATGCCTATTAGAGAAATGATTAAAATTTGTATGCCTTCAACTAAAAAATATGAATGGACTATAGGAACAATTTATTGGCAGTTTTATAGGAAAACAGATTATATAAAACTATTTTTTAAAACCGAATCTGTAGATTTTCATTGGAGATTTAGTCATGAAGAATGGGATGCTGTTGTTAAAGATCTATTAGTAAAAGTAAAAGACAGTTAATGTATTCTTGCTAACTGGTTAATCATTGTATATTATAGATATATAATAAATATGGAGATAACAATGAGAGCCTTTAAAGGAACATTTAAAAAGAAGAACGGTGAGTCAAGAGATATGCTATTTGCTAAAATTTCTGATCTACCACAAGCGTTTCTTGACTCAGAGATAGGTCATGGAGCAGGTTCTGAGCAAACATACGCAGAAGGTATGGAACTAGTTTGGGATTTAGAAGCAGACAACTATAGAGTCTTTAATTGGGCAACTATAGAGTCTGACCCAAAGGAGCTATCCATTGACGAAAGTTATTTTACCTGATGACGATGAGATCGAAGGATCAATAGAAGAAGATCATGTGTTAGTAAAATCTGCTACTATTAATTTTGAAGAACTAAAAAGACTAGCTAAACAAAGTGCTTTGAAGAAGCAAGACGAAAGCTGAACTGGACTCGGGGGCAGTACCCGACAGCTCCACCATAGATACACTATTAACAAAACAGCCTTGGTTGGCTCACGAGACAATATGCATCCCTTGTTCGTTCGTGAAAAACACTATAGTGTATCTTTGATGGGGCTGAAATAGGATCGACAGGTAGTGTATAGTTAAGTGGAGAAGCAGGTGTGCAAACAACCTTAATCGTAAGACAACTACAAATGCAAATGATAATTTTGCGCCTACAGGTTATGCTCTAGCAGCTTAGCACTGGTGGGTATGGGTTCCACCTAGAAACAGAACGGGCCTCTAATCATAATGAGAAATAAAATGAATAAATTATATATTCTAGGAAACGGAAGTTTTGCTCAAGAAGTATTTGAGCAAATAATTGTGGCTAATCAAGTTAAGAATTTTGGAGGCTTTATCATATTAAAGAATGATAAAGCTTTTTGTATAGGAGAAGAAGGCGCAGAAGCTTTTACCTATCCACCAGAAGCTCAACTTATTCTTGGTACTGCTAACCCTCAGTGGAGAACACAATTCTATAACCACTTTTTAGGTTATTATGAACTCAATATTAATCACTGGCCTAATATGTCAGCACCTAACTCTTATCAGTCATTAAGTTCTACTGTTGGAATAGGTAATCTATTTTTAATGTATTCATTAGTAAATGCTAATACTCAAGTAGGTAACTTTAATTTATTATGTACGTACTCATCTATTAGTGTTAATTGTGCAATAGGTAATCATAATGTGCTATCTCCTTATTCTTCTATATCTAAAAACGTATGTATAGAAAATAGTAATTTACTTGAATCAGGAGAGATACTTTTTGAAGACCTTGAAAGTGACTGTATATTAACTAATGGTGTAGTATACGCTAATGATTAAAATAGCAGTAATGCAACCTTATGCATTTCCTTATTTTGGTTATTTACAACTCATGAAGGCTGTAGATCACTTTGTATTTATGGATGATGTTACTTTTATTAAAAAGAGTTGGATGAATAGAAATAAACTTATTGCTAATGGTCAAGAGCAGATCTTTACTATCCCTGTTAGTAAGATTTCTCAGAATAAAAAAATTAACGAACATTATATTAGTTCTCAATGGTCTACAAAATTAATTAGGTCAATTCAACATAACTATCAGAAAAGTCCGTATTTTGAAGAATACTCTGTTCATCTTTTTCCACTTATAAAAGAATTAGAAGATAAAAAATTTTCAGATGGTTGTGTTTTAATTTTTGAAACTATAGCAGATATACTTAATATAACATCAAAATGGCATTTATCTTCATCATTTGACGTAGAACATTTAAAAGCAGAACAAAAAATTATTACTATATGTAATGAATTAGATGCAGATATGTATATAAATCCTATTGGAGGATTGAGTCTTGATTTTTATACTCAAGATATATTTAATCCAATCCAACTACGTTTCATCAAACGACAAGATTCACTGTCTTCTACTTCTATAATAGATTTATTATTTAGTGTAGGAGCAGAAGAACTTCGTAATAATATAGATAAATATGAATTGATAAGTAAATGACTACAAAAGCTTTACATGAAATTTTTACAGCAAAAGCTGGTATAAGTACTATGGACAGACATTCAATGAGTGATATGGCTACACATTTTGACGCCTTAAGAGAATATGCATCTGATTGTAATGTAATTCATGAGCTAGGTGTCAGAGAAATAGGATCATCATGGGCTTTCTTAAAAGGATTATCAGAAAAAGGTAATGCTATGGTTACAATAGCTGAAGATCGTAGAAGATTAGAAATGTCCCCTATTACAGCTTTAGTATCTATAGATCATGTACATCCTGATAAATTTGCAGGAGAAGGAACTTTAGCAGAGTTTCAAAAACATGCAATAGAAAATAATGTGCATCATGAATTTATTGAATCTAGTTCTCTAGATGTAAATATTGAAA
>Ga0222717_10001254_pt1 | contig 20945 bp, 23 predicted proteins | sample C33_18DmetaG_FD_165053 | JGI IMG/M metagenome (GOLD analysis project Ga0222717, IMG submission 165053) | Estuarine water microbial communities from San Francisco Bay, California, United States - C33_18D | ecosystem: Environmental > Aquatic > Marine > Unclassified | place: USA: California...
AACTCCAGCGACCACTTTTTAGAAGCTCCAAATGGTTTAATGCTGTGAACCTCTTTAAAATATCTATCAATTGTTTCTCGTAAAGTGGCCTTGTCATTTCGATACAAATCTCGATCGAGCTCAAATTCGGTTTTTGACATCCACTCTTTGGCAAGAGCTTTCTTACTAAAACTTTTGCTAACAGCCTTGTGTCCACTCTTCCGAATTAAAACTCGGTAAGTTATTCCTTGCACGCCTTCGCGTTTTTGAATGACACCCATTTGGTACACCACTTGGTACAGAATGAAACCACAGTATAGTGTGAAATGATGATAAATAAAAGGGTTAGGTACACTTCGGTACAGAACAAGATGTAGCTAAGTGATTGATAATTAACGAAATAGATATTTTAATTATTATTCCTGATAGGAAACTTATGTAGGTAATTCAGGGGTTTCCAGCCATTTTGTACAGTCCGGGTACAGTGGTTTTCGAGCAAACCTATGTTCAAATCGGTGATAAAAACTCACTGCCTTGTCTTACTGCCTGTCGCAACGCACCTTTGTCCATAAAATTACCGCTGGTGGCTTCTTCAATTAGGGGCACATCATACAGCGTAGGAACTCTTTTATCACTACCCATAAGTTGGCTGATTGCGTTAATCTGATCGACTGTAAAAAAGTTTAGCGCGTCTACAACACCTCGGTTTGCACCCGCCATAATTTCACCTAATACATCACCCGTATCTTTTAAAAGACCGTCTTTAGATTGTGCTGAAGGCACATTTGCGTTTGCGCCACCTGAAGCAAGAACTCCTCCAGCCGCTGCTAATTTTTTGTTCCGCTCAATAAAACCTTTAACCCCATCAAGCCATTGTTGGTCAGCAACCTCGTAGCCATCTTTACGCTTATTTGCGGCATCAATCGCTTGGTTCCGTGGTAAAAATTTACCTGAGTTAGTGTATCTATCAAAACTTTTTGGAAACATGACATCAAAAGGAATTGATTGCTCTAAGCCACCCGCATACTCTCCGGGCATTAAAGTGTCGTATGATTTGTGCTGGCTAAAAGGTTGTACGCCTTGTGACGTATCAACTTTATAAAAACTGTGCCCGGCGTCACCAAGATTTAAGTTTGATAAATCTTTATCTTCAACGGCTTTTACTAATTCACCATATGTTGGAAAACCTTTATCACGGTAAGCAGCTTTACTCATTGTTGTTGAGAACGCTGTTCTTAACGCACCTACACTTGGGTATCCGTTTTGACCCATTAGCTGATCCATTGCGTCTGGGTGATCTAGGCCAACCCAATCTTTATAAGGATATGATACTTTTCTAGATCCATCTTTTTTTGTTACAACTTTTTTAATGTTTCGTAGGTCTTTATCAAACACCTTTATGTCCGTCTTTGCCAGCCGGTTAAGTGCGGGGATTTGTTGCATCATTCCCTCTGCGATTGGCGTACTAAAGTTTACAGAATCAACGCCCATCGCGTTGTAAACGCCATAAACGTCGTTTTCTGTGTCGTTTGCTGCCGCAATGTGTTTGTTGTGCTGACCTCGCGCTATACCTTCTGACGATGCCCACCCCCCGTGTTGACGGCTAAACTTAACGCCGCCCTCGACAGGCACGTCAACAGGGATACCGCCTACTTGCGATAACTGACCAATATTACTTCGGTCACCCCTTACAGGCGTAATGGTGTTACCTACTAATGACTCAGGCGTTATGATTTGTTTAGGAGCTATGTCAGCCTCATTAAAAATAGTTTTAAAGTCCTCTGCATAAGCTCTTCGCTCTCTATCTGCAAACGCCGGACTCTCTTTCATAAATTTATTATATTTAGTAATTGCAGTCTTGACAGAGGTAGGGTTCCCCGCAGATTGCGGTTTTAAAATGCCAAGTTCCAAAACTCTTTGCGCTAAATGTACGCCCTCTGAAACCACCCCCGCTTCTGCATTTTCGGGGGCTAGAGACCCAGCAAGGATCGCTCCAGCTACTGGCATAGATACGCCGTATTTACGAGCAATCTCAACAGTCTTGTCATCGAATATGACAAAGTTTTGGGTTTTGTCACCTCCAGAAAATCGGCTTTGAGCATCAGTGTATTTAATGCCTTTAATACCTAAATCATTTAACTTAGCAGCGGCTTGCGATGCATACTCAGGCTCACGAATCATTGCCCTATTCGGCACCAAAGGGTTGTCGTTAACTAAATTAATACCTCTGGGATCATTTGTGTTTTTAAAATAATCAAAGACTTCTTGCGGTAATTTACTTTTTACATAATCACTTTGTTCACTCAAAGGCGCATCAAAATCAAGCAGCTCATCTGGCGACGCATCAATATTAACTTCGTACATTGATCCTTTTGTTTTACCGGATGTCTTATAAGCTTCAGCAGTACCTTCACGCTCCGCAAAGTACAAGCCGTGACCGTAAGCCTGTGCGCCCTCACCGGTTCCAATGTTCTCAGTTGAGAACTTATCAAAATCATGGGGAGAGCCGTGGTAGGCTTTGATTCGTTTTGCACCTTCCTCTAACCCAGCTCGGACAGCGTTTAAAATTCCCATTGGTATACTACTCCGACTCAGCTAGTGCTGATTCACTGGTAAACTTGTCTTGACTAATAACTTGACGCAGTAAGGCGTTAAGCTTCACATGGTTACCGTCTAATTTAAGAATGTGATCAACAGGCTCTCGGCCTGACTTTAACGCTTGCTTTATAGTTCTATTTGCGCCGATCTCTCGTATCCCTGCTAGTGGTGCAGCCACAGGTATTCGGCTCACACCGTTCCATATCATATCTGCGATCTTGCTTGCTGTATTAGAATGATTGACCGCACCGGCTGGTTTGTTAGTAGCCTTACCAACGCCAACCTCAAAGCCTTTAAGCTGTGACATTTGTTCGGGTGTAAGAATAGCCTCTAAAGATGCTTTGTTTTTCTTTATGCCGTTTGTTAATTTAGCGCCGCTAAAGAACCCTAAGTCACCTACCGGGACATTTGGGTTTATAGAACCTTCCATTATGTCTTTTAAGACGTAGGTTCTTAAATCAGCAACGGCTTGTTCACTTCCACGGCTTTGCAGTTCTGCGATAACTTTACGAGCGTTCTCTGGCTTCTGCATGATAACTTTTACAACATCACTTGCAGTCTTTAAAGGCTCTGTGCTTTGATTCTTTAAGCCTGTAAGTGACTGCAATACATCTTTGTTTTCCCACAGTCCACGATAGCTTCTATTGGCGGCACGCGCTGCTTTGGCTACATCTAAAAACTCTCTAGCAGCTACTCCATCCACAGTGTCAAGTGACCTTGCGATAACATCGTCAGCGTTAGACTCAACAGCGTCCTTTATCATGGCTAATATTCTGTTGCCAGCGGGGTCGCTGGCTGAATACTTACTGTTTAAAAACTTCATAAAGTCTTCAGCGTTATCAACACCTAGCGCCTTTGTGTCTAGATCAGGAATACTAAAAGGTATGTCCCTAGCAAATTCTTCTGGGTCTAATATATCAAGACGAGCCAGCTCACGACCTATATCTTTAAGTAGCCCTTCGTGCGTGCTAACGCTTTCTCTTGCAACATTATAAAATGCATCGGCAATCACTGACTGATCAAGTGGCATGTCTATACCATTGTTTTCAGCCATCTCTTTTGCGGCGGTGTATAGAGCTTGGTAATTTTTCTTGTCAGCTCCCTTAGCAGATATTAATGCTTCTTTGAGAACAGTACCAACTTGCTCATTACCTTGTATCTCACCGCCGGCCTCAAGAGCCATGCGGTCACCGGCCTCTGTTATGGCTTGGTTTTGCTCTATTTTAAAATCACGCATTAAATCGCCAGCGGCTTGTGACTGACGCGCCGCTGAACTTTCCGCTGATAGTTGTGTAAAGTCACCGCTTTGCTCACCGGCTGTTAGCTTAAAGCCGTACTCCGTTTCCATTGCCTCTTTGATGGCAACATCTACATCGTCAGCGCGGTTTATTGACTCTAGTATTTTTTTGGTTTCAGGCTTTAAGGCGCTGTAATCCATACCGGCATCACGCATTGATTTTTCAATACTCTCTTTTACAGAGTTGCTTTTACCTATTGCAAAATCAGCTAAAGCTCCAAACGGAATTCTTTTAAGCCCTGCTTGCAGTGCCATAGATAAAGGCTCTGAGGCCATACCCGCAGCCGCTCCAATCAACGTGTTACTAACTCGCGTCTCGTCACTAAACGGTTTCTCAACACCGCCCTCAATAGCGCCTAGTCCAGTAGCCAAAGCGCCACGACCCATCATGCCTAACCCTGCTGGGATAGCGGCCTCGGCTCCAAGGGCTAATGGCGCAGCCATTAAAACACCGCCAGCCATTCTCCCGGTCATGTTTAAAGCCGGTGAGTCTGCTGCGAGAGCATCGTTGGTCTGCTCAAGGCGACGAGCGCCCTCTTCACCAGAACCCATACCCATAAGGTCTGCGATACCAGAGCCAACCTTGTTAACTTGAACACCGGCAGAGGCTACAAACTTGTGCAGTGGATTCATGCCAGAAACCGCCTGATCTAAATCCTGTCGCTCCATCATGCGCCCGTACTGCAAGACCTCTTGATTAATACGATCTTGCTTTTGAGCAGGGGTTTCTGAACCATTTAAACTTTGCGAAGACTGCACACTTGCAGCCATTTCGTTAATGGTTTCCTCTTTAAGCTCATCGGGTAAAGCGTTAAAGCTTTCATCAACAAGAAAAGAGTTATTTCCAATGACTATTTTTGGCATTTTTCTGAACCCTTTTACTCATTAACGATTTGGTAAGTGACGCCCGTAGATGTTTTTGAGACCTTTAACTTATTGGCTTTGTTTTTAGCCCTTTCAGTGGCTTGCATAACAATATTTTCAAGTATTGATAAGCTTTCCATAAACTGGGGTTTACTTTGATTCAGAGTCATATTCTGAATGGCTTGCTCTGCTTTTTGTCCCTCAATTTCAGTAATTTGACCGCTGCCTTTCAGCCCTTGATACGCCGTCATAAACACATCCCCCTGTAGTTCTGAAAGGATAGCGTTAAAATCAAGCTCTGCGGTGTTTGGAATTCTTAGCATTGGATTTAGTGTTCCAAGAGGACTGTCAAGAACAGCTTCTCGCCCTCTGTGGTTGCGTATTCTGCTAAACAAAGCACTCATGACCTCTGCACTATCCAAAGTATTTTCAAGGTTTATAACTGCCTGTGTCGCATCCTCTGCTATACCCGTAGCAACAACTTGCGCCGCAGCCGAATTAGCGTTTGCACTTGTCGCATCTTCTCGAGCAACAATTTCGTTTACTCCAGCACTAAGGTCATTAGCATTAATTGCACCTACGCCGCCGCCGCCCAAATCAATCATATTTATATCGTTTTTAATTACGGGATTACCGGCTGCATCCGTCAAAAATTGCATATCTACTCCGCCAGCTTCTGAGTCTGTCGTAGCTATGGCGAGCCCTTGGGTAGTTTGAGTAGGAACACCAACGGGCTTACGAATGCCGCCAATAAATGCTTGCGCTCTTTCTTTTCTTGCAGTGCTAAGACCCGATAACGCTTCCTGTTGCTTTTGCACAAGGCCGCTAATTGCAGTCCGGTAGTTGCTTGTCTCGCGCTGGCTTGGGTCATAACCTTTTGACCCTGAAAGCATGTTAGGTACAAGGGTAACGGTGTTTCTAAAGATGTCAGCGCCTAAGTCCTTTATGTTAAAAAGTGGGTTATTTAACTTTCGTTCGTATGCCGCTGTTTGCTGATCTTTTACCGCTTGTAGCTGATTGTACTTTTGTAATTTCTCCATTCGCTCTGGAGAGTAATACCCGCCATTTCCGTCATGGATCAAGTTGTTCTGAGCGTACTGCAATTGCTTTTGATTAAACTCGCCCTTATCATTAACTTGTGGACGAAAAGCTGGCATAGCCTCAAGTTGAGCCTTGTATTCCTCTAATCCTGTGTCCAGCGCACCAACAAATGAGTCGCTTTCTGACAACGCCGCCTTATTTGTAAAAATATCAAAAATACTCATTACTCCTCCGGACCTACACTCATGTTAAAGCCACTAGATTTACCTGATGACTCTGACTCGCTCAAGTTGTTTGGGGCACCAACAAGATTGCTGTAGAAATTTAGACTGTTAAACGGAGACATGGCTTGCTGGTACTGATTATTAAGAAGTTGCTGGTCGTAATCTCGAATGTACTGCCCAGCGCCCTGTTGCATTCCAACGCCAGCCATCATGTTGTTGTAACCTTGCTGCCCTAACTGTTGAGCCATCGACGCGCCAAACTGTTGGTTTTGCTGGTTAGTGTTGTAAGCGTTTTGACCCATGCCCGTGCCGTACTGCAACATGTTGTTGTACGCACTTTGGTTTGATTGGTTAGCTTGCTGTTGAAACCCAGCGTTTTGAGCTGCTCTGTTAGCCTCAATACCAAGACCAGTGTTATAGGCTTGTCCTCTCATGCTTGCAGATATATCACCAATTCGATCACCCGCGCCTCGTGCAGCAATACCAGCCATAACACCCGCCCGACTGGAGCCAGAGTTACCTGTGCCAGCGGCGTTAGACGCGATGCCGGTAAGATCATTCTCTTGGAAATTACGCATAACGTCTCGGCTTGCAGCATCTATCTGACTGTTAAGGACATCATTGTTCATGTACTGACCCGCGTTTGCGGCGTTAAAACCACCATTATTAGCGGCTCCCATCATATTGGTCATGTTAGCCATGCCTTGTCCAGCGCCCATTGCGGTGTTGATGCCGCCTTGAGCGTTGCCGCCCATAGCGCCACCCGCATAGTTTAACGCCATGCCTGTGCCTTGAGACGCATTAGCGCCACCGGCCAACATGTTAGAGCCAACACCATAGGCATTACCGAGCGCATTACCCAACATGCCGTTAATACCCGCAACACCCTCAACAGGCATACCTTGAGCGTTGAGCTGCTGCGCTTGACCGTAGATGTCCTGCAAGTACGGTGATTGGTTCGGATCAACAAATGTAGACGAATTTGATTTACTTTCAGACTTCTTTTTACCGAAGCTAAACAATCCCATGATATATACCTATGCTATTTTGACCCAGCTTGTGTCGTAGTAATAAAGTCCACGACCTCCGCTTGGGTTCCAGTTAGTGCCGTCTGCAAATACAACATCGCCAACCTGTGGCTTTGCGGGTGCTGCATTGATGACGGGTATGTTTAAAGTTTGTTTTGATGTTGTGAAACTGTTTGAAATCCTCACAAGCTCACCGGCTATCCAGTTTTTAAAATCTGGCAAGCTCTGAGCCGATGAGGTTGTTGGCACATAACTCATCGTGCAGCCACCTCACTAACGTCAATATCTAGCCCGGTTAGTCGCCAGTAATCAGACGCGCTATTGCTTTCTACCTTTAACGCTAAATATCGACCAGACGACCTAACGTCAATTTTATAAGACGATTCTATGTTATAGGTTTGAGGCTCACCCCAAGAAACACCATCCTGTGGCGACATACTTGAACCGACGCTGATCTCAACAGTTCCCTGACCTTCTATTTGAGGTAATATTCCGTTAATTTTTTTAATAGTGTTTGTTGCTTTTCCTAAAACTTGATCAAGATCTATTTTTGTTGCCTCTAACGTAGCAATGATATTTGTGTCATTTGCAGCGTAAGTGTCGTTCATCGTGTAAACTTTTGAGTTTGAGTATCCTGCGCCAATAAGCTTTAAAGCTTTTGCTTCTGAGTCTTGCGACACGTTAGCCCAATAGCTAGTTGTGTTACTCCAAGTACCAACTACTGTGTCCCACTCTCCTTGTGTAACGCCAACTTTATCGGACACTGTTAAAGATCGAAGATCGGGCAAATCTTTAAACGTAAAGGCATTTTGCTCCCAATTGTAAACAAGCGCCCTGTTAGCAGTTTGGGAGTTAGACGCGTTGACATCAGCGTAACAAATTAGAATTTCAGACCTGTCGTTTACCGTTTGGCAGTAAACGCTTCGAGTGTCAGTCAATGCGTTAAAAAAAGTTTTTCTTACACGCTTCTCGGCAATGCTTTGCTTTTGATTGCCGTCGTGTACATAAATGTCATTGTTACCAACTACTAGATGCTTGCCCATAAACGACGCGCAAGCACCTCTATTTATAATTCCGTCATCGCTAAAAACCTCTCGGAATGAGAACACAAGCGGTGCGCCGATAAAATCCATCGCAAACACACCGCGTTCGGCATATATTATTTGCGAGTTATTGAGCGTTAGTTGATCAATAAGATCGCCATTGTTACCGCCGAGCGTATTCTCTCCAGCTAAATTTGTTGTGCTGGTTATTGAATAGTCTAACGGTACGCCAGTTGGCTCATACTCATCAGACCATCGGACGGTAAACGGGTGTTTTGTACTTGACCCCTCATAACCAGCCATAATGAGAAACGACTTATAAGGTTTTAAACATTGTGTGAAAACGCCGGAAGGCCACGCTGTAAGGTCTTGAAATCTATTTTGATCGGGTTGCATAAATTGCGGAACGTCAGAGCCGTTATTCATCATTACGGCAGTACCCAATTGCGCCGACTGCCAACGAGGGCTGTTGGTGTAGTTAAATGCATCCGATGTCTTCGATACATTTGTCAGCGCAGAGCCATCGTACTTAAAAATTTTGTTTAAAGTTCCGACAATAATTAAATTAGCAGAATCCGTCATCCACCCTTGAACGTGAGTTGGCGCGTAAGTTGTGTTAAATTTTAAACTATAGCCTAAAGATTTACCGATGCGCCCCTCGTGAAAACTGACGTTGTTGCCAACAGGAAACTGTGTAAGCTCAAGGTCGTAAGGGTCTTGGTCGCTTACTATGCCGCCAGCGCCAATATTTCTAAGCGGAATAAAAGCCATTAATCTGCAATTCTCTTAAACATATAAACGACGATATACGGCTGTACGTTGTTGTGAGCATCGCCACTGCCTACTGTGCTTGTGTTTGGTGTGCTAAAGCTTGAATCTCCGTCTTCAGCTCCGGGACTACCAGACCCACGCGTGTTTTCTAGTGTGTATGTGTGGCTGTGAGCTGGCATCTCCGCAATTGTTAATTGGTGTGTCTTAGCGCCACCGGTCTCTTCGACAGTATCAAAGTCAGTATCGCCTGAATCAAGACCCACCATTACACGTCCAGCACCAAAGGCTTCCCAGTTACCGCCAAACAAGGTGCTTGGGTTAGTTGCTGCAATGGATGTGTAAATTGAGCCAATAGGCCAAGCGGCTAAAAGTGACGATGTTACTGCCGAAGCTAATGCCGCTTCCAACCCTGTCACGTTTGACATTGCAACATCGCCATTAAACGTGCCAGCGGTTAATGTGTTAGTGGATGGGTTGTAGGTAAAGTTGGCTTCTGAATCTTTGTACAGATACTCTGGCGCGTTACTACCATCATTGTTTTCACCAAATATCATTCGGTGTTCTTGATCGCCTGACGCACCATCAACTTCTATAGATAATGCTGTTGTAGCATGTCCGGTAACATTTCCGGTAAAGAGTGCGTCCGTGCCGTCAGTGCCGTTGTCTACAATTTTAGTAACGCCATTACCCGCGTACACATCTCCCTGCACATCACCAATTACATTACCAACAAGGTTAGAGTTAATTACGGAAGCTGCAAAGCTGCCATCACTGGCACGCTTTACTAGGCTAGACGGCGTTGCAGCATTAGTGGCGCTAAATACGTCAGTTATACCAGTGTTAATTTCTGTGTGCGAGACAGACACCGCCCCTGTTATGGCGGGGAAAGATCGTTGCAAAACGTCCTTGATAAGACGTAAGTGGTTGTCACCTTCACTGAGCGGATCAGAGGTTGTAGGATTTGTACCGACTAACCCGTTAATATATGTTGAACTAGTATTTGCTTCGAGACCCATTTGGTTTGCCTACTTTGTTTGTTTTTAATAGCACCAGCACATCGCTGGAGTCTTACGAGTATCCACATGCACAAAAGATTTAGCCACGCCGACTGACATTCCCATTGCAGATGCGTGTTTTAGTACTGCAAGTCTTTGCTGTCCTCCAGATACTTTTATATCAGCAGCAATCCCTTGACTGTGAACGCCCGGTGTTTTTTTTGCTTTTTCAACGCTGTGATTTTTACTTCTAAAACCTGATGTAATCACAAATGGAAAATCACAAATCTGACGGAGGTGAGAAAGCGCCTTTAAAAACTCTGGGCACATATCTTGCTCACCCGTTTCGGAGCAAACAAACTCGTCTAATGAAAAATATTTGTAATCACTCATGTAGATTTTTAATTACCTTTTCTAAAGACTGGTCTTCAACCGAAACATCTAAAGAATCTTTTCTAATTCTAAAAACAGTATTTTTTACATCGGGCGTAACTGCAAAATACACGGCTCGTACTGGCAGAGCTACAAAAGCAAAAAAATCAACGTCACTACTTTCGTAGCTCTTTTTATTTGATCTTGATGGTTGCCATTGCCAATAAAAACTATTGTTAACTTCTTGCACGTACCACGTTGACTTAACTTGGCACTTATAAAAAACACCCGAGTAATTCTCTGCTATAAGGTCATAAGGGCTTGATGAAGATGCAGTTGCTATCGTCTTAAATCGACGTTGCAGCACGCTTGCGGCAAGAAACTCTCCGGCAACACCAATCCAAGCATCGTCACGAGTCATAGTTGTATATTCTACAGTATGTTGTAAGTTTATCCAAATATACGGTTTATTGCTTTAAAACCTTGGCTATTTTTTCCCCACTTCTACCTAAAACATAGCCCGATAATCCCAATTGGAGCAATACCCAAGCCTCGTCTCGCAATGGCGTAGCAAACATGCCAAAGGTGTCACCGACAACTAAAGCTAAAAACGTCAGCATAGTAATAGGTCTCCATGACGCGGCAAGCCAGTTTGTGCTTGAAGCCTCTGCGGTAACAATAGCGTGTTGGCCCTTAATCATTTCTTTCTCGTAATCAAAAACTCTCTGCATAGCTGCTGCCTGAACGTCAAGAAGATGGCTTTTGGCTTGTAGCCTTTCATCGTCCGATGTGTGAAGCTCATCGATTAGCTCTGCTGCGGGTTTAAAAATCCCGGCAATGAGGTCAGGTAGACTATGAAGTTTTATCATTTTGATTTTCTATTAACTATCTCTTGTACTGTTTTAGATTCGTATATCCTGATACCCAACCATATAATAGTAAATATACTAGCCATAGGCGGTAACCAAGCGGCCAAAGAAAGTATGCCTGTTGATGCGGCAAGTACGTCAAGTGTGTCTTTTGATTGTTCGTCCAGCATGATAAGTTCCTTTTATTTCTCTGACATCGCTTGTGTTGTTTGATAGCGGAAGAAGATTGCACCCATTCCGAATAGGATACTGGCTAACATAATAGTTTCAGCGGATAGGTTAAGCTGTAGGACGTACACTTGTAGAGCCGCTAAGGTTACACCAAAGACTTGCCACCTATTACTACGGCTACGCCAAAATTGTTTTACTCTGTCCATGATAATTCTACCCACTCTTGGTTGTCTTCATCCCACTCATGTACACCTTCCTCTGGATAGGGTACAGGTGAGTCCCATAAACAAGTGTCTTCGTTCAGTGTCCAGCTAGGGTAAGGCTGTGGAGGTATAAAAGCATCTCTCTCCTCATCATAAGTAAAGCCAACCCCTGCATAGTTTTTTCGCAAGCCAGCTTCACCTGACGGTACAGGTCTAATGTCAACAATCTCCTCGCCGTCTATAGTTTGCGCATGCTCCTCGTAGGTGTAATGCACCCCGCCCTTTGTGTTGTAAGAGGTTTGTACCCAAGTGCCTTCTTGGGTATCAATGAAATCTTGTTCAGCAACGATTACTTTTTCAACAATTTCATCAACTACTTTTGCAAAATGTGCCATTTTTATTAGTCCTTAGCTGGGCGTAAATGTGCCTGAAGAATTGAAAACATGATACGAGTTACCTCCATGCGTATATCGAGTCCCTCCGCTTGCGAGTTGGGTAGTTCCAGCGTAACTAATAATCACTACACCAGACCCGCCAGCGCCCGATGTAAAACTGCCACTTTGACATAACGATTTTGAGCCACCACCGCCGCCTGTGTTAGCTGACCCACTTACAGCATTTGTACCTCCGCTGGTGGTATTGTTTGTCGCTTTGCCTCCCCTGCCGCCTCCGTAAGCGCCGCCAGCGCCATAGTACCCTTGCGGACTATTAGCATCGAAGGTCTGGTTTGACCCTCCACCGCCGCCACCGCGTCCTCCATCTGGCTGAATCCCGCTAACAGTTCCTAAGCTCAACCAGTTTTTGCCGTCTCCACCATCACCAGACCACTTACTAGAACCATTACCTCCGTTTTCTGGCTTGGTTCCTCCGCCACCACCAGCCGAATAGCCAGAGTAACTAACTCCACCAGAAGTACCTGAATAGTACCCATTACCCGCTCCACCGTTTCCTCCCTGACTTCCACTTCCTCCTGAGCCACCAGCCCAAATTCCGCCACCGCCACAGCCGCCGTTGACCGAAGCACCGTACCCGCCGCCGCTGGCTGTTTGAGTAGATATTCCTGAACCAGAAAGCACAGAGTTTCCACCATTTGTATTTGATTCGATTGGCCCTCCAGCGCCTACGGTTACTGTGTAGGCTGTCCCGCTGTACAAAACAAAATTTGTTAATTCCAGTTGACCGCCTGCTCCAGCGCCTCCTCCGCCACTTTTTCCACCGCCGCCTCCAGCAAGGATTAGTATGTTTGATGCGGTTAATAATCCTGTAACTGCAACGCTATATGATTGCTCTGCAAATGCTCCCTTATTGTCAGTCACTCTAACAACAACAGACTCAGAGCCTCCGCTAGAAGGAGTCCATGCAATTAAACCAGAACCGCTAATGGTCATGCCAGTAGGTTTAGTAGGCAAAGTATAAGTCAAAGAGCCGCCTTCAGGATCAGTGGCTTGCACTTGATATGAGTAGGCTACTCCCTGAGTGCCAGTAGTAACTGGACTGCTAGTGATAACAGGATCTAGGTTTTTAGCACCACTACCAACAGCCTTGCCTATAGAGAATGCACTTACATTAGCGCCAATCATGCAATTATCGCATGTATGCCAGTGGCAGTAGTACCAGTAGCCAGCACTCGCTTAACAGAACATACTAAATAGAAGTTATCAGGTACCGCGATAGTCCTAGATACACCGTCTAAGTTATGGAATGTTACGTTCCCTGCTGCTGTAATATATAGACCAATAGCAACGTTGCCAGTGCCTACATTATCTGCACCGTCAGCAGGAGTTACAGGAACCATATCGGTTACGCTACCGTTAAGTTCTTCTCTTTTCCTATCTACAAATGGATTTGACATTTTTAAACCTCGTTAAATAGTTATTTCTGTGACAGAGCCAAGCTGAACTTCTGAATTGTCACTGTGAGTAATAAGTGCGCTTACACCTTTAATAAGTGTTGCTGACCTAATAAACAACGTATCATTTACTAACAACGTGTTAGATGCGGCTCCAAAGTAATTATCTGTGTTAGCTACGTCATTAGGAATACCAGTTGTTGTATACTCCCATGTGGTTTTACCGTCAGCAGAACCGCCAATAGGCCTTAACTTTTCTTGTGCAAAACTCATAATAATTCCTTAATTAAAAATGAAGTTGCCGCCAACTTTTTCTAGTGCAAACCAGAAATAAGTAGAGCCAGTAATTACAATAGCATCCCCAGCGGTGGCTCCAGAAACCAATGTTACATTACCTCCAGCAGTACCTAATCCGTCTACAGTGTAGTCAGTAGTCAGCGTTAGAAGAGTGCCGTTCTTTGTAACTTTAATGTCGGATGCCGCGTTAGCTAGGAACGTATAAGGAAAAACAGTTTGACCGCTTGTTGCAGTAATGCTGTCACTTGGTGGCGCACTAGCCGTTGTGCTTACGGGTGTCGCTACAAGATTCCCTGACGATACAGTAAATGTAAAAGAGGGGTTATTAGCAGACGCTCCTGTTACTAAACCTAATTTAGCAATCTCGACTACTTGCTCACCAGCAATGGATTTGCTAATCAACAACTTGTAAGTAGCAGTACCAATGGCTCCTGTTGTGCCAAAGGCAGAGTTGTAGGCAGTAACTAGAATCTCACCACTAAAGTCGTTGCTAGTTCCTAGTGAACTGCTTAAAGAAGTTAATACTTCGGCAGTAGATGCTGTAAATGTTTTGCTGTATACCAGCTTAGGAGCCGTGTAGTTAGTTTGTATGAATCCACTATCAAACGCACGAGCGCCTGAGTTTTGCATCAAAGGGTCTTCAAGGACTAACTTAGCGCCTTGACCTGTAGCAATAAAGTCGTAAGTGCCAGCAATGTCAGTAGCAAAAGATACTGGTTGTTTTTGAACAACAAAGTTTGTAGTAATGTCAGCCGCTTTAACGTGAGTGTGGTTAGCAAAGCCATTGTTCTGCTTGTTGTTCCCACCACAGGTATTGCCCATGCCAGAAACCCAGTTAGCTTCATAGCTAGAGCCTGACTCAAAGAAGAAGCCAGAGCGAGCATTAAACTCAGCACCGTTAGACACAAACGACACTCCACGATTACCTAGTATGTGGTAGCCGTATCTGTTTTCGTCTGCCGCGTTAGCCACATAAGCAGAGTACACGTTGAAATCGCTTTTAAATCCTGATCCAGAATAAAACTCTGTGCTTATCCTAAAGTCGTTGCCAGCGGTAGCGCCAGAGGTTAAAGTTATGTTGCCGCCAGAAGCGCCCAAAGAAGTTACATTGTAATCAACTCCTTGTAGTAATGGGGTATCAAGCGCAGGATTAAGCGTATAATTGTATACAACAATATCGCCATTTGCTGTAGTAGGGAACGTGTAAGCAAAGACTGTTTGCCCACTTGTAGCAATAATTGTATCCACTACAGTGCTGGGCGTACCATTCTGTCTACCGTAGTTGTTATCAATCATCCATGAAGTATGAATTTCAAAGTTATGATAAAAACCATTTTGCCCATTTTCTTCTGAGTTACACCCTGACACCTTGCCTAAGTATGATCTTTCAAACGCAAAACCATCAGTACCACTAGACTTAACCTGAACCTTGTCAAAGCTGTTACGGTTACAAGCAAATGCATTACTTACAGACTCTAGGTTAATACCTGAAGCTGTAGCGTTCAGTACAGTCAGGTCAGACACATGATTAAAGATACCCTTGACCAACTCAATACCTGATCCTGATGTAGAACCACTAGCATCAATAACAGTGCTTTGCCTTCCTGCACCACTTAAAGTAATGTTGTCTACATTGTATGTTTGACCACTGTTGTTAATACTAATAGTGGCACTTGTATCAAATACACCGCGACCTAAATTAATAGTATTGCCAGTGCTTGCTTCATTACCATACGTTGAATCAATAGATGCTTGTATTGCTGGAGCGTCATTAGTAACACCATCACCTATTGCACCGTAATCTACAACATTAAGGGTAGAGCCTTTGATCATTCTATTTCTTGCTTTCGTTAAAGCCATGTTAATAATGCCCTATAGTTTATTTAGCTAAATGCGTTCTTCTAAAGCAGTCACCCTTGCTTCTAACGAACTTATTTTTGAAATAGCTTCTTGCAGTGCTTTAGTTAACAGAGGAACAAGTTTTGATTGGTCTATCCCCTGATAGTCAGGAAGAGTTAGAACTTCTCCAGTAGGCACATCATCTTCGTCTTTGACGATCTCTGTACGCATCGCATCTTTTTCACCAAAGACGGCATCAGGAACCACAAGTTGTGCATCGTGTGCAATAAAACCATCAACTCTTTCACCTGACTCGATCCACTGAAAGTTGACAGGTTCTAGTGCGTTTAGCCTATCAATGGCGTTTTCCATTGGTTTAATGTCAGTCTTCAAACGGTAGTCGGAAGAAGTGTTGTAGGCAGTAGCAGAGCCGTTAGTCGTAATTGACCCCACAAATCCGTTGCCGTTTTTAAAAAATATGTGAGCTATATTTCCAGTTCCAAAAAGAACTTGGTCGGAAAGTATTGGATAACTGCTAGGAGCGCCTGTTCCTGCAAAAGTTGTATTTCCCCAAAACTTAACTTGATTCGTGCCTGTTGGAACGGTCATTACATAAGCAGAGTAGTCAGCCTTCATGATTGATAAATCATAAGCAGAACCTGTTCCTACTCCGATTCGCGTTCCTGCTACTGCGCTATCATCAACAACAGTGTCATGTAAATTAATTAAATCTTGAAAATACACCTGTCCTTCAAATACATTTTTGCTTGCGCCTTTCTGAACAATGCCCCACTTTTGCGAACTGCTTGCGGTCTGTTCGTCAATCCAAATAGCGTAATTATTAGTAACGGCTCCTGAGCCAGACTTTGCAACATCATTAATCTTGATGCCGTATCGAGTTCCTACTGTGCCGTTAGTAACTGAAGGTACATCCACATAACCGTAAAGTATAGAAGTCGTGCCGCTAGTGTTATGAACTAACCCATTCTGAAAAGGAGCAAAGTGTCCGTAATTTTCAGTCCCAGACACATCTATACGGCAATCAAAAGAATTGTAACTTATGCCACCATCTCTAGTGACATTGCTAGAATCGCTAAAGCAATGACCGTTCCCTGAATAACCAGTGTCATCGACGTTTCTATTTACATTGACTACAGGATCGGTTGAGTTTGTATCAATACCGTTTTCACCAAAGTCAATTCTAAGACTGCCTTTATTGGGTACAAGTGCTTCTTGAACAGTAGTCTCACTACCTCCAGTGGGCATGTAGGTTACTAAATCTGAACTCGCCTTTGTTAAAGCCATGTTATTCTCCTAATTCGGGACGAGTATTAGGAAAAGAATCTGTAGAGGGCCATTGCCTTAAATCTTCCCTATAGATTATATAAGCATCACGCTGTGGATAATCTGTTAAAGGCATGATGTAATCGGTAGCGGTCAGTTCTTGATCACGCCATCTACGTGCTTTTTGTTCCCTAGTCATTAAATCTTCTAATACTATTAAAGCCATTATTTTATCCTCACGTAGTTTTGCCCAGCAATTAAAGGTTCCGCGTTGCTTTGGATACCAATGACATTTGCATACTGACGCACTCTTGAGTTTGCATAAGTTATACGGAACGAAGTCCCATCCCATACTAATCCTGTTGGGGATGTGCCTACATACCCTATATCAATAGCTACATTTTGATAAACACCACTAGTATTGTATTTATACATTTTGTGTGTATTAGCACTAAGAGTCCAAAAGTGAGTTCCATCATACGTTATACCTACTTGATATTGGTCTGTATCTAATACAGAAAAATTTACGTTTTGATAAGCGCCATTTGAAGCGTACTTATATACTTTGCTAGTTTCTTGACCAATAACCCAAAAGTAAGTACCGTCATAAGCTATGCCTTGGGGGTAAATGTCTTGACTTGCTACAGAAAAATTTGTGTTCTGATAGACATTGTTGGCATACTGATATGCTTTGCTATTACTGCCATTCTGCTCAATAACGTACAACGTACCTCTTGAAACTATATCCACAGGATTGCTCATTTGACTTGATACATTAAAACTCACGTTTTGATAAACGCCAGATGAGTTGTACTTATATACCGAGTCATTGCCACGACCAACAACCCAAAAGTGAGTACCATCCCAAGCTATGCCTGTAATGTTAGGATCTTGAGCTACAATAAATTCAGTACCAGTGTACTGAAGCGAAGATGTTGCGTCAGGATAAGTAGACGTATTCGTTTCAAAAACGCCACCCTTTAGGTAAACGCGTCCATCGTCTAAAGTAACAGTGTTAGCACTATCATTTAAGTATACAATCTCGTCTACTTGTGAGGCACTTCCACCGCCACCTATGAAATCTGAAAAATTACTCACGACATTACCCACCCTTGACCTGCGTCCGTATATATGAATTGTATGGAAAGATATGCGGCATCCATTGTGAAGTCAGTCGCACTGCTCATTATGTTACTTCCGTTCCTAGCTACCACTGTGTCAGTAAAGTTACCTACCGTAACCAAGACTCTTTGGCCTATGGTTGGTGAGGCAGGAAGCGTAATAGTTTGTGTTGCAGTATCTACAAAGACATGAGTGTTAACCGTAGCCGTCATGGATGCAGAAGTAACTACAGTTGTTATACCCACTGCTACAGGCTCTGAAGCTATTTTAGCCGCTGTTACAGCATTGTTAGCTATCTTAGCTGTCGTTACGTTAGAGTCCGCTATCTTAGCTGTTGTTACTGCGTTATCTGCTATTGAAGCCGTTACTACTGCATTAGAATCTAGTTGATCTGCACCTACAGCATCGTCTGCTATCTTAGCCTGTGTGACTGCATCGTTAGCTATCTTAGCTGTGGTGACTGTGCCGTCAGATGGAACGCCAATTTGCATCGCAGAAACGGTTGAAACCATAATTTCAACAGCGACATCTAAAGGCGGTGCTGTAGAAAAAGTTACTACTGCGGGAGTGTCCTCCGACACTGTATAATTTGATTTGCTTTGATATATGCCGTCAAAATAAACTAACGTGTTATTTGCAAAAGCAACGCTAGACAGAGTAAAAGTTGTTGTCGATCCGTTACTAGTAAATTGATTTAACAGTAAATCAGCAGACGCACTTATGTTTCGCAACGCAGTCTGAACGTCAGTTATGCCACCGGTTTCCGGCACATACGACACAAGATCAGCACTTGTTGTTCCAACTTGTAGTTCTGCTGCCCCAATTATAGCTACCTCAATACCGCTTTCATTTGGTGGTGCCTCAGAAAAAGTCAATACAGTACCTAACACGCTATAGGTTGTTTTTTCTTGATACACACCGTTAATGTAAACTTGCGTGTTGTTTACTGTGTAAGGCGTCGTTGATAACGTAAAAGATTTACTAACCCCATCGCCTGTAAAGTCAGATACAAAAAATGTTGTTTTAACCTCGTCAGGCGATGTGTACTCGTAAAAACCTGCCATAATTTAATACCCGCTAGAAATTTGTGGTGTTGATCCGCCAAACTCTGCGGATCGAGCGTGGAGTATTAATCGACTCAACGCGCTTTGGTAATTTGCCTCCCACCGGGAGGAATCAGAACCTAAAAAGTTAGATGCTTCGACAAGACTGCCGTAAAGATATAATTGAGGAGCTGTTTCAAGAAGCTCGTTTGTTGGATTTAAATCTGAGAGTACAGGCACATTTTTATAATAAATAAAAATAAGTTTGTCGGATTCTGTCATTGTTGGAACCGGCTCAAATACAAACTTTCTTTCTTCTCGTGCAAAAATCTCTGGGCTACCGCTAGTTGATGTAAATTCACGAAGCTCATTTAAGCTTACCCGCTGTAGCGGATCGTTATTGTAAAAAGCATACTTCAACTCAAGAAAATCAGCGGGTATCTCAAAAGCACCGTTGCTGTCTAATATTACTGATATTGTTTTTTCAATAGTTGGGATGCGTACTTCTTGCGACAGCCTGTCTTCGGCCAACGCAATAAAATCTGGTATTTCTGCTGCAAGGTCTGTTCTGTTTAGCCAGTTTGCAATTGAGGCTTTGAGACCACTGTAAGTGGTAAGGCTCATAATCTGCCACCACCTGTTCTAAGGTATGCCCACTCTGGTGAATTAAGTTTCTTTTTAATTCGCTTTTGATCTTCGCGGTTAGGAGCCATAACATTAATCCCCTCTTCCATCCACTGCATTACAACAACAGCGGGTATACTGGCAACACGGACGTTTTCGCCCATTCTTTGCCCTTCGGCTTCTTCGCGTGCGCGTTTATTAGCAGCAAGAATTCCAGAAACATCTTGAGAGTGAGATATTGTTAGACTGTCATCGTTTTGATTATGGTCTACATGTTCAAATATTTTGTCTGACATAAATTCCTCAGAATAAAATAAAATGGACAGCCCCCGAAGGGACTGCCCGTTCTTACTATTTAAGCATTCAATTTTTCGATAAGACCTGACGCCTTGTCGTTTTCACAAACAAGAGTCTGCTCCGTGAGCATTTGTCTTTTGTCGCTATCGCCGACCTTAGCTAGTACGATAGTCTGCATAGGACGCAGAACCGCACGTGACCAATACTCAGTGTCAAGCACAAGACAAGTGTTAGCAGCAAGGAAGCGATTTACTACTACTGAAACTTGTCCAAAAGGACTGACATAAATATTTACAGCGTTAGTGATAGTGGTTCCTGTACCAAAGTCACGCTCACGACCCGCACTCGCTGCAAAGTTAGCAACCACGACAGAGTGAGATGGAGTGACCTGTACTTGGTTAGGATCGCCACCCTCGTTGTAAACTTTTTGCAAGACATCGAGCAGTAAAGTCTCAGTGAACGCTCTATTAGCGCCAGCGGTGTTAGTGGTAGCCGCATTGATTTGGTTCTGTGCAGACTTTAACTGTCGCGCAGTTCCAGCCGCTCCAGCAGTACCCGCTTGCAAAGCACCAACGAATGCGTGCTCTATATCCCGCCGTAATTCACGTCCTTTCTTAATGATTTGGTACTGAAGCTCAGTCCCGCCTCGACCATAAGTAGCAACAGAATCAGCAGTTCCAGAAGTCTGCACAACCTTGGTGAAGATTTGGGTTGATGCATTCTTTAGCTCTGTTTGATCAACGCTAGACGCTCCAGCATCCGCTCCTTCGAGTGCGGCATTGGAAGCCACGGCTGCAAGTGAGTCCTGCTGCCATTGGTGCAAAGTAGCTGTTGCTGTGCTTGTACCGATTGCAGAGGTAAAGGGAGTCATAGTTGGAGAAATGTCATAGATGATATCTTCGATATCTTCCTTTTTACCTACCTGATCAAATGTTTTGTATGTTCCGGCAATTGTAGCCATGTTGAAAATTCCTTATTAAGAGGTTCTATTGAGGAGGGCTTGAACCGCGTCTTCCACTGAACCGGATTTCTTGAGACGTTCTCTTGCCTTACGATATGTCTCTTTTTTTCCTAAGTCCTTGGGTTCGCTTTTCTGACCCGACAAAGTTTTTTTAGGTGACGCTTTTACTTTCTT
>Ga0222717_10001258_pt1 | contig 20934 bp, 20 predicted proteins | sample C33_18DmetaG_FD_165053 | JGI IMG/M metagenome (GOLD analysis project Ga0222717, IMG submission 165053) | Estuarine water microbial communities from San Francisco Bay, California, United States - C33_18D | ecosystem: Environmental > Aquatic > Marine > Unclassified | place: USA: California...
TAATTAAATTAAATATGAAAAAAGAAATATTTGACTCCTATGCTGAGTCAATAGCAAAGCAATTCCACCTTAGTTTAGACCAGATGTTTGATAAATCTAAGCGTAGAGATATTGTAGATGCAAGACAAATGCTTTACTACTTATGTATGGAAAGACCAATTAGAATATCATACATCCAGAGGTTTATGAATGAGCAAGGTTTAGATGTTGCACATTCAACTATTATACATGGCTACAATAGAGCTAAAGGTATGGTAGATAAAGATCCAGACTTTAAGAATGTAGTAAATAAACTACAAAATGTATAGTATAGAGGAAGTTTATTCTCAATCCTTATCTGATGAGTTTTCTATACAAGTTAAAAAGCCGTTAGGATTTAGTGTAGTAAATTATGGAGTAAAGATTCAAAAGTTTAATAGTAAGATTGAATTATTAAACTGCTCTAAGAGTGGTAATTATTTCCAAGAATTTACAGAGGATGAGTATAATTTATTTTATCAATACGGATGGAAGGAGGGAGGAGTAAGACTATCTTTATTAAATTACAAAAGAAAGTTAGATTTAGTAAACGATAAAATAAGGATAGAAATTAATACTCGAAAGAATAATAAACATATATCTAAATTAAAGTCAACAAGAGAAAATTTGTTGGTTAGATATGCAACCAGAAATAAACAATTAAATAAAATTAAATCAAATGAAAAAAAACATTTTTAAAGAATTATCTGCAGTTTCCATAAAAGGAAAGACAGATAAAAAAGGAAAGTTTGATTATATGTCTTGGGCTACGGCTTGGAGTATGATCAAGTCAGAGTACCCTAATGCACAGAGAAAAGTATATGAGTCAGAACACACTGGACTAAACTTTTTTACTGATGGTAAGACTGCATATGTTAAGGTAGGAATTATAATTAATGATATGGAACATATTGATTACCTACCAGTTATGGATTTTAGAAATAATTCTATAACAATGGAGAAGTTAACATCTATGGATGTAAATACTGCAATACAAAGATCAACTGCTAAGGCAATTGCTATGCATGGATTAGGATTATCATTATGGATTGGAGAGGATACAATTATAACTACTCCAGCATCTAATGTAGTTAGTAAGAATCCATTACCTACAAAGCAAAAGTCAGTACAATTAAATATTGGAGATGCTAACTGGGATAGAGTTATGAAGTATATTGTAGATAATAAAGAGTTAGGATTACCTAAGATTGTTAAGGCACTTGAGACTAAGTATGATATTAAGGCAAGTGTTAAGAAAGAACTATCAAAGCTTATCAAGTAATGGAAGACATTACTTTATACGATCTACTTAACTTAAAACTATCAAAGTTAACGTGGACAGAAAAAATTCATGAGAGTAAAATTTCAAGTGAAGAAGGATTCTCTATAGAATTAGATTATTATAAAAATATTGGTAAGAATAAAGATAAAGACCAGTTACTTGTAAATATTTACTATAAACACATAAACATAGGTGCATTTGGATCTATAGAAAAGGAAGAGTCGGACCAATTTGCTAAGTGGTTTATTGATCAAGCTGAATTAATTGACAAGTCTGATGAGCAACATGAGAAATTTTTAGAGATTGAGGGTAAGGATAAATTTAAAAACTTATAGTATGTATCAAATATTAGAAAAATTAAAAGATGATAAGAATTATTATGGAGAGTTTGGTCAGCAGTATCTATCAAATTCTGATATAATAACTTTATTAAACGATCCTAAAGAATTTAGGAAGCCAAAGGAGGTAACAAAGGCAATGCTACTGGGGAGATATTTCCATACTGCTATGTTAGAGCCAGATAAGTTAGATTCTAATGAGTTTATAGATATAGATGTGTCAAGTAGGAATACTAAGAAGTATAAGGAAGAGTTACTTATACAAAATAAAAGTATTATAATGCTTTCTAAGGAAAAGTCTGGTATTAATAATGCAATATCTACTATGAAGAACAATTTAGAATTCTATGATGCTATCTATGATTTAGATAATACATATGAAGTACCTGCGGTACATGAAGTTATGGGTATTATGTGGAAAGGTAAGGCAGATATTGTAGCTAAGGATATGCTAATAGATCTTAAGACTACCTCAAACATCAAAGACTTTAAGTATAGCGCACGAAAATATAATTATGATAGTCAGGCATACCTATACCAACAATTCTTCAACAAACCTCTTGTATTCTACGTTGTAGACAAGTTAACGTTGGAGTTAGGAGTCTATCATCCATCACAAAAGTTTTTGGAGTATGGAAAAGAGAAAGTAGAGCGAGCAATCGAAGTGTATAACAAATTTTATAGTAAAGATGCTAAAGAAGATATTGAAACGTACGTCATTAAAGAGGTACTTTAAAAAGAAAAGTGTGGTGTGGTTGCAAATTCCAACCGACCTCAACACACAAGCTGATAGAGATAATCTCATGGAAGCTACAATGAATCAGTTGGAAAAAATTATTTATAAAAATTAAATTATGGCAGAAGAAAAAATTTATGTAGGAAACGGGACAACTAAATTTGATGGAAATCAAATTGCTTGTAGCGTATGTTTAACAGACTTACCTCAAGAACACATGTTTGAGTACAACGGAAAGAAGTACATCAAGCTAATTGTACAAGAGAAAAAGTCTGTAGATGAGTATGGAAAATCTCATTTTGTTGCGGTTGACACATGGAAACCAGAACCAAAGAAAGAAACTGCACCAGCAGTGGAAGAAGATCTACCTTTCTAATAAAGGTAAGGTTATGAAGTAGAAGAGGGACTTATTGTCCCTTTTCTTTTCTCTTATATATGACGAGATGACGACTTGGTCCTAACTTTTTAGCACTATATAGTTTTTTATATATAATCTTTATTTATTTATATATATTCTATATATTTTCTTATCATCTTGTCATAAAAAAAGAATATATAAGTAGTAGTTAGTAGAAAAAGTAAAAAATAACTTGTCATAAAGTTATCATAAATTAAAATAAAATAAAATGGAAATAACAATATTTAAAGATATTAAAGATACTGCTCAACCTTTTTATAGAGATGTAGATATAATAATAGAAAGGATAAGAGAGGGAGCATCACAAGAAATAGTACGAGCAATCCGATCAGAGAAAGATAAAGAAAAAAGAAATCAATTAAAGCAATCATTACCAGCAATATGTTTTAGTGGTAAATTTACAAAAAGAAATGACTCATCTTTAGTCAATCATAGTGGTTTAATTTGTTTGGACTTTGATAACTTTCCTTCTGAGAAGGAGATGCTGGAAGAAAAAGAAAACTTAACTAAGGATAGGTACACCTATTCTGTATTCGTATCACCAAGTGGATTAGGATTAAAGGTATTGGTAAAGATTCCTAATGAGGTAGACACTCATAAACAATTTTTTACATCCCTTCAGCATCATTACAATAATGAGTTTTTTGATATAACATGTAAGAATGTATCAAGAGTTTGTTATGAATCATATGATCCATTAATTTATATTAATGAGCAGTCAAGTATATTTAATCAAATACTTGAGCAAGAGTATCAGGAAGTTGTAAAGCATAAGGATGTACAGACTATACCAATAACAGATGAGAATAAGATAGTAGAAATTTTAACTAAGTGGTGGGAAAGAAAGTATGGATTAAATAGTGGAGAGAGAAATAACAATGTGTATATATTAGCAGCAGCGTTTAATGATTTTGGTGTAACTAAAACGTTAGCTGAATATGTGATGGGTAACTTTGTTAGTAAAGACTTTTCTCAAAGCGAGATCAAAAGAACAATACATTCAGCGTACAAACAGGTACAAAACTTTGGTACTAAGTACTACGAGGATGAGGAGAAAGTTAATAATGTAAAACAAAAATTAAGAAAGGGAGCTACTGCATCAGAAATTAAAAAACAAATAGCTGAAGAATTAGATGTAGAAGATAGTGTTTTAGACAATGTGGTACGAAGACTCGAGGAGGAGCAAGACAAACAAAAGTTTTGGACTAAGAGTGATAAGGGAGTAGTTAAAATAATTCATATTTCATTCAAACAATTTTTAGAAGAGAATGGATTCTATAAATTTAATCCTGAAGGAAGTAAGAACTATGTTTTTGTTAAGGTTACTAATAATTTAATAGACCACACATCAGAGAAAGAGATTAAAGACTTTATCCTAAACTACTTATTAGATGTAGATGATAAGAGTATATATAATTACTTTGCTGAGTGTACAAGATATTTTAGAGAAGAGTTTCTAACCTTACTATCATCTATAAATGTTTACTTTATAGCGGACACTAAAGATAATGCTTATCTGTACTACACAAATTGTGCAGTTAAGATTACTAAGAATGAAATAATACCAATAGACTACTTAGACTTAGGAGGTTATGTTTGGAAGGACCATGTTATTGATAGAGTGTTTGATGTTTGTGAGGTTACAAATTGTAATTATAAAACTTTCATTCATAATATATCAGGATCAAATGATACAAGAATAAAGTCTATGGAGTCAACAATGGGTTACTTACTACATGGATGGAAGAACTTATCGTACTGTCCAGCTACCATATTAAACGATGAGGTTATATCAGATAATCCTGAAGGTGGTACTGGTAAAGGTTTGTTTATGAATGGGTTATCTCATATGAAAAAGTTAGTAGTTATAGATGGTAAATCATTTAACTTTGAGAAGTCATTTGCTTATCAATTGGTTTCTGCTGATACTCAGATACTATGCTTTGATGATGTAAAGAAACATTTTGACTTTGAGAGATTGTTCAGTGTAGTAACAGAGGGACTAACTTTAGAGAAGAAAAATAAGGATGCAATTAAGATACCATTTAGTAAATCTCCAAAGGTTGCCATCACTACTAACTATGCTATTAAAGGTAAGGGATCTTCTTTTGAGAGAAGAAAGTGGGAGTTAGAACTTAGTCAGTATTACACTAAAGAGTTTACACCACTTGTAGAGTTTGGTAAGTTAATGTTTGGTGAGTGGAATGATAATGACTGGTGTCAGTTTGATAATTATATGATAACATGTCTGCAATTATACTTAGATAAAGGATTATTAAAGAGTGACTTTGTTAATCTTAAGACACGTAAGTTTTCTGCTGAGACATCTCATGAATTTATAGAGTGGTGTGGAATTATAGATGGAATGCATAATCCTAAGTTAACTAAAGACTCAAGAATTTATAGTAATGATTTATATATGGATTTTGTTAATGAGTATCCTGACTATGGACCAAAGGCTAAGATGACGGTGAGTAGAATTAGATTTGGAAAATGGTTAGTGTCTTATTCTGTTTATAAATACGATTGTAATCCGTTAGAAGGTAAGGACATGATGGGTAAGTGGATAAAATTTGTTGACAGTACTCACTATGAAAGTGATACGGTATGATAGAGTATAGAGATTACCAAAAGAATATTATATCAGATGGTGTTGGTATAATAAAAGAGAATAGGTTTTTATATTTAGCGATGGAGGTAAGAACTGGTAAAACATTAACGAGTTTAGGAATATGTGATAAGCTAAATGTAGATAAAGTTTTATTTATAACTAAGAAAAAAGCTATATCAAGTATACAAAATGATTATAATTTATTACAACCATCTTTTAGTATTGAAATAATAAACTATGAATCATTACATAAGGTTAGACAGACTGGTTGGGATGTTGTAATATGTGACGAGGCTCATGGTATGGGAGCATTTCCTAAACCAAGTGGCAGATCTAAGAAGGTAAAGAACATTATATTCAGATCTAATCCTTATGTTATATTATTAAGTGGAACTCCTACACCTGAGGCTTACTCTCAAATGTATCATCAAGTATATTTTATACCTAACAATCCGTTTGCTATGTATAAAAACTTTTATCAGTTTGCTAATGATTATGTTGGTGTTGTTAAGAAAAAGATAGGTGGAATGTATATCAATGATTACTCTAAGGGTAGTAAAAAGATTATAGAAACCATGTCACCTTATACTATTAACTTTAGTCAAAAGGATGCGGGTTTTGTAGTTGACACTACTGAGCATGTGTTAGAGGTAGACATTAAAAAATCTACACTGGACCTTATATCTAAGTTAAAAAGAAACTTAGTAGTTGAGGGTGAAAGCGAAGTAATTTTGGCTGATACATCGGTTAAGCTTATGACTAAGGTACATCAGATGTGCAGTGGTACTATTAAGTTTGAGAGTGGTAACTCAATGGTGTTAGATCTTAGTAAGGCTGAATTTATAAAGAAGAAGTTTCACAATAAAAAGATAGGTATATTCTATAAGTTTAAGGAAGAGCTTAATGCTATAAAGGAGGTGTTCGGTGATGATATATGCACAGACTTAGATTGTTTTAATACTACATCTAAAAACATTGCCCTTCAGATAGTTAGTGGTAGAGAAGGGATATCTTTACGCCAGGCTGATGCATTAGTTTATTACAATATTGACTTTAGTGCTACATCATATTGGCAGAGTAAAGATAGGATGACTACTAAGGATAGGCTGAAGAATAATATCTATTGGATATTCAGTAAAGGTGGTATTGAGAGGGATATTTATAAAGCGGTAATTAAAAAGAAGGACTATACCCTTACTCATTTTAGAAGAAAATTTATAAATTTGTAAAACATAAAACAATGAAAGAAATAGGAAGTTTAGAAATAACAAGGTACAATTACGATGAGGTAGATGGCGATCCAAAGATTATTATATCTATGGTAAAAGTATTAGATAAAAAAGGAAAGTATATAAAATTTGCCAAGTTAAAAGAGGTAGAGAAATACCTTTCAAAGTACCCTGTTATATTTAAAGAGATAGGTTAGTAATGACCGAACAACAAATACAATCAAAGAGGATTAAGCAATTGGAGGCGGAAGGATACTATGTTCTTAAGCTAATCAAGACTAATAAGAATGGCATCCCCGACCTCCTTGCAATCCCTCCAAATTGTGATGTATTATTTTCAGAAGTAAAAAAACCAACAGGTAAGTTATCAAAATTACAAGAGTATAGACTAAAAGAATTAGATAAACATGGATGTAAAACAGAGGTATACAAGGGAGACAGATGAATATAAAGTAGAAGATGATTTTATTGAAAGCATTCAGCGATTTGATATTAGAACAGGAATTAAGATAGCAAATTACATTAATCAAAAATCATTATACATACCTGAAAGTACTTTAGTATCTACCATAATGGGTGGCCTTGTAATCAATGATGATAATGAGCCAGTAACATTTGCAGTAGAAATAATAAAAGACTTTTCTCCAAAAATAAAATTAACAGATCTAAAACCTGTAAGCATGGACGAGTATTTAGATTTGTACAACTTAAATTTAAAATCAAATGGATCACTTAAAAGTAAAAGCAGTTAAGAATTTAGTAGTGTCCCATACAGGACTAAATTTAGACAGTAGATTTAAAACAGATCCTTTAATAAAAGCAAGAGCTATTTGTTATAAGATATTAAAGGACGAGTGTAATATGTCTTACACTTACATAGGAAAACAATTTGGTAAACATCATGCAACAATTATGCATTCACATAGAGAGTTTAAATGGATGGTGAAGGCTGATAAAGACATGGGGAGAAAGTATAATTTAATTTTAAATTTATACAAAGAAGAGAAAGACCAATACACAGAATTAACACCAGCTGAAATAAAAAAAACTTTAAAAGATTTGGCTGAACAAAATAAAATGTTAAATTTGTCTGTGATTAATGTTCAAAAAGAGTTGAAAGAAAGATTAATACAGTTAGAAACTAAAATTGATAAACTAATTAGTAGCGTATAATTAAATGCCAAGAGTAGCACCAGAAGATGTACAAGCAATATCGCATATAAACCATACATGTGATAGCATCCACGACTTTGCTGATAACCTATATGAAGACTTGATGGATAGAGAACATGAGTCTATTAAAAAATCAGCCCAAGAACTAATCAATCATCTTAATGACTTAATTTATTCCATGTCTGATGAGATATAAAAAAGAAAGTTGTGTTGTAATATGGCCATCTTAATTTGTTATGGGTTACAAAAGCAAGGAAGATCAGGCTGTTAACTCTAAAAAACATTATGAAAATAATAAAGAAAAAATTAAACTTAGGTCTGCTAAAAGAAATAAAACTCAACGTAGGTCTAATGTTGATTATGTAAAGGATGTAAAAAGAACAACTCCATGTGTAGATTGTGGAGAGTCTAACCCAGTACTGTTAGAGTTTGATCATGTGCGGGGAGAAAAGGTAAAGTGTATATCTGATATGGTAAGAGGAGCTTACAGTATAGAAACTATAAAAGAAGAAATAAAAAAATGTGACGTTAGATGTGCAAATTGTCATAGGTTAGTAACACATGAAAGAAGAATAGAAAACAAAATATAATGGATGAAATTTTAATGCAAAAGTTAGAAGAGAATGAATGCTTATTAGCCACAGGATATGAGTCAGCTTTAATAGGAATAACTGAGGGGCCTAATCCTGTAGCTGTATATGATACTGACGAGTGTATAAGATGTTTAATGGAAGAGGATGAAGAAAGGTTGAGCCAAGAGGATGCCTTAGATTTTTTTTATTTTCAGACTGTCAATGCTTATGTAGGAGAAAAAACACCAATATTTATTAAAAGATATGAATAAACAAATAGCGAAAGAGTTACATCAGTTTAGTAAAACAATAGCCGAAAGGTTTTCTCGTAAGGACAGAGAGGGAAATGTTTCTCAAGAATCATTCAGTGTAGAAGAGGTTATACCAACTTCAGATCATACAGCAGTTATTAATTTTAAAAAGAGTAGCGGAAAGATAGGTGTGGCTTTCTGTTATTATATAGCTAAAGGAATGTCAAAGGGTTGGAAGTATTTCTTTCCTACTGACTCACATCTTAATGGGTTCCAAGCTTTCTTATATTATAAGTTAGATGCTGAGCGCAGAAACTATGATAAGAATTTTTTAGTGGAACAGTATAATAGAAATAGAGAAACTAAAGATCAAATTAAATATGAGCATGAAATATAAAACAATAAAAAGTGTGCTGAGAAATAATATAGAAAAGAAGGTTAATGTATTATGGACGTGGGATAAAATTGAAAATAACTTTACTCAAATATATCAGAACTACAATAATGGCCTACGCATATACACGCCAGCACAACTATTAGAAGAAATAGAAAGAGAACTTAAGCTGCAAGCTTCTTAGCTTTTAATAACTCAGCACACTTTTCATACTCTTCAGTATATGTAAAATATTCTATAAGGGTATCGTATATATCATCCACCATCACTACCACAGGATTTTCAGGGTTATGCATAAAATATAAAGTATCTTGTTCTTCTAACAATTCGTCAACCGTTTTCTTTCCCATCAGCAACTCATAGCTACTCCTCATACATAAGTCTTCATTGAATTCCATATTATTTATATTTTAGTTATCACCAAACAACTGGTCTAACATTTCTTTTCTCATAGCTTTTTCTTGAGCTTTCATTTGTTTTTGCATATCTTTAATTTCTTTCATCTCTGGAGAGTTTTCAAATTCATCTTGTTCTTCCATAAGTTCTGGGAAATATTTTCTCATCTCAGTTTTATTAAGAGTTTTACCTTTAGGTTTTGTTTTCTTTTCACCTCCTTCAATAACATAATCTGAATAGTTAAACAACCTTAGCATTACTTCTTTAGGTGTTCCACCGCCTTCAATTATTTTTTTAATATTAAAAGCTAACTTTTCCATAGTTGGGAATGGTGCACCCGCAAACTTTCCTGGCACACCTCCTAATGCAGTTAAAGGCATAACAGAATAAACAAAGTCTCTCCATGCAGCTGCTGCTTTCTCAGGATCTTTATTATTGGTTTTGTCATAAGCTTTAAGTATATCTTTAGTTATATCAAATATTGGGAACTGTTTCATATCTGCATACCAAGGCTTACCTGTTGAGTAGTCAGCTACTGATTCTGCTATCTGACCTAACACAAAAATAGAATTGAATACACTCAACATTGCGGCTCTTACTTGGTCTTTAGTATCTTCCTCATCCCAATCATCACCTGGAATAGGGAATCCTGATCCAACCCATTGGAATAACATTGGTAAACCAAATTGATACAGAGCAATAGTTCTTGCATTCTGCGCCCAGTGGCCCTTACCTGATCCGTCTTTTATATTTCTACCCAACTCTCTATATCCTCCAAACAGCTGACGGAAGTAAGCTTTAGGTGCTGACATAAACATATTAAACATTTGCACATACCCTCCTTGATTTTGTAAAGCATCCTTATCTTGTTTGTCTGATGACTGCTGAACTTCTTTTGTTTGCTCTTCAAACATTATTAAAGCTTTCTTTTTAGCAGCCTCTGGGCTCATGGTTTTTTCGTATTTCTTTTTTAAGAATACATAGTTAGGAATACCACCTATAAGTATTGCTTGCTTATCCCCAGCTTTAATATTAAACATTAAAGCTCTTACTATTCTATCACCTTGATCTCCTGGAATATATTCTTGCATACTACTTTCGCTATATGCCTCAATAGTTTTACTAATCTGCTGGTAGTATCTATATTTTAAATAAACAGAGTCTTCAGAAATTTCTTTCCACGTCTTAACCCATTCCTTTGGTCCCATAGTAGCCGCAGTTTTAGACCAGTTACCATACCCAATATAATTACCATAAGTAATAACTGATGTTAACTGCTTTAAATAAACTGTAAATCCAAGAGCAAGTTTATTAAATATAAACACACTATTTAATCTGTTAGTAAAATTAACTGTAGTGTCTGATTGATTAGCTCCTCTTTGAGCTGTAGCCATTAAAGAATCTCTAATAGCCTTATAAACTTCCATACCATGTTGAGCAATAATTTCTTTCTTTATAATCTCATTGTTAAATACTTTAGATATTTCATTCATGTTTTCTGCATAGGCATGGAAATGCTCCATATCTCTTACATAACTCCAGATAGCATCAAAAGCATCAACAGGTAAAATTTCATTATCATTTTTTACAGTCAACATGGTAGAGTTACCAATCACATTCATAGACATTTGTGATGTTCCGTTCTCTCCAAATAAAGATAATGGATTGTTTTTTTCAGGAACTAACTCTCCATTTTTACCTTCTACTAATCTAAATGTTTTGCCAGAATAGTTGTCTCTTTGTGGCATGTCAGTATTATATATTTTCTTATAAACCTTATTATACTTTTCGTATAAAGAAGGAAGTAAAACATCTACTTGCCATTGTCCTAACTCTAATAATTCAGGATAAGTTTTTTCAAAGTGTTTATTTAATCCATCCATTATGCTTTCAAAATTCTCCCCTAAAGATGTAGCAAAACCAGCATGAGTGTCTGGCTGTTTATATTGAAAATAAAGGTATTGCAATTGTAAGGGAGTTAAATCACCAAAAGGAATATTTTGTCTCATCACTTCATTATAATTTTCTTTATTAGTAGAAGTAGGATCATTATCAAATTTTTCTTTAGCTTCCTTTACTGCTTGTGGATCTTTTAAATACTTACTTAAATTTGGATCTTCAAAATTTAATTTTGTTTGTTTATATTCTTTTATTATTTTTCTATACTCTTTGCCTAAATATTTTTCTGACTGCTCCATAAAGAGTTGGTTTAAAGCCATCTCATTTTCTTTATATATTCGAGTTGATTTATTTACTCTACGATATATAAAATCTCTAATGAATCCTTCAAATTGTGCACCAGGAGATTTATCTAATTCAGAAGTTAATTGACTTAAACCAAGAGTTCCTCTCCTTAAAAACCCTGCCATGTTTTCTTTAATATAATTTAAGTGCATACCAATTTTAGTTTTACCAAAGGTAGATTTCTTACTATCTCTTCTCTTTTTAATATCTGCTAAAATTTTTTCTTTAACTTCTTCATCTCTTAAATCTATATCTTCTTTAGTATTGGTAAGGGCTTTATAAAACTCAGTAGTATTTGCAGCATACCTATCTGACCTTTTTTTAGCAGCGTCTTTAAAGTTATTACGACCAATAGTAATTAATGCTTTTAAATCATTATATAGTTGTGCTAACTGATCAGCTTTACGAGGGTTATTATCCTCCATTAACTTAGAACTATTTATTCCTAAAGCAATATTTAAAATTAACAAGTCTGTTTCTTCTTGTTCTGTAAGCTCTAATTTTTCATTTAGTTCTTTAATAGATTCCATTATTTTAGTTTGCTCTTGAATAATATCCTCTTGTATTTCGTCTGCCTTATATAATTTATCTTTAATTGCAGCCACAACTTTAGCTGTATCACCATCTATTTTAATTACTACTTTCTTTCCTCCAACTGTTACTTCAAACTTTTTACTTAAAATTTTATCAATAGCCTTATTAAGAATAGCAACATTCTTTTTAGCACCCATCTCTTCTACTTGTTGAATAAGGTTTCTTAAGTTTCCTTTAAGCCACGCTGGTTCAGCCTCTTGTATTGTTCTAAGCAAACTCATAACCTCACCCTTACTGTACTCTGACTTAGGCATTATCTCTCGTATAGCTCTTTGTAATTGTCTTTTTACATCACGAATTTCTCGAGCACCTCTGATTTTTTCACGAATTAATTTCTTAAGATTATTAATAGTTTTACTTACATCTTTAACTTCATTACCTCCCAATGCTTCTTGCATTGATGCTTGTAATTTTTGCTGTAAAGTAGATGCTAATTTTTTAGATTTAACTCCTTCAGTTGCAGTCTTATATGGTTTAAGAGTCATCATAAACTCAATAGACTCATTAATAAGAGAAGAAATACTTTTTTGTTTTCCTTTAGGTAGCTTAGAATTTTTACTTACTAAAGCGTTAAACTTTTTTAAAGTAGCTTCGTATAGCTTACGACCTGCTATAAGTCCTCCAGGAATTTCTCCAAAGATAGAAGGCATAGACTCAAACATATCTACCTTAACTTCCATTAAGTCTTTTATCTCCTTAACCTTTAAACCTTTTCTTGTTTTAAGAAAATAACTTATTTCTTTATCGTTATAACCTGCTTCTCTTGCCAGCTTAATAATATTTACAGGGTCATCAAACTTATCCATTATCTTTTGGAAACGAGTTCGTGCAGTTCCTTTTACAGGAACAAATTGTCTATCATTAGCATCACGTAAAGAATACATTGTTGTAGCGCCACTATCCCCACGATGTCTTTTTATTTTATATCCTACACGAGAAGCAAATTGTCTTAATGCATCTAAGTCATAAACATTTTCAGGCTTAATAAAACCTTTATTATCCATAGCATAAAAGTTAGCTAACTTTTCTACGGTAGGTTTAGATTCTTTCTGCTCACGAGTAGCAGGTTTTTTAAAAGCTTTTTTAGATGGTATAGACTTATCTAAACTTAATCCTAAACCTTTAGCTACACTGGCAGTAACCCCAGGTGTTTCTTCTTCAAGGAACTGAGGGTTTTCTGCTTTAAATCTAATTTTAGGTCCGCTTTTTAAATGAGTATAACCTCTATTTTTTTTAGCAACTTTTTTAGGTCCTTTCAGAAACTCAGGTTTAAAAAAGCTTTCATTTTTAAACATTTTTCTAACAGCTTTATCTGCATCTTCTTTTTGTTCCTTTGATATTATTGTTTCTTTTTTTGCATATTCTACAAAGTTTTCTTGTATAGAATATAACCCGTCAAATAAAAAGTTATTACCTGTGCTTGGAAGCTTACCATTAAATTGTGGATGAGTTATTCCTTTGTTATCTATATCCGCTAAAGCTTTATCAATATCTTTTGGGACAATCATTTCAAAACCCCCAACAACAAATCCTCCTTTATTTTCTTTAAGGTTGTTCTCGCCCAACAACTGCTTATCACCGTACTCCATTAAGAAGTCTCTCATGGTAAAGCCTGCTTCTTTTAGTTTTAGTTTTGCTGGGTTTGTTTGTTTGTTTGTTCTTGTGTCTTGACTATTAATAAACAACGAGTTTAAAAGTATTCTTCTTATTTCAAAGTTGGTATCCTTAATCCACTCTTTACCAAACTCGGACTCGGTGTAGTTTTCAGGATTAGAAACTAAATCTAATATTGTTTTAGAATTAAAATCTGTGTTCTTCTCAAGTTCTTTTTTTAGGGACTTGTTGTTTTCAAGCAGTTCTCTTATCCCTTCTACTACTACTTGGTATTCATTTGGATTAGATTTTTTTATTTGACCTAACGCTCTTCCTAAATATTTTCCTCCATAGTAGTTTCCAAGAGTTGCGTTAGGACTCTGAACCATTATCATTACACCAATCCTTTCTCCTGGTTTAAATCTTTTAGCTATTTTAGATAGTGTCATTTTAGCAAATGTTGGGTTCAGTGAGGCAAACCCAATACCATTCTTTAAGTTGTCAGTTATAGCAGAATATCCAAACCCACCATCTATCCTATCTCCTTGCGAATCTGTCCCTAATCCTGTAGCATCAGAGGTAACAGCAAATAATTTTCCTTTTACTTTATTTACAAAATCTTGAAGAGTAATAACAGGAAGATTTGATGCGAATTTTACATCTTTATAAATTTCTTTTTGATCTCTTGGCTCGGGTTTTTTAGGACCATCAGGATTTACAGTTAATGTTTCCCCTCCCTCATAAGGAGGAGAGTTTAATAAATCACCATCTTCTTTAATCTTTTCTATAATTTCTATGTCTCCTTCTTCAACCTCAACACCTGTTGTTACTTTAGATGCTAATGTATTAAGTAAATCAATAACATCTTGATCAGACTTAGTGAACTCAGATATGTTAAATCCTAATGCTTTAGCTATTCTATCAATCCACTTACCAATAACTCCTTTCTGAGGTGCTGATAATGTTTTGTAATTAGCAGATAGTTGACCAAGTATTTCTGCTAACTTTTCTTCGTTTTGAATATTAGCCTCATAACCTTGAGTAAACTCATTAATTTGTTTTAATAAAGGATCATTCTTAGGTAATGCTTTAGCAATAGATTCCATCATTCTTTTAGTAACCCTTTGAGCTTCAGCATCTGTACTCAACTTACTTAGCAAAACAATATGAAAGGCTTCATGAGCTACTGTAGAATTAGTTGCTTTTTCTAAATTAATATGAACTACTCCGTCTTGCAAAGCTCCCCTTCCTGTTCTGCCTGTTGCTTTATTAAAGTCAGTTGCACTCTCATGCATAATAATTTTTAGATTAGGGATGACTTTCTTTAAAGCTTTAGATGCTTTACCCACTCTTTCTATTACTCCCTGTTTAAAAGGGTTTTCTTCTGTTACTTCTTGTTGAGCTTTATTAATAGACACTACCTCATCTACCACCTCTAACTGTCCTTCAGGTATAGGCTGCGGTTCTGTATTAGAATCTTCTTGTTCTTCTGTAATTAATTTTTCTATTTGCTCGGCAGATTGTTCAGGACTTACTTCCTCTTGCGTCTGCGTGTCAGTATCTGTTTCACTTTCGATACTTTCTTGGGTAGGCTCCCCTTGGGTGTCTCGCTCTCCCACTTCTTGGCTACCCTCGGTAGATTCTTGTACATCCACCGTCTCTGTGCTTGGCTCTTGAATGGCATTGTCTTCAGTTTTAGTTGTTATTTCTTCGTCAGTTCCTATTTTAGATAACCTATCTTTAATAGTTGTAAGAATTTCTTGTTTCTTTTTATATGTACCGAGGTCAGGATCCATACCCTCCATCTCTCCTTCAATCTTATTCTTTAAAAATACTAACCCTAAAGCATCTTTAGTTTGCTTTTCTGTTAGTTCATTTTCTGTGTTAACAGTCTCCGCAGCTGAGGAAAGTATTCCAAAGTTTAATAACTCTTTAGTAGCCTGTTCCTTAGTCATTTCTTTATTAGCTACTTTTAAATCAAGTTGTGCTTTATAAGCTTCTACTGTTACTTTGTCCTTACGAATTTCGTTAAACAAAGTAACCATGCCTTCAGGTATATTATCAATATCTCCTTTTTCAAATGCAGAAATTAAAGCTCCTGGCGTACCCATTACAAAACCACCTACTGACTCCGCCAGACCTGCCCTTAAAACTTGGTCTCCAAACTCTTCCGACCACATCTCAGGTGTGTTAAACATATCTTTTTCATACATGTTATTCCACACATTTTTCATTGCTATTTCTGAAACTTGTTGTAAAGCACCTGTTTCAAATTCTGCTGCAGCCGCTTTCCCTGTTCGTGATGAAAATTTATATACTCCTCTGGCCACATTATTACTTATTATTTTGTTTGCCATATCGGTAAACATTTTAGGAGTTGCTCCTTTAGGAAGTCTTTTAGTTATCTGATTCATTAAAGAAGTAGTAAGAGATTTATTACGAGCAATACTTCTTAAACCATATCTTTCTAATACAGCTGTTGTTATAGCTAAAGGAAAAGTAATTGCTTTCTTTTCCGTCTCAGTTACATATTTAAAGTCAGGATCATTTTCCATCTCTTGCATTAAAGCATCTGTTTGCAATAAACTAAAACTCATGGTTTGGGCCACAGCTCCAGGACTGGTGATATAATTTTTAAATCTTTGAATTAATTTCTTTCCTAATTTAGCAGTTTTTTCTACAGACTTTCTTTTGTTTTTACCTAAGAAACCTACAAGAATAGAAGGCCCTGATTCAGCCAGACCAAATAGTCCTTCGTACACAAAGCTATCTCTACTCATCTCTGCAATTTTTTCATCCGAAACACCCTCAGCGGCAGCCCAATCTAATGCACCTCTTATAGCTTCTTTTTGTGGGTTTTTAACTGACTTTACTTCTGCATCTAATACTAATCTTTTTAATTTTTCTCCCTTACTTGTATCACGAGTGTATGTAGGCATATCTACATATCCACCACCTATTAATCCTCCATCATTTTTATATATTTGTCCGTTTAAAAATGGTTTACTTGGATCATATCCTTCAGCAATAAGTCTTTCTTGTATTTCTTTAGGAAATACATTATCTCCTCTATCAAATTTCTCACTATTTAACCCTTCTATCCAGGAAGTATATACTCCCTCATCATTTATATTTTCAGGAACTTCATACCCTAAATCTTTAGCTATAGTTATATATCTTTCTCTTTTTTCCTCTTCATCCATCCTAAAATCTTCATCAATCATTTGAGCCAAACCATAAAAACCATCTACTCCTGCTCCCCATAATGAAGAAATAACCTTTGGTACATTTCGAGTAACGAAATAATTATACATTCCTTTTCCTAAAGTAGAAAGTTTATTACCATCATCCTCTTTCATAGTAGTGTAATCACCTACAGCTTTATCTATTTGAGAAGAGTATGTTCTAAATTCTCTAAAGTCCTTTCCTAATTGGTTTTTCTTTTCTGCTAATAATTTTTTAGCAGCAATAAGATTATTATATTCTTTTGTTTGTTCTGCATTTCTTGAAGGTAAAGACAGAAGATTGTCTATCTCTGCCTGATTCTGACTTTCTTCTGCTAAATAGTTTTGATATCTTTTACTTAAAGAGGCACTTTGATTTCTTACTTCTTGAATATCATTATTCATAGCTACAGCTGTAAAATACTTTTTACGACTTTGGTCATACTCAGATGTTAAAGCATCCATTTCAGGAGAAACTACTTTGTTTTTATCTAAAAATTCTTTAAGTTCTCCTGCTATTTTTTCTGAACGCAATCCCATAAAAGGATCTAAAGATACTTCAAGAACCTCTCCATTATCAGCCACCACAGTCATAAAATCACCAGGCACATCTACACCTAACACTTCTTTTTGTTTGAATTCAAATCCGTAATCAGCAAAATGATAATTCATTCTGTTAATCACTTCTTCCTCTTCTCTTTCTACAAGGTCTCCTGTAATATAAGCTAATGACTTTTCAAATGGAGTAGCATCTTTATCGTAGGTAATGGTTGCGTCAACTCCACGCTCCATAGGATCGTACTGCACATCTTCTGTTACAATACTTTCGTCTTCTATAATGGGTTCTATTGCAGGAGCAACGCCTGTAGTGCCTGCTACTTCAGTTTGAATATCTGTAGGGATTGGCTGCTCAAACTGAAACTCAGTTTCAAGGTTAGGTACTTCTTCTACTTGTGGGACAGTCTGAGTAGAGGGATCAGGAATTTCTTGATCTGAAGGCTCCGATGAGCCAGGTTGTTCCACCACTTCTGTATCGGATACCATAACTTCCTCTTCTCCAGTAGATTGTGATTCGTCTTTTTTTTTTAAGCCTACGTTAGTAGACCATGTTTCTAAATCACTATCAGTGTGACCACCTTGCGTTAGATAGGTATGTACATTAGTTTGCACTTCTTCATCTCCTGCAAAATTACTTTTCCAAGTTTCAAAATCACTGTCAGTCGCTCCTTCGGAAGACAATATGTCCCAAATATTTTTTAAAATCTCTTCATTCATATTACCCTACGTTTGGTTTTTTTCCTTTCTTTTTATCTTCTTGTTTTTTCTTTTGCTCCGCTTCTTTTTTGTCTTTAATAGCAGATCTCTTATCTCTAATCTTTGTCTTAGCTGCATTAATTGCTTTCTGAAGTTCAGATAATAATTTAGACGCTTGTTTAGGCTTGAATTCTATTTGTGTTTTAGTCCCATCAATGGTTACATAGATGGAATTCGTAACGCCCCACTCATCATCAACCGTCACCTCATAAGGAGCATTCAACCCTTTTAACTCTTTCGATAAAACCGCATCAAGCTCTGTCTTGTAAAGGTCTAATTGTTTTTCATCAAACTTAGCACTCGTAGCAATCTTTTCCAATTTATCTGACAATTTAGCCGGTATCATTCCGTTCTTACCTTCTATTAAAACAGGATAGTTAGTTAAGTCAGTGTCCTCTATTGCTTCTTCCCCTTCACCTAAGAATTTAACTTCTGTATCGCTACCTTTATAATCTACTAATCCCTGTGGGTTTGCTCTTCTATACTCCTTGTATATCTGGTCAGTTGATCCTTCTACAGGTGACATATAAGAAAGTATCTCTGCATTTTGTTGTTGCTGACTTCTTGGTATTTTATCACCATTACTTGTTAATTCAGGATTACCAGAAGAGTCTAACTTATAACGAGGAATCTTCTTCACATCTCCATCCTCATAACTAATTAATATAAAGTTTTTATCTGAGTTTCTGTCTACTGGATTTTTAGCTAATGGCTTCTTTTTCCCTTTTTCAGAGTTGTTATAAGAAGTTGACAGTGTAGCTACTCCCTCATTAAATTCTTGCTGAGTTCCAGTAATTATTTTTTGACCTTGATCTACATAACTAAAATTCTCTTCTTTTTCTCTTCCTAATCCTATTTCAGAAGATGTTGCAGCTCTTGTTTGAGCCAGTCCTTTAACACTTTGTTCTTCAGAGTAATCAAGAGCTCCTGTTATTTGTGCTCTTGCATATTCTTTAGCAGCCTTATCTTGAGTCTCATTAAACTTTGGCTTGTATAAATTATCCTCACCAAATTCCATAACAAGATATGGGTTGTTTTTTTCATCACCACCATTCTCTTCCATCCATCTGTCATAATCTTCCTCTCCACCTACCTCATACTTAGTACCATTAGGTGTTGTTAAATTACCATTAACAATCATAGACTGAACATTATATGGAGAAGAAGTAAGCTGGTCTACCTTAAGACTTAAAAAATCATTCCCGTCTTTAGTTCCAAAAAATTCTTCCTCAGCTCTGCTTTTCATTTCTTTTGTTATCACAACATTAGGACCATACTGTTTTCTAATCATTGTAGTGGTAACAGTACCCATCTCATCCTTGATAGCTAACACCTCTTTACCTATATCAAAATTATCAATCTGTTGCTTCATAAGTAAAGTCATCCTTTGAACACTCATACTCTCTCCAGGTATTGGGTTTCCTTTATCATCTGTTCTTAACATAACCATATCCCCCGTTTCAGGATCAGCTTGTAAACTCATATTATTCATATTAGCAAAGCCCTCTAACTGCTCAGCTATCCACTGTTCCCCTGGAGCACCTGTTCCATCTTGAACTCTTGCGGTATACTCTTTAAAAGTATTGTCAAATTGTTCAGCATTCTTTTTAACTAAATCAAATCCAGTTTTTAAATTGTGTTGAAACATTGTATAGTCAGCAGGCTTAGCTAATCCTCTCTTAACTAAATTATAAAACTCTTGTTCTTTATTAGCAGCATCTTGACCACCGTTCATAACAAACTGCTGAATAGTAGGGTTGTCATACTCACCAATATCTTGTAATGCTGTTTGTTGGTCTTGATAACTTTTCTCAATTGCATCTTTTTTTGCTTGTCTTGTATCACGAATTCCTTCAAAAGTTGTCGTAATATCTTTTGCAGCCTTACCCCAATCTACTGTTGATGCTGGGTCTTGTCTTTGATATACATCAAAGTCTATTTCTTTTTTACTTGGTATTGCCATAGTTTATTTATCTATTAAGATTGCATATAATCCATTCCTAAATCACTTTGAAACTCAAACTGATTATCTACTTTATTAAATAATGCTCGTCCTTTTTCAGCATCTCTAAGTTGTTTGTATTGATCTCTGGAATAATCATTAGCCCCTAACTGAGCTGCAAACTGTGCGTCTGTCATACCCTCAGGTTTCTGATCTGCATATTGTGATGCTAATTTAGCACCCCTTCTATCTGCTTTACTCTGTCCATATAAAGGCACTAATGATGCTGCTGAAGTAAGAGCCCCTCCTACACCCGCAATACCCTGCTCAATACCTGCAGCTCTTGCCGCTTCTGCATCTCTCATTCTCATGTTCTGCTCTCTTGCTGCAGCTACATCCATCTGTATAAGCTGTTGGTTTATAGCGTCTTTAGATTCAGCTTTCATTTTATTTAAATCTGAAATTTCTTCCCCCATTTTAATACGAGTTTGTTCCGCTCCTGCTTGAGCCTGAGCCCCAACCCTACCTACTCCAGCTGCTAAAGCCCTTGCATCTCCTTCTTGCAAAGCCTCAACCGCTTGCTGTTGTTGTGCTAAATTAGTTTC
>Ga0222717_10001261_pt1 | contig 20888 bp, 23 predicted proteins | sample C33_18DmetaG_FD_165053 | JGI IMG/M metagenome (GOLD analysis project Ga0222717, IMG submission 165053) | Estuarine water microbial communities from San Francisco Bay, California, United States - C33_18D | ecosystem: Environmental > Aquatic > Marine > Unclassified | place: USA: California...
ATATCGTATGACACGTGGGTTTCTGCGTCGCCTGGGGGGCGCCTGAGCCAGTGCAGAGATAAGCTGCTACAAGAAACAAACAACGGCGAAGATTTGGTCGTCAACATGGAGATTTGCGACATCGACTCGAGATTGGACGAAACATGCAGGCTCATGCGTTCTGCGCAGCAGCTCATTTTCGACGCCAACTGCCACGCTGCTGGCCTGTGCGAGGACGACACGTTTGTGTATGCCCCGGCAGTGTACTCTATCTCAAATAACGACTTTGTGCGCATGAGCGTGCGGAGCTTTTACCTTCGTCACGAAAGCGAGGTAGAAATCTGTACCGATGAAGACAAAGACAATGAAATGTTGCGTGAACAGAACGAAGTTTCGAAGGGTGATTGTGCTTCCACTTCTATAGCAATTTTACAAGAGCTTTTGGACCAGCTGCGCGAGGCTTCGCACATGATAGCTCGTATGGCGTACTATCTTTTTAACCTCATAGCATCAATCTTTCGTTTGATCTATACTACCAATCATAATCAAGCATCCGAAAGCCTCCTCTTCTGGACAAATAAGTTTCTGGAAGAGTTCAACGACTTTATTAAAGAAGTATTCAACATAATAAGCAGAATCATTTTCGACGAAACGCGTTGGGGTCAAGCGTTGCTAAATATTATGCGAGAAGTTTGCAACGTCCTCAAGACTGTGTGGGACATATGGGTGATTGTGTACTGTAATATAATCAGCCCAGCGATTTCGAAGTTGATCGAATTTTTTGACGAACTGCAAAAGATGCTAGAACAAATGATCAACTGGATCCCTTTGGTAAACGAAGAGGTCACGTTTTTGGACCCATTCCTTGATTTCTTCAGAGGTATACTAGGTGCTGCAAATGATTTCACTTGTGGACAGGGGGAATGGAACTGCTCCCTTGATTTTGGGGGTGATGGCACCGAAGCAACGGGGACTTTGCCACTTCCCAGTCGGTGCTGGGCTGACTTTGTCCCGTTTGCTGGAATTTCAACAGCCCTATCCTGTTCGCGCAGTGACACCTGTTTGAAGGATGCTTTAGGATCAGAACTGGTGGTTTGCGATTCATGTCCAGTACAGGGCGATCAGCCATTTAACGACTATGGGTGCAATCTAGTTACAAAGAAATGCTCATGCAAGACACAGCCCAGAACGGTGACATTCTGTACTGATAACTCTCAGTGCTCAATGGACGCCTCATGCTTGCTCATTGACAATGTTTTCTCCCCACAGGCTTGGGGCGTAGACCTCTGCTCATATTGCAGCGCGGGCGGGATGTGCGTTTTTGAAGAACCAGGTACCATAGGGAAGTGCGGCTGCCCGTACACCCTCCCGACTATTCAGACGTGTTCCCCAGGCTCTGTTGGGCAGCGAGTCAGAATGGACCCCACGCAGTCATGCTACTTTTCGTCATCCGATGACATTAGCTATTTGTCGACGAAGATTGTATCTAAGAATGCTTTATCACTGACACCGTGCGCGTACCTGGACCCTACGAAGACAGTGTGTTTGCAAGTCGACAGTATACCACGTGTGGTGGGCTACGGTTTTGTGCGAGACAGTTTCAACGGTAGAAGACTGCTCTCCTCCTCTTCACCAGTCGTAGACTTTGTCCCGCCTGACATACGGGGCCTTGCTTCAGAACTTCTTGAGGACGCCAATTGGAACACGACTATGCAGCCGTGCAGGTCGCGTGTAGCGGCCCACCGAGAGCAGAAAGAACTGGGGCCTGTAGACACCTATGTGTTGCAGAAATGCGTCTTCTGGCGCACCGTTGCGAACAGGACGGGGGGCATACCAGACACGCTGCTACTCTCGTGGTCGGACGCATTTGACTTGTTTTACAATGACCCTGCGGTGCTTTTATCGGGCATGCGTTCGGTGGTAAACATTACGCGGGAGGTAATAGGTCTTTGGCCCGAAGGGCGAGAGTTCCTGTTGGGATTGAATGCATTGTGGGTCTCACGCAACGATTCGTGGCTCATCGCGGCGAAGACGTACATCCAGGAAAACGCTGTGCCAAAAAGGAAACTGGACAGCAACTTCGAAACATACTTGAACATTTCTAAGGCACATAGGAGGCACATGATGGAGGCCCCCCGAATAGAAGATTTGACTGACGCCAAAATCGCAGAGGAAAACGAAAAAACAACAGAAAACTTGAAGCAGGTGTTTGAATCCAACGACATACCCACGTCACTCATCAACCTCTTGGGAGAGCCTATTCGGTCCGTTTCTCTATTCAGGGCCTCTGGGTTCGACGACTTCATGAAAACACGGCAGTACGACCCAGTGAAACCAAACCAAAAGTATTGGCGCGACACAGATAACGACGGGAACCTCGATTGGGAGACTTGCCCAGTAATAGCCGAAGTGTTTGATGAGACAAAGCGCGTGACGAATATGCTCAGCCGGTATTACACATATGGCGTGTACCGACCAAAAGGGCAATGGAAGGTGGAAGGGCTGACAAAGGGCCTTAAGATGGCAAAAATTCAGAGGACATTGCCAACCTGGAAAGTGCCAAGTGGGAAATCAAGTTGGCCACGTGACATATTGAAGGGGATAATTGCTACATTGGAAAGCTTTCTCGGATTTTCCCCAAGCGACTTGGTTGCGTTATTCTCATGCACGCGCGATACAGACGTTTTCACGTTGTGTAACTACGGCAGGAAAATGTTCGTGTGTGACCAGGAGGCAGTGCAGACGTGCTCAAAACGAGAAGTCAGTCCATACATGGGGATGCTCTTTTCTGTGCTTCTCATATTTTCTGTCTCGTTTATTCTGTCCGCTGTCATGGTCCCGTTTTCCACACCCTTGTTATTCATGATCCTCTTACCCTTCTTCTTCGTATACACATACTCGTACTCCATCGCATGCATTCCAGCAGTCCCAGTGTGTCTTCTCGAGGATATCATTTTCCCCGTGTTCTACTTCATTCCCCGCAACTTCGGCATGTCGGACAACCTTCAAGAGGTTCCGGGATGCTGGAACAACACAAATATACCAGCGGAAAAATGTTTAAAGTCATGCGCTTTTGATGAGGAGTTCAACTACATATCCTACTCAGCGCTGTACGCACAAGTGGTGTGCGAGTTCTATGGCAAAGAGTGCAACAACCCTGAAAGATTTATGCCACCGGAGTGGCTGCATTGGTTTATTGACCCCAACACTTTCAAAAAGGACCTGAAATACAAGGCGTACGCCCAATGGCAGTACACAAGGACCCCGGTAAACGAAGACCCATTGATAGCCCAACGTTTCTGCGCACTGTACGGCGCGTTGATGTATGTTCCAATCCTCATCCTATTGTCGGTTGCGCTCCTGGTTCTTTTTTCTCTACCAAGCATTATTTCCAGCATGGCAGTATTTTCAGTGCAAGTGTTTATACACATTTTGTACTTTACATACATGTCTGATGAATAAAACAGACAAAGTCTGCTATATAAAAGAAAGCACACTTCCCCAGTAGCACGCGCGATGTGTCTGTTACCTTTTACAACGTACCATTTTGAATACAAAAACGGCACTGATCGCGCGAAACGGGCCGTGAAAAACGAAAACCTTGCAAAGCTGAAGACCATTTATGAAAACCAAACACCCTTGCCTGCTGAATTGTGGGAAGCGTCTAAGCTCTTCACAGCACAATTAGCACAATTCGTAAACCATATTGTAAGTAGGAATACCTATTTGTTTAGGAATGATGGTCCCTTTTTTAAAATAACACATCAAAGTCAAGGACTCATACCAATGAACAATGCAGAGGCGCGGGGGCGCGCGGAGACTGCAGTGTGGGCGGACGTGTTCAATACCGTAAGAAAAAACGACACTCTGTACAAAGCAACAGTAGCGAAAATGTTCCCGATAGCAGGGAAGTTGCGAACAGTCAAAAACAAATACTCAAAAACAGTTTGTCTGTCCTGTGGCATGGACTATATCACAATATTTGAACCAATAATACAGGAAGATCAAGGTATGTTCTGCAATATGATGAATAAAGAGCAACACGACGCATTGATTCGTGAAATACAAGATAGTGTGTCTCTCGACGAAAAATTGCGGGCGGAAGTAAAGAAAACAAAAAATGACGAAACTTTTTATTGCAATGTTGCAGGGCATGTGCTCGATTTGTTTCCATTAGAAGATACAAACTGAAAAAAACACATAAAGTAAACAAATTCTATATAAAAAAGAATAAAGGCAAACAATAAAAATGAACAACGAAGAGGAACAAAGCGACGATGGTTTCTTTTCCATACACGAAGTGACCCCTGCGTTTTATGAAACTAGGAAATCACTGTACAGAGGGTTAGTCAACCTACTGGCATTCGTTATTCTCTTGTCAGCACTGTATCTCTGTAGCAAATGGCACTGCGCCGTTGTTTGGGTTATCATGATTTCTTCTTTCCTTCTCATGACGTTTTGCGGGATGCATTTTCTTTGGATTGTTGTTGCGGCTTCTTTCGTCGTATCCTTTTATGTGGGGTGTCAATATGGTACTCAATGGGTGACGGTGACTTCAAAGTTCTCCCTTCCTTAGTGTGGGGGGTCAAAAAACTAGTCTTTTGTAACGCGGATAACGCTTCAGTAGATACAGTCCCCCAGTAGAAAAATACCACCATCAATAGCAGCACACATATGGGGTTCATGGGACGCAGAAACATCGCCGCAAAATTAAAAAAACATTATAAATATTAAATGTAAGTGTCTAAAAACAAAAGCATATTTATGTCATAATCACTATTCCTGTATTATGACTTCTTCTGTCGTTGAAATGATTGCAAAATATTTGAAAAGTTTCAAGGAGAAAATAGACGACAGAGTGCCTGTTTTGTACTGTATAATTGTCATTACAACTTTGTTTTGGTACCTCACTTTCCCTGATGACGCTTGGTATCAAAGTCTTTTAATTTCCCATGGAAAAAAGCCCATGTTTGCTGACTCTTATCTAATTCAAGGAGATCACAACAATTGGCCCACAGCCAGCAACGTTAGTATGTACAGTGTAGAATACTGCGACACAAAATTTACAATAGACGAAAAAAAAATGGAAGGTATCAAAATGAGGGGCAGTTCATGGATCAATGTGAACACAGAAAGCGCAGTGAGCCAGTACCGTGACATATGCAAATTTCAAGCAGTGGGCGCGGATTACATATATGAAAGTGACGCGCTATCAGTAAACTTTTTTTCCTCTGGATCCCCTGTGTTTCTTTTGTGTTCAGTAGTCATTTCATCAACGCTTCCTCTTGTTATTTGGAGATCTACTTCAATTTTAAAAAATAGGAAGGGAGAGGGGGAGATAATAGCTGAATATGGTTACATCATAGTCTGTATAATATGGTTGACTGTTACAGTTGCGGATCAGAGCAAGTATAAAATAGTATACAACAACTATATAGTTGTATTTCTGCTTTTTATCTACTTATACATCAACACCAAGGTGTGGTTTTATACAAATGATTTTTCTGTCCAAGTTATAACCGACCCATATTCTGAAGACTCATCATCTAATAGTATGCGTATTCCTGAACAGTGGAAGAAACCCTTTACAAGGGAAAAACAAACGCTGTTATCCAAGAGGAAAAGGAACTTATTCAAATTGAACTTGCCATTCAAAATGGAATCTGACAGAGAAGGAAAAAACAGTTTCAACACATTCAGATGGTGGTGGCCGGAATCAAACAGACAAGGCAAGAACACAGTTCTAGAGTTTTTGACAGAAGAAAAGATTTTAGCACCACCATTGTCAATTATTACAGCTTCCTGTTTCTCTTTAATGTCGGCTGCTTCAATATTTTGTGTTGGAAGCTATTGGATGTATACAGATATTTTTTACATCACTGCCTTTGTTTTCATATCTACAAGTATGTGTGTGCCCTGTACATTGATTATGTTTATTGATACCGAAAGTGAACCTAATAAACAATACATCGAACATTTGAAGGCAATGTTTTCGTTTACACATATTTCGATGGTACTTTCTACATTGGTCTACGTCATTTTAATAATTGAAACGGCCAATGATACGCAAAAATACAGCAACATCACTAATATTGTAATATTTTTAATTTCGTTTCTCGTATACAATTTGTCCCATTATTATCAAATGTGGGAGTTTTCAAAAAATGAAACAGAAAACGAAAACAAAAATCAAGGTTTACTTACAGAATTGGTATTCTTTCTATGCGTCCCATTTTGCAGCATGGTGATGGCAATAGTGGCTGCTACAAAATAGAAGCAGAAGAAAAAAAATTCTTTAGATTAATTTTCGTACTGCTACCACTCCTTACAGGACGGAAGCGATCTGGAGACTTTTCAGTCAAAACAAACAAAGTGCAAATGCAAGCAGTCACAAATGTGGAAGAAAGAAAGCAAAGAGAATAAGAGTTTAACGGGAGAAAAACGACGAACAACAAAACACAAAAGTATAAGACACTCAACCTGATGTCAACATGCATCGGGTTATTCGAAATTGAAAAAAAGACTTTAATATATTAGATCAGGACTTCACTGTGTGTAAAATGCTAGTTTGGGGTACAGCGAATCCAGAAGGGATGGTAGATTCATATAACGGTTATTATTTCAGAGACACAGACATAAAAGAGGCGCTTAAAAGAATAGAAGGAGTTCCAGTGAAAGTAGAACACAAGGGAGAACAAGTAGGAAAAGTTGTTACTGGATGGAGCAACAACGGAAAATTGGATTTATTGATGTCAATAGATGAGGATATAGCAGCAGGGGCAGTGATGTCCTCGCTTATCAAAGAGGGAGTTTGCAGGGAGCTTTCACTAGGATACACAGTAGAGATGCAAGCCTCAAAAAACGGGGAAGACATTGCGGGGAAAAAAACAATTAAAGAAGTGTCACTGGTAAAAAAAGGCGCGCGTCATAAATGCATTATCCACAAATGGTTGTAATAAACCAAGATGCACTAAGAAAACTCAAACAAAAAAACAAAAAATGAACACGAGTGTGGCCACGACATCTGCAAAAACAAAAGTTGCATGACGAAATTTAACGTGGAAATCTTGAAACCTGTTTCTATGAGAGAGTTTGTAATTAAGCGCGAGGGAACCCCGTGTATGTTTATGGCACATTTTGAAAACCCACCCTTTGCGACAGTTGAGGAAACTGTCAAAAGTACAGGATTGCAGCTTGCTGTCGAATTTAAAGCATATAATTATGAAGCAAAACATTTTGAAGTTTGTAAGGTAGAATGATATTTTAGGAGGTAATAAAAATGAAAAAGCCATGACTTTCAGACTTTTGTCTTTGATTGCAATATTGCTGACTATGTCTTCTGCACTCCCACTAAGCAAAAACCCAACTATTGTTCAAAGTCAGAGGGACCAGCAGTACAAAGTAAACACAAACGCAGACGGGCTGGCTACCACCACAGTTTACACGATGTTGGAAAAAGTGGACGAATATGTAACAAATGAAAAAGAAACAAACATCCCACTCCAAACACCAGTTTCAGAAAACGAAAACGTGAATGGAAAATACACAGATGCAACATACCCATATGTGGTTTACCACCAAGAAGAAGAAGATAGGAATGGATATACCTATGACAACAAGGAAGCGGGGGGTGACTACTATTTTGACTTTACTACCGAATATGATAATGACTACGAAATCAGTGATTCTTACTATGATGATAATTTTGATTATGGGAATGATAACCCAGATAGCAGCACGTTGGATGACGACGCAATTACAGCCGGAGAAAACGACAATGAAGAGAAAAAAGATGAAGGACTGCATTTTATTGATGGTATCATATGGTTTACTTCATCATAACCCCTTTTCTTTGATACGTATTTTTATGGCCCCAACAGACCTAGATGGATGGGTGTGTATAGGAAGGAAGGAAAAAGGCGTTGCAGCTGAATTTTGTCCGTCAGCGGGGCGGGGGGGCTCCAACTGCCGCTGATCCTCCGCACCTTCATTGTTTTCCATTGAGTTGTCCTCCTTTTCATCAGAGGAAGGTTCCTCTTCCTCGTTTGACTCTGCATCTCCCCCCCCCGAAATAAGACGCAAAACACCCTTTAAAATTGAAAAAATGGAAATGAGAAAAGATATGACGTAAAAGATAAGAGAAGTGTAATAAAGAGTATCTGATAGATTATCGTACACTCCAACTCTAATCCAGCACAAAATCGCGTACCCCAAAATTAGTATGCTTAGCACACAGTCACTCAAAATGTTAATCCAATCAAGTTTTGAGAATTTCTTTAAAAAAATTGCTGTATGTAAGACCACGAAAAAAGTTACAAACCATGTACTGAAGAGAGAAAAGGGAACAACAAAGTAGTAATTGAAGTTATCGACAGATTGCATTGAGTACAACGCATTGTCATTATCGTCTATGTTATGAAAAAATGGTAGCATCAAAGCAGAAAAGAAAAAAACTTCACGAGTTGCGAGGATGGGGATTTTTATATTCTGTGGTGAAGACTTGAAACATCCAGGTAAACAAGACAACAAAAAAACCACAGGCATAGCGCCTACTGTCACCATCGACATGACATTCAATTCCCGTTCCTGAAAGATGTATAAAACGATAGCAACAAAAAAACAATTCAATGCCGCATGCGAAACACCCATGTGCTCTAAAGACACCTTATCGCGCAACTGTGACACAAAAATCAAAAATATTCCGTTAAATGTTGCCAGTACAAAAACATACACAATCAATGTAAATGCAGCCTGGTACATGTGAGCATACCCACTTAAAGTAGACACAACAACAACAACGACGAAAAGGAAGAACGAAAGTAAGAAGAAAAGAAACGAATAAAGAAATACAGGGCCCAGATTTTTTGACATTTTTGTAACAAAACGAGACTGAGAAATATGCATATACCTTTATGCGTTTGCAAATGCTACAGTGCCGTCGACTTGAAAACACACCACCATCGCACGTACCAGCTTCCTGCCGTTGCTTTTCATAATGGACATGTAACGTTTCAATTGCTGCCTGTGACGCTCATTGAAAGACCCCTGTTTCAACTCAAGAAGAAATCTTTGGTCTACCTCAAGGTCAACAATTCCAGAAGGTATGGAAACAGTGGGGCTATACTTGAGTGAAATTGGCATTTGCCGGACGTGCGGAATGTTGCGCATGTACATCTCATGTGAAAGCGCTAATTCGTACACTTGCTCAGTATGGGCTGGGCCCAAGTTTTTCATCACCCTTACACACAAAGCCTTCAGGTCCTGCACTGAAAGTTTACCGCATTGTTTAACACAAGAAAAAGAATTTCGGTAGAGATGATGTAAAAGGGTAGACAGAGAGACCCCGTCCAATTTGCAATGCTTGATAAGAGAAGCCAAAGAAACATTCTGCTGGCGAAAGTCTCTCTTCAATTGTTGCACATTGGCGCGCAACGCTGTTTGTAATGGGAGACGTGGCGTGAGCTGTTGTCGCATTAACTTGCATGATGGGTATTTCAGACAAAGAATCCCGCTGTCAACGTGCAAGATGTCCAGGTCGGCCCATCTCATTGCCTTTTTTGTGTTTTTTTTCATGTCTTAGTTTTCTATGTATGTTAAACACATTTGTGCAGTTTCTGAACGCTTTTTTAGCAGGACTTTCCCGGAAGAACCAGAACTACCGAACGTGCATGCGGACGATAAAGTAATCGTCAGAAACGTGCTTTACGTGGCTCGCGCATTAATGGAGGTAAATTTCTCCAAACACTTGCAATGTACTCTACTTACGTATATGTGGGTTTGTTCGGTTTGAGCAGGATTCGGAGAGCGTGTTGAACTGGAACGTAAAGGTCACAGAGAAGGGTTACATCATCAACCTTTATTTTGCAGACGAAATTGACTTAATTTTACCATTGAATCATCTGTTATCAATTCAAGACGTCAACCCGGTGCGAGTCAGCGGCATCGCTCTGATACGCCCCCAAAAAAACCAAACACACGTTCGCGTTTTTGTCAGCAACAGGGATCAACCTGTATGTGTTACAGAAACCGACATTGTCAGGGTGCGGAAACGGAAACGTTTCGGGGGATTTTTTTAGAAGCTACCGATGCGTAAGTTTTTGCAAGGTGTTTGAAGTTACACCCCGTAAATGAGTCTTAATGAAATTCTCGGTTTCTGTTATTATTTTCGGGCGCAAACCAAACACTTCATACAACGAGGTCTCATGGGGAAGGATGAATTTCAGAATAGGGAAACTTGAAAGAATTTCTATGTCACTGACAGTGATCCCTGATCGCATGATGTACAAAAGCCCCACCACCACACTGCGTCTCTTCTGTTCGCCCCGTTTCAAGAAAGATATTCCAATAGCACTGTGAAGCGTTTTCAGTAAAAGGAAGATCCTCTGTGAACATTCCATGCAAATGCGCTCCTTCGAGTCCTTGGATAGATACAGAAGCCGCCGTGTCAAATTCGTTTCATGTATCACATACCGAAAAATATCTATCAGATTAACACTGTCTTCCTTTTTTTTGTTTCTGGCCACTTTTGTGAAGAGTGATATTCGTTTGCTCAAAATCCGTTCACGCTCCCTCGCCAAAATTTGGTCCGCCTCCGGAGAAATGATTATTGTTTTAACAGAATTTTGAATGAAACACAAAAAATGCTCATCCTTTTCGTTGTCGGTTTGTAACGACATCAAAAGCGTGGCATCGCTGCAATTGATTGAATTGCATTCAGTAAACTCACTTTCTGCTGTGCGCAGCATGGGGATGCATAGCCCTGTTATTACACAGATTTTTTCAGTCTCAGTATGATCCAAAACAAAATCACAACTCCTTTTACCACAAACATGTTGTGCTCCACAAATTTTACAGCCAGCCATGGTAAAATCGTAAACCTCCCATTCATGTACATGTTCGGCCCACTCGGGCACTGTAAACCACTTGTAACACCTTTGCCAGGCTAAGTGACACATGGATTGAAAAACCACACCATCTGCCGCGCTGATTTCAGTCATAATACGGGGGTATAGGAAGAAAAACAAACAGTATTGTGTATGAAGTAATCCTTTTTAGTCAGTGTTTGAGATAATCCTCAACTAAAGTACAAATTTCTTCCTCTTCGGATTCGATATCGCTATCTTCTGACGCCAAGACACGTTCTGTCTCTTCTTCCATCTTTTGCGCCTCTGCAATCCATCCGTCAGAATCAAAACTTTTTGTCTCAAACAAAAAAACCATCTTAGCAGCCATTACAGCTTCGCTGTCGTTAGAGATGTTGTAAAACAAGTTTTCTCCAAATTGTAGAAACACAGAGTGAAAAGAGGCACGTCTTGCGGATATAGCTGCTTGCAAAGATACCTCGGAAAGTTTGAAGCAATTTTTGACCAAGTCCTTCTTACAGTGCCCCCAGCACAAACGCATAGCTACCCCTTTTTACATTCGCTTCTAGTACTCCCTGACCCATTTGCTTTCTTTCTTTTCTTTTTTTCCGTTGTATTTTCTTGCATCAATACTTGCATAGGAGATATGCTCTCGTAATGCTGCACATACAGTAATAGGCTTTCACTGACATGTTTCAGTGCAGCGTTGAATACGGTATGATACTTTTCAATGTCAAAGGTTTCAGTGAAAAACACGCACTTTTCAGACTTAGACATTTCTGATAGTTCGCTCACGTTCGAGCTCATCCAATGGCGCAAAACACTGCGGATGATGTGGTCCAGTTTCAAAATAAACCAGAAGTATTTGAAAAAAACAAAATACTTTTTATGGACGGTGAACACCTCCGTGCAGCGCCCGCTGCTCACGACGTTTACACATTCATTTGTGTGCTGACCACTGATACCACATACCCCCCAAATCTCCGCATTGAAACAAGGAGGGGAAGATGTTTGCAAGATATCTTTTGCCATGACCGACAAAAATCGGTTAGGTAGCGCGTCTATCTGATGAAAAAGAACATTGATTTGTCGGATGCATTCGTTGACTGTATTGATAGACTTGTGCATCTCAATCGCCCAAGGATCATGATTCTCCTTGCATTGTATCATGTATGGTTTGTAAGTTCCACCCCCAATTAAGTCAAAGGCCTTGCACAAAACGTAATTTTTGAAAGAGGCATAATTGACCTTGTAAAGAAAGTTGTTGTCTCCCATTTACAGCTAACAAAACGAATGTAACCAATTACAAGACTTTTATTTTTTATTTTTTAAGATTGTTTTTCAAAACGCAACGTTCCCACATCACGGCAAAAAGCCCCTGGAGGGGTGCTTGCAACGCGCTCATAATAACCCCCAAAACTGTAGGCTGCCTTCCCCGAATCACCGATCAAGCTATCAGTGGGGTCCCACACATGGCATATGGGAGTCAAAGCGGCTTTGTACCAAATTTTTCCTTTCACTGGCTTTGGGGGGGACATTTGATATGTTGTACCCCTATTCCATTCAAACTGCGCCGTGTCAATAACAAACACGCCCACAACCCCTGCAAATGAGCGACATTTGTCAAAAAAAGAACAGTCGACCTCGAACCTTCCGTGGTAGCTGTCCCCCGGTATATTGAATACAAGAGCGGATGACAGAGGGAAAAAATCACTGTCAGAAAGTGGTTCATGTGGAAAAATGTATTCGACTCTTTTTTTCGTAATACCAAACTCGTAATCTTCGAGGAATTTTCGCACTAACGTTTCCATGTTGCGTGGCAAACGTTGCGCAATGCTTTTATAATGTGGACACGTTTCGGATAAATAAAACACAAGAGATATATCTTTAACGTGTTACATAAACGTAGAAAAATGTCCATTGCCACACTGAAATGTTTTCGAACTTTCTTAACAATCATCCTGATCTACATTACGTTCCAGCCTGAAAATCTGTCTACTGCCATTGTACAGTTAGGACACGTGTACCTTTCACTTTCTTCCTGCATTGCCTCGTTTGATGCAACACAGCAACATCCACTGAAACTGGTGCTCCTGATACTTCCCTTTGTCATCGCTTCGTCTGCTTTGCAACACAATAGCGTTTTTGAATGCATTGCCACGTTCTCGTTCACACTTCCCTTTTTCCAATCAATGGGAATATTGGACGTAAAAACGTCGACAATTAATCTTTCAATTACATGTATTATTGTGATAGTGGAGTTGCTGATGTTTTATTCACACAACAACGTTAAATTCAAAAATATCAAAACAGTGCACATATCGACATCTTTGGTGTTGTTATGTTCCGTTGCATCGGTAACATTCCCTGAATCATGCCTAATGATTGCATTTAATCCCATCTTTCAGTATATGCAAGGGGTGGGATGTTGGGCAATATGGGAGACACGCTCGGTCCCAGCTCTACTTCTTCCCAGACAGCACGCCATAGGGGGGTATTTTACACTTTCAATGGCATATATTGCTATGTACTGGACAATGCGCATAAGCAATCTGTCAGGATGGGGGCTGTTGCACATAGGACCCCAATTCAAGAAATATGTACCAGCGACTGATTTGTTTCTGGGATTCACACACCCGTTTGCGATATCTGCCTCTGTCAACGGAATAGCAAAAAAAAAATCTGAAAATACATTGATGAATTTTACCGTAAAAACATTAAACTACCTGGACAGTGTCACTATCCCGCTTTTGTGCGCAGGCCCGCATTGTATGAAAGCATCTTGGAAAATACTGACAGGGGTTACAGGCGTAGATGAGAAATGGATCAAAATGTTGTCCATTGTGTTTGGAATATCGATTGTTGCAATTACAACAAAACTTCACAAGTCCTTGGTGGAAATAGTATGGACTAAATGGAAGTGGGGAGACAAACAATACACTGAAAACATATCCCACAACATTGACAATGACAACCAAATTTTGAGCGAAGACTGCTTTCAACTCACAGATATAGAAGAGTACAATAGCGGTGGCAGTGAAAATGAGCAGGACACTGCGAATAAAACATAATTCAATAAAAAAACAACGAGCTATGGACAGCGCCGCGCGTTCAAAAGTATACAAAATCACGAAAAAAAAAAATCCATAATTGTTGCTAAGATGTCCACCAAAATACAAACAAAAACAGCACAGAGATGCGCGGCCTCAAAACTGAGGTCGTAGTACGCCTTGGACTTGTAATCAACGAAATAAACCTTGCTTGTCATTTCAAGAGGCTTGGGATTAAAAAATATACAAAAAAATGTAAAAAACAACACGAATCCCGCACACACCCGAGAAAATGGCGCTGAATAAAAATCGGTCGCCACATTAATACAAACAGATGCAATAGCATGCAGAAAAAAACAAAATCCGACAACAGGGCAAGTAAAGTAAAGTACCACGGCGTTTGCAATGACTGAAAAACAAATGCTGAACACGTGATAATTAAATCTGTTTTCTTTGACACACACATGCATGCACCAAAAATCCCCAGCAAAAATAAAACCCAGAACCAAAGTCCAAAGTTTGCACATATCCTCAAATAATATTACATCATCTTGCTTCGTGTAAGCCCCATCCGCAAAAAAAGAAACACAGCCATGAAATAACAAAACAAGAAAGGAACAAGTTTTGTGCATTTTACTACAGTTTCAGCAGGTTTTTATGTTGAAGTCGTTTTCCTTTTCAAAACCACAGCACTGTATTCGTCGCTACAAACCAGCGCATCGCTGAACTTCCCCAGCAAGAACCTTTTCGATTCCGAGACAGCGAAAATCCCATCCAACGAATCAAAAAACCAAAAAAAGCACCCAACCTTCCCAAATGCATTGGTATGCCCTTTGAAGGTAAGAGTGCATGCATCACCGTCCTGTATCATCTGCAGAAACACAGACAAATCCAAGCAATCATCTGTCTTCATGTCACTCGGAGTGTTTTGAGTCAAGCCCCCGAATTCTGAAAAAACAATTTCCTTGAATCGTTTGCGCAGATCTATCCGCGATATCACATCATGGACATCAAAAAGACGTTGCCCCACCCGCTTGAAACGAGTCCTGAACAGTATGTTGCTGTGTTTCATCAAGAACTCAAAAGTAGATGATTCCAAGGTGAGGATGTTTTTTTTCGTGCCTAAGATGTATACGCATGCTAGTACGCTTGCAACGGAGCACATGGTCCGCCCATCTTCAAAGGAATTCTGAGATGAGAAATAAACCTTATACATCTAACGGAGAAAATAAAGAAATACAACATTGTCAAAGTTGAATTTTTTTTTAGTTTACTACCAGAGCACTGCGATTCACACATGTAAAAAAAACAAGAAAAAAAGCACATAATGAAACACAGGGACACATGCGCAAACACCCCAGTATGACAGACGACAAAAAAGACCAAAATGCACCAACTGTAAAAAAAATCATAAAGAAAGGAGTAAAACGCCCCCTTCGATCTCTTCACATGGACACGTTGCAAAAGAGGATGCAAGAGCATAAAACGCGGATGGAAACCATCGACAAGAAGAAAGAAAGACTGCAAAAGGTCAGGGACAGGTACGAAGAGGAGTATCAATGGAAGCTGAAAGAGAAAGCCGAGACGACCGAGACTTAGGGTTTGACAACTATGTGTATGTAAAAAGAAAGAAATAAACGTATTTATATTGAAAAAACACACAAGTAAATGGAAAATAGCATGTTCTATTGCCAAGAAACACAGGAAAAATATGAAAGTGATAACATGCAAAAGTTTATTTACACAGAGAGATCAAAAACCCAAAAAAAATGGATATTTGAAATCATTAAAGGAGCACGCGAAAGAATCCAAATTGTGTTTAGAGACCCACAAAATCGGTTTGTCATTATACCGTCAGATGAGAACAGAAAAAAGAAAAAATCATACCTAGTAATATTTTGCGATAGGGAACTCAAAAGTATCCGCGACTTGCGACAAAAACACGTGCCTCTGCTCTTGGAGGTATGCAAAAAATTACAAGAGTTTTTGCCCGTTGGATTTTCGCATGCAAGTTTTCATTATCACCCTAGCGTGTACCAATTACATCTTCACGTACAAACAGAACACGTTGAAGACTTAGAAAACTGGAGAATATACCCACTGTCATATGTGATACTGGCACTGAGCGTAAACACAAACTTTTTCAAAGAGGCTACACTTCAGACACAAGTGTACGCGTGGTCGACAAACCTCAAGAAACTTTTACAAGAATGACAATTTACAAAGCAGAAATCCCAGTCGTCATCCCGGTCTTCACTGTCGAAGGCAATGGGAATTTCGCCTTGGAATCGTTCGTAAACGCGCAAGTTTGCGTGTCAAACCTAAAAGAAAATCTCACTTCCAACAATTCTTGCATAATTGGTTATTTACCTGAATGGATAAGATGGGAGATGACAGACAACATTCCTCTATGTATTACAGTGGATGGGACCAGTGGCCATACAACAGCATACACAACAGGGATGAGTCAATTCAAGTCCCTGAAACAATGCATGGCAAAACTGAGGTTGTCTAATGTCACAAGAAACGGGGACGTTGTGGCAGTGGAGAGGGCTGTATTCATTCGGTCCTATTCCATTATATTGTCGTACCTGCTGGACGCACAAGAGCGGGTGTACAAAATTGAGACATGCACACATGTGCCATCCTACATGACCGCCGTCAAAGAGTATGCAGAAGACGAGTACACTCTCATGAACATAGCGCAAAAATTGCGCGAAAAACAGATCGCGGCTTGCGCGGACACACTGCTCCTCGTGGTATTGGATCACAAAGGACGCAATTCGATTTGGACATACAAGACATCGAAACAGAACACACATTTTGCGCAAAAACGGACATCTGAGATTTAATGATTTACAAATTCAATAGACCCATTCATGAATTTTCTCAACTTTGCTCGTTGGCAAAATGGCGAAATTACCTTCTTCAACCGCGCAGGCGAAACAGCCCTGCTGTTGATTTCATAGGCCGCCATCGCCAGTGGATGAAGTTCTTCATATCCATAGTCATTAACATGTTTTAGCTCGCGCGAAGCAAGTGCCGCAAGTTGAGAACAGAAAACAGATTTAATATCCCCAACGGAAGTGATGTCCTTCAGAAATACATCAGTAAACATTTTGGGGAAAGTGCAAAAGAGCAAATCCCGCGTATTGTACTTGACTTGCGCCTCTACAACAGCGTCTAACACAGCGAGTGCGTTACGCCCTTGCTCCCTTGTTACATTCGAAACCAACAGTTTGTCAATGGTTTCATTATAGTTGTTTTCTAGCGCCAAAGTCTTCCGTACTGGTTTCCCCACATATGAAGAATACAGAACACCATTGTTATCTGGACAAACTGTGTCAAATATGCCAACATCAACGTGCACCTCTTCCCCCACTGATAAGAGATCAATAATCCTGTCAGTCGTAGTTCTAACCCCCGTGAAAACAAATACAATGTAAGAGGTCCATTGGTCGTTTCCAACGTCGTGCCCCATACCATAATCACAGGAACAGGCCCCCTTTTATGCTGTAAGTGCATGAAAAAACGTAAACAATTCATCGCCCACCACACCACACCGAGAGCTGAGACACCTGCATGCAAAAAAAATCAGAGCTTGCAAGGAGGCAAACATTGCACATTGCACACACCTCGTGAGTATATTTCTGAACGTGGGTCGGCGGGGTGTGCTTGTTGCAAACATACACATTCTTCATTCGAATAGGGGGATTGCTCTCCAACAAAGTGAGAATATTACTAGACGGCAGACAGCAGTGAAAGCAAGGCTTCCGCTTTTTTCGAAACTGTTTGCATTCAGCCTTTTTTTCACCCGATTTCATGAAACAATTGCGACACCCCACATCGATACCATAATCAAACACACTGACGTCGAGGATGTCAAGGCACACGTGACACATTACCAATGCCGAATTGAAAAAGTACACAATCGCCCCCACCATGTTTATTGCCATTATAGAATTAGCTTTATGGCAACGAGCACACTCCACTGTATCATTGTAGCACGAATAACGAAATGTTCGTTTTTGACCTCTACCCATCAAAATGCATCCCATACAAACATAAAACCTGGATACTTCCTTTTGACTATCTTGACAGTGACTGTATATGCGTTTTAAAGACAGCGCTTGTTTTCTTGCTACATTTTCTGGAAGTTTGAATGTCTTTAACGTCTGCTGCATGATACATGCATACTTCAAGACGTCTTGAGGAGTGTCAGGCAGCGTCAAACACAAATCCCTGGTGTAGTCATAAATATCCCCCCCCATTTTGCCACAAATCTTATGACTGTTGAGAAAGTGGTCGTATTCCACCAGTTCAAGCGCGCGCGACATCGTGTCCCACTCCACGTGTTTGAAAAAAGGCAACGTATTTGCCTTGTTGCCTGCATGTCTCTGCATCTTAAACTTGCATAGTCTGTAACAGCGCTCGATGCAATGAACGGCGATTCTATCGATGTCGTTTAGATTCAAAATTTCCAAGTCATTGATCTGGAGCCTGAAGATGTCACAAACCCCCGGCAAAGTGTTGAGAAACGCACGGGTAGTCCTCCCCCGTTTCATGACTTCGTACTCAACTGGCATGTATTCAACAATACAAAATTGCACATATTCCATAAAACACAATTTGATTATATTGGGTATGCTTCGCAACGTCTCCACCTTCTCTGTTTCAGGCAAGCATTGAATATCGCGTAAACAAGCCACAATGTCACACCGTCGTTTGAAGTATGGCATCTTGGCTGCCCAAGGGAAGAGACCCAAAAGCGCACCCCCTAAGATGCTGACAATAGCAGAGAATTGCGCCCCGTTACCATACAACGGTTCAAACTTGCTCTTCAGTTGTTTTGTGCGTTTAATGTTGGGGAGAGCGTCATAGATGCAAGCAATCAAAGGCATATTTGCATCGAAAAAAGAACATGGTTTGTCCCCACTGAAAAACACAACAGATCGGATGAAATTGCCTATGTCAGGAAGGCTATGAGCATGTATTCCGTCGCAGTCGCGAGAGCGTAATAGCTCTATATTTTCTTTTACAGTGCTGGAGTTGTATATGATGGACGTCGGTCTTTTTCTGTACAGCAACTCCGCGTAAATGTAGCTATCTATCAGACGCTGAGAATCACGCCCCCCATTGAGAACTTGTTTGTACAACACTCTGACAGCGTCGTCGATAACCGGGTTTTGGGAAAAAGAAACATCGTCAAGAGACACACCGTTCATAGAACATGTCGAAGTTACCCGGTTGTCTGTTACACACTGTTTCGTCAAACGAAAAAATCTCTTTTCAAGTGAACATGTGTCGTTATTCCTGTTATACTGAAACATTGAATAAGAACATTACAAACCACAGGCATGCACATCAAGCAAACTGCCATCAACACACCTGTATGTAGTCGGAGACAGAAACATTGGACTGCTGCAAGAAACGGATCCCGTTTTTGTAAATGACACTGTAGCGGTTGCGTTGATGCGACATCACTGGACACGGGAAAATATGAAGCGGGCCGTTCGAGGGACACGAAAGCATAACCTCTGTGGCATATTCGTTTTCTTGATTAAAAATATTCCCATAACGTTGAATAGGGAAATTGAAAGTTTTGCCGTCATAGATAATATCAAAGTAAAATTTCTGCGTCATCTGGCGACAACAAAGGACACAAGGCCGTGGTACATCCTCTTTACTCTCGTGGGGTAACAGGAACTCAACGCCTATAAACTGTTTTCTCTTGTCAATGAACATACATTCACACAAATCCCCATTGACACATTGATTCTCGTTGAAATTGTAAGGTTCGCGCATGAAACTTTCTTCGTATGCCCTTGTGACAATTGGTACTTCAATTGTTCTGTGAGAGGAGTTGTGAAAAACATCACGGATAATATCCTTGTAAGGCACAGTATTGATGATCGAGTTAATATCCAGCTCTTCAAAGCCCCCCCCCTGTGATTGTGAATGCAGTTTGTTTTGTATTTGCTCTTTCAAAGATTTCCCAAAACATTCGTATTCGCACGTCGCGGGCGCCCCCGGATCCGAGCTTTCATGCGCGCGCTTACTTCCCCGTCCCTGACCGCTGGTTTTTCTCTTTTTTGTTTCAGGCGCGGACCAATCGGTGGGGAAATTCATTATCTTAAAAAATAAAGATAAAAAAAGAAAAGCCACAATGTGCTGTTTTTATCAATTATTGTGAAAAAAAGTTGACGGAAAGCTACGAGAAAAAGACAACATCACAAGCGTAAACAAATACGAAAGAAGCAGATTCCCCGCAAAAACAAACTGTAGGATCGCATTCGATTGCGAAAATATTACATTGAAAAGAGACAATACAACAATGTCTTCAACAGCATGCCTCAAATGCGCCGCAGAATGGAAAAAACGCACGAACACGTAGAGAAAAACAAAGACAACAAACTTATAATTCCCAAAATAAGAGGAGATGTTGGAGAGTTCTTTGGAAGCCTCCCATCTGCTGTATTCCATAATGTGGTCAAGAAACGAATGGGGGGAAAAATTGGGAACAGATAGGCAAAGCGCCACCAGAATTTTCAATACAGGAAAGGACGAAAAACGGAATAGGATGTTCCCCACCGAATCAAAAACCATGAGCGATATAGCGCTGCGAATAGCTGCAGACGGACACGACGTCACTACTGCAACATTCAAGAAAAACAAAAAAATCAACGTTTGCAACCCCCCCCCCTCAAATACCCCAGTGACAGCTGAAGAAACGACGTCAGCAAAAATGTATTTGGTAGAGTTTAAGAAAACAGAGGACCCTTCACCAAGGATACCATTTACATGAATTCGCTCTGCTAAAAGTATAACAATACAGCTCCATGACAGGTGTTCAAAGAAGGAAGACGAAACTCCTTCAACATATCTTAAGAGTAGATTGGTGATCACCGTCATCCACAGATGTAACACAGAGGAGCGCATCATATCCCCAGTGAAAGTGACGGGATGGGTTGCAACCAAACCAAAACCCACAGCAAAG
>Ga0222717_10001263_pt1 | contig 20879 bp, 17 predicted proteins | sample C33_18DmetaG_FD_165053 | JGI IMG/M metagenome (GOLD analysis project Ga0222717, IMG submission 165053) | Estuarine water microbial communities from San Francisco Bay, California, United States - C33_18D | ecosystem: Environmental > Aquatic > Marine > Unclassified | place: USA: California...
TACGTCTCATGCCACGGACGAGCAGTGGCCACGATTCACTTGGGTTACGGCACAAGTCTTCTACGGGCAACCGGGTGGGTGGCCGGACATCATCGATTTTAAAGCTGGAAATCTTCCTGATTTAATAGATATGCGAATTTTGCAGACCGATGCAGGCGCAGCTAACGACACCCTCTGTTATAGCGCGTCGGCGGGTCTAATCGATGAAGACGATCATGTGGATTTGATCATCAACGAAATGACCGGCAACAGACTCTGTGGAACCTCTGTCGACGTTGGAAATATGTTCATCCTTAGTGGAGCGGGTATGGGGAATACACCTGCTGTAGACTTGTCTTTTCGGAATGGGAATTTGTTAGGCTTTGGCAGCTTGGACGGTGACAAGGGTGTAACCAGGTATGCCATTGTTCGAGCTTCCTCTGAATTGCCGCCCACCTTTACCATGGCGATCTTTGGTCCAGAGCCCAATGGCCAAGGGGGGAGAGGTCGATTTCTATGATTTCGGAGGAAGCACGCTGCTCAGATTCAGTGGCGATTTCGGTGATGACTACGAGTTGTGGACCGATGAGTCGCTCCATGCTAATCTGTGGTAGCCGGTTCAGATTCGGTATCGTGTTACTGGGCGCTGGATTTTTTTGTATGATCCTGCGGCTTCGCCGACTACGCTAGGTGACGTTTACCAGGGGTAACCCCGGTAGGCGGATGAATTTGCGGATATTTCTGAGTGCTTGGCACGATTCCTTCTTACATTGCAATCGTGCTGGACAACAGTGCATGAACGACATTTGATTCCAACTACACAAATCAAGCTAACTGAAAACCTGACAATATGAAGAAGATCGAAGCTATCATCAAGCCTTTTAAACTCGAGGCTGTGAAAGAAGCCATCAGCGAAACCGGCATCCAAGGCATGACGGTCAGTGAAGTGAAGGGATTCGGTCGGCAGAAGGGCCATACCGAGATCTATCGTGGAAGTGAATACACGGTGGACTTCCTCCCAAAGGTGAAGATTGAGGTCGTGGTTGACGACGACAACGCCCAGACCGTTATCGACGCCATCGTGACCAACGCAAACACGGGCAAGATTGGTGATGGCAAGGTGTTCGTCAGCCCGGTAGAAGAGGCGATTCGCATCCGAACAGGCGAGAAGGGTTCAGCTGCCGTCGCCGGGAGTTCTGCGTAAGCGGAACTGGAACTGATTTCTGAGCGCCTATCTCATAGCTTATGGGGTAGGCGTTTTCACGTTCTTGTTGGGGGAAACTTTGGTCAGGGCTGGGGTTTCTATTTCGGTAAATCTAGTAGGCACCGGGCGCTTGACTTCGCAGGCTGCCTCCCCTCACTGTTTATTATCCCAATGATTATGAATTCTGGTCGTCATCTCACCATTCTCACAGGTCTTTCTATTCTTGCCCTCAGTCTTTCAGGGGTTCGGGCGGAGGAGGCCACCATTTACGAAGCGGTCGTGAAACCGATCTTGGAGGCCCGCTGCGTGGAGTGCCACGGGGAGAAAAAATCGAAGGGTAAGCTTCGGCTCGATACACCTGAGCATATTCAAAAGGGAGAGGAAACTGTCGTATCCGGGAAGTCGGGAGAGAGCCTTCTCATTGATCGGGTTACACTGCCAGAGGACGACGATGAATTGATGCCTCCAAAAGGCGACACGTTGACGAAGGATCAGATTGCCGCGCTGACTTGGTGGATCGATGAGCACAAGGCTTCCTATGATGTGAAGTTTGTCTTGGCAGACGCCCCTGAAGCCATTCAGAAAGTCGCTAGTGCTGCGCCTGCACCCAGTGCTTCAAAGTTGAAAGAACCTGAGCTGCCTAAGGTAGATCCGGCTGCAGCTGAGTTGATGAAGCCATTGCAGGATTTGGGTGTGCTGGTGTTGCCGCTCGCTCAAAATACCAATTTGCTCCATGTCGAGTCGGTCAGCGTTGCGAAAGACATTGGCGACGAGCAACTGGCGCTGTTGAAGCCACTCGCGCCTCAACTTGCGTGGCTCTATCTGAACAAGACCCAAATTACTGATGTTGGAATGGCTCACCTTTCCGGACTGAAACAGCTTCGCCGTTTGCACCTTGCAAACACGGCAATCACATCGGCGGGTGTCAAGCAGCTTGAAAGCCTGGAGAATCTGGAAACGCTCAACATCTACGGAACTAAAGTGGACGATGGTGTGTTGGAGACCTTAGCGAAGTTACCTAAGCTTAAGAAGGTCTTTCTTTACGATACGGAGGTATCCTCCCGCGTGGCGTTCCGTTTCCTCACGAAAAATCCGGAACTCGACCTCAATCTGGGGTGGGACTTTGAGTCTTTGAAGAAACTTGATTCAGGTATGACCTATCATGATGCCTTCGATGACAAGCATCAAGGTTCCGTGCAGGGTGGCAAGTTGACTTACGGCGACGGACCTTCAGGTAAAGCGGCCAAGTTTGACGGCAAGGCCTTCCTTGTTGCTGGAGACATCGCAAACTTCGAACGCTCGCACCCATTTAGTGTGACTGCCTGGGTCAAAGGTGAGCCTCAGGATGACGGGGTGATTGCTGCTCGTTCTGATGTTTCTGATTCAGGGCGTGGTTGGGATGTCCATGTGACCAAGGACAAGGTGGCCTTCCAATTGGTGAGCAACGGGCCTGACAATGCTATTAAAGTCCACGTGCCAGCAGCCATGGACAAAGACACCTGGTATCATATTGCCGTCACCTATGATGGTTCTGGCAAAGCAGAAGGCGTCAGGATCTTCGTTGATAGTGTGGCCGGCGAAGCAAAAGTTGGCCAAGACAATCTCAGCCGGCCAACGAAGACTTATCAGGTCATGCGTGTGGGGCGTCGCAGTGATGGTGCCATCTTCAAAGGTGAGCTTGATGACGTGCGTATCTACGATTCGAAGCTGTCAGCTGATCAGGTCGGAGCCATGTTCGACCGCTATGGCCACAAGGATGCACCTGGAGCTAAGGAGGGTGCTGAGGCGGCCAAGCCTAAAACTGCGGCAGCAAGCAAAGCTGATTTGCTTGACGTATAATCCTGGAGCGGAAGGAAAAGTGCCAGTTAAAGTAAAATTCTGATGCGACTCTGCGCGCTTCTGGTCGCGAATGTTCTAGGGCTAGAATTTGGACTTGCTGAGATCGGGTATCCAGTTCCAAATGTCTATGCTAGGGCGGCCTTAGTCGTTGATTCTACAAATGGAACGATTCTGTACGAGAAACATGCCGATGAGAAACGAGCCGTTGCCAGTACCCAGAAACTGCTGACCGCTTTAATTGTCTCGCAAGCAGGAAAGCTCGACCAGAAGGTCAAAGTCGAGTCTACAGATACGCGGGTGGAGCCCTCGAAGGTTGGTATTCGAGCAGGTCGTGAATATCCACGATTGCTCTTGCTCCAGTCTCTACTTGTGAAGAGTGGCAACGATGTTGCGCGGTGTCTCGCCCGTGATCATTCTGGTGGCCAAGATGCGTTCAGGCCTGTTCTCAATGCCAAGGCTCGGCAATTGGGCATGGGAGACTCGCACTTTGTCAATGCACACGGCCTGACCGAGGAAGGCCAGGAATCGACCGCCCGCGACATGGCCAAGCTCGCCATCGTCGCGCATCGAGATGAGCACATTTGTGATGCCGTGCAATTAGAGGCTGTAGACTTTCCCAAGAAGGGGTGGACTGACAAGCTTCAAAATTCAAACAAGTTGTTGACACTTAGCTTTGTCACCGGCATGAAGACCGGATTCACAAACTCTGCTGGGCGCTGTTTGGTTAGTAGTGGTGAGTTCAATGGCCGGGAGGTGATTGTCGTGGTGCTAGGCAGCAATGGTGAGCATGTCTGGAAGGACAGCGAATCACTGCTCCGCTGGGCGCTCAAGGTGCCAGCAGAGAAAGGTGCTCCTCCTCCAGAGGACGAGGAAAGTGTTAAAAATGAAGCAGACGCTTCCTGACTTTGGTGCCTGATGAGTGCCGTCGTCTCCTGGGAAGCTGCTCGAAAGGAGCGGGATCGGCTTCAAGCCGACGGTAAGCGATTGGTTTTCACCAATGGCTGTTTTGATTTGCTCCACGTTGGTCATGTTCGCTATCTGAATGAGGCCCGAACTTTGGGGGATGCCCTTTGTGTGGCGCTTAATTCAGATGCCTCGGTCGCTTCTATTAAAGGACCAAGGCGGCCGCTCAATAGATTAGAAGATCGGGCGGAGGTCCTACTCGGCCTAAGTGCTGTGGACTACGTGGTCGTCTTCGCAGAAGAGCGTGCGACTAGTGCCATTGAGGCTATCGCCCCACACGTTTATGCTAAAGGAGGGGATTATACTCCTGAATCTCTCAATGAAGAAGAACGGCAGGCTTTAGACCGTGTAGGGGCTTCAATAGAGATTCTTTCCCTGGTTCCTGGTAAGTCGACGACGGAGACCCTTTCAAAGCTTTATGATGGCGAATCGAAGCCCCTTCAACTTGGAGTACTAGGATCTGGGCAAGGTTCGAGCTTAGAAGGAATCTTTCACGCCATCGACGATGGACGTCTTCCGGACACCGAAGTTGCGTTGGTGCTTTCTGATCAACCTGAAGCCAGAATTTTAAAAGTTGCCGAAGACCGTTGCGTGCCTGCCGTGTCTGTGGATCCTGGGCCCTACAAAACGAGGCTCGGCGAACCAGCACAGAAAGAGATACGAGATCGTCTAAAGGCGGCTTCCGTGGAGCTGGTCATTCTTGCCGGTTTCATGCGTCGTCTCAAGGCGCCTGTATTAGAAGCTTTTCCGAAGCGAGTGCTCAACGTCCATCCGTCGTTACTCCCAAACTACCCAGGGCTATGCGCATGGAAGCAGGCCTTGGGTGCAGGCGAAACGAAGACCGGATCCACGATTCATCTCGTGGATGAGGGACTGGATACCGGGCCTATTCTTGGTCAGGAAACGGTTCCGATACGGAAAGATGACACGCCAGATGATCTGCTGGAGAGAATCAAAGTCGCAGAAAGAAAGCTCTACCCTCGGGTCATCAGGGAGTATGCTGCGACTCTCTGATGAGTAGCGCGGCTTTCCGTTACTGAATCCCGATTGTCGCAGGCTGCGCTGCGTCCGGATCGACTAAGCGGCCGCCTTGATAAACGGCGACGGATTGAGCTGCTGCGCTGACTACTTGCACGAGGTACTCCTCAGCTTTTTCCCACGGAGAACGTGGCATCCAGACAATGTCGCCGGGCTCAAGAGGCACATCAGTAGCCCCGCCATTGAGAACCTGATTAAAGTCGACGATTGCATATTCAGGTTTCGTTAGGCTACCCCTCAGGATAATCGTTTTCTGACGGTAAGCTTTTGGTGTTGGGCCGCCAGCGCGGGCGAGAGCTGATACCAAAGTAGTTCCGCCCTTATAGGTGATGGACTTTGGGTCAGTAACAGACCCTAGCAAGTATACCTTGGCGTCCTGAGTTGAGGGAATATAAATGTAGTCGTCAGGCTCAAGATAAATGTTCTGTGAGGTATCTCCACCTTCGACCAAGCTTTGAAAATCGACGGGGAGCATCTTGTTCTTACGTACTATGTAGGCGCTGGATAGGTCAGGCAGACTTTCGAGATCAGCATTGAGCGCACTAGCCAGGCCACCAGCTTCCGAGATCGCATCGAGAACAGTCAATGGACGGGTGAGGGGATAAGTGCCGGGGGTATTCACCTGACCCAAGATGAAATAATTACGGCTTGTAATCTCGTACAAGGTTACGCGGACCAGTGGCCGCTGTTCAAAGACTTGCATCTTCTTGGTGATTGCAGCCGTGAGTTCTTCAATAGTCTTTCCTTCTGCGGGAACGCCTTGTGCGAGGTCGAAGTAAACCAGCCCATCTGGCATGACGCGGGTGACCTGACGAGTCTCAGGTTTATCCGTCAGCTCGATCGTAAGGTTGTCTCCTTGGCCCAATCGATAGTCGTCCGTCTTGGGACGCAGCATGCTCTTGGATATACTGCCAGTTCCATTAAACTTTTTGAAATTGGTGGAGGTCGTCATGGCTCCCGAGGAATCTACTTGAGAAGCATGTGCTCTGGGATCGAAGCGATTGGAGCCGTTCTTTCCAGGTATGGGGTCGCAGGAGACGAGAGAGCCCAAGAAAATGAGCAGGCAGAAATGCACGATTGGTTTCATGACGGAGTCGATGGTTAACTTTTGGGGCTCGATTAAATTTATTCGATACCGGTTTCGAGATTCACTTTTGTGGCAGCTGCTGAACGGAGAAATGCAGTGAACGCGCTATCTAAGATAGTCTCGGCATGATACCAAGGCTTACGGTGAATGTAGAGCATGTCTCCTGGCTTTATGGGGACATCCGCTTGCTCAGCTTTGAGCACTGCCGCAATGTCGACCGCGATTGTTTCGGGCTTGTCCATCTTACCGCGGACTAACAAGACTTTACCTTTCCAAGCTTCCTGTGCGAATCCGGCTTGCTCGGTAATCGCGCCGACGACTCCAAGGCCCGGGCGCACACGGTGCATGCCCTGGTTGTTCACGTAGCCAAAGACGTAGTATTCATCGCTGAGATTTGAGGCTATGTAGATGTGATCTTGATGCTGGAGGCCGATATTCTGACTTGTGTCTCCGTCTGAGTAAAGCTTGGTGAAGTCCACCGCCAGCTTGCGCCCCTGGCGAACAATGAAAGATTGATTGAGGTTAACCCGGGCATTAACTGCGCCCGCTTGGGTATCTTCTTTCGAGAGCCCACCTGCCTTGGCGATTGCTTCCAACAAAGATATTGAGCGTTCTATGTTGAAACGCCCCTGCTTCGGAACACTTCCAAGAATGGTGTAGCTCTTGCTACCTAATGGACCAGGCGAGAGGACGACCTTGGCGTTGGTATCGAGCTTCTGAAGAGCGGTCTCGACAGCTTTTCCTGCTTCCGGAATGGTCAGCCCGGCAATGCTCACGCGAACGTCGAGATAAGTCACGGTGCCGTCAGGCGCGATAGGAATGTCCTCCGTCTTGGTTTCGGGGCGTCCTATGACATACATAGTCACGTTGTCACCCGGGCCCAATTTGTACATCGGTCGCTGGGCAGACACGTTAAAGGATGTGGCCAGTAGGATCGTAACGAGTGTTGACCAGAGAAGATGGCGAATTACGCGGTTCATCATGAGTCAGTTGGTTGGTGTTAGAGCGAGCTATAGATCGTTGTCATCTGAATTGCTGTCTTGGGGACGTTGCTTGGGGCTCTTATTCAAGCGCCAATCGAAGTAGCGGTTTTCAATCTGGTGGATCAGATTCGTTAAGATGCCTTTGACGGGTTCATTGAGGAAAAGTATTCCAGAGGGAGTGCCCAAGATTCGGCGGAAGATGCGGCTTTGTGAGGAAGCCACTTTCTTTTGAGTCGTCACTGGGGAGTTGAGCAGGAAGTGCTGATCAAAGTCTTTTGAAATAGCGGCAAGGGATGATGTTGGTCCAATCGCCCATCTACAGATCACGTGGTAATGCGGTGGCAAGTCTTGCAGTAGACGTGCAAGTTTCTCGGCCGAGTAGTCAGCGGCACTAACATAGAGGGCAGATTGTGACACGTCGCTAGCGTGTGGGATAATTGGCTGATCGTTGGGCATTAGGTTGGTAGATAGGGCGCTGCTCGACATGGGCGGCTCCATGAGAGAGGTGCTAGCGGAGGAGCTGATAACAGAGTCTCCGCCTTCCTGAAATGATGTGCCGACCTTCCAAAGATCTGCTGAGCCGGTGCCACCTCCTTGTAGGAATGTCGAAGCTGTTGGGCCTACGTTGCTCGACGGGCTGAACGGAAGGAGGTTGGCTTTGAGAAACGACTCAGGCACTGGATCCTGCGCCACATCAATGAAGAGCACGAGGGCGTTATCTTGTTTGATGCTATGTAAGAGTGTCTTCCAGAACCTGAATTCGGACTTTAGCTCGCCGACAATTGGGAAGAGAATACGTCGACCGCCCGCTTCTTTCTTAGCCACGTGACTGAGCCAGAATTCTCTCACCGCGGCTTCATCTTCGATCTCGTCTTTCTGCAAGAGTCCCAAGGTTGGCGTTGCCCGTGTCGTGATTGCGCCTTGTAGCATGGTGCGGAGTTCAGGTCGCCTAAGTTCCCGAAGGAAAGCCCAAAGGAGGACTGTGACAAAGATGAGTCCGGTGAGAAAAAGTCCGGTTGCAACCGTCTTGTATTTGCCGGTCGAAAGTTCGGCCATGCCATAATTGGCAGGTTCAAGAGGCTCAAGGTACCCCTTGGAATCTGGACCTGCGTAGGTCATAGCCTGTGTTAGCTGGGTATCGAAAGCGCTCTGATTTGCAAGTAGGCGGGCGCGTTCATCGTCGAGTTCACGAAACTTTGAAGCAACAAGAGGCAAGTCTTTCATCTGCGTTTCTCGCTTAACGAGCTCCTCCTTTACCATTCGAATGCCCTCCTCATATTGAAACTGTTCTTCCTTAAGGCTGAGGTAACGTTCAAAGTGAAGCTGGGCACTTCCGACAGAACTCATGCTACGGATTTGTTCAGCAGTGAGTTCTGTGCCTAGCTGTTGTTCTGCTTGTCTGCTGAGAGTTGCGATCGTGGCTCTTAACTTCTCGACATGAGGCGATTCTTCGGTTTGACCTTCTGCCAATAAGGCATTGAGACGATCGCGCTGGGTCTGCATTTGCGTTTTGAGCGGATGATTCTCAATCAAGGCTTCGATCGTCTGCATGTAGCGCAGGTGGAACGTACTCTCCTGAATCTCGTAGTTCCGCAGTTCTTTCCTCAGTGCTTGAATCTCACCGGAAAGAGTGGCATACGCGGCATCGTCGTCGATGATGGCTTCTTCCTCTGACAACTCGCTAATACGCTTGTTGATAGGGATTATTTTTTCATCAAGGCGCTTTAAATCTTCGGTTAGTGTCTGGGCGTCCTTCGAGGCAAACGCACGCATGAGCTCTTTGGAGTGTTCGGCTACAAGATCGGACCAGCGGTTGGCAATGCCGATGGCGAGCTTTTCTGTGGGGGCTTTCGCCTCTAAGTAGAAAAGCTTTTGTTGGGTGTCATAGCGAACGTTGAGACGTTTTTCCAACTGTTCCACAGTCTCGGGTGGGTCAAATTGTTCACCAAGCTTTGTTAGGACAGAATGCCCCATGGCAATCTCTTCTAAGGCCTGATCTTTTAGCAGGGCTGGCTTGTAGCCATCTGTTCCGAAGAGGCTAAAGCCTTCGGCGTCCTTTGTTTTTCGTAGTATTGAAGTTACCGAATAGGTGTTCTTCTTGAAGAGTTTATAACCCAAGGCTCCTCCGCCAGCGAGGCCTAACGCAGTTAGAAGAATAAGTGCTATTCCATGATCGCGAAGGGCCAAGAGAAGCCGCAGTGGATCGAAGGCAAGGGGAAAGCGGAAAGGTGATACTGGCTTCATATTAGAAAGAAGGATCTCCCTTCAGGTAAGTTCGGTTATTCAAAAACATCGCTAAAATTATTTCTCCAGAAGAATAGTAATTGGTTTGGGTATGGTAGTTATTGCAGTTGTATTTCGAAATTGCAAGAGTTCTCATGCGGAATTTCTCATACGCAATTTTTCATGCCCGTGACCCATCGAGAAGTTCCGAGAATCCAAGCGCTCCCATGAGCCCCTCAAGCTCCGGCATGACCGATACCATCTTAAGAGAAAGTTGCTGCTTTTCCAGCTTCAGCTTCAGTTCGTTCAGCCTCAGCAGTGTGGGATAGTCAATGAAACTGGTTTGCTTAAGATCAATCTGAACGGGAACGCCGCTTTCAAGAGCAGGGTCCCATATATCTGACCTCCACGATCTCGGAGCCTTCACTTGGCATCCGTTTGCGGCCTTTAGCAGTTCGATTGATGGCGTATCCTCTTGTCGTTCGGCGCTATTCAATGGCGGCATTAACCCTAGTTTTTTCAGCTCTTGGCTGACCTCTTTTGAGGCCAGGACCCTGGGGGGTAGTCTATCAGCTCGCCTTGCCTTTCTGATCTCGGTTACGCAGCCTGCTAGTGCGGCGGGAGTGAGTTTGTTCATCGAGGTTAAATCAATGACTCCATCAATTGGTTGACGTTCGGATTGCTGCTCAACGGGAAAACTCTTCTTGTAGGCGCGCCATTGCGTGAAAGCGGCTGCTCCGAGGTATAAGAAATTGGATGCGTAACGTTTTGCGAGCCGCTTTGGGTTCGAGAGCATCCGCCAGAGCCATTCAAAACCTACTCGTTGTACCCAGCGAGGTGCTCGAGTCTGGCTACCCGCAATGAAGTCGAGACTAGCTCCAATGCCGATCGCCAGCTTTGCTCCAGTTCGATCGAAGTATCCGGAGATCCAGCGTTCCTGCTTGGGGCTCCCGACTGCGACCAGGACGAGATCTGCCTTGGTTGCTCGGATGTTAGCGATGATGTGTTCGTTGTCCCATTCATGAACGTGAGCAAAGGGCGGTGAGTGATGCCCCGCGATCTGCAAATCTGGGTAACGCTCAGTCGCAATCTGACTGGCTTTGCTGAGAGTCTTCTCATCACTTCCGAGGAAGTAGACACGGTGGCCTTCGCGGGCGGATGTCTCGAGTAGCTTAGGCACCAAGTCTGAACCAGCTACTCGTTCAGGAAGTGATCGTCCGAAAAGCTTTGAAAGCCAGACCAGTGGAAGTCCATCGCAAAATACTCGATCTGCGTGAAACACAAGGTCTTTGAGAATGGGATCGGTGGGAGCTCGGGTAGCGAAGTCGACGTTCGCCGTGATCCAATAGGCCGAACTGTTTCCTCGCATGATGGAGGTGTAGTCGCGCAATGCTTCATCCATCGTTGTGTGATGGAACGGCAGCCCGACAATCAACGAGACTGGTGGCTCTGTTTCCAAACTCCACATGCTACTTAACTTTTGATCTGAAATACGTGATGAAGCCTAAGGAACTCGATCATGGATGCGACTGCTGGCTGGGGGCTCAATATTGAAATTGAGCGGCTCTCAGGTGGTAGAGACTTGTAGAAATCTAGCAGGACGCCGACGGCGCTGCTGTCAATGAGCTTCACCTTCTCGAAATGTAATAGAATGGAATTTGAGGACTCCAGGGATATTCCCTCAACGGCTTCGATGAACATTTGCGTGTTGGTCGCGTCGAATCGGTCAGTGTCGAACTTGAGAATGAGGCTGCTGCCCAGATTTTCTGCGAAGATCATATTGCGTGGGAGCGACAGGGCACTGTTCCGTCTGGCGCTGGGGATTAGTCTGGCGCTGGGGATTAATGAGGTCATTCTATGACTAGAACGCGACGAATCGCTGCGAACTGGCTTGAAAGTCATGCGATTTGATTAGACGTTAATCGATTGAGGTAGGAGTGCTGGAATTGCCTTACTTCCCAGTTCTAGGCCCATAGCTTTCTGGAATCTATAGTTTCTGCTATTATATGATATAAAAATCTTGATTTTAATAATTACATCTGATAACAATGAAATTGTATGGCTATTCAGGGTAACGCAAAGACAGATTTAGAGAAATTAGTGGCCGAACACTGGTCTCATGCCGTCTGTCCTCAAACGCAGGAACGTTGGAACCGCAGGCTTAGGATGAAGGTCATGCTTTGGCGTGGGTCCTTGAGGTGTTCGATGCTTTTGAAAAGAACTGTCGATGTGATTGGGAGTGCGGGTGCTCTCCTCGTTTTTTTTCCGGTTCTTGCTGTGGTGGCCGTGCTTATCAAGCTCGAAGACGGTGGCACAATTTTCTTCCGTCAGAATCGAGTGGGTAAGGATGGTAAGATGTTTAAGATGTTTAAGATTCGGTCCATGCATTTGAACGCGGAGGCCCGCAAGGTCCAGCTTTCGAGGCACAATCAGCATGTTCGTTCGACGACGTTTAAGATGAAGAATGATCCTCGCATCACCCGACTGGGAAGATGGATCAGGCAGTATTCGGTAGATGAGATTCCGCAGTTTTGGAACGTTTTGAAGGGGGACATGACCCTAGTTGGTCCTCGTCCGGCAGTTCCTGGCGAAGTCGTCGAGTATCGGGCCCGCGAGTTGCGTCGATTGGTCGTGAAGCCAGGAATCACCGGTCTTTGGCAAATTGGTGGTCGAGGGGATATTGATTTTGAAGGCCAAGTACGATTGGATCTGGAATACATACGGTCAGAGGGGTTTTGGGCAAATTTGAGGATTCTGTTGCTCACGGTGCCTGCCGTTCTTCTTGGGCGAGGTGCCTACTAGTGGCCAACGGGCAGCAACCCAAGAATCATCATTGTTATGGTATCACTTACGCATCACGCTCGTAAGAAGTTAGATGACACTCTTCATCTTCGTGTTCCTGACCTTTCTCAGGTGGATGCGATTCGTGTGGATGAGCCCTTCTCACTTTGGAAGGTAGGCGATTTACCTCTACTCTATCATTGGCTCGACTATGCGGTTAATGAGGGATACACAAGGCTTCTAATCTACTGTTCAGATCGGCCTGTCGTTGTGACCAAGGCGATGGAGAAAGCTACACTTTGGCCGATCGAATGGGACATTATTCAGGATAATGGCGAGGCCGAACACCCTGGCTGTGAAATCGCTAACACACTGCCTGGGTTTTCAGCACCTGCCGATCTGAGTGATGGATGGCGTCTGATGGATCATTGGTTTGAGCTAGAGCGGAAATGGTTAGAGAAGCGGGCTTCAGAAGATAGCGAATTGAGCCTTTCCACGAATGGGGTGGGGCGCTGGTGCCAGATTCATCCCTCGACCGTAATCCATGAGCCTGTTTGGATAGGTGACCACGTGCGAGTTGGGCCTGAAAGTGAAATTGGGCCTTATGTTAGCATTGGCGATGGTTGTGTGCTGAATGGGCAGAATCGGGTAGCGAACTCTAAGGTTGCAGATCATACTTTCATGGGGCGGCACACTGAGTTGGATCAGTGCTATCTTGAAGGTGGTCGGCTTCTTAACTGTAAGTATCGTGGAGCCATTGATCGAGTGGAGCCCTTCATAGCAGGGGATCTCAAAGTGACCCGAAAGCGGCCATCTTGGCGAGAGCGCTTAGTGGCGTTTCGTCTCTGGTTAAAGATTGTGAGAATGCACGGTTTGCGCGTTGTCGGGCGTGCCCCTTTCCAGGAAATGCAGTCCCATCAGGGCATGAAGTTGCGTCAGTTGGACTCAGAAGATTTTCTGATTTGCCGTGCGCCTTTGTTTTTTCAGGCGGCACTCGGAAACATCTTTCTTTACGGGCTGCTCCCTCGTACTGCCGCCCAGGTTGAGTCGCTGTCTTCCCGTGACCGGCGAGCTATCGCCCAGGCTCCGGTGGGAGCGATTTCAATGGCCGATGTTCTTGGAGTCCATTCTGCAGACGATCCGCGGGAGTCAGATATGGCGATGGAGCAAATTCTGTCGCAGCCTGGGCAAATCAAAAAGGAATGTGGTCGTTATCTTGCAAAGCTTTTAAAGAGGGCTCGCAAGTAACGTGGCTAAAATGATTTTAGATAACGTCAGTGCAGCGCGCTCTGCGAGTTTGTCGCGAGGCTCTAACCTGGCGGTAGAATCCTACCAGTCAGAACGCGTTAGTTTCCCTGCTCATCTCAATCACTTGGTCAACAATGCAATCTCGCACGGTTCAAACTCTGATCCATCGCGGGAGATTGTGGTGTCCTGGGCCGTCATTGAAGGTCAACTCGAGCTTAGGGTGAAAGATGAAGGCAATGGACCTCCCGACCGATTCACGCGCAGCCCTCGGTTGCCAGACGACTTAACACAGCAACGTGGGCGGGGCCTTTACCTCGTGCACAACTTCAGTGATTCATGGGAACATTGGCGTTCAGAGTCGAGTTATTGTTGTGTTGTTCGCAAACGGCTAGCGGCATCATTACAGGCTGAGTTGTCTAAGCATGCGGCGCCGTTCGAGTCCTTCGAGCGCTCTGTTAGTGAGCTTTCTGCATTCTATCAATTGGGGGCAGCTATTCTACATCAGGATGCCCCCGGTACGTTCGTAGAGAAGGGCATTGAACATTTGGTGGGCTGCCTTCATGCAAGGCCAAAGCGATTCTCTGTCATTTTGTCTGAACGCCTTCATTGCGAACTGAGTGATGCCTTTGATGGACATACTTACCTTCGCTCAATAGCCGATGCTCCGGAAGTGGTTCTGCAAGTTCTGCGCGGCGGGCGTGGTGTCGACTGGGCCGATGGATGCTGCCATCCCATTGTTGCTAATGAGATGAATCTAGGTTGTCTGCTAGTCGAGGTAGGCAAAGAAGGAGGATTAAGTATGACAGAGTCTGGCCAGACGCGTGTCTTTGCGGATCTATTTGGTATAGCGATTGACCACTATCGCCTGCGCAAGGAGCGTCATCATGACGAGCAGTTTCGTCGTGAGACCGAATTTGCTACGAGGATTCAGCGCGAGTTACTTCATCCCCGTGAATTGCCTCCGTCTCCCTATTGGGAAATTGTCCACCGAAGTGCTGCCCACAGTATGGTCGCGGGCGACTTTCAAGAATCTTGCTATGATCGTGAGGGAAATCTCATCATGGTCATCATTGATGTGATGGGCAAGGGGGCAACAGCAGCCATCTTTGCATTTATGTTTAGGACGGCGTTGCATGCTCGTTTGCAATCCGACTTCGATTTGGAGGAGTTTTTGGAATCATTCAATAACACTTTGCATGATTGGTTGGGTGGAGACACCCGCTTCATCACTTGTTCGATTGTGAAGGTCGATGCGGCGCGCACGACGCTTGAAGTGATTAATGCGGGACATTGTCCTGCCCTCCTTTTTAGTGGGGGAGAGCTAGTTTGTCAGCAGCACGCAACTGGCCCTCCGCTGGGTATCTTCGCAGATTGCCATTATGTTTCTGAGCGACGAGAACTCTATTCTGTAGACACCATTCTAATAGTGAGCGACGGTGTATTTGAGTGGTTTGAAGGGGAGAACGTTTGGGGCTGGGAAAATTTCGTAGACTTTGCTAAAACCACCTTGCCTTTTGGCTATGATACATTCTGGAATAGTCTCCAAGAGCGGATCAATCGGTCCGTGGAAGATCGTACTAGTCTAGACGATCAAACGCTTCTTTGGTGGAACCGCTCGGCCCTCGCTCCCGAGACTTCCTCTACTATTTAGATCACCCATGTCTCAACCTCGCATTCTCTATATAGACGCTACTTTCCTCACTCGGATAGGTGGGGATATGAATCGTAGCCAGTTCATTTGGCGTACGCTTCAAGAATCCTTTGACGCTGATTTGCTTGTCATACGGCGAAAGGACGATTCGGATGATGATATCGAGGCCCACAAAGAAGGGAAACATCGATCCTTGGTGCTTGAGTCAATAAAGGGGCAGAATGCATTCCTACCTTCGTCGATTGATCATTTTTCAGAAGGCACCATGCGGAAATTCCGTGATCTGCTGGCTGAGAGGGAATATGACTATATATTTCTCCGATCAGTGGTGCCGGCATTACTGGCATTCGAGTGTGAGAGAGTCTCGCCGCAGACGAAGGTGATTGTGGATTCCGATCTTGTCTTTTCTCAGTTCACTAGAGGTTATTGGGAAAAGGATCGCTCGATCAAGAATCGCTTTTTTCTTTTTGAGTCTCTCAAGTTCCGTTGGTTTGAACGGAAGCTGTACCGTCATCCCTACCTCTTTTTACTCGCGAATCCTGAAGACCGGAAATTTTTGGAGAAAGCCTACTGGAGAGGAACCGCGCCTTCTCGTTTCTCGCTCTTGCCCAATGCTATTGCGTTTAAGGATATGGAAGAAAGCGTTCCTCAAGAAAAAAACATTCTGTTCTTCGGCGCGCTCGATTCTTTTCCTAACATCGATGCTTTCACGTTTATCATGGATCAAGTGTATTCATTGATCAAGGCGACTTTAGAGACTTCAGGTGTGAAACTCTTTGTCGCAGGTAGGCGTGAAACCCCTATCTACAAGGAACTCATTGCCAAGCATGGTGCTGAGAAGCATGTGCGCATTCTTGGTGGCGTCGATGATATGCTTGCCACGGTGAAGGCCTCTTTGTTCACCGTATTCCCAGTGCACCAAACCTCAGGTACACGCGTGCGAGTCTTAGAAGCTGCAAAGGCTAAGCGTACTGGGGTGACCACGACCCTCGGAGTGGAGGGTTACGATTTGGGAGATGATTGCTTGCTCGTAAGGGATTCGGCCGAAGATTATGCGAAGGGTGTAATCGAACTGATAGAGGACGAAAAGAAGTGCATTTCCATGGGGGAGAGTCTCTATGAGGCTGCGAAAGGGGACTATGGCGAAGATGTGGTTGCTGCGAATTTGGCCAGTGACATCACGACCTTCCAACCTGGTCGAATCAGATTGGCAATTGTGGCGAATCGCTTTGTTCCAGAAGTCGGTGGGGCAGAAACAAATATCTTTTTTCAAGCACGCGATCTAGCCAAGAATGGCTGTAGTGTCACGGTGTTCACGCCCAAGCGGATTGTTTCTAAAAATCTTGAGTACATGGAAGGTATTCGGGTTAAACGTTTATGGAATCTCTTCAACCCCTTCCGCCAATATCCGTCAAATTTGGCGAGGACGTTCTGCCCCTTCCTTCCTTTTCATTTGCTGCGTGATCGATACGACGTGGTACAATCTTTTCCAGCGCCGCACTACAATGCTTTGGCCGCTTTGGTGGCTCAGAAATTATTGGGAAAGAAGTCGGTTCTCGTATCCTTTGATTTCCGAGATTACGCTACGTTGATCAAGGAGCCTGGTAAAATTACGGACATGCTTGATGGTTATCAACCGATCTTGAGGGAACGATTGGCTTTGGAGCACAATGATCACGTCTTCGCTATTTCAAACAAAGAGATCGACTTCATCAAGGGATACACGGATCGGGTGAGTTACTCGCCTGTGCCGATTCTTGTTGATGAGTATAAGGAGCCAGTCGAGTCACCAAAGGCGAAATATGATATAGACGATGAAACGTTCATCTTTCTGTGCTTGGGGCGTGTTTCTAATGTGAAGGGACAAGACATCGCACTCAAGGCTTTTGACGAAGCACTTCCCCAGCTCGATAAAGCTAAGCTCGTTATTGTAGGGCGCCGAGATTTTGAACCAGGTTTCAATAGGGAAATGTCAGATTATGTGAAAGACAACGGTCTGGAGGACTCTGTGATCTTTACGGACGTAGTGGAACGCGAGGAAGTTTTAGGCTGGTTGAGGCATAGCGACATTCACGTCGTGCCAGTTCGATTCATGAATTCCGGTGCGGTGGTGGTAGAATCCTGGGCGAGTAATACGCCAGTCATACAAAGTGATGTGGTGGATCCGAATCTTGTTGTTGATGGTGAAAACGGATTCTTGTTTAAATCTCTTTCGGTTGAGGATTTGGCCGAGACCATGGTGCGGGCGCAGGAACGTCGTCAGGATTTTGCGAAGTTGGCAGAGGCTGGCAATCAACTTGTTCAACAGCGTTATTCCTATGAGTATCTCACGTCGCTTTATTTGGCGAAATACCGTGAGGTGATCGGAGAGGGGAATGGATAGTTATGGCTGACTGGTTTGAGTATGTAAAGATTGCTATCGGTTTAGTCTCCTACCTTATGGTGGCTCCGGTACTGGGGTTCTTGATCAAGGATTTTCGTCCAGGGCAGATTGCTGTTTTTTTTGCGATGATTGCTGGGACCGCCTTTCACGCAGATCAGATCACGCTGACCGTATTTTCGGTAAATCATACGGGGCATACCCGAGGTTTTGAGATTTCCCTTATGGTTTTTGCGGCGATCACATTACTCGCGGCGACGTTCTTTGGGCGTCGTAGAGACTTGCCGTTGATGCCTCCGGGCTTTTTCTTTTATGGCGCTTTCTGTTTGGCGGGTGCTTTTACATTAGTGCTGACGCTGCCAATTCCATGGCCTGGTGCTCTGGTCGATTTAGAGGGTGATGGAGATTGGATTAGTGCGCGGAATATTTGGGAAGCTATCTTGAAGTTTAGCCTGCTTTCTCTCGTCTTTCTGGCTACTCATGCGTTTATTCGTTCAAAACAGGACATTCTATGGTTTGCTCGTAGCCTGGCGGTGGCATTAATCATTGCGGGAACCTATGCTTTGTTTGATCGCTATGTAGAAGGAGCACATCGAGTCCGAGCGACGTTTGATCATTCTAACGCCTTTGGAATTTGGGCATACATGGGCGCGATTCCTTGCCTTGTCTTGTCGTTTCACCGTAAAATACCTCTTTTAACGGCACTCTTGCTATTTGGTGGCTATTGTTTCGGTGCTGTTTCCGCTATTCTTACGGTGTCACGTGGATCATTGATGGTTGTTGCTGTTTTGTCAGTCGTAGTCGCATTGCTGAGCATCGCTCGAAATCGAACGCGGCGAAGTTATTTTATGGGTTTGCTCTTTTTGATTGTTGGCGGCTACGGAACCTATGCTAGCATAGATACGATTTCTGAGAGGGTTAGCGTTATGCGGAATGCTGCCTCTGTAGATAAGGAGATTGATGCGGAAGACCTGCGTGTGGTACTGGCACGTCAAGCATCTTTCATGCTTCGTGATAGCGTGTTTGGTGTCGGTTGGAATAACTATCAGATCGCCTGCAGTTTGCCCGTGACCCGGTATGTTGAAGTGTTGATCGAGCATGAGGCTGCCGATGGTGATAACCATTCTGAGGAGATTTTTTATCGAGCTCCCGTTGTAGAAAGTTTGTATTGGTACTTGTTGGCTGAAACTGGCTACCTTGGCTTTGCCTGTTTCCTCTTCTTCATACTCACCACCTTGTGGCTGACGCTGAAGCATTGCTACTGCTACCGAAACACGTGGGTTGGAGATTTTTTAGTAGCGATTTTATTAGTGCTAAGTGCTTTGTACCTGCATAGTTTTATCGAGAAAGTGCTACTCCAAACGAAGAATGCGGTGCTTTGGTTGGCCATGCTCGCAGTGGCTTCCAAGCTGGAAACGATTCGTCGGCAGAAACGGCGAGAACCTATCCACGGTAGGGAAACGTCGGGGACCCTGGCGTCTCCAGCGTCTTCTTAAACAGATGGCCGGATTGTGGAAAGGTGGCTTGCTGACTCTCTGTTAAGTCTACCTGGGCGGAGGTGATGTAGAGATCGATTAGTTCGGGACCTCCGAAGCAGCAAGCGCTGGTTTGATAGGCATGAGTGGGTATTCTGGCCAGTCGTTCACCGCTGGCAGGGCATCGTTTGCTAATGCAACCTCCAGCCCAGTGTGCGATCCACAGGTAGCCTTCACTATCGCGTGTCATCCCATCTGGGAATCCCTCCTCTTCGTCGAATGTGACGAGATTGCGTCGGTTGGTGATGCTTCCGTTTGAAGAGTCGAAATCGAAAGTATCCAGGCGACGTGTCGGAGAATCGATGTAGTACATTGTCTTACCATCGGGCGACCATGTCATGCCGTTCGAGACTCCGATGTTCTCGATCCATGCCTTTACCTTGCCATCGAGATCCATGGAATAGAGGATACCAAGATTCTCTTTCTCCTCAATATCCATGGAGCCAAACCAGAACCGACCTTGAGGATCGCATTTGCCATCATTGAATCGAGTACGTGGATTTGCGTCAATGATCGGGAGCCGGTCGAGCTCCCCGTTCTCTGGATCAAAGAACGCGAGCCCGCTTTGTAGCGCGAGTAGTAGGCCTCCTGACGCGCGTGGCGCTACTGTCCCAACCATTTCTGGCAACTGCCAATAACGAGTAAGCTTGCCTGAAGGATCGTGGCGATGCAGTCGCTTGCCCAGGATATCGACCCAATAGAGAACACCCTCGTCCTCATGCCAACAAGGTCCCTCGCCAAGTTTCGCCGGTGTTTCAGTGAGACGAATCGGGTCCATTTATGGTAACTGGATGGCGAGCCCTTGCGCGCGGGGGCTCATTTTTAACTGGCGTGAAGGAGGCCCTGGAGAGAATGCGCCTTCTTCTCCAAGATAGGCTTCTGGTAGGGCAGCCCGATCGTAGGCGGCTAGCCGGGGGACAATGATGGCGTTTGCCCCCATGCCGGCGGCTTGTTCCTTCATCTTCTTCACGACGTGTTTCCAATTGCCACTCAGAGGGCGGGTTGCTGTAACCGGACCGACTTCTCGAGACATGGCTGGAGCGTGTGTGAAGACCGTGATGCTTCCCGGTGGTGTGGACGTACGCCACTGGTTAGGATTTCGGACGTAGTCAGGGGGAAGAGATTGGCACTGGCATAGCCATGTGAGAGCAATGGCCGTGAGTAGAGACGCGCAGCGGTGCATACATGGAACCCTCTCAATTCAGCGGGATTGTATCAAGGTCTTAGTGTTCGTCGATGGGGACACCCATGAGACCTTTCCACAATTGGAGGCAGCGGTCAGACTCGTGTTCCCAACCAGGTCGTTTTGTATTGTAGAGAAGGCCAGGAAGTGCTCGATACACGGATTCGATAGGATAACGCCATCCGTATTCACCTAACCGATAGGCCTTGTAGAGATTTCGGGTCCACTTCGAGGGGACATGTTCCTCGGGTTCACGAAGGCCCTTCCACTTTGCATAGGCTTGGTGATCCGCCCAGCTACGTTTGAAACGGCGCTGCTCAATGTAGAGAAAGACTCGCGAAGTGAGCACGCCCATTTCGAGTATGTCGAATGGCTTAGTGACTTCGTGAGGCGAGAATTTGAAATGTAGCGCGTCGTCGTAGAATGGGACGATATCTAGCTCTGAAATATCGGCAAACTTATGGGAAAGTTCCTTAAACCGTTTGTCCCGACCTCTGTAGGACGTGGTATAGGAGTTGTGGGCGATGAGAAGAGCATCGCCCAGAGCGAGCGCGCATTTCCAGTAGTTGCGCTTGATAAAGTCAGCGTCCTCTTTGTTTTCCAGGCCGCGATCGATTCGCATCGCCCAGAGTAGCCCAGCACCTCGATTGATAAGGAGTCTACAGGCTTCGATTGGGGCTAAGGTTCCGGCGACAGATTTGGGAACGTGCTTGTGAAGCAGTTGGGGATCGCCGGACGATACAATGTGGCCATTTAGGAAATCATGCCACATGAGCCACGGAGGC
>Ga0222717_10001266_pt1 | contig 20862 bp, 18 predicted proteins | sample C33_18DmetaG_FD_165053 | JGI IMG/M metagenome (GOLD analysis project Ga0222717, IMG submission 165053) | Estuarine water microbial communities from San Francisco Bay, California, United States - C33_18D | ecosystem: Environmental > Aquatic > Marine > Unclassified | place: USA: California...
ATCGGCTACAAGTTCCGAAACTCACTCCTGCTCGCTGAAGCCGTCACGCATCCTAGCCTCGCCTACGAGACCCAACGCCCTCATTTCGACAACCAACGTCTTGAGTTCCTCGGCGATGCAGTGCTGCAACTAGTACTCACCGAGTATCTCTACCAACAGTTTCCACAATTCACGGAAGGTCACCTAACAAAGTTACGATCTCGTCTCGTGTCTCGAGACGCTCTAGGTGCCTTTGCGACGAGAATTGGCCTCGGTGAATTTCTTCTCCTGGGGAAGGGCGAAGAGGCTTCCGGCGGCCGTAAAAGAGCGTCGACATTAGCAGATGCATTTGAATCTCTCATCGGTGCTGTCTACCTGGATGGCAGTCTCGAAGCTGCCAACGCCTTCATTCTTCGCCATTGCCGCGTGGAATTGAAAGAAATCCTCGAGGCTCCTGATGAAGTGAACCCGAAAGGGCAGTTGCAGGAAATTCTCCAAGCCATCACACCGACAAGCCCGGACTATCACATTGTTTCAGAGGAAGGACCGGACCATTGCAAGGTCTTTCAGTCTCGGGTCGAATGGGAAGGAGTCGATCTTGGAAGCGGAGTTGGAAATAGCAAGAAAGCAGCCGAGATAGAAGCGGCTCGAACTGCTCTTCAGAATGAGAAATGGCTACCCTTAGCAAACGTGCAAGAACCTGGGAACAGTTAGGAACAACTGTGAACAAATCGACTGTTTCTCACAGCTGCGACGCATCCATCCTCATTTTTCTCAAACCTGTAAACGCTCATACGTTGACGTAAGGCCGAGTCCGTTCAACGGGTTAGCTCGCTTGTTCGTCTTATTCGCACCGTTAAGAAGAATAACAGAACTAAGAATCAAAACTGATTCTTCTTCTATATAGGGAACAACTCAATATTCACTAGCGCTTTCGCCTAAAGAGGCAACCAAAGCATCGTAACACTACCAACCAACTACTCGGTTCTGGCACAGGCGTGAAATTGATGACTAACTCCGGCTGATCAGTGGCATTCTCCCGGCTATGAAATCGTTTTGCGGTTGCGGCGAGCGGACGAGTGATCTCGTCTCCAACAGCGATCCATCCAAAGTTCTGGCTTGGATTGTCGAGCCAGGTTTGAACGTCCGCTACCGATCCTGTGGTGCTGTTTCAATCATAGGTACCATTTCTATCGACAAACTGGGTGGCGATCGCAGCGACGACGAAGTCGCCTCCAGCTGCTGGTGTCGTGAACGTTGCTTGCCCATGTGGCGTCGCTTGCGAGAGCAGCACCCCCGAACCCTTGCCCCATGACGCCGATCGAGCCGGCTTCACCCCACGCCGTCGTCATGCGCTGGAGGGATACAGGAAAGTTTCCCCAATTGCGTGGCGTCGTAAACTGCAAGGTAAGCACAGCGGAATCAATGGTAGCTCCAGCGGGTAGTGCTGCGGCCACGTCGAAAGCCAATAAGTACTGTCGATAGAAGGCACCGAATCCAGTGCCGACGACAAGGAATTCACCAGCACCATTGCTGTTGTCAGGGAAGTCCTGAAAGATGGCGTTGTCTTGCGCTGCCGTGAGCGAAGCCGTAGCGGCCGAAACTGATGGAAGAGCGACAGCGAGAGCGAGAAGAAGGATCGAGGGAACGCGAGTAATCATGCAGCGGCCTACGATGCCCTTCCTGTGTCTGACAAGCAACGTCAGGAACTATGTGGCACTACTGGCGCTGTCGCTTTGCCAGCAATCCAAGAGCAAGCACAGCGAGAAGCGCAGTGCTTGGTTCAGGCACTGGGGTGTAATCGATAGTAAGCATAGGCTGATTCGCTGCATTGTCACCGCTGTTGAACCGTTTGGCACTTCCAGCAACGCCTTCGAAACCGATAAGGACCCAGCCGAAGTTCTGCGAGGGATTGTCGAGCCACCCTTGGACATCGGCCACCGTAGTTGCGGTGCTATTCCAGTCATAATCTCCGACAGCACCAATGCTTTGACTGGCGCTGGCGCCCCCGATGAAATCGCCTCCGGCCGCAGACCATGTACTGGTTCCTGAAAAGTTGTTCGTCCATGTGGCGTCGCCCGCGAGTGCCGCGGCGCCTCTGCCTTCCTGGCCGGTTGCGTCTGAGAGAGCGGCACCCCAGTCACTCGTGAGGCGATGGAGCGAGACAGACTGGCTGCCAGATATGGTTCGAGTCAGGGTTAGACGGACCACAGCTGAGTTGATTGTGGCGCCTGCAGGCACAGATGTAGCCACATCAAATGCTAGCAGCGCCCGCCTGGAGCCGGTACCGGTGATACCCTTGGTATCACCTGCGAAGAGGTAGTCCCCGGCACCGTTGCTGGTCGTGCCACTCTCCTCGTAGATCGTGTTGTCCTTGTCAGGCGAAAGAGCCACGATAACGGCCTGACTTGGGAGAGTGAAAGTAGCGAGAACAAGGGCGAAGGATGCTGCGGCTGTTTTCATTGGGGGGATTGCGTAAATTGGTCTGATATTCTAGTCGACGCCAGAATTAATTTGGCCCGGTGTAGGCATTAGAGCTTACTTGAGCAGATATTTCCAAAGCAATTCTATGCCCAGCAAGTGTTTAGTCGACCGATAATACTTGTCATCGTCCGAAGTCGGCTTTGCAATGCAGGTCTATGACGAGCATGACAGGTTTTGGAGCTGGGGAAATCTGTCAGGCACCGTGGCGATGTGCAGTGGAGATTCATTCTGTGAATCGCAAGCAGCTCGACATCGTCGTGAATCTACCTAAGAACCTCGTCAGTTTAGAGCGTCCAGTGCGCCAACTCGTTCAAGAGAGTGTCTCACGAGGGCGCATTAGCGTGAAAGTCACTTTGGAAACAGATGAGGATGCGGAAATCGGAGCATCACAATTGCGGGTTTGTCAGAGTTTGGCCAAGGACTACGTAGAGAAACATCTCGCCTTGCGAAAGAGCCTTGGCGATGACGTGCCCCTGGCTCCACTTGATCTCATGCGAGCACCAGGTGTGTTCGAACTTCAAGAAATGACGCTGGAAGCGTCTGACATTTGGCCAGTCCTCGAGAAGGGTGTAAAGGATACGTTGATCACTTTTATCGACTCACGGAACGAGGAGGGGAAACACTTGGCCAAGGTACTTTCCGATGGGAGAGAACGCGTAAGTGCGCTTGTGAGAGAGATTCGTGAGCATGCACCTGCTGTTGTCGAACGGTATCGGACGAATCTGCAATCGCGATTGGAAGAAGCAGGTCTTCCTTTGCCTCTTGATGACGAACGCCTTCTTCGCGAAATTGGTCTCTTTGCAGAGCGAGCAGATATTTCGGAGGAACTGGATCGTCTAGATAGCCACGATAAACAACTTGTACAATTCTTACAGAGTGATGAACCGGTAGGGCGTCCGTTGGACTTTCTCGCTCAGGAATTCAATCGCGAGTTCAACACGATTGGCTCCAAAGCGAACGACGCCGCGCTGACCCAGCTTGTGGTCCGAGGAAAGACTGAGGTTGAGAAGATTCGCGAACAAGTTCAGAACGTGGAATAGGCTGGGTTCATGGCATTCTCTCGCTCAGGCTATCTCTGTGTGGTTTCCGGACCCTCGGGCTGTGGCAAGACCACCCTTTGTCGCGCGCAGGCGAAGCTGCCAGGCTACGTTTACTCGATTTCATGCACCACGCGAGCGCCGAGAACAGGCGAAGTGAATGGAAAAGACTACCATTTTCTCTACGAAGAGGAATTCCTCGATCGCGTAAAACGAAAGCAATTCTTAGAATACGCCAAAGTTCATGAGAACTATTATGGCACGCTCAAGAGCACCGTCATGGGGCACCTTGAACAAGGCTCCAATGTCCTTATGGACCTTGATGTTCAAGGTGCCGACAAGATTCGCCGCGTGCGTGACAAAGCGATTAAAGAGGCCTACGTTGATCTCTTTGTCATGCCACCGAGTTTGAAAGAGCTCCACCGTCGACTCAGCGGTCGTGGTACTGAGGACGAAGCTGTTGTCGCCCTCCGTATGGACAACGCCCGAGAAGAAATCAAACACTGGCGTGACTATCAGTACGTCATGACTAGCGGGAGACCTTCGGAAGATCGCGAAACTTTTAGAGCGATCCTCGAAGCCGAGAGTCATCGTTCTCAGCGCCTCTATTTGGAGAGTGATTCGCGCAAAGCATGAGTTTAAAACGAAAAAACCTACCAGATCGAAGTCTGGTAGGTTTCTCCTAAAAGTGTTTACCGGCTACTCCTACGCAGGGGCACCTGCGAGATCGCCTGGCAAGTCACCGTCGCGAGATCGCTTCTCTTCTTCGGTCGGCTTGGGCTTGTCCTCTTCTTCTGCTTTCGGAGGCAATTCAGGTGGCTGAGGGTTGGTCGGCGGGTCTGTCATGTGGCCATGCTTGACGATTTCCTCGATGTGATGCCCATCGAGCGTTTCGTATTCAAGGAGTGCCTGTGCGACTGCCTCCAGAGCGTCTCTCTTCTCGGTTAGGATACGCATCGCCGTCTCGTAGGCCTCGTCGATGAGACGCTTAATCTCTGCGTCGATCTTCTGCGCGGTCGCTTCACTGTAGCCACGTCCGCCACCGCCGCCGATGTCTTTGGCCACGAAAACATGCTCGTCATTGGCACCGTATTCTACCATACCGAGAGCTTCACTCATACCCCATTCGCAGACCATGCGTTTGGCTAGCGTCGTGGCCATTCGAATGTCGCCGCTAGCACCGCTGGTGACATCGCCGAATTTGATTTGCTCTGCGACACGACCACCCATGTCCACGATGAGAGAATCGAGTATTTCCTTCTTTCGGGTCTGATACTTGTCTTCGGCAGGCAGCCACATCGCGGCACCCATGTAAGGGCCACGAGGAATGATCGTCACTTTGTGAAGTGGTTCGGTATGTTCCAATGAGATCATTAAGATGGCGTGCCCTGCTTCATGGTAAGCGGTGACCTCTTTCTCTTTCTCGCTGATGGCAAGGCTACGCCGCTCCTTACCCCAACGCACCTTGTCGCGGGCTTCCTCAAGTTCAGCTGTCGTGATCGATTTGAGACCTTTGCGAGCGGCTTGCAGTGCGGCCTCGTTGATCACGTTGGCCAGTTCAGCTCCAGAATAACCCGGGGTGCCACGAGCCACGATGCAGAGGTCGACAGAGTCTGACATCTTCACCTTCTTGGAATGCACCTTTAGGATTTGTTCACGGCCCTTCACGTCGGGCAGGCTGACGGTGACTTGGCGGTCGAAACGACCTGGGCGGAGTAACGCCGGGTCAAGGACATCCGGCCGATTCGTGGCGGCGATGATAATGACGCCCTCTTGGGTATCAAAACCATCCATCTCCACAAGAAGCGCATTCAGGGTCTGCTCGCGCTCATCATGTCCACCACCTAGACCGTGACCCCGATGACGGCCGACGGCGTCAATCTCGTCAATGAAGATCAAGCAGGGCGAACTCTTCTTACCTTGCTCGAACATGTCGCGCACACGGGAAGCGCCGACACCGACGAACATTTCAACAAAATCGGAACCACTGATGCTGAAGAAGGGGACATCGGCTTCACCCGCAATGGCGCGAGCGAGCAACGTCTTGCCGGTACCCGGAGGGCCGACCATGAGGACACCTTTCGGAATGCTACCACCGAGACTTTGAAACTTCTTAGGATCCTTGAGGAACTCGACTATCTCCCAAACCTCTTCTTTCGCTTCTTCAACGCCGGCGACGTCCTTGAACGTGACCTTGTTCTTCTCGACCGCCATCATCTTCGCGCGGCTCTTGCCGAAGCTCATGGCTCCCCGCCCGGCGTTCTTCAACTGGTGGCGAAAGAAGAAGTAGAGCAGCAACACGATCAGAAAGATCGGAAGAAATTGCATCATGGGGCTGTTCCACACACTCGTGCGAGTGATCTGGCGCGGGCTAATGCCAGCCGCATCTAGCTTCTCTTTGAATTCTTCACCCAGAGCGTCGAATTCGAGGAAGACTTCGGTGCTAAAGCCAGCCTCACCGTTTGGAAGTTTTTCGGTTTGTGACTGAGGTGTCTTTGAGAAACGGCCAGGAATGTAAAAACCTTCAACAGTGACTTTCCCGGTAGAAATGTCGCGCACGAGGCTGAGCTGCTTGGCACCTGTGCCTCGCACAAGCGGGTCGTCTTCCATGTTTCCAGCCGTCATTGCGGCAGTGCTTTCCTCAAGAAGCGCGATCAGCGATTCATAGCTCAAATCTGTTTCGCGGCTGCTCTTGCTGGAATACACGAATGCCCCAACGATCAGCATCATGGCGATCGATAGGAGAATGAGCCCCCGCCAATTGAAATTAGGATCTTTGCCACTCCCGCGAGGTTCGTTGGAGTCGGAGTTCAGTGGGTTGTTGTCAGACATCTTTGCAAGGTGTTGCGGCGCACGCCGCGCAAGGGGAAAACGGTATCACAGCGGCTTCAGGCTCGCAAATGGATTACGTCAGCAGGACTCGTGCCGATGCTCTTTTAGAGAGGGGCGTCAAAGATGCGACCTATTCCTGGCAAATTCGCTCTGACACGTCATTGAAATTCTGGATGCGAGCCGGGCTGTGCTGACCGTTACGCATATTGTCGCGTGCTTATGCTTATCTTGGCCTATCTGGAGACTTCAATCCTGGTGAAATCACTCCTCGAATCGGCTTGAAGCCTTCCAAGTCCATTGCCAAGTGCACAAAGAACCCTGAGCGAGGAATCCCCAAGACGGCGCTCCTTCGTTACGCCCAGTCACATAGCGAAGACGACGTGCCGGACGTGATTGCACTGGCAGACGAGGTCGTGAGAGCATTGGAGCCTTATACCGCAGATCTTCGCAAGATCGTTGAGGAACACGATGTTCAGACCCGTCTTGAAGTGGTCCTAGTGGTGGATAAGCGGGGAGACCTGTCCACACCAGCCATCGGTTTCTCAACCCGCGCCGTGGCCTTTCTAGCACAAATTCAGGCATTTATCGACGTCGATACCTACTTTGAATAACGGTGATCCAACCTGAACTAATGCAGGAGGGTTGCCAGCTAGTCATGGTGATGGACAATACCTTCTACCGCATGCTGTGAGAACCCATCTGTGGCACCATGGACAGGTCCTCCCCGGAACCCACCTCCAGCAGCTCACTGGCTAAACCCATAGGTGTTGTGATCTCGGCCAGCTTTGGCGGGATTGGTCAGCCAGTCACGGAATTGGATCACCGGCAATCGGCCCATTTCACTGCCCGAATGCACAATGGTAGTGATTACCGCCGTCAGCAATTGGGATAGCAGGATATCCCATAGCTTGAAACGCCCAGTGGTCTATCTCCTCCTCAGTGAATCGGGCCTGCTCAACATCGCCAGGCTAGAGCCGAGCCTTCCCCGCTCCTTGTTTGAGCCACTCGTGAATCGTGTCGTTCTGATCCGCCGAAAGCTTTTTCTTTCCTTCTCACATCTCGTCAGCAGCGATCCGTTTTGAGAGCGGGCTGCGCAAAGGGGCACCACTCGTCACGGCTGGACCAGATTCGCCCCCTGTTCGCATCAGCAGGACGAGACGCAAATCAAGATCACCTCCTCTAACACCGTCTTTACCGTGACAGTGGAAACACGCCACCTTTAAAATCGGGCGGACCTCGCGTTCGAAAGTTAGTTCAGCCATGCTTGGGTCGACAAGCAAGCTCCTAACGAACCCTCCCAGTAGGGCAAGTCGTCGGGGAAAGAGTCTTCATTACATGAGCTAACTTTCAGAAACTATCTAAATTGGCGACCGTCTTGGGATAGAATGGCGCCTCGCCCCTTCGCGATGAACTGACCAAAGAACTCTCGTTGTATCATGGGCAGCACAGTAGCTACTGGAGATGTAAGGCTAATACTGTTCACCGAGCCGCCCCGACGGCGGTTGACCTCATTGGGACTTCAGCCCACGCTAGTTCATGGTTTTTAACTGCAAAGCCTGTGGCGCCGCACTAAAAGGGTCCGATATCAGTTTCGACACGGGCATCGCAATTTGCGAGCATTGTCAGGCGGTGATGAGCTTCGCCGAGGACCTTAATGTTTCCTCTGCCCAGGACTTGCCCATCTTAGTGAAAGCCAAAGTAGGGCGGCCGGAGAACGTCGACATTGAAGACACGCCGCTAAGGTTGCGGCTATCGCGTCGGTGGTACCATCCAGGCTTGTTTTTACTGCTCTTCTTCTGCATCGCTTGGAATGCGTTTCTGATAGGTTGGTATACCATGGGTTCCCAGATGGGAGAGGATGGGGTCATCGGGCTCATCATGTTCATCTTTCCCATTGGGCATGTCGCCGTCGGGGTGAGCCTCGCCTATGGAGTGATCGCCGGCTTCCTTAATCGCACGACGGTCGAGGTCAGTGCCAGCGAACTCTCGATTCGGCACGGTCCTATTCCTTGGAAGGGAAACCAGCGGCTTGCGGCCAGCGATATTTCGCAGATCTATTGCAAGGCGTCCAAGGCAGCTGTCCGACGAGAAGCTGCCGCGGTTCTACAGCCGACACTCTACGCCAAGCTCAAGGACGACCGTCGGATCAAGCTGTTGAGCAAGATGGGTGAACTGGAAACGCTTCGTTATCTAGAACAACGCCTGGAAGAACGTCTTGGGATAAATGATCGATCGGTGCCGGGTGAGTACACGAGTTAGACCGGGCAGATCTAGAGGAATTAAGCTTCCGTTAGATGACCTTCTTTCCTCAGCCACGATTCGGTCCGGCGCATGCCCTCTTCGATAAGAACACGAGGTTCGTATCCCAGAAGAGCTTTCGCCTTGTCACCCGGGTAAGAGCTTTCCATGGCAAAGAATCGCAAGCGTTCCTCAGTCACAGGTAGTCCAAGATCTAACATTTTGTTAATAGGTCGCAACATCCGGGCGGTCCATGCAGGGGCCTCGACGCGACTCGAGCGGCCGACCATGCGACCAAAGTAGTCGTAGAAGTCCGACATGGGAATTTCTGGGTCACAGATATTGAACGCCTGGCCTGGTGCCTTTGGTGACGTTCCTGCTAGCAGTAAGGCGTCGACCAGATTGTCAATGAAGGTTGGGAACGCATGGCCACGACCGTCGCCAAAGATAACGGGGCGTCGACCTTGCACTTTGGCCAACGCACCCAGTGTCCAAGTGGGTGAGCTTGGACCGTAGACCATGCCGGGTCTAATGACGGTGAACTTCACCCCCAGTTTCTCTGCCAATTCGAAGCCGCGTTCTTCGGCTAGGGCCTTCGTGCGACCATAGGGATCGTCTTGCTCGGTATCGAGTGCGGTCGTCTCGTCGATCACGCCGTTACTGGGAAAGCCGTACGCAGCGATCGAACTGACATAAATCACACGCTCTACGTCATTAATCGCGGCGAGATGGAGAAGGTTCTCTGTGGCCGTAACGTTGAGGTCGTGAGCATCATCGATGGACTGCGTTTGTCCCATCCACCCGGCCAGGTGAAAGAGCACCGTATGCCCGCGAATGAGCTTCCACATGCCTTGCTGGTCGAGAAGATCGCAGCGTTCCAGGCGCAGATTCGGGAACTTGCGGAGGTGCTCTACTTTCGTGAGATCGCGCCCCATGGCTGTGACGTGGGAACCGGCTTGAGCAAGCCTTTCAGCAAGGTGGGAACCAATAAAACCGGTGGCGCCAGTGACGAGCACGGGTTGGTTACACCACTGGTGTCGAGGCGAGGGCATCGGTTCAACCTTGGTAGAAATCTTGTAGCTATTCAACTGAACACGATAATAAATATCGCCTAATTTTCATTATCATAAAATTATAAATATTGGAACGCATCGATGACGTTTTAATCAAAAATGAGAGACGAAGTTGGTGCGTTGAAGGGAATCGCCGATCTTGCTAGGTTTGCCCCGTGAACTGCCGTCTAGCCCTGCTCTTGGTCCTGCTCGCCCTCAATCCTCTGTCGGGCGAAATGGCGATCGAACCCCTCGCAGAAGGGGGCTCTCCCACGGGTAGTTTTACTCGAATGACCAATGACGCGACAGGGATTGACCTCGTCTATTGCTTCCCCCAGGAGGCTCCTTTCGCCCTCATGACGGATCATTATTCTGGAAATGGCCTCTGTATTGGCGACGTCGATGGGGATGGCTTGCCTGATCTCTTTCTCACACACTACGACCAGGGAAATAGGCTCTATCGCAATTTAGGGAACTGGAACTTTGCCGAGGTCACTAAGTCAGCTGGCGTAGGAGGAGGCGGAGCCTGGTGTGCTGGACCTAGCTTTGCCGACATTGATAGTGACGGCGATCTTGACCTACATGTCTGTGTGTTCAATGGACCAAACTTGCTCTATCAAAACGACGGAAACGGCTCTTTTTCCGAAATCTCCGCCCAAGCGGGGCTAAATTTCAGTGGGCCTAGTGTCATGATGGCCTTTGCCGATTACGACTTGGATGGCGATTTGGACGGCTACCTGGTGACTCATCGGATGCCACTTAAAGACGAGGCGAAACCGCCTCGCAATTCTAAAGAAGCATTCGATCGTGGGATTATTGAGGTCCTAAATGAGAATGGCAAGCGCCGGGCAGTCGTCCCACCGAAGTATCGCGATCTCTTTATGATCATGGACAAAGGCGAAGGCAGGATCGAACTCGCCACAGCAGGCCACGAGGATATACTCTATCAGAATGATGGCACCGGAAAGTTTAAGAATGTAAGTATCAAGGCGGGAATTGTCGGCAATGACATCGGGCTCGCGGCGACTTGGTGGGATGCCAATAGCGATGGCTACCCCGATCTTTACGTCAGCAACGATTACAAAGGCCCTGATCATTTCTATGTAAACCAGAAGGACGGCACGTTTAAAGACATGACCCGCACCGCGTTACCGCACCTTCCCTGGCTCTCGATGGGCAGCGATTTCTCGGACATCAATCGTGATGGTCGCATGGACTTCATGGCCACGGACATGGCGGCGACAACCCATTATCAGCAGAAGATTTCTATGGGAGACATGGAGAAAGATCAGTGGTTTCTCAATCTCTCGGAGCCACGACAGATGATGCGAAACGCGGTCTACCTGAATGTAGGGTCCTTACGTTTTACTGAAGCGGCCTTCCTCAGCGGGCTAGCGTCAACCGACTGGACGTGGTCGCCAAAGTTCGGCGATCTGGACAATGACGGCTGGGAAGATCTGTTCGTCACCAATGGAATGTCGCGAGACTTCATGAACAGTGATCTTGCTAGAAAGACACCGTCTCGCTGGCGAAGCGATGCCTGGGGAAAGACGCCCATCCTGAAACAGAAGAATCTCGCATTCCGCAACACCGGTGACCTTCATTTTGAGAAGAAAGGCGAAGCCTGGGGCTTGGATCAACTCGCTGCCAGCTATGGGGCAGCCTATGGCGATATTGATAGGGATGGGGACCTCGATCTCGTCGTGGTCAATTTTGACGAAGCTGTGTCAGTCTTTCGAAATGACATCAATGATAACAATCGCCTGACTGTCGCGCTTCGGTTCGATGAAGGGAATCGTTACGGAATTGGTGCCCAAGTCGAGGTCGAGACCGCCTCGGGAAAGCAGACAAAGCAGCTTTCACTCGCCCGTGGATTCATGTCTGCCAATGAGCCGATACTTCATTTCGGATTGGGGAATGAATCTAAAGTCAACCAGCTAACTGTGCGCTGGAAGGGACAGGAGGCCACCTACAAGAACCTCCTTGCCAATCAGCGTCTTACGATTCGAGGCAATTTCGTTCCAGGAAAAGCCACCGTAAGGAGCCCCAGCCTATATACGCAGGTCAACCTGCCTCAAATGCCTGCTGCTCATATCGAGAAGCCCTATAACGATTACGCTAGGCAACCGCTCCTTCCGATGAAGCACTCCCAAATGGGTCCTTGTCTTGCCATGGCAGATGTGAACGGTGATGGCATTGATGATTTCTACCTTGGTGGAGCAGCTGGGCAATCGGGGCAACTGACGTTGATCACCGGGAAGTCAATGCCAGTCATGACGAAGCCGTTTGAAGAACACGCTGCTCAAGAAGACATGGGGGCCTTGTTCTTCGATGCGGATGGCGACGGAGACCAGGATCTCTACGTCGTCTCCGGAGGTGTGGAATGCGAGCCTGGAAGCCCGTTGCTCAAAGACCGTCTCTATCAGAATGACGGTAAAGGAAACTTCAGTGATGTTTCCAAACGCCTACCTGGCAACACGTATTCTGGAAGCGGTGTTGCAGCTGCGGACATGGACCACGACGGCGACCTCGATCTCTTTGTTGGTTCTCGGATCCTTCCTGGAAGCTATCCCGAGGCGCCAAGGAGCCAGTTGCTCATCAACGAGAACGGCACGTTTACCGACCGTGGAATTAAGTTAGATACCGGCATGGTGACCGGTGCTCTGTGGACAGACCTGAACGATGATGGATGGCAAGACTTGGTCGTCGCGCAGGATTGGGGGCCGTTGAAATGCTGGCTCAACGAGAAAGGCACACTGAAAGACATCACGGAATCGAGTGGCCTTGCAGAATGGACCGGATGGTGGCGAGGCCTGGCCAGCCGCGATCTCGATGGCGATGGTGATCTTGATCTCGTCGCCACCAATTTGGGTCTGAATACCAAGTATAAAGCTTCTGCCGAGCATCCCTTGCACCTCTACTATGGTGACTTGGCCGGTACGGGACAGAAACGCCTTGTCGAGGCGGGTTACGAGGCGGACACCCTGTATCCGAAGCGTGGTAAGAGTTGTTCAACACGTGCCATGCCGACCTTGGGAAAACGATTCACCAGCTACCATCAATTTGCTAGTGCCACTCTTACAGAAATCTATGGGCAACGGCTCAATGAAGCGGTAGAGAAGTCCGTGACCACGTTGACCTCTGGGGCCTTCCTCAACGACGGCGACGATCATTTTAGCTGGATGCCCTTCCCTCGAGTCGCGCAGCTCTCGCCGGGCTACGGCATTGCGGTTGCGGAATTGAATGGGGATACCCGCCCTGATGTCTATTTCGTGCAGAATAACTTCCAACCTCAGGCCGAGACAGGGCGTTTTGATAGCGGCCTCAGCCAAGTGCTCTATGGGAACGGCGATGGGACCTTTGAAGTTCCAGCGGAGCCGATAGGATTGATCGTTTCTGGTGATGCGACCGCACTTGTGATGACCGACTGGAATCGCAACGGCGGAGCCGATTGGCTTGTAGGGCAGAACGATGGTCCTGTGCTCGCTTTCCAACGGGCTAAAGGCACGCCGGCAACCCTGATGGTGCGTTTGCGAGGATCGTTGATAGCGGGCAGTCGGGTGCAGGTCGTTTCCAAGACCGGCTTGACGCAGACTGCCGAACTTCAACAAGGCGGCGGGTATCTTTCACAGAGCGCCTCCATGCTGAGTTTCGGCGCCGTAGGAGATGGTGCCAAAGTGCGCATCCGGTGGCCAGATGGACGGACCACGGAGGCAAGCGTGACCAAACCGTTCATGACATTCACTGCTCCTTGATCATGAAATACCTCCTAGCCTGTCTCGCTCTTGTCACTAGCGCTTGTAGTACGACCACAGAACCCAAGGTGCCTTTGCTAAAAGTGGATTATGTAGGCCCTGGTACTTTTCGGTGGGGCACGCATGAGGGCTATTCGCTTCTATCATTCACCCAAGACACGGTCATGCCGCGGATCGCTAGCGATGGCACCTTCTATCTGGACAACTTCCAGTTGGCGATCAGCGAGGACGACGAGTCTGGGCGAAGTGGCCAAGTCCTTCCAGAACGATACATCCCTCTTGCCGGTGATGGTGGCATCGTCGATTTCTCGGCCTTCACAAGTGATGGCCGCGTGGTGGTGACACGCCAACACTGTGGACGGGACTATGCGCTCGATGTGTTGCAATTGCGGCGTGAGGGGTTGGAGTTGATTGATCACGATCGGGTGGAGTTAATGGGCGATCCAGAACCGCAGGACATTGTCGTCTTCGGAAAAGTTTACTTCAAACAAGATCCAATCACCGACCTTGTTGAGGCCAAACACCGTTTCTTCCGTGCCGGAGTCCATTATCCAAAGCTGGCCCTCCAGTTTCTCAGACAGCTTGAGGATCGCGCCGAGGATGATCGCAATCCCGTTCTCGGAGCCGAAACGCTCAATTATCGAGAACGATTCGAATTGTTGGAGGAAATACCTCCAATCACAGAGGAGAATTCGTGAGTGGAATTGCCTTTGCTCAGCCCTTCAGTTAGGGTATCCACCACCGCCTAACCAATTCTAAAGATCATGTTTGATGCCAAATCCCTTCTCGATTCGCTTGTGACCGGAGTCTCCGAGTTCGGAGACAAGCTTCAGAATATTCAGCCCGGCGAGACCTTGGAGAAAGCTCGTGATGTCGCGGGTGATGCCCTCGACCAAGCCACCAGTGGAGTGAAGGATGTGGCTAGCAAAGCCGTCGATGTCACGGGAGTGGATGAAAAGTTGGATGCTGTTGTAGGGAAAGTGAGTGGCGGTCGAACGATAGAAGTTTTGCTAGAGCAGGCCAAGGATATTTTAGCAGAGAACAAACTCGCTGCCGGAGTCGCTCTCGGAAGTCTTGGCGCGCTTCTTCTCGGCACCAAGAACGGCCGCAAAGTGTCAAAGAACGCTGCCAAGATTGGCGGAGTCGCTCTGATTGGCGGCCTTGCTTACAGGGCGTTAGAGAATTTTAGAGGGGGCAAGTCGTTGCTTTCGGATCGGGATGAACCGGAAGCCGCCCCCGCTGACAGTGACTTTGCTAGCAAGAAACTAACGGACGATCAAGCCCTCCTCTTGGTTCGCTCCATGATCGCCGCGGCCGCCGCGGATTCCCAAATCGATGAAGCTGAGCGCATGCGTATCACGCTTGGTTTGCGTGAAGTTGGCCTCGATTCCGCCGCGGCCGACTTTCTCGAGAGTGAATTTAAGAATCCAGTTTCTGTCGACGTGCTCGCTGCAGGAGCCGATACCCCTGAGCTCGCCAGCCAGGTTTACACCGCAGCTAGGCTCACTATCGAGCCCGACACCGTTGCGGAACAGTCCTTCCTCACCCAACTGGGGAAGGCACTCTCGTTGGAAGCTAGCATGGTCGAACACCTCGATGCCGTAGCTGCTTCTGCCAAGGCTGCCTAGTTTCGAGTCGACGGTGGTCGGGGCTGGAGGAGGAATATCCTTGGCCCTACGTAGCCGATCGTCAGAATGAGTTGATGCAGCATTGCTTAACCATTCTCCTGGTTCTCTCGACGATCGGCATTGTTTGGGCTAACGGCGACCCCAAGGTGTATCGGCCTGTGCGATGCGAGTTGGTACCCTTGCCGAATCATCAAGTCTCATTTCGAATCGACGGGATGGAGATGACCCGTTGGCACTACGGGCCCGACTATCCCCGGCCCTTCTTCTACCCATTCAATGGCCCGTCCGGTGTCTCGTTGACGCGCATGGGGCATCCAGGAGCCAGTGATCATGACCATCATCGGTCTGTCTGGTTTGCATTCCATAAGGTGAATGACGATCTCAACTTCTGGGCGGACGGGACGGGAACACAGATTCGGCAGAAACAATGGTTTGCTTACAAAGATGGGGATGACGAAGCCATCATGGCGTGCGCGTTAGGGTACTTTGATAAAGAAGGTGCGGAGGTCATGGAACAAACCACCGTGGCCGCTATTCGGCCAGGCGTAGATGGCTATGAATTGGAGCTCCAGATTTCGCTGCACCCGCCTGAGAACCTTGAGACAGTGGAACTCCGGAAGACGAACTTTGGCCCGCTAGCGGTCAGGGTTGCCAAAAGTCTATCCGAACACTTTGGTGGCGGCCAGTTGACGAATAGCGAGGGTGCTCTTGGCGAGCCAGACATCTTTGGTAAGCCTGCGCGCTGGGTGGATTACTCTGGACCGGTCGTCGTTGGTTCAGGCCAGGAGCGGAACATCAGTAAGGAAGGGATCACCTACATCGATCACCCAACAAACCTTAGGCACCCTACGAAATGGCACGTCCGCTCCGATGGATGGATGGGTGCCTCCGTGTGCATGGATACTGGTATCACCATGACAGCGGAAAAGCCTTTGGTATTAAGATACCTGCTCATTGCGCACAGCGGTGGTTGTGATGCTGCCTTAGCAAACGCATCAGCGAAGGCATTTGCCGAACGGCCTCTCTTCGAGGTCGGCAAACGTCGTACGAAGCATCGCCCATGGGAAGTTTGGCGGAAGACAGTAGAGCGTGAATGATCGGACAGACACCAAAGGAAACCGACTAAACCCAAACGAAGACTATTGATATGCCTAACGTCACTTCAATCCACCTGGCTCCGGGTTCTCGTCTTCCCATGAAATCGATCTCGAGGGTCGTGGTGGAGGCTGGGCGTGGTCTCGTAGGAGACCGTTATCATGGCACTAGGCATCGCCATGTGAGTGTATAATCGCTCATGTCACTCATAGAAGCTAGCAAGCTACTAGGGCTCCCCATTGAGGCTTCCGCGACTCGACGAAACATCACGATCACGGCTGGCGAAGTTCCAAGAGAACCCGGCCACCACATCACGATCGGCTCTGTGGAACTGGAAGTCGTGCGCGTGGCCGCACCGTGTCGGTTGCTAGATGACGTGATTGGTGCAGGAGCAGCCCGTTCGCTCCACAACCGGGCGGGATCCATTTGTCGTGTGCTCAGCGGCGGCACTATCCAGGTCGGTGATACCGTTAGCCTCTAATAGCCTTGATAGGTCTAGCCCATCGGCTTACTACGCTTCGCCGTGGGGTTGAAAGCAAGCGCTAGGTCGACCCATTACGCGATGTCCTGTTTCCGGATCAACGCATCGAGATCCACGTAAACGTAGCCGCGCATGGGCTTTCCCGGACAGTCCATGAAATGGCAGCCTACAGCCTTCACGTTTCAGGGCGGCTTCGTAGGCTTCTGGGCTGTTCCTTGCAGAGCCGGTCGTGTTCCACGCTGACCTACATCTTGCCGTCAACCATGTAGCAAAGCGTTCCCATCATCTTCTTGGTCTCGTGCAACGCGCCCGGCTTTGACAAGGCCGTTGCCACACGTTCAGCTAAGTCCTCATCAGAAACCATGGCGATAGACGTTGATCGTAACGCGCTACCAAACGCAACGGGAAACCGGACCGATGAATGCTGGGTTAGGGCCTTTCTTAAAAGGAAATGGTAAGGGGCGATTCGAAGCAGTCTGGCCGCAGCAAAGCGGCCTCCTCTTTCGGGACGACACCCGAAGTGTTGTGCAAGTGCCAGCGAATGGAAAGAACTTGCTCGTATTTGGCGTTAACGATGGACGCCCCCGGGTTTACGCCAAGTAGACAATCGCTTTACAAGGCCGATGCTCGTCGCTTGGCGGCGTAGCGATTGAGCACTTCGTCGACGGTCACACCAAGCAAGATGATAAAGCCCATGACCGACCATTTGAGTGCGTCGGGCACTCCTAAGAAGAATACGGCGGTGGTGGTGAGCTGTACCAAGGCCGTGCCACAGATGACTCCAGCGATGGCACCTTCGCCTCCACGCAAGCTACACCCACCCAATACCGCTCCTGAGATGGCCCAGAGCTCGTAGAAATTTCCAAACTTGGATGGCGTTGCTCCATTCGAGTCGAGCACAAACATGATCCCGCCGAAACCTGCTAAGAGAGAGCAGATCATGTAGGCAAAGATCTTCATCCGGTCCGTGTTGATACCACTGAACTTGGCCGCTTGTTCATTACGACCGAGTGCTAGCAGGTAACGTCCAAAGGTCGTCATATTGAGAAGCACCGCCGCGACAATCCCAATCACGATGGTCCAAACGAACGGCATGGGAATGGCACCAAAAAGTTCGCCTTTAACCATGGTTTCACGAAGGCCCGTGAACTCATTGCCAAATCCTTTGGTCTGATCATTGGCCACCGTTCGGGCCAAGCCTCGGTAGATGAGCAGCCCGCACAGTGTCACGACAAACGGTTGCAATCGCACCTTCGTGATCAGGAGGCCATGGATTAGCCCAATCAATACGGATATCGCCAGAACAATTCCAATGACCACAATCACGGGTGCCCCAGGCATCTTGTCTATCAAGAGCATCGGAAACAACACCCCGGTGAGCCCAATGAGAGACCCGATAGAAAGATCGATGCCGCCCGTGATGATGACAAACGACACTCCGATGGCAATGATCCCATAGAGCCCGGCATAGCGGAGCATGTTCGTGACATTACCACTACTCCAAAACGTCCGGTGGACTAGGCCTGTGATGATGAAGATCGCGACAAGCAGTGCGAAGATCGTCAGCGTCTTCTGATTTCCTCGGATGAGGCGTTTGAGGAAGGATTCTTGCGTGGTTTCCATGGGTAAATCAGTTGGTTCCGGTCGCGAGTTGCATGACCCGTTCTTCATTCATGTCCTCGCCCGTGAGTTCTCCGGCTAGCCTGCCTTCGTGCATGACAAGGATGCGGTCCGCGACGCGAAGTACTTCCTCCATTTCACTGGAAATGAAGAGCACTGCCGCACCTTCCTTGGCCATTTCCTCGATGACCTCATAGATCTCGCTTTTAGAGCCGACATCAATGCCTCGTGTGGGCTCATCAAGTAAGAAGACCTTTGGCCCTAACGAAATCCATTTGGCAAGCACAACCTTCTGCTGGTTGCCACCTGACAGAAGTCCTACCTCTTGCGAAATGGTAGGTGTTTTGACACTGAGTTTCTCTTTGGCTTCGGTGGCCACTTGGTCATGACGGCCTTGCTGAACAAAGCCATAGTTCTGGTAGCGGTCGAGTCCAGCCATCACCACGTTGTCGCGAATCGGCATCTCAACAATGATACCATGCTGTTTGCGATCCTCGGGAACGTAAGCAATGCCCGTCGCAATGGCATCGCGAGGGCTATCGATCTTGACTGGCTGGCCGGCCACTTCGATTGCACCTCCTAACAAACGATCAATTCCGAAGATCGCCTGTGACAGCTCGGTACGTCCAGCGCCCACGAGCCCCGCCATGGCAACAATTTCACCCGCGCGCAGTTCGAAGCTCACTTTCTCTTCAGGTGCATGAGCAATCTGCACATCCTGCAACTTCAGTAGGACATCGCCAGCCGTGCCATGTTCCTTGTCGTGTAGGTTCAGTTCGCGACCAACCATGAGCGCGACCATGCGATCGTGATCGATTTCCTCGCGCGGTAGCTCGCCACTATTCTTTCCATCCCGCAAGACAATGACGCGGTCAGAAATTTCTTTCACCTCCGCCAGACGATGAGAAATGAAGACAATGCACAACCCTTTCGCGCGAAGATCCCTAACCAACTTAAAGAGCACTTCCGTTTCGTGCTGGGTTAGGCTGCTTGTGGGCTCGTCCATGATGAGAAGCCGAGCATCCTGAGAAAGGGCCTTGGCAATCTCTACCATCTGCTGATGCCCAATAGAGAGATCACTCACCCGCGTGTCTGGAGTGAAGGTCATGCCTAACTGGCCGATCAGTTCAGCGGTACGCCGTCTGATCTCCGCGTGATCGATCAGACGTAACTTGGTCAGCGGTTCACGCCCAAGAAAGATATTCGCACCGACAGAAAGGTTGTCCGAAAGATTTAGCTCTTGGTGAATGAAAACCACCCCGAGTTCGGACGCGCGGTTCACACTCGGGATACTGACCGCTTTCCCGTCAACGTGGATCTCGCCCTCACTGGGGATATGAACACCTGCCAGGCACTTCATCAAGGTGCTCTTGCCCGCACCGTTCTCGCCCATCACGGCGACGACTTCTCCAGGGTAGAACGATGCGCTAACGTTGTTCAACGCATGGACGGCGAGGAATCGCTTATGGATTCCGAGCGCCTCGATGAGCGGCGTCTTTTCCAAGAGGATTAACCTTCTTTCAACTCGTCGATCAAGCCTGAGCGACGTTGCTGTGCATTCAACACATCGAGATTCCCCACGAAGATCATCAATTTGCCACCATCTGGCATACGCTCTTTGACAAGCTTTCCTAACATACGGCCAGCTTCGTAGTTGTTCGTTCCTAGGTAGAACCTTCGGTTGCTGTCAGGCGCGTCACTATCGTGGCAGACCAACGGCATGGCGGCAGCAACTTTGTTGATGATGTCGGTCTGATTGGCCGGATCAAGAGAACTGAGAGCCACGCCGTCGTACCCGCCCTTGGTCAGCACGTCCTCAAGGATACGATTCTGTTCGGCAGCCTCGCCAGTGGGTGGGGCTTGGAAATCCACCGCCACGCCAAAGTCCTGTTGGGCCTTGAAACAGCCTGCCCGAGCATACTCCCAGAATGGATCAGGATTGTTGATGATGAACGCGAACCGAGTATCTCCCGAAGGCGCGGGCGCGGCCTTGGCTAGAGCACCGATACGCTGATACTCTTTCAAACGCGTCCAGTGAGCGTCCACGTTGTCCTTCACAATCGTCTTCGCCTCGATATCGATTTCCTTGTCGTCAGGAATGACGAATTTCTTCCCATCCACGATGTCCTTGAGGTACTTGACCGATTGATAACCAAATTCGTAAGGCTGCTGGACGATCGTTCCTTCAATGGTGCCGTCGATGATCCCTTGAAGCGCAGCCTCGTCTTCGTCGAATGAGAAGATCTTCACCTCATCATTGTCAGCAGCTTGGATAGCTTCCAGGCACGCCGGGGCGTTGTACGCCCAAAGGCCAACCATTCCATCCACATCCGGATAGCGTACCAGCGTATTCTCGGCATTGGCTTTAGCAGCAGCACGATCCGCCCCATCCGTGCGAGTACCCAGAATCGTAAATTTGCCTGCTTGGAGCGTATCCGCGCCACCACCGCCCTCACCGCTGCCACCGCAACTGATCAAAAGGAAACTCGCTGTGAGTAGGCCAAAGAAACTGATTAGGGTTTTCATAAAGCGCATTCTGCGTAACCGTCCTTCGAATGCAAGCCCAAGGTCAGGGGTCTTGCCCGCTCTCCCGCAGGCTGCGCGTAGCAGGTGGGCACCCCCCCCCCCCCACCCCGGGGGGCGAGACCCCGTCCGCCCCCT
>Ga0222717_10001277_pt1 | contig 20817 bp, 16 predicted proteins | sample C33_18DmetaG_FD_165053 | JGI IMG/M metagenome (GOLD analysis project Ga0222717, IMG submission 165053) | Estuarine water microbial communities from San Francisco Bay, California, United States - C33_18D | ecosystem: Environmental > Aquatic > Marine > Unclassified | place: USA: California...
CTTCCACACACATGTGTTTCCGCACATGATGGCTGGAATCATCTTCCAAAAGGGCACGGCTGCAGGGAAGTTGCAAGCGTTGATGATACCACAGACACCGAGAGGGCGGCGGTAGGTGAACAATTCCTTGTCGGGCAATTCGGAGTTGACCGTTTGGCCGTACAAGCGACGCCCTTCAGATTGGAAAAAGAGACAGGTGTCGATGGCTTCTTGAACGGATCCAGCAGACTCTTTGAGGGTCTTACCGATTTCACGGGTTTCAAGGGCGACGATGGCGTCTTTGTGTTCCATCAGCAATCGTCCCATGTTTCCGATGATCTGACCGCGAGTTGGAGCAGGAGTCGCAGCCCATCCAGGGAAAGCAGCGTGTGCAGCGTCCAATGCAGAGTGAACATCTTCCCTGGTTGAGAGCGGGAATTCGCCGAGAGTATCGCTGAGAATGGCGGGGTTGACCGAGGTGAAGGAGCCGCCATCGCTGGCCAGTGACAACTGGCCGTTGATGATGTTGTATCCCTTTACGCTGGGCTTACCGTTTGGGTTGTTTGAGGTCAAAAATTCGAGGCCGGTTTCTAAGACGTGAACCATGAACGAACCGAACCACACTCGTCTCTTGAATGTGATGGAACGAAAGACATGACCAATATAAGGCGTGCATTTAAGTGAGTCCTGCTGATTTGGAATTTGTAAACTGACCTGAACGGCGTGGTGGAGTCTTCATATACCGTCGTATGCCAATAGGAAATGTTGAGGAGCGAGTGTTATGTCTGACAAAGAGGAATCTGTATCATTGCGAGTATCAAAAGCCATACCGTCAGACGTAGGACACGGGCGTGCCCGTATTTCAGCGGACATGGGCCTGGACTTGAAGCCCGGCGACATCGTGGAAATCAGCGGCGACAATCGTTCAACGGCTGCCATCTACTGGCGAAGTCGCCCCGAAGATGCCAAGATGGACATCATTCGTGTAGACGGAATCATACGCAAGAATGCCGGAGTCAGCCTCGGGGACCGAGTCACTGTAACCAAGGTAGAGGCAAAGGATTGTACAAAACTTACCATTTCGCCGGTCATGGCCAACAAACAAAAAGTGAAGTTCGGCCCAGGAATTGAAGGTTTTGCTAGGAGAGGTCTTGCAAAGCGCCCGGTTGTGGCTGGAGACCGTATCTTCATACCCGGAATGACACTGTTTGCAGAAGCGCTTCCGTTTGCCGTCGTGCAGACTACTCCAAAAGGCATTGTCAAAGTGACAACCGATACAGAAATCGTCATCAAAGACGAAGCTGTTGCAGAAGAAGACGTTGGGCAGTCCGAAGGAATCACCTACGAAGATGTCGGTGGAATCGGTCAACAGTTGCTCAAAGTTCGTGAAATGATTGAACTTCCACTCAAGCACCCGGAATTGTTCCGAAGGCTGGGGATTGACCCGCCAAAGGGCGTGCTGCTCCACGGACCCCCCGGTACTGGAAAAACAATGATTGCAAAGGCTGTAGCCACCGAAGTCAACGCACACTTCAAGAGCATTAACGGACCTGAAATTATTTCCAAATACTACGGAGAATCCGAAAAACAATTGCGTGAAATATTTGATGAAGCCGCAGAAAATGCGCCGGCAATTATCTTCATTGACGAAATCGACTCAATTTGCCCCAAGCGTGAAGACGTCTCAGGCGAAGTTGAGCGACGCGTTGTTGCCCAGATGCTGACCTTGATGGATGGAATGCAGGGTCGTGACAACGTTGTGGTGATCGGAGCAACCAATCGCCGTGATGCACTTGACCCAGCACTTCGTCGCCCCGGTCGCTTTGACCGTGAAATCGAAATCGGCGTTCCAGACCGTGACGGCCGAAGTGAAATCATGGACGTCCACACACGGCAAATGCCGATTGCAGAAGATTTCGACATCTCATGGGTCCTTGACAACACATACGGATTTGTTGGGGCTGACTTGGCTGCACTCGTTCGTGAAGCCGCCATGCGTGCATTGCGCCGATACCTTCCGGAAATTGATTTGGAAGAAGAAACCATTCCACCAGAAGTTCTTGAAAAAATGGAGGTTTGCATGGACGACTTCAAGGAAGCAATCCGTGACATTGAACCCTCTGCGTTGCGAGAGATTTACGTTGAAGTACCTGAAGTCTCGTGGGAAGAGGTCGGTGGGCTCAACGAAGTCAAAGACCGACTCAAAGAATCAGTGGAATGGCCGCTTACCAAACCCGAACTCTTTGAGCACTTTGGAATCAAGCCTCCTCGAGGAATCGTGCTCTTTGGTGCACCTGGTACTGGGAAAACCCTTCTCGCCAAGGCCATCGCCAACGAAGCGCAAGCAAATTTCATCAGCATCAAAGGACCTGAACTCATCTCAAAATGGGTCGGAGAATCCGAACGAGCAATACGTGAAATTTTCAAGAAGGCAAAGCAATCAGCCCCATCCATCATCTTCCTCGATGAGTTCGAATCCATTGCCTCCATGAGAAGCGGCGGGTCAGCATCGGAGGGTAGCGATGTCTCTAACCGAGTCGTGAACCAACTCCTTGCAAGCATGGACGGAGTGGAGTCGCTTGACGGTGTCATCATCGTTGCCGCAACAAACCGTCCCGAAATGATTGACCCAGCCCTTCTGCGAAGTGGGCGCTTTGAGCGCGTTCTTCACGTACCGCCACCCGACACTGGAGCCCGAGAAACCATCTTCAAGATTCACAGTGAAGGAATGCCCCTGAGCAAATTCTCGTTCAAGGACATCCTCACGGGAATGGATGGATTCACTGGAGCTGACATTGAGGCAGTATGCCGAGAAGCAGCCCTCATCTGCATGCGCGCAGGAAAGAAGCGAGTCACAAAAACCCACTTTGAAGAAGCCATATCTCGAGTTCGCCCAACGGTGACTCCCGACATGTTGGACTACTATCAAAAGATGGAAACGCGCCTAACGTCAGGATTGAGCAACATCAAGCGAAATCGTGACTTCAGTCGTGGCATGGAAACCATGTGATTTCGCTTCAGCGTACCGACGCATTCATTTGGCCTCGCCGAGACGGTCAGACACAGAGGTGGACATGATGGCAATCTTTGGTAGGGAAGTCATAGGTCGCTTGGTCGTTGATCGGACAGGAACAGACCTGGGCCATTTAACAGACATCCATTTTGACCTCAAAACCGGGGCCATTAGCGAACTTGTTGTTACGGTTGAAGCTACGGTCAATGCTGCAGCACTCCCCTTTGAAAGTCGTGAAAACACCGTAATGATTCCAGTCGATGCGGTATCGCGAGTAGCGACAAAGATTCACCTTAACCGATGAAATCTTCCAATTTATTGTGAGTCAACCCATGAGCATTTTGTGTCCTTGTTTGGACAACCTTCTAAAGATAAGTGAAACCGTGGAAGAGTGGGTAGTTTCTCCCAAGTGATGTCCATGGTCGGCCTGCCTGCTAATTTCAACGCCAGAAGGGTTGCCCTTCAAGCGTCATTTTGGCTCGTCATGCTTGTACTTTTGATGACCATCCTGCTTAATTTCATCAACCTGAGCGCTACAAACCAACTTTCGGCTTACGATGATGATTGGAACGACATGTCTGCATTTCGGGAAGACATCAAAGAGATGGGAATTCAAACCAACTCCCTGGTGAGCAGCCCGCTCCTCCTTGGCGATATTGAAGACCCCCGCAATACAACTTACATTCTCGCCGGCGTCGAACGGGACACCCTCACCCTTCCGCAATTTGACGAGGACGGTTTCATCACCATCGCTTCGGACAGTGGATACTCTCCTTCGGAAATCAATGCGATTGTTGAGTTTGTAGAAGCCGGTGGAACTGCGCTTGTCTTGGAGGATTACGGATACGGAAGTTCTGTGGCCGAAGCGTTCGGCGTGAGTTACACAGGCGAGCAAGTTTACGATACCAACTACGTTGCTGAACTCGATTTCAATTACATTTGGATGTGCATACAAGAGAACCCATGCGGCATGAACGGCACACAGATTGACCCGACCACCCTCTCATCCCACGAACGTTGGAGCAATGTTGGTGAACAAGGCGAACACCCTTGCTCACTATTGGACGGCCAAAGCATGACAGAAGCAGAGGCTGGCCTGTGCATTCAACATTGGAAGAGTGGCTCCATTGAATACAACGGCACCTACCAAATGCTTCTCAACAACGTCACGGGACTCGAAATTATTCCAGGCGTGAGAGGGCCTCTGAGCGAGGTTGCAATTCGCGCCATGACCAGCAATGAAGCAACCGTTGACGTCAATGGAGATGGCGAGATACAGGTCGGCAGTGAAATAACTCCCGCCACCCCAGACAGGTGGGGTCAATTCAATCTCAGCATCGAGGCCTGTGCTCGAACCAGTTGCGAACCCTCGGATGGTGGGCGAATCGTCTTCATGGCCGACGGTTCTGCACTGATCAACGCCATGTACGATTACGAAGGATTCAACGATGGAAAGTACGGCAAAACCGCAACACTCATGCCCGCCAACGACAATCGAAAGTGGGCCATGGATTTCATCGCTGAAGCGTTGATGAGTCAACTGGAAGGAGAGGAAGGTGAACCTGCCGAAAATGCAATGGTCATTTTTGATGAATCACGCCACCCACAAAGCGCCCTTGCAGCTGATTCTTACAACACCGTTTACTTTCTTCTTGTCTACTTCACTGGCGAAGGGTTGGCCATGCTCCTTCTCTTCCTGATTCTGTTTGTCACCTTTGAAGCGGTCCTCATCAAGAAACGTGACCCTGAACCATGGCGTCACGTGTTTAGCATCATCTACTACGGATTTGGTGATGCGAACAGATATGCATATTATTCCAAAGTGGAGAAAATTCGCCAAGTGTTCCTTTCGAAGGTCCGAAACCAAAACGGCCTCAATCGTGAAGAGTTCCAAGGCATGCAAGCCAACGAACTCGTTTCAATGATCAACGACCCCGTTCTTGCAAAGTTTGCGGTTGAATCAACCAACCGATACACGCTTGAACAGACGGTCGCTCTGGTCAAACGAATTAAGGCGTGGGGACGTCAGTGAGGTGAGATGAATGTGGACACGTAAAGCTGCTTTCACCTTCACAGGAGGAATTGCCCTGGTGTTGATTGGAATGATGATTTCCAATCAGCAAATGATGATCCTTGGCCTCAGTTTGGTCGCCTTCATTGTGGTTAACTCGTGGATTGCTGGTCATGGTGACGTAGAAGTCCAACGGACCCTCTCGGCCGACAATCTGTACAAAGGAGACGATTTGTATGTCGAACTCCTTGTAACGAACCGCAGCAACAGGAAAACCCAGATGTTGGACATCTACGATAACATCCCGCACGAAATGAAGTTACGAAGTGGTTTGAATCAGATGCAACTCAACCTCAAACCTGGCGAGAGCGCTCGAATTCGCTACGTGCTCCGTTGCCCCTTGAGAGGACATTATTCCATAGGACCTGTATCGCTCCGAGCCCGCAACACCTTCAACTTGGGAGTTGAAGACATGTACGTTGACCACCACAGCGACATTGTCATCTTTCCACAAATCAAGGACATTGAAGAGGCATTTTTGCGAAGCCGTACTCCAAAGATGTACACTGGAGCGACGACGCTACGAACGCCTGGACAAGGTTCTGAATTCTATTCGCTCCGAGAGTATGTCCCTGGAGACCCGTTCAAGAACATCAACTGGAAGGCGTTTGCCCGAACCGGCGAACTGATGGTGAACGAAAAATGCCGGGATGCCGTTACCGACCTCTACCTTCTCCTGGACAGCCGAGATCTTGCCCGAATCGGGACGGTTCTCAAAAATCCACTTGAGATGGGAACCGTGTCCGCAGCAAGCCTTGCTGCCTTCTTTTTGAAACGCCGAGATTCTGTCGCTCTTGCCATATACGACGAAAAACTGTCCTATCTTCCACCAGACACCGGAGACAAACAGTACTTCAAACTGCTAAGTGCCCTAGCCGGCGTGACACCAAAAGGAACCATGCCGCTTCAGGCGGTAACCAACTCGCTCAGTGGACGATTCAGCCGAGGAAGCCCTGTGTTCATCATCTCCTCCTGCGAAGGTGACGGAACCGTACCAGCTGCGGTGCGTGACCTTGTTGGACGTGGACATGAGGTAACCGTCTTGTCTCCATCAAGTGTGGACTTTGAACGTCTGGTGAGTCGGATTCCCCGTATGTCATACGAAGTTCTCAAGCTTGAGCGACAAAATCGCCTCACTACCCTTGCAGGCTCCGGTGCTCAGGTCATTGACTGGATGCCCGACATGGATTTGTCACAGGCGTTAATGCAGGTAAGGGGGTACTGAAAATGGCAGGTGAAGTAGGTCTCCAATCCGATGTCCTATTGGAAGGCACAGCCCGTCCAAGAACACTCCATCTCAAGAATTTGAGGCGCCAGTGGCAGATTCTTTCTCTCCAAATCGTTGCGACCGTCGCCCTCATCACCATGTACGTCCAAGTGGTACAAACCTACGTTGTTGGCTCAATTGACCACACCATCTTGTTTGACTCCATTGAGTTGCTGATCTCGGACCAACTTCCCCTAGGCGACTGGCTTACTGGAGAAGGAAGAGATGGCCTTTCGAGATTCTTTGTTCCTATGGTCATGGGACTGTCGTTGGGAGGAGCCATGGCCTTCATCGCATTCCAAAGCCCGAAGGTTCAACAGCGCATCAAACTCGGATTCATTATCGGATTAATCGTTCTCCTCGTCGGGAGGCTGCTTCTCTCGTGGTTTGCTGGAATGCTGTTTGAATTTGACCTCCGATTGCCCGATGAAAGTGAATTGGAAACACTGCAGTGGCCACTTCTCATGATTTTGTCACTCATCATCCTCTTCATTTACCTGCTACCGGTCATTATGGGTACTCGCGGAATCTGGGGCCTATCACGCCGTTCAATCGGTTGGGCCATTGGCTTCACACTCCTTTTCCTTGGAGTTCACGCCATCCTGACCTTCCCCCTCATCAAAGGCCAACTCGGGTCATACGGTGGGGCTCTGGCGAGCCTTGAGAGTCAATCATCAGACCCCACAATAGGATTGTTTGGTTTGAACTTGGTCACAAAGGAACAGTTTGACCTCATTCTCATAGCGGTACTCATCATGGTGTTCCAAGAAGCAAGTTATGGTGTGATCAGGAATCTTGAGTATGCTTTCCGTCTCCCTGAGTCATGCAAGCGCGACCCAGAATATGTTCGCCAAATGGATAACGTTCTGAACACTCATTTGCGACATACCTTCTTTTTCTTAGGCTTAACAGGCTTAGCGACGATGGTCGCCTTAGGGTTCCACAAAGTGCTCCTCACCATCGTATCAGATACGACGGGGAGTCAGTGGGCGGGACAGGTCTCTGAATCCATTGAATTAACCCTCACGTACGGACTGGTCATCTCAGCTTTGCTGTTCCTTAGCATCATGGCGGTGCTTCGATTCTTCATTCCATGGCAGAGGGTCATCGGACTGATTCAATCGCGGGGAATGAAAGATGATGCAAAACCAGCGAGCAACGATTTTACCCAGCTCTAATCACTGATAGGACTGGATCATCCGGCCAATCATCTCAGTCACTGCGAGCAAGAGCAATGGGAAAATGACAAAGCCAATCCCAAATCCAAGCCAACTGATGTTGAACTGGTCGCTAATGTTGCCTCCGTATGCCACGGTCGTAACAATGACCGCCACCAGCATAAGTCGTTCAAGATACAGTGGATAGGGCCGCCCTTTCCCTTCTTCTCGCCCCAGTAAGGTAGTTGGCTCGTTGGACACCTCATTCACCTCAGAACTCAATGTTGGAAAGGCGTGATTCAAGGTCGGCAAGAGCCGCATCCGGAGGAGAACTTGTAGCGGTAGGTGTTTCATCTCTATGGCTCCATTCAGCATCAATACGGGCCAGTTCAGCTTCGAGTTGGGCCCGTTCATCGTCCAGGTCAACCTTGGTTTGTTCTGGTGCGTCTTGAACAACGATTACCGCTGGTAAAGAATCGCTTGGTGCCGGTAAATCCGCCCACCCATGATGGTCTTCAACTGCGGGTTCATTCGGACCCATGTCAATGTCTTCTTCATGAAGGAGAGCAGGTTCAAGGTCAACCAACATGTCTGCGTCTACGGGAAGACGCTGGTTTGAGGGAATGGATTCTCGCTCAAAGGGAAGAAGGCCATCACGTTGGAATTCCCAAAGCATACCCCTTGGTACGCCATCCGTAAGTCCTGAAGCATCGAGTTGAGTAATTAATTCTTCAAGGACACGGGCTGTTTCTTCCAGCCCAATTGCCTCGCCAGCATCCCTTTGGTCTGCTTCAAGGTAAATATCGTCCAAAGCAACCTGAATCAATTTTCGAGTGCCTTGAGCCAGGCTCGGTAGCGCTTCAGGACGTTGGCAGTTGGTCAAGAGGGCGTGTACTTCATGACTCGGCGCACCCAAGCGTTCGATTTGTTCGAGTACGTTCCTAATTCTCCTTAGCATTGTGATGGAACGGTCGTAATCTTCCAACAGATGTTCCAAATCCAAAACAACATGATTGACCGTCTCTCCGAGTTGATGTTCCAACCGTTGTTGGACCGACCAGCGAGCGAGTCCGCGGACCGCTCCTGCTGTTTGCGGCACCTGGCGTTCAAGCAAGGTCATTACTTCAGATGAGAGAAGGTGACGTGGTGTCGCAGCGACGTGGTCAACCGTTGATTGAATCACTTGAAGGGCTCGCTCAACGGCACGGTCAAGCATGGTCACAGAATATCCGAGGCCACGAGCGTGCTCGAGACGATCGAGAACAGGACCCAATCCTTCGAAGGTGTTGTTGTCATCGAGAAGGGCCTGCGCGAGTGGTTCTTCTGCAAGACGGGCTCGTAGGCGTTCGGCTTCCTGAATGTCCGCAAGAGCTTCTTCATGAGCTTGAGAAAGCGTGGTTGCCTTCTCAACAAGGGACGAGAGTTCAGCTTCAGCATGGCCTCGGCGAGCACCCATGTCTCCAAGTTCACGGAGAAGAGTACGGCGTTCGTCCATCAATTCCCGAAGTTCAGCCTGAACGTTTGAACGGCGAGATTCATCCTCTGCACGGCGCAATCGGTCTTCTTCCATACGGTTTTTCGACATCGATTCCTCAGTCTTTATGGCGTCCAATTCAAGTTGATGGACGTGAACTTGCTCTTGGAGCGTGAGCACGTCGGATTGGCTTCTTGCATGCCGTTCTCTGGTCGTACTCACTTGCTCGGTAAGGACACGCAAGCGACGCTCCTCATCCTCGCTTTGTTGGCGGATTGTATTCAACCGCTTGCTCCCTTCGGACAGGTTTGCTTGCAATTCTGCTTCCTTAAGTGCAAGAGTTTCAATCATCGCTTGAAGTTCACTGCTCGCCTCTGCGTCACCCAAAGCCTTGGCCAGTTCTGCAGCACGTTCACTGACTTGATGTTCAAGTTCATTCACTCGGCGGACCAAACGCTCGGCACGGTGTTCAGCGTCTTCTGATTGATTGCGGGATTCGGCTAGGTCGACTTGTAGACTGTTCAGGCGGGCATGGGCATCCTCGAGAGCCACGGTATGTTCCTGGCGGGTTTCACTTGCCTCACGAGCCACAATTTGAGCGGCTGTTTTCTTTGTTTCCAGTTCCTTGTTCTTGCCTTCGAGGATGGCTTGTGCTTTGGTAAGTTCATCCAATGATTGCTGAGCAGCCTCAAGTTTTCGGCGCAAGCCTGCATCAACAGCAGCAACGGCCTGCTCTTGCATAACTGGCAATCCATCTCCTGCTTCCATGCCTCCGGTTGAGAAATTGACTTTTCCTCGCTGAAGACGCAATTCCTCCAAACCTGCTTCAAAACCGAGCATTTCTTCAAGAGAAGCCCGAATTGAAGCCTGGCGTGCCTCTGAACGAGTTCGTACGGTTGACAACTGATCACAAAACGATTTGAGTTTGAAATGTTCAAATGAACCTGAATTTGAAGAAACGACCGTTCCTGCTGCAAAACGGATCAATTGCAACTTTCGCTTTGGCTCGGTAAGCATGGTCATGGCTGCGCTCTCATCATCAGCGTTTGGAGCCCACAGAGCGACAGGAACACCTCTTGAAAGTATGAGTGAGACGGATTTTGAAGAGGCGCCGGACTGTATGTGGCCGGTGACTTCTTCTTCCATGCCCGCTTTGAGCATTGAAAGAATGGCATCAGGCCCTCCACGCCCTTCTCGGAGCGGGAAACCATCCGGCAAACTTGTACCATGCTCTCCAACTGAAGCAACATCTCCTTCGAGCATCAACGATGCCGAGGAAAGGATTCGAGAATGATTGGCGTCTCGTTCGGTCCAAACCGCTAGAGCAATTTCTCCACTTTGAGCCAACAATAAAGCTCCATCAGAGGTGTGAAGTGTCCAGTGTCCAGAGGCCCCCAATCCCAGCCCAAGATTGATGTCTTCTACCCTAATGTCGGAAAGAATGCTGTGTATTTGAGTCGCCAAGGCATCTGCATCTCGTGGCAGGTCTCCTGATTCGTCGATGAGCATGCCAGAATCAATAGCGATGGCTCCTCGTACCGTTTCGTCTTCCACGAGATGAGCCAATACTTTTGACAAATCCCGGGCGAGGAGTCGCTCAACGAAATTCGTCATTGAGCGCAGTCCTTGTCGGTCTGCTTGATGAACAAAGGCTTCGGGAACAAGGTCGGCAACACCACCAAGTCCTGAGATGGTGTACTCAGATGCAGTGAAACGGGCTTTTTGCTCCGATTCAATAGCAAGCAAGGCCTGTTGGGCTTCTTTTCCAGCGAGCAAGTCTCGTTTCTGAGTGTACTTGCTACCCTCAGCCAACCAGCCCACAATACGCCCTGCCCGTACGAGTCGATGTCCCGCTGGAGTTTTTCGTCGTCCAACCCAGGTTGAAATGACGCCGTGAGCGAACGGTTGTAACGTCCCCTCGGTCAACACTATTTCTTCATCAACTGGAATTCCAAAGGGCATTTCAAACATGTTGGTTCACCTACATTTCAGGGGTTGTTGCAAGGGACTTGCGATTGAGGTCAATACTGTGCCTCCACCTCGCCAGTTTACCGCCTTTTCCGTGCAGCATCAAAATGCGGTACGGAGTAACGATGTCGATCATGGTACGGGTATCGCTTTCTTCCCAAATCTCATAGAGTTCGCCAAGACCGAGGTTCTGAGTTGCTTCAAGACCGTTTGATGTCATCAAAACCGTTCGTTCAACATCAGGAAAGGACCCGGAGGCCCCAACGCTGGCCATGAGGCGCCCTCTATCGTCGATCATCAGAGCTTGTTCGACCCCATTTTGGGTCGTCAAGGCGGATAATAACCGTTGCAGCATGGTCGCTCAACCTCAGTGACACCGCTGTAGCCTTCAAGAAGTTTTGCGCTCAAGATGGGTTTTGAGTGGATTTGAGGACCCTATTGGAATTTCCAACTGGAAAATATATTTCACATCGAGTAAAACAGTACGGCATGCCTTGAATGACATCCCTCTGGCCTCTCGCCGGTCATTACGACTTTATGGACGCGGGGCCACAATGCGTTTAGGAATACTAAAAAATGCAATACAAAAATCAAATATTCAATTGAAAAGTTATAATTCTTTTTTGCTTCTGTAACCGCCCATGTTGAAGCCGTTGATTTGAAACACTCCAGCGACGCCCCACGGATTATGGCCGAGGCAGCACCGGAGGGACCTTTTCAAATCCCGACGTGTGACTCATGCAACAAACCAGCAGTTGTTGAGCAAGCGTACTCAGGTCGAATTCTATGTGGAAAACATCTCGCAAAGTCGGTACGGAAGAAAATCGGAAAAGAACTGCGATTGCAACTTCCGTTGAAACGAGGAGAACACACAACGATTTTGGTGGCTGTATCGGGTGGAAAGGATTCTGCCGTTTTGCTGCACTCTCTTGTTGATTTACTCGGAGAACGAAGAGACGTAACCATCGTGGCTGGTACCGTTGATGAAGGCATTGAAGGATATCGCCCTCCATCAATCGTGTGCGCCAAAGACCTCTGCGACCAGCTAAAGATTCAGCACGAGACCGTGTCGTACCCTGAACTTTCGTTCATCGAAATGGATGAGGTCGTCCGCAGACTCCCAATGGCTATGGAGAAAGACAACAATGCACCACGAATGCCATGCGCTTATTGTGGCGTCTTCAGAAGACAGGGGATCAATCACTTGGCAGAACGCATTGGTGCAGATTACATCGCATTGGGTCATAATTTAGACGACATGGCCCAAACCGTTCTGATGAATGTCTCCAATGGGGACATGGAGCGCACCCTAAGGCTCGCACCTCACACCACAAATCGTGTTGATGGTTTAGCACCACGCATTGTCCCTTTGCGCTGGGTCCCCGAGCAAGAGATTCACCTGTATGCAACGCACAAAAACCTCCCCATCCATCATGAGGAATGCCCAAACGCCAAAGGAGCACTCCGATGGCGACACCGGGAATTGGTCGCAACGATGGAAGCCGATGTACCAGGAACTCGACACGGACTCGTGCGTATGGCTGACCAAGTCAAGGCTCTGAGAGACCAAGTTGTTGAATTGGGAGGTGGGTCAACACGGCCGGCCCCCCCTCAGCCTTGCGAACGTTGCGGTAGCATGACTTCGGGCCTGCAATGCAAAGCCTGTGACATGCGGGACTTGTTATCGATTGATGAGGAATGATCACAGCAAATTGCCGATCAACTTCTCTAAGTCCTGAGGTCGGCCACAGTAATGGCAGCGAAGCACAAGAGGCTCTCTGCCCATAACACGCAGGCGGTGGGCCAACGGTTCACGGGGATTGGTCGTGATGCAGTTTGAGAATGTGCAACGGACAACGTTCGTTACCTCTTCTCCAATTTGAATCGTCATCTTTTCGGCCACACTGTAGGCACGGATGATGGCTACATGAGCCTCTGGAGCGACAAGAGCAAGACGATTGAGTTCATCTTGGGTCAATTCCCGGTCTTCAACTTTGATGATATCCTTGGTCCCCATCTTCTTTGACGGGACATTCATGACCATGGAAACAGGAACAGAGGTCGTCTTGTTCATGTTAAGCATCTCAAGCACACGCATTGCCTGCCCAGACGGAATGTGGTCGATGACAGTTCCGTTACGGATGGCGGTGACACGTCGCATGTTGTGTTCCTGTGACATCAGAACTCACCCCCCGCAGATGGAATGTCTTCCGGTACAGTCACGCCGAGCAAACGGCATAGGAGGGCCATCCTTGCCACAACACCGTTGAATGCCTGTTCAAAATACCGCGCATGCCGTGTTTTGTCGACAGAGGGATGGATTTCATCAACCCGTGGAAGTGGATGCATGATGATCATGTCCTCTTTGGTCCCCTCTAAATTGGAAGCATGTAATTTGTATGCGCCGGCTACTTTTGTATATTCATCCTCATCAGCGAAACGCTCTTTTTGGATTCGCGTCATGTAAACGACATCTGCGTCGGCCAACGAAGAAAGAAGGTCTTCGGTTTCGACCACATTCGCGCCATGTGCCGACAGGTCCTCAACGATTTCTGCAGGCATACGGAGGAGTTTAGGGCTTGCAAAAACCAACTCACATCCAAAACGAGTCAGAGCGTGACTCAGTGAATGTACGGTTCGGCCATAGCGCAAGTCTCCAGCAAGAACAACCTTCAATCCGTCAAGTCGCCCATGGGCCTGCTTGATGGTGAACAAGTCAAGCATGGTTTGGGTTGGGTGATGGCCTGCTCCATCGCCTCCGTTTAGGATGGGGACTCTAGCTGCATCTTGTGCGTATTGAGCCGCCCCTTGACGAGGGTGGCGCATGGCAATGATGTCTGTATAACCGTCCACCATCTGGATGGTATCGAAAAGCGTTTCACCTTTGACAACCGAGGACGTTTTAACGTCACCAAGGTTGACCACATCTCCACCTAAGCGCTTCATTGCGGTCTCAAATGACATTCGTGTTCGCGTACTGGGTTCAAAGAACAAGTTTCCAAGAATTTTTCCTTGAAGTAGCGGCAGGTAAATCTTGCCTTCTGCAACCGGTAGGAGGCGTTCTGCATCATTTAGAATGCTTTGAATTTCGTCATTGGATAAATCATCCATCGTAATGAGACCGGCCATAATACTCCCTCGCTTTTCTCCAACGGGTGAAAGACACCCATGAACATTCCCGACAACACCAATGAGACATCATGGGTAATTCCCGACCATTAGAGCGGAGTGGTTATGGGTAAAACTGCTGTCGGAACCTCATGGTCACTTGGGCTGATGTCGATTCGGCAATTGAGTCTGAGCGCCAACGCAGGGCCAAACGCGTTGATTCCGTAACCATGGCTACCGCACTTCTGATTCTTGCTTGTTCGATCTGGCTCGCTTGGCCGACATTAACAGGCTTGTTTAGCGACAAGGGAGTTTCTTTGGCTGGTTTTGGTGCACCAATGCTTCTGTTGTTTTGGGGAATTATTCTTCAAGACCTCGCTCTGGATGACCCAGCAGCCCGAAGTCGCATTGGAGCGTCAACTACGGTGGCGTGGCCCGTTCTCATGGTCATTGGAGCCCTTGGCCTAGAGACGGAATTGAACGGAGCCACCCTAGGTAGCACTCTTGTGATGGGCGTTGGTTGGTTGTGTCGCCTGCAGTCCAGGACGCTCCTAAGAGGTGGTTTTGATGTTCTTCGCTTCCGCTCAATTCTCACCGGCATCGGGTGCGCTTCAGCGACAACACTGCTCTTTTCACAATCAACAGATTACACCCAGATTCTTTCATTCATCGCACCACTTATTGTTCTGTTATCCGTTGTTGATACAGCCTATGCATGGATGGTCGGAGACGATCAAAAAGTACTGCGAAAGGCCTTCAAAAAGCGTCTTGACACACTGGAACTGCGTCTGTTAGAACTCAAATCGCAAGGAGCAGCCGTCGACCAAGCAGCGAGTCTACTCACCACTGCACGGGAAGAAGGGCATTTGGACCCAAAATACGGCATGAGACTATTGGATGAGGGCGAAGAAGACATGGAGCGTTCACTTTCCCTCGCAGATGATGTAGAAATCATTCGCAACGATGCTCTGGCCGCTGTGAAACAAGCCTCAGATATTGCCCCAACGGCAAAACGCCCTCAAAAGGCGTTTGATATGGGTGAACGTGAAGTCCAACTCGGTTCACTCCGAGAGGGCGAACTTCTGTTCCGAGAAGCGAAAAAACGAGCTGCGGAAATCATTGAATGGTGGGGACAAGCCGAACAAGCCATCACAGAAGGGTCTCGCCTTCTTGACGGGAAGAAAGGCGATGGGATCAAGCGCTTGTATGAGATGTTGAACGAAGCCAAGGAATTCCTTGCTTCGGAAAAGCCGCATGAAGCATTCGAATATGCTTCGGTCATCCCCGCACAATTGCTTGCTGATGGAGACGCTCAAGAGCGCGCCCTCACCTCGCTGAAAGAAGCCAATAGACAACTTAAGCAGGCTGATGGGCTCGATACATCTCAATTGAAAGAACGGCTTAATCAGGCTGAAGAGGCCATAGAACAAGGCCACGCCAGCCAAGCGATCGGTTTAGCAGACGGAGTTGTTCGTACCATCGAAAAGGAACGAGCGGCAATGGATGATGTGCTTCGGGCGCTGAAGCAACGTAAGAAACTCGTTCAGCGCTATGAGGGCCGTGATGATGAAGAATCATGGTCGCAGGCTTTGGAAGAAATTGATCAAGCCGCACAAGCCAAATCATGGTCACATGCTGGTATGTTGCTTGAGCGAATGACTGCCGGATTGGATAAAGAAGGGAAAGCCAGCGATGATGCCCTGGAACTTTACGACTTCGTCATTGATGAATGGCGTACCTTACGAAATCAATGCGATGCTGCTCAAATCACCGTTGAAGACGACGACCGAAGGGAATGTGAACGGGAGATAGCCCTTTCAGAGGAAATGCTAGGAGTCAGTCGCATAGAGGACTGTTTGAATCACTTATCACAGGCTGATGCAGCAATGGAACGCTTGCGAAGACGGATTTGAAACGAACAAAACGTTTTGAATTCAACGTATTCTCTTACGAAAACAACAAGAGAGGGGCTGAAACAGTCTTTTGTTGACAATTAATGTGGTTTGAGAACATCGTTACTGCCCTTTCATCATCATTTACTGTTGGCCTTTTTTCCACAGAAATGAGCGCATTTTAACGACGATTCCTGTGAGGAGTATGAGATATGTTAGGCTCAACATCACCCACTTGACCATGTTAATACCAGACCCTACCGAAACGAGTGTTCCAGAAATTGTGTTTGAATCCTGGTAACTGTTTATCATCAATATTTCAGCAATGTTTTCAATCCAGTCTGCAACCATTGCAAGAACAGGGGCAATCAATAGCCATCGATGATTATTGAAGAAATACATGACCCAAAAGCCGTACATTGAGGCGTAAATGACTGCGAAAATCACATCCCAAATTTGCAGGAACTCCTTGTAGCAATCGAGTTGGCTTTGACTTCTCAATTCAAAGAAATCTTGGACCATTTGTAAGGTGTAAGTGAAGGTTAGCCCCAATGAATTCGAACTGCCCTCTATCCTGAAGCATTTACCGGCAGGGTCCAGAACAAGTGTAGAATAGAGAATAAATGCCAAGGTTGAGCCCATAGCAAAATAAAGTGTTCTTCGAGATGCCTGATTCTCATTGCCTGAAGTTGTACCTTGGCCCGTCTGCACGATGCCTTCTCCCATGTTCCTGTGGTCTTCTCAGTTTAGAATAGGCCTTGCGGTTGAAAAACAGCGTAATGTACGCTTTTGCTCCCTTCGAGAACTCCGCTCTTGAACCGATAAGCGAAGAAAATCCTTTCCTTAGAAATGATTCCTCAGGATGCATGAACCTAAATGAGGCAACTTAAACGGAAAACTATGGGCAGAGAGTGGTTAGGCATGGTGCTCATGGTTGCTGTCTCATTGATGACTGCGGGTTGTATCAGCGAACAACAAAAATTCTACTATTCAATCGATGATTCAATCGACGAGGCTAATACTGAATCATCCTCAGACGTCCTCTTCACCATCACACTTGATGAGAAAGGTGGCTCAGACATGGATTTCTCTGATCTTGAGGTCAGTGTCACACAAGACGGGACCACTCATGCATGCTCCACTACAAGTTCAGATGGTGACTGTCAAGTCGTTCAAACAGGAGGCGAGGACAATTCATCGTGGGAAATCGGTGAAACCTTGAACATCAACGAAAACGGAGTTGACATCTGTTCACAGAGTTGCATCATAACATTCACGCTTAGTGGACCAGAAGGGGCGAAAATTGTTGGCCCAACCATACTCAATACAACTTGAAAAATGCGTTAGCATTTAGAATTGGTGAATAATCAAGCCAAACAGTGCTTTATATGGGATATCTGCAGATTTACCCCTGTGAAAAACCATGAATCTCGGCATAAGTGATCGTCTAATTCGCCTCTTCGCCGGTCTTGGCATGGTCACCGTCGAGTATCTTTCTGGCATCGATTGGGACATCATTCTCTTGGCCCTGGGCGCCTGGGGCATTCTTACATCCGCAATGGGATTTTGTCCATTTTACAAATTGCTGGGTCATTCAACCTGCCCTATTTGAAAGCCAAAATCCTTTGAATTGGAATTCAAGATAAGGTCAAGAGGCCCTTGCCGTCCACCGAATCCAAGTCAAATGTACCTGGCAGTCCCAAATCCACCGGCATTCCACCGATGGTTACAAGCAGACCCGAAAGATGGGTATAGAGGGCAAGGGGAAGTTCCTCGGGCAAATCATTGTGAGGAGACCTCCTGCTCTTTTGTAAGGCCTCCAGCCCGGGTTCGCTTGCAAGGCCAACCCAGGCATTTGCAGCCCATGCATGTTGACGCAGAAGTTCCGACTCAAGCACTGGAGCCGGAGCAACGGTGTGCTTTGGCCACGTAATTCTCCAATCGCTTCCCAATTCAAAGAGCCACTCAATCTTGGTGTGCTCTGACGATGGCATGGCCGTATGACCCAATGCTGCATACTGAATGATGATCGAACGCACATGAGGATTCCGTGGATGTTCTTTTGAGATTCGTTCTGCGAGGTCCACTGCAGTCATCACACGACCAACATCAAAATTGAGAAGACTTTGAGTGATTCTACCGTGGACCCAATCAATGTCCTGAACAACCTCAATGGCTTCTTCAAGGAGATTGAGAGCATATTCACTCTTTCCTATCATTCGCATACGAGCTATTTCAGAAAGGAACACCCGACGATCAAAGGCAGTTTTGACCTTTTTTGGACGTGGTCTTGAAACTTCGGCAACTCCGTATTGGCGCAGCATTTCGATGTTTTTATTTGTCAAGGGGTCAATGCTCAGCATGGATTTCGTCTGTTGATTTAAGCTTCCTTTCTTGTTAAGAACGGTTGAAATCCACTTTAATCGGACAGCTTCGATGTCATCATCAGGCAGGAGGTCAAGTCGGGGACGTGCTTCTTTCATGTCCCGCTGAGCCAAACTCGCAGCACAGAGAACCATTCTGGAAAGTTGAGCATCTCGTCCTCCTTTGAGGGCAAGCAGGTCAATTGCTGTTTCTTCTGCTTCATCCCACCGACCCAAAGCCGCAAACAAGAGCATGGTCGCTTTGGTTTTCCGAACCATGTCCAATCCGACCAGCGTAGCCTCTTTCGTCTCTGACAATGATTCATACCGCTTGAGAGCTGTATCCCAGTCTTCTGCTGCAACCAGTTCGTTAACCGAGCGTTGCTTAACGTAAATCATATCGCTCATCCCTCTTAGACGAGTACGGTCCTCGTCCATGGAAGCATCAAAGGAAATATCGTAAAGTTGACCCGACCTTCGCAGCGAAATTCCCCAAACTGCTAAGAAAGCCACTTGGCCGCCCGAGGCGAGCATCCAAGTCAATTCTTCCAACATGTCCTTTTCTAAAACAGAACAAACACTGGATTCCCAAGAGCCGCAAGCAGCGCCTTGTGGAAGAAAACTAGAATCCCAAAACGTAATCATTGCAAGAGCTAACAACAACATCGATTGGCCTGCAAAACCTGTAAAACAGAAATTGAGGAGACTGGCTTGTTGAACGGGCTCGGCACGAAGCAATCTGCTGTCTGCAAGGCGAATCCCTCCTACGCCTGAAACGTCCTGAATATCAAGGAACAGAATGCGGGCTACTTCATAGACAAACAGGAACCCGACGGCTGCAACGTTGAGCAAAAGGAATAACAGTAGGGACGTCACGATTGGAACGCGAATTCCAGCTTGTGGTATGTGAGAAAAGAGTTCAATCAAACCAAAGCCAAGCAATCCACCCTCTTCCATATAGGTGGATTGGAGTCTGTATTCAGGGAGATTGAGCACTCGGTCTGAATGGATAAACATCGTTGGATCATACAGCAAAACCAAAAGAGAAACGAGGGTATTGATGGCAACAAACGGCATCGCTACCAAGTTCAGATGAACCACTTGAGCAATGAATTGTTGACGCGCATTCGGCAAATGGTTGTGGAAGGGAGAGGATTTGCCCTTCGAAATTTGTCGAGAAGATTGTTTCAAGGCGTGCCAGGATGAGCCAAGAATACGCCCATAAGCAAGAATCGCTGGACTGAAAGCAACCAGCGCTGCAATACTGATTTGATGGGTCTGTGAGACGCCTCGGCTTTTGAGAACCAGCCCCACTGCAATAGCAAGAAGAAGCCAAGATATGGTGAGAGCGACATAACCGGCGTTTCGTACACGGGTGTTGTTTTGCATGGTTGCCCTAACGGTTCCCAACGGACGGATGACTTGTGCACCCAGTGAGGTTCCACTTGAGAGAATTGCTGGCAGTATAATGAGCATCAAGGCGAGAGCTACCGAGGGAGCATGGAAGCCTTCGGAAAGTTCCATTCGAACCGCTATGAATTCGAACAGGAACAGTAAACTTCCCGTGAGGGCCATAAGGTAAGAAAGAACTCCAAAGCGCATACCGCGAAGGGAAAGAAGGTGCTTAACATCATCAATGGATTCAGTTACCTGATGGACTTCGTACCGCTTATCTCCAGTCTTGAAGGCCACCTGTAACCCTTTGAGTTGACGCGGAACAACTCGGTCCCAAAACAACCAAGCCGCTAGGAAGGCGAGAAACAGTGAAGGAATCATGCTGAATGAAAATCCTTGAATGATTTCCAGATTCACCATGTTCTTCATCTCATTCAGGTGGTGCTACAAGCGAGGGTTGACTCGTCTTTTCATCGATTTCATGACGAAGGAGTTTGATGAATTCGTCAAGGGGCAAATCAGCGACTTGGTCGCCGTTTCTTGCCCTCAAACTAACCGTGTTGGTTTCCATCTCGCCGTCTCCGAGAATCACCATGTATGCGGGCTGGAGTTTCCTGTAAGTCTTGATTTTCTTTTTGATGTGAGCATCTGTTGCATCCACTTCAACACGAATGTCATGCTCCCTTAACGCATGAGCAACCTTGGTCGCATATGCTTCATGTCGCTCTCCAAGGGTGATGATGTGGCATTGAGTTGGCGTGAGCCAAGTTGGAAACTTGCCTGCAAAGTGTTCGATGAGTACGCCACAAAAGCGTTCCATTGAACCGAATGGAGCTCTGTGAATCATAACAGGCCGGTGGTGCTCTCCATCGCTGCCCATGTAGGTCAAGTCAAAGCGCTCGGGTAGATTGTAATCAACTTGAACAGTCCCAAGTTGCCATTCTCTTCCGATAACGTCTTTGACGACGAAGTCAATCTTTGGTCCGTAAAACGCTGCTTCACCCTCTTCCTCTGCCCACGGAACACCTAACGAGGCTGCAGCCGCACGGCATGCTTCTTCGGCCTTATCCCATCGTGCTGGGTCTCCAACATATTTGTCAGAATCCGGGTCACGAAGTCCAACACGTACA
>Ga0222717_10001278_pt1 | contig 20794 bp, 24 predicted proteins | sample C33_18DmetaG_FD_165053 | JGI IMG/M metagenome (GOLD analysis project Ga0222717, IMG submission 165053) | Estuarine water microbial communities from San Francisco Bay, California, United States - C33_18D | ecosystem: Environmental > Aquatic > Marine > Unclassified | place: USA: California...
GTTACGATGTCGCAATGATCTTTGTAAACACTGACTTAGCTACAGCACAGGCACGTAACAAAATGAGAGAGCGAACACTGCCTGCTGATGAAGTAGAAAAGTACTGGACTACAGTTCAAAAGAATATCGGTTCTTTTCAGACTATGTTCGGAAAGCAAAAGTTTACTGTTGTAGATAACTCTGAAGGCAAAGACTATCAAAAAGAAACTACCCGTGCCTATAGAGAGATCACTAAGTTTGTGAGTGCAGAGCCCGATAATGCTATAGCCAAGAAATGGATCAAAGCTGAGAAAGCTAATAAGACTAGATAAATATGGGAATATATTATGAATTTGAAAGAACTAACGTGGGAAAACCACAAAAGCGCAGAACGTAAAAAATTTGCAAGTGTGTTGATGAGTGGTAAGATCACTCCTGAATTATACTATCGATACCTTACTAATCAGTTTTACATGTATAATATCTTAGAGGCAAGATTACGTAATCTCGCACCTGAGTTAGGATCGACTGACGTGTTTCGTGCAGAAGCAATTAGATGCGATATGCAGGAACTAGAAGAAGAACACGGGTTTGTATTCGACCCAAGACAACTATCTACTGTCACATCTGAATACGCAAATCATATTGAAAATCTAATGTTGAACGAAGACGTTGATGGTCTTATCGCACACATGTATGTACGTCACTTTGGTGATATGTATGGTGGTGCAATGATCGCTAAACGTGTTCCTGGTTCAGGCAAAATGTATCAGTTTGAAGACAAAGAAGATTTGAAGGTACATCTGAGAGGCTTACTCAATGACGATATGGCAGATGAGGCCAATAGATGTTTCGAATATGCAATTAGACTATTTGAGGAGTTAGGCGATTATGCAAGTCTGGGATCATCTGATTAGTCTTCAAGATTACTTTATAAGTGAGTTTGAAGATGATGGAGTTGAAGTATTTGAAGAAGGCATGGAGAGATTCAATCAAGAAGGTTGGGTCAATCGTGTTTGGAAAAGCACATCGTATCGTAGAGCCCACGTAGATGTAGTAGATGCACGTAAAGAGAAGAACTTGTGGATGATGCACGTATGCATTTTTCCTCACATTACTTCAGATGCCCCTATCTTTGGCTTCGATGTTATATGTGGACCCAATAAGATGACTGGAGCATTTCATGACTTTAGTCCTACAACAAATCAAACTCACCCAATGATCGATCACTTCGGCAAGACTGTTGAACAACTAGAGTGGAAAAGAGAACGTGAACTGCCTGATTGGGCAAAAGCTATCTTCTCTGGTTCTATGATGGCCGCAGGTAATGTACGAGAAGATACTGAAATAAATCAAGTGAGATACACTGTAGAGAATACGTTACAGTACTATCTTGATAACGTAGGAAACTATTCTGGTAACTCAGATGAGTCATTGGTGATAGAAGCACAGAACAACTATGCACACTATCAGAAACAGAATCCTCACACACCTAGAGTCATGAAATCTATCGGACTCGACCCAGACGATGTTGATGCATTTGTGCAACACTGTCTATTTCCTGAAATAAAAACTTGACAAAAAACTGAGTCTGTGTTATAAATAGACTTGTAATTGTTGATACGAATCAACGCATGGACTGGACTCGGGTGCGAATCCCGACAGCTCCACCAAAAGTACATTGCGCCTTACTGCAATAAGGTGTCTTTGCAGAGACGGAGACCTCACGAGGGTTGAAGACAATGTATTTTTGATGGGGCTGATATAGGAATCGACAGACTTGTAGAGATGAGAGTAGATTACCGTGTTGACCTACGACATTCGGTCAAACTAAACTAAACGCAAACGATAACTTTGCACATGGAGATTACGCTCTAGCGGCATAATCAACCGGGGTTGGCCACTTACCTAGCAACAGAAAAGGTGGCAATTTTAATTTAAATGAAAGGAATACGAATGAAACTAGCACTGGCAACAGTCGCAACGTTGGCAACAACATCAGCATGGGCAGATGGACTACCAACAATTTCTTTTGGCGGAGACTTAGACGCCAACTATGCCACAGATGCAGAACGCATGACAGTAGACATCACACCAGAACTGTCTATCATGCCTCTCACTGGTTTAGAGTTAGAAGCTAACACTAAACTGGCACTGTATGATGAAGAAGTAGTAGTGAGTGATACACTAGATGTACTACCTACAATCAACTTTGAAGCAACTTACTCAATGTCTGGAATGGACTCTGTTGAGTGGTATGCTAAAACATCATACAACTTTGAATCATCAGAGCGTGGAGAAATTCACGTAGGTGCAACCTTTAGCTTCTAATGTAACATGATCTTTACATAAGAAGCTTCTAATGTAACATGATCTTTACATAAGATTTACAGTATGATTGAAAAATCTCTATACATAATAATAGCGTGGGCAATAATGCCTGCGCTTTTTTGTGAGCGATGGGGTAAAGCCATCAAACAAAGGAGAAAAATATGGAAATGTTGACACTATGGAGCGCAGTAGGGTTCCTCTTTGCCGCTTATGCGGTAATCGCAAATGATTCAGTGCAGACGCTCGGCACTTGGATGGCATCTAACAATGAGCGTTTCAACTACAAGACGTTATGGGCAGCCGCAAGTGCTGTACTACTAGCAACGCTTTGGTATGGTTGGTCAGTGAATGGCGGTGATATTAGTTACGGTCGATTGAATAAGATTCCCTGGCAAGAAGTTCAGTGGTATCATGCCGCAGCCCCAGCCATTCTTGTTGCACTGACTAGACTTGGTGTGCCTGTATCTACTTCATTCTTGGTCTTATCAGTATTTGCTTCAACTTTCGTGTTGGAGAAAATGCTTATGAAATCGATAATGGGTTACGGTGTAGCCGCAGGTTTTGCTTACGCAGTATGGTTTGCTATTACTAAGTATGCGGGTCACTGGTTCGATGAGACACAGCCCGTAACTGAAGATAACAAAAAGTATTGGCGTATTGCTCAATGGTTTGCAACTGGTGGATTGTGGTGGACTTGGTTATCACATGACATGGCAAACATTGCAGTATTCTTGCCACGTGTAGTTCCCGTAGACTTGATGATCATGGTCTCTGTTGTGTTCGTAGCAGGGCTGTTCTTCATGTTTAGAGAACGTGGTGGTAAGATCCAACAGATCGTACTAGAGAAGCATAACACTCGTTATGTCCGAAGCGCAACGCTGATCGATCTGTTCTACTGGCTATGCCTATACTTCTTCAAAGAACTCAATGACATTCCTATGTCTACTACTTGGGTCTTTGTTGGTTTATTAGCAGGACGTGAACTCGCAATGGCTACGTACTTTGGCAAGAAGAAGTCTAAGTCTGTATTCCCATTAGTTGCTAAAGACTTTGGCAAGATGATGGTTGGACTTGGCGCATCTGTTGCTCTAGTATTGCTAGTGCATTATGTGATAAATCCTGTCTAAAAGTTCTTGACAACCGTGCTTACTTCTGTTATACTTTAGTTCTAAATCATCTAAATAAGGAGTAAGCACGTGTCTGTTATATCATCGTATTTCAAAGAAGGAGCTGACTACAAAGTCAGAGCCGATGTAGTTTTAGAAAGTGACTGTTATGTAATGAAAGTTTACGATAATAATGGTCAGTTTGTTACAGAGAAATCATTTCCTGGCAAGTCTCTACACTATGCAGAATCAGCCGCAGAGAACTGGGCTTTAGGATATCAGGTGCTAAATGACTGAGTTTCCTGGTGTAAGGGGAAACACATTTGGTCTTGACATCCGAGACAATATAGTGTATATTAGTGATAATAAGATAACAAATAGTTCTGCCGAGACGCAACTCTTTCTCTATGCGTATCGTATGGGCAGAGATCACAAAAAAATGGAGATAAGGGACACACTAAACATATGAAAGAAATAAGCACTGAAAATATCGTCAAAGAGATACAGTCATTTATTGATAAGGGTGTTCCATATATTGATGCAGTTGTTGAGTATGCAGAGAAGAACGAAGTTGAGATCGAAGTAATCGGTCAGATGATTAGGTCTTCTCCTATCTTGAAAGCAAAGATACAGTACGAAGCAGAGGAGCTAAATATGATGGACAAGACGGACAGGTTGCCAGTATGAGTTTGTATAGTACACGTGATGCATTTGATACCTATGTGTGCTATCTAGCTATGAAACGGCACTTTACATCCACTTACGACTTCTTCAAATATAACGGCAAGGTGAATGCCAAGTCAGATGCATTTGAGAATCGTAAAGACAAATTTTTCTTCTACAAGTTGTCTAAAAAGAGAGACGCTAAAAACTTTCTATTAGCCAACATCATAGTGAACCCGAATGTCTGGGCGGGTGAACTTGTAGATGATAAAGCAGAAACCATTTATACTGAATGGTCGAAGCGAAAACAGGCACTGACGTATCAGTTCAAATCTGATATAAATGAATTGGAAGATGACTTCAACTCTAACTTTTTAGTTGAGAACGGTCAGCATCCAAGAATGTTGAAACTTTATATGATGAACAGAATTAGCCTCGAGACGCTTGTGATATTGTGCGAACTGACTGGCTGTCTATCACATTGGGAAAAGAGTATCAAAGATACCATAGTTTTTCCTGATATAAATAGATTAGTCAAGAAGTATTCGCCCTTTATTGAATATGAAAAAAGCAAAATGAAGCAAATTCTACTTGACAAATACAACGCAATAGTGTAATATATACAAATAAATCGCAATACAGCGCATACTAGGAGAAAACTTATGACTACATCTTTCGCAGCCCTAAAGCAGGCACGTTCAAATTCCTTTGACAAGTTGAATTCTCAACTTCAAAAATTGAACAATGCATCCCCTTCACAAAACGATGACTACTGGAAACTAGAGGTCGATAAAGCAGGCAATGGCTATGCTATTATTCGGTTTCTACCAGCCCCCAACGGTGAAGACCTGCCCTTTGTTCGTGTCTTTGATCACGGCTTTCAAGGACCAGGTGGTTGGTACATCGAAAACTCATTGACAACAATTGGTCAGGATGACCCTGTCTCTGAGCATAACTCTCAACTGTGGAACTCAGGCTCTGATGCCAACAAAGAGATTGCACGTAAGCAGAAGCGTAGGCTTTCTTACCATGCAAACATCTATGTGGTAAAAGACCCAACGAATCCTCAGAATGAGGGCAAAGTTTTCTTGTACAAATTCGGCAAGAAAATCTTTGACAAGTTGAATGCGGCAATGAACCCAGAGTTCGAGGATGAAACACCCATCAATCCTTTTGACTTTTGGGAAGGCGCTAACTTCAAGCTGAAGTGTCGTAATGGCGACGGTGGGTACCGTACATACGAACCTTCATCTTTTGACGAAGTATCGCCACTTCTAACTGATGACGATGCACTAGAAGGTGTATGGAAGTCTGAGAAGTCGCTTCAAGATATCATCGATCCTAAAAACTTCAAGTCTTATTCAGAACTCAAAGCAAAGCTTTACAAAGTTCTGGCACTTGATGGCGGCTCACACGCACCCACGACTAAAGCCGAGGACGATGATGTGGAGATGAATTTCACTCCTAAGTTTGAGGAGCGTTCAGCTCCCGCTCAGGCAGAGGCTTCATCTCCTACTATGGCAGAAGAGTCGTTCAAAGCTCCATCATCCACGGATGACGATGACGACCTTGATTTCTTCAAGGGTCTAGCTAACGACTAGGACTTCTGTGATAGGGGAAAGGGGAGCCTTCGGGCTCCCTTTTTTTATTTACAATGCAGGGTCTAGAGAGGGAGCAGTACCAGTGCTTGTGTAATAGTTGTTCGTAACATTGCTAACACTATTATCTATGTTTTGTGTTGTAGGTGCTATGAATTGATTTGCACCACCAGATCCACTTGTACCTTGCAATGTACCAGTTTGAACTCCAACACCCATGCCCAAAGCGCCTCTAAGAACTCCTATATTCTTAGCCGCTTGTTCATATTGTGGTTCCATAACAGCGGAACCAAGACCGAATACTTTATTACCGAATATGAGACCCGCTTCTTGTCCCATCAAAGCGCCTTCGATGATAGGCACTGCTTCTTTTAGATCATCAGCAAAACCTCTAATGTTGAACTTACGTCCATCAAAGTCGATTGCTTTGAATTTACCTAGGTTTTCTGCAATGCTACCAAGAGCATTTGCGCCCTTAGATAGATCATCTGCACTTGAAGCAATCTCTCTTACTTTTTCTATCGGGCTATCTGTACCTGTGATAAAGTTTAGAATGTTAGTTCCGATACCAGCAAATGACGCACCAAATTCGCCTGCTGTGAACTTGAGTAGTCCCGTTGCTATGTTGCCCATTGCAGTATTGAATGTGCTACCATCATCTGTTTGGCCATTAGTGATGCTGAGTAGTGTCGAAACTTCATCTTTGATACGTACAGCAAAGCCTTTGTCTTGACCAGTAAAGAAGTCGATCATGCCTTGTACAGCAGTCGCACCGCCTTCTACTAACTTACCAGCACTGAATGCAGTTAGACCTAAAGCAATACCGCCCATCATGCCTACAAACTTAGCAGTGTCACCGCCAGCCCCTGGCAGTTGAGGAATCTCTAATAGTGTCTTGACTTCATCTTTGACTCTTTGAGCAAAGCCTTGACTCTCTTCTTGTGTGAAGTATGTCACGCCTTCGTTGAGTGCTGTAGCAATACCTTCAGCACCTTTACCGTAAGCAAATGCTAAGAGTCCAGCACCAATACCCGCCATAACAGCGGCAAATTTTACTGTGTCTGCGCCAACACCAGGAAGTGAAGGAATCTCAAGTAAAGTCTTTACGTTTTTCTTGATCTGTTCAGCCCAGTTCTCGCCATCTGTTACTCCAGTAAACTTGTTGATAGCGTCTGTAGCAGTTGAAGGAATAGAACTAAGTCCTACAGCAACTTGACCAGCACTGAATGCGATAAGACCTAATCCCAACGATGCCATTATTGCTGGGAATGCGACTAGATTACCTAACGATGCGTTTTCTAATCCTGGGATTTCAAGTAAAGTCTCTACGTTGTCTCGTATATTCTTTGCCCAGCTTTCACCACCATCAAGTCCACTAAACTTTTCGACAGCATCAGCGGCGACAGTTGGTACTGCCGCTATGCCAGCTGTAGCTTGTCCTACGCTAAATGCAATAAGACCTAATCCTAAAGATGCCATTATTGCTGGGAATGCAACAGTGTTGCCTAATGTTGCGTTAGGTAGACTAGGTATCTCAAGTAGAGTTTCAACATTATCTTTTATATTACCTGACCAGTTATCGTTTCCGATAAACTTGTTGATTGCTGTACCCACACCGCCAACAGTTTGACCTATACCAAATGCGGCAAGTGCAACACCCATAGACGTTAGAGTTGCAGTAAATGCTACTACGTTAGCCCCATCTGCACCAGGCAAGTCAGGAATAGATAGAAGTGTTTCTACTTCATCTTTTATATTTTGTGTCCAGTCTTTTCCTTGTGTAGCCCAACCTGCGAGTGCAGTTGCTCCTTGACCGACAGCAAATATTGTTAGTCCTGCGCCTATGCCTGCGAGTGCTAACCCTAAAGATCCACCTTCTTTCAGAAATTCAACGTTGCTTTCATAGCCTTCGCCAATAGATAATAGAGTTTCAACGCCTTCTTTGATTCCATCTGGATCGAATTGATCCATTATTGTGCTGAATCCTAATAGGGCAGCACCGATGCCCATTCCGGCAAAACCTATACCTTTACCAACTCCACCGATAAGACCGCCAATACCGCCTAACACATCACCTGTGCCAGACATTATACCACCGCCAGTTTTACTGCCAGATCCTCTAGCACTGCTACTAGACGCAGACCCTTTGGCTAACCTTGCAGCCCTCTGTGCGTCTTTTGCTGATTCTTCCTGCGCCGAAACGAATCCTGTCAAAGCCTCTGTTTGCTTTTTCAGTTCTAATTCGATGCTCTGAAAGATTGGCATCATATCTGCGGTTGTGGCCATTTACTTACCTTTTGCTTCTCGATTTCTCTTTTACGTCTTCGAGATGATCTATTAGCATCTCCATGTATATGTCTCGCTCATATGGTAAAAGCTCTTCTAATTCTGTTAGGCTATAATTGTGGTGTTGCGCCATAGCGAAAATACTTTGGTAATAATTTACCAGTGTATTATGACTCAACATCACATGAAAAAACTTTCTATACCCTCAATAACAAACTTCTTATCTTCGCCAGTTGGTGTCTGATATGGACACTCAATTCTCATTGCTGGCATACTAGTGAAGAATGTTTGAATCTTCTCTAAAGCACTACCAGATAAATCATCAATAAAGCTATCGACTTCTTCTTTGCTGAAATCTTTCATACGAAAAATTTGCTCACCATCAGATGACATGACTTCGTTGATACAACTGATCATGACGTTGAAACTACCTTCACCCTCTTTAGAGTCAACCATAGTATGTAACTCTTTCAGTGTAGGATATCTCATCGTAATAGTCCAATCGTCACTGACAGCAATCTTAGGATCAAAATCTCCTAGTCTTGCTATCTCTACTTTGTTCACATCAAATGAAAGAGAAATCTTACGACCCTCAATCTCTGGATCATTCACTTCGAATTCCACAGTATCATTTACTGCTTTTCCTCGAATGTGCATTAGAATGTACTCGAGGTCAAATGTTGCTAATTCACTTACGTCAATATCGTCCTGAATACAGTTCGTAATGACTTGCTCAATAGATAAAAAGATTTGACTTACATCACCGCTTTCACGGCCAATCAAAAGAATCTTTTCTTCTTTGACTGTAAATGGTCTAATCTTTATCTTCTTTTTTGTTGATGGGATCGTAATCTCAAACAACGGTTGTTGTATTTTTGGTAATGGCATAGTATACTCCTATAATATAATTATCGTAAAGATCCAAGAATTGTATTCACATCTGTTACAGTGTTTACGAGGTCTTGGATATTTCTCGGTCTGTTCAAGTTATTTAGTGCTTGTCCAAATGTATTTAGTGAAGACAGTAGTCCCAATATGCCATTAGCACTATTAGTATCACCTGTTAGTTCACCAGTTGTAGTCGCTTCAACTTTCATACCGTCAAATGCAAACTGCACCGGTAAAGTCATTACTTCACCAGCATTCTCCCAAGCGACTTGCTGAGAGCCTACGTTCACGGGATATGCATTGTAGAACTTGTATGAATATGTTTTATCTGTTTGGTTCTGAGAGAATACAGTGACTTCAATAGTACACGCATAGTCATCTCTATAACCAAACTCGTATGGTCGTTGACCACCATTGATCTCAGATAGGTATCCAGCGTCAATATCGTAGTTTACGATATCTTGCATCCATCTATGAAAGAACCTCATCACAGCAAAATTACTGTCTACCATAAACACAGTAGGCAATAACGGCAATTCAAAAGCGTTTGGTCGCTTCTCAGATGGACCATAGCCACGAGGCTTGAAGTCTACAGTCTGTACTGCGACTTCTGGTACTTCTGCGCTACGACACAAGAACGTCATGTCTTGCGTAGGTATGTTCTCTTCTAAAAACGTCAAGTTTTCGTTGAGCGTAATCTTTAGAATGAACAGGTTACTCTTAGCTAGACCATGCTTATTCAGTTGTGCATTGAAATCTTTTATGCTGAATGCCATATCTTTATCCTATCATGCGTCTTGAATCTTTGAAGACGGTTGCTTTGCTTGCGCCTTGGAATCTTTCTAGCGGCATAAATAGCGCCATGTCCCATTCTGATGGGTAGATGTAGAGAAATTTACTTCTCAACTGGCTAGTAAGATAGTGCTTTATACAAGGCTTGAAGTAACTGAATTTCGATGAGGAGTTCAGTAACTTGTATGAGAGATTGAGTTTAGTTGTTTCATCATATCGTGAATTAGATGCTACATCATACAGAGCATCCATAAGCTTTGCTCTATACTGTAATGGCAAGTAGTGTAGGTTCAATCCCATAAACCCACCCTTGACTTTCTTATACGGAAATACCAGAGGAAATCTATCAAAGTATGGAAGCGTCTCTTTATGCTTTGCATCGTAATAGTACATATACATTTGACCAACTAGAGGTCTAGCAGTGAGACGATCTTTATCACCTCTCATCAGCTTACCTTCGTTGACACGCTTGTACGTACCAGCGGCATCTCTGTACCAATTACGAGCCTTCTGCTCACGTGCTGGAATCTGACCTGCACGTACACCCTTGGTTAGAATTTCATCAAATACTATCGCCATTAGATTTCCACTACGCCTTCTTCTATAAGTCGTTCACGATTTTTCATGTGTGCTTCGTGGACATCATCTTTAGATTGTCCGTGATAAGCAACAGCATGTCCATCTTCAATCATAATCTCAGTAAGTCTTTTCACCGTATCGCCTTCTTCAATCAAGAAGTCGCCTAGAATACGACCAAACTTACCTTTCTTATCTTCGCCACTCTTATCTACTTCGGTCTTCAATATCTGAGTAGAGCCAAGAGGTAGCATATCTTTGACGTGAGACTTAGCGGCAAGACCAAACTTCTTCTCTACCTTGTCTCTCGTTCTGGATTCTGGAGTATCGATACCCATGACACGTACTCGCTCACGGTGAAGCCAGATACCAAAACCTAGATCAATATCTACGTCTACTGTGTCGCCATCGACTACTCTTAGAATTTTACATTTATATTCGTACATCTATTTTTTCTCCATAAAACAGTTGCGCTGGGTTGTTTTATTGATTGCTTGTTGTGCCCAGTCCAACTCCTGGATTATTCTATTATACCATTTAGAGTCCATCTCACTGTTATGTGGGTTATCTCTCTCGACAGATAGTTGCTCCATTCTCATGTTGATGTAGTTCTCTGCCGCTTTAGCTTTTCTTGCTTCAGACCTTTTTACCTGATTATCGATTATATGCTTCTTTGTCGGTGTCAAACATTCGACATTGTTACCTCTATAATTCATATTACTTTACTCCTAGGTGTCCTTCGTGCATTATTTGAAACTTCCACCCACGATCTTTACAAAAGTCTTCAGCGGCTTGCCACTTAGCTTGGTTTATACCCCAAGTCTTCACCTCGTTTATATACCTTCTGCTTAGTTTTCCTGTAGACGTATTCTTCTTTGATATGTCTGGCGGAACAGTCTGCGCTTTTGGCTTTACCTCAATCAGGACAGTTTCTTTTCTCTTATCTCTATTTATCTGTTTTACTAAGAAGTCTGGAAAATATCTATGCATTCTTCCGTCAATAGGTGAGCGATACGGAACTATAAGCTCCTCACTGCCCCACTCTATAACATCTGGGTGTACATCCAGATATCTCATCAATTTGAACTCCCACCCACTTCTATAAATAATGTTAGTGGGGTCTCCCATGTACTTTTTAGGATTCTTCGGTTTGAAGCGTCCTTGATAATATTTTGCCATATCATAACCGATCTTGGTATTACGTATAAATAAGTGATAAAGCTATTTATAAGGGTTAGCAAATGACAGTAGATTCAGATATGGAGAAGGCGAGGTCAACGAATAACTTCACACAGTATTCGTATCCTCTAACTCCTGGTCAACATAACATGGTTTTAGTCTTCAAGGACTATAACTACAAAAGCGCAACAAGCAGTGGATTCGTTCGTGGTGAAGACCGTTCAGTATCAGCGAAGATTGATGCTAGTGTCAGTCTTCCTATCCCCAACAACTTGACAGACACATACAACGTAAAGGTAGGACCGTATGAGTTGGGAGTAACTGGAGCATTAGCACTTGATACTTTAGGCGGAACGGGTCGTGCTGATCTGATGGCAGATGCGAGAAAAGCTTTTTCTGCTGGATCAGAAGGCGGAGTTGATACTGGAGATGCTGTATCAACTGCCGGTAGTACATTCAAAGTTGCTAGTGCATTTATGGGAAGAAACGTATTAGACAAATTACCTGGTGCTGGTGGTATCAACACTGCTATCGATATGAGAACTGGCAATACTGTAAACCCACACGTAGCATTGAAGTTTGATGGCGTTGACTTGAAGCAACACACATTCAACTGGCAGTTATCGCCCAGAAGCGAAGCAGAAGCAAGACAACTAAAAGACCTTTTACAATTCGTCAAAGCCCGAATGTTACCAGCATATGCACTCAACGGAGAATCTTCAGTTTCAAGAGCCCTTCTCACTTATCCTAATTTGGTTGACATCTTCTTTACAGGCATCGATCAAAACTATTTCTATTACTTCAAGCCTGTTATGATCAACACATTTACTACAGACTTCACGCCACAAGGACTAGCCTTGAACAAAGGTGGTCGACCATCGTTTATCAACTGTACGATGACAGTTACAGAAGCACAGATTCACACTAGAAGTGATATCGAAGGTCTGAGTCAAGCGGCTGGAGACGGAGGAGAATAATGCCTAGATATTTCAGATATTTTCCAACGACTAAGCATCAAGGTCAATTACTACTTGACATTACAAAACGTGCTAAGTTCAAAAGTACGATTGCAGAGAACCCACGTGTATATCTACCATACACAGTAAAGAATGATGAGTCGGCAGAAGAAGTGGCACATCTATACTACGGTGATGTAAATTTAGTTTGGCTTGTTTATCTCGCAAACGATATCATTGACCCATATAAAGATTGGCCAATGGAACAAGAAAACTTCTACGATTACGTTGCTGACAAATACAAAGAAGAATATAAAGAAAGTACTGGCTCTGCTACAGCACCTAGACAATTGGTTCTTGATTGGTCAATGAACGAGACCATTGATGATAATGTTTTATACTATGAGAATGATGACGGTGATCAAATCAGTCTTGAGACATTCACATTGGGTGCAACATTCGATCCAGATTTTGATGCAGATGAGTGGTCAAAGATGACTGTATTCAGAGTAGAGAATATAGAGAATGAAAATAAGCGCCAGATACAAGTAATAAACAAAATCTATGCAGAGCAAGTGGATAAAGAATTCAAGAGATTGATGAATGACTGAAGCGGCTAATCAATCACCAGCAGGTACTTATGTACTGAATGGCTTTTATTTGATGCCTTCTACGGCTGATTCTAAAAGGCAAGCTGTTGGTGCTACCGAAAATCCTGATGCAGTATTGAGTGAAGATGATATTCTAGACATAAAGATGATCATTCACACATGGAGTATCAAAGAAAGTTTTACTAAGGGTCACATTAGTGGCTCTGCTAAGGTATATGACTCAGAAGGAGTCTTCTATTCGTTTCCTTTGCGTGGGCAAGAAAGAGTAAGAATCGTCTACACAGACTTTGTTGGCGTAGAGCGCCAAGAAGATATGTTCTTATATGCAGTGACAGATGTTGCTACACCCAAAGCAAGTGACGATAGCGTACTAGAGTATAACATACACTTCGCTTCTTACGGTAAGTTCTGGTCAGATAGGTTTTCTGTATCACGCTGTATTGCAGAGGGTAGCGGTTCTACTAGAAAATACATTCCTATTAGTGAACAAGTAGAGACTATATTCGAAGATTATTATAAGACATCAGATAGTGGTACAGATAAAGAAATCTTAGTACATGAAACAGAAGGCAATCAAAAGATTGTCATTCCTAATATGCGACCTGAGTCTGCAATGCATCTCATGTCACGTAAGTCTTACACATCATCTTTTCCATCGTCTCACTATAGGTTCTTTGAAACTAGAGAGAAGTATAACTTTATCAATCTAGAGGAAACATTCTCGACAGGTGAAAGTAAGGGTAAGTATACTTATGTATCTGGTCCACAAGATGAGACGCCTCAGGGTGAATTGAATAAAATGTCTGGTATCATTAGCATAGACTTTCATAAGCCTGTAGATACGTTTGACGCCATGAAGAATGGCGCTTACTATAGAAAAGTAGAAGAAGTAGATATCACTAATAGAATGGTGAAGTCACACGAATACACACACGAAGATGAATATAAGGATTACAAATATCCAGGCGCATCAGATCCCAAAGATTCTAAACGTGTACTAAGACATACATCTGACTTCATCAAAACGCATATGAACGATTGGTCATCTACATACGTCATAAAAGATTACCCAGATGCAGATATGCCTAATGCGTATGGTGTACGACCAAAGCCATATTATGGTGAGATAATCAATAATAAAAATGCTCATATTTATGACTATAGAGCGACTAGACTTACGATATCAATATATGGTAATAATGAATTGTTCCCTGGTGATCTAATTGAGTTAGAGATTCCTTACTTCAATGTGTACGGAAGTATCGATGAAGAGCGATCAGGAATCTATTTGATAGAAAGTATAGATAACATATTCTACGAGAATTCTTACATGCAAAAGTTGCAAGTATCACGTGGACCAATGAATGAGGTGAAAGAGTAATGTTCAACAGTAAAGATGGAATAAACCCATATTGGTTTATTGGCGAAGTTGTCGATAAGAATGATCCAACTAATAGTGGTCGTGTACGTGTTCGTGCAATAGGCATACACCCAGCAAGCGGATCTGAAATCAAAACTGACAAGACAGAACTTGACTACGTAGAGGATCAAGACTTACCGTGGGCATTCTGTATCAACGGGACATATGGCAAGATGCAAGCAATACCTGATGAGAGTGATTGGGTGTTTGGATTCTTTGCTGACGGAAGAGACGCACAACACCCTTTCATCTTAGGAACAATGTTTGGTCAGAACATCGATGACAATGGATTCGCAGATCCACCGGCAGGGGCAGAATAATGGCAAAAGTATCAAAAGATTTTATTGACAGCTACGGTAATGCCCCTCTATCGCCATGGATGAGTGGAGAGCAAGGCAAACGTACTGCTTCAGTTGTGCAGGGTGCAAGCCGTAAAGAAGAAAACAAAATCGGACTATCAGAAGATCAAACGTGGTCAGAGCCTGATGTAATCGCACCATCTAGAAGTATGAACACTGTAGTCTTTCAAGCAAAGAATGGTGGTAATACTGTTGTAGTCAATGACGAAGGCTCAGATGGCACGGGTTACATCATGATTACTCATAACACAGGTTCTGTTGTACAGATAGATCAGAATGGTAACGTGCTTATCAAATCATTTGGTGATACTCATAACACAAGTGAAGGTGTACAGCATCAGAGATCAGAGGGTAATTACAATCTGAACGTAGGTGATGATTGGAACGTAAGAGTAGAGGGCGGCTCTAACAACGTGTATGTTCAAGGCGATGTAAACATTCAGTGTGAGAACTTCAATGTAGAAGCACGTGGTAAAGCAACAATCAATGCCGCAGAAGCGTTAGAGTTACGTGGTGCTAAAGTAAGTATCGAAGCAAGTGCTACCGATATCGATATGGCATCATTCTCAAATATTAGAGCAAGTGCCTTGACTGGTGGTATTAGTATGGGTTCTACTCTTGGCATGTCACTGAACAGTCTCACGTCTTTGAACTTAGGTTCTGGTGTAGCAACTAATATTGGATCTCTCGGGCTTGTCAACACTAAAGTTGGCGGTGCGTATATCGTACAAGCAGGTGGACTTGTAGACATCAAAGCAACTGGTCTAGCTTATTTTGACGGTCTTCTAGTAAGACTTGGTGAATCAATCAGTCCTCCTATACCGTTGCCTGCTAAACCAGACAATGCAGAGTTGCCTAAGCTAAAGACTCCAGAAGCAAGACGCCCAGCAACAAATAGCCAAGACAATATAAATACTGTTATGCCATCTCCTGAAGGTATATCAGATCGGGCTGGAGACGATACAAAACAATGACATGTAGACCAACAACAATAGCAAGTAGATATTCGGAATCTGTTATCCAAACAGGGTTTGCTCCTGCGTTCAGTGTAGTTGATATATTGAACAAAGAAGCTAATCCAGCGGATAGCTATGACGCTACTACATTGCTTAGATTATCACAGAACTTGAATAAGACAGTAATCAGTTCAGATACCTCTGCGTTTCCTCTCCTGAATCAAAGATATCAACAATCACCTATTCTTTTTAGTGAGGTTGCTGACTTCTTAGATCAGAGTGGTTTGAATATCAATACAGTTGATACGCACCTCGCTGACTATCAAAATACTATAACGCCAAATCAGTACGTACCCGCTGACTCTATTCCGTCAGACATACGTGATATCTATTCTCAGTTAGAGTTTTACTATAGCGAGAATATGGCTAATTCTATTTCTGGTGGTCTGTGTAGCGCAATCGCAAATCCATTTGATAAACTTATTCCGCTGTTAGATGTGTTGACATTTGCTGGTAGTATTCTTGATACTATTCTCAGTTTCGATTTAGCATCTCTCGCAAATCCTCTAGAAGCACTCAAATCTAAATTAGAAGAGTTAGTAGACGAACTTGCAGAGACACTAAAGAAGCAACTAGAAGGTATTGTAGAATCTGCTACTCAGTTTGTGACAAACATCAAAGCTGGCGCAGAGAAAATGATCAAGAAGATCAAGCGTATGATAAACAACGTGAAGAACTTCTTACAGAATACTACTGTTGACAGTATCAAAGCTGACATCAAAAAGTTTATCGATAAGTCTGTAGAGCAATTCAAAAGTCTTACACCTAACGCTATCGCACTGTTGCTTTTCCGCTTCTGTCAATTTACAGAAATGGTACAAGCGTTTATGATGGGACCTATCGATGCACTTAGACAGTTCGCAGTAAACCTAACTTTACAAGAGCAACTAGTAGATAAGATCGGTGAGTATAGAACTAAAGATGCAGTGAACGCTGGTGCAGTAAGAGTTGATGAAGAGGGTGTAGACAAAGCTAAGAAACGGCTAGTCGAAGGACAGAATAGGGCCGCTAAGAAACAAGACGAAGAACGTTTCGTTTTCGAACGACCTTCTTCAGAGTTCTATGTATCCGCAAATAATCTAACTGACAAAGAGCGTGAAGGCTTGCTAAATCTAGGTGATGAAGGACTAGAAGGCAGATTCAAGTTCAATAGTTCTGTTTTGAATATGGGCAAATTTGTAAGTGACGCTGTAGAGGGCGACGGATACAGAAACGTTCAGCCAGAAGTATGGACAAAGTTGACAATTGTTGCCAGACGAATGAGTAAGACTTTTACGATCAACAGTGGATATAGATCACCTCAGTATAATGATCAAGTCGGTGGTGCTAAGAACTCATCACACAAAAGTGGACTTGCTATTGATGTGAGTATGTCTGGTATGTCAGATGAAGACATCCGCAAATTTATTCGTACAGCAAGTCAAGAAGGCTTTATGGGTGTTGCTTATTACTCAGGTAGTAATTTCGTACACTTAGACATGGGAGCAAGAAGATCGTGGCTTAGAGGTCACAGATTTGACAATTATATCGCTATGCACTTAGATGATGGATTTAGAACAGGATCTTCTAGTCAAATTAGCTACCCACAGACCCAAGTGTCATAAATATCAATAAAGGACCTATAGATGGCAATCAAGACACCACTCAACGCTAAGAAGTCTCTCTACTCAGACTTTCACATGGATCTATTTAGGAATCCCGTGAGTTTGGACTTAGCCGTAAATAGGGATGAAGAAGCAGTAAAACAATCAATAAAAAATCTGTTGTTGACTGACAGAGGTGAAAGACCGTTTCAGCCTGATCTGGGCAGCGACATTCGTAAGATGCTTTTCGAAAATCTTACACCTAATACCTCTCTTGTTATGAGAGAGATGATTCGTGAAACCGTAGAGCAATATGAGCCTCGTGCAAATCTTATTGGAGTGGATATAATCGCCACGCCAGATAATAATGCTGTACGTGTGGTAGTTGTATTCAACGTCATAAATAGTGAAGAAGAAGTAACATTAGTCACAACACTAACTAGGGTAAGGTAATGGCAAATCAGGCACCATTTACAGAATTAGATTTCACACAGATCAAAAGTAATCTGAAGACCTTCTTGAAATCTCAAGAGAACTTCAGAGACTATGATTTTGAAGGATCTAACATGAACGTCTTGCTAGACATTCTGGCAAAGAATACGTTCCAAAACAATTTCTATAACAACATGGCATTCTCAGAAATGTTCCTTGACTCGGCGCAGTTGAGAGAGAACGCTATGTCTCACGCAAAGGAATTAGGATATACTACTGGCTCACGTAACAGTTCAAGATCGAATCTTGCCCTTACGTTCAACGCAGATGATAATCCAGCTTTCGTAACAATTCCTAAGGGCACAAAATTCAATGCCCAATGTGGTACAAAGACTTATACATTCTTGACTGATGCTGTACGAGTAGTAAAGCCTGATGCTACTGGTGCATATACTATCGATGATCTAAAAGTTTTTGAAGGAAAGTACATAAAAGAGTATTATACTGTTGACAACACGAAGAAACAAGAGTATATTATAAACAATGAGAACGTTGACTCTGAAAGTATCAGGGTAAATATATACGATTCATCTGCCGCTAATGCTAACTCAACGGAATACGTAAGAACAAATACTATCTTCGGTGTTGAGCCAGATGATAACGTTTTCTATGTAGACACTCATTTCGACAATCTATACAAAGTAGAGTTTGGTCGTGATCGTTTTGGTAATGAGCCAGAGAATGCTACAGTAATTGAAATTGAATATCGTGTGACGAAAGGTGAAGAAGCAAATGGCGCTGGTAACTTTAGCACTATTGGTAACATTGGCGGGTACTCTGCTACTGTCACAAACAACGCTACAAACAATGCCACTCAGGGTTCAGAACGAGAGTCACTTGATGACATCAAATTCTTTGCACCCAAGTCTATCCAAGTACAGGAACGTGCAGTAACAAAGAAAGACTACGAAGTTCTACTGTCACAACAGTTCCCAAATATTCAGACTATTTCTGTTTATGGGGGTGACGAAGTTGATCCTCCTCAGTTTGGTAAAGCAATTATTTCTGTTGACGTGTTCAATGCAGACGGTGCTAGTGAGAATGACATCAAAGCATTCAGAGATTACATTCGCACAAAGACGCCTCTGACTATTGAGCCTGTGTTCTTACCTGCTAAGTTTATGTATATTGATCTTGCTATCAATACTGCATTCGACACAAAAACAACATCTAAGGGAGCGGCACTGCTTGAATCGTTGATCGAAGAAGCAATCATTACATACAATGATACATCACTCAATAAGTTCAACTTTACACTTAGACAGTCCAGACTCTCAAATATTATTGACACTAGTGATCCTTCTATAGTATCTACCGATATCGTTGCACGTCCGATAATCGAATACAAACCTGTTCTCGGTGATTTGGCAAACCCATCATTCGATTTTAGTGCTGAACTTGTTGTCCCTTATACGTTCAATGAAGTCATTGGATTCAATGCGTATAAGCCAGCTATCTCAACTTCAAGGTTTACACTGAACGGATCATTAGTGTCTCTTCAAGATGATGGTCAAGGTAACATTATTGCAATCACTGCCGACACTGCAACGCCTAGCGTATTCAAGAAGTCAATCGGTACTGTAGACTATACAACTGGTATTGTAAGACTGACTAACTTTGAAGTAGATAACTATGTTGGAAAAGCAATCAAGTTTTATGCAAACACCATAAAGAAAGACATTAGTTCAACTAAAGACAGAATATTAGTAATTCGCCGTGAAGATATAAACATAACTATGACTACAGTATAGAGAGAGTATCATGGCCGTTAGAGACAACGTAAGCAGATCAAGAGAGAATATCTACACAGATATTCCTAGTCAATTTCCTAGTATCTATAGGGAAGAGGGTCAGCTATTCGTAGAATTTGTCCAAGCATACTATGAGTATGTAGATACGACTTTACCAAAGTTTCGTGATGCGTTCTATGCACGTAATGTCGATACCACTGATTTTGATAAGTTTCTATTGTACTTCAAAAATAAGTACATGGACAATCTGCCGTTTGATTCTTCAACCGATTTACGATTTGTTATCAAACATATTACAGACTTCTATAGACGTAAGGGCACCGAGGAATCGTTGCGTCTTTTCTTTCGTATGTTTTTCAACGAAGAAGTCGAAGTATTCTATCCTAGTTCATCTATTCTAAAGCTATCTGATTCTATTTATGGATCAAGCCAGTACTTAGAAATGAAACCAGTTTCTAGTATTAGAGATTATCCTATTGTTCGTGGCGCAAAGATTGTGGGCGATACGTCAAAAGCAGAAGCGTTTATAGATGAAGTGATATTCAAAAACTTCAATGGTTCTATTACACCAATCGCTTTCATATCAAATGTCAATGGTAAGTTTATATCGGATGACGTGTTGACTTCTACTTTAGGTGATATCGTAAATAATGTAGGTAAACTTATCAAGGGCAGTATTAGTAATGCAACAGTACAGAATGAAGCAAGACTTCCTGGTAACAACATCGGCGATGATCTAAAACTTATTTCTACTGACAACGGTGTCTACGGCAAAGCAGTAGTAGATACAGTTCGTGAAACTACGACAGGCGTTATTGAGTTTGAAGTAGAAGATGGTGGCTATGGATATGCCGTGCAACAAGACGGTGTAAACAACGCAACTCTAAATGACTATTTGATCACTAATCAAGTTTTAGTTGTCGATACTAATAGTGGATATGACGTAAAGCCATTCGATACTATTACATTTACTTCCGCAGAAGTTAGATATATCAGTAATGATCAGCAAGTACCTGGGTTTAGTGCAGTAAGCATAACTGTTACAGTGGTAAAATTCGAAGGCTCTGTAATCTATTGTGTTGTGCCGAGTAACGATCTGCCTGTATTACCAGATAACTCGTACCTAGAAGGGACAAATGATAGAACTAGTGCAACTATTCGTACTACTAAAACATCTGCTTACTTACCTCAAGCACAGTATCGTGTTA
>Ga0222717_10001282_pt1 | contig 20739 bp, 37 predicted proteins | sample C33_18DmetaG_FD_165053 | JGI IMG/M metagenome (GOLD analysis project Ga0222717, IMG submission 165053) | Estuarine water microbial communities from San Francisco Bay, California, United States - C33_18D | ecosystem: Environmental > Aquatic > Marine > Unclassified | place: USA: California...
TTGCCCATCTTAAAAGCAAGGTCTACAAACTTATCTTCTAAATCTACCATGTCAGTAGCTGTAGAATATATCTCTCCTTTTGTCTTGTCATTCCATATGTCACGGTTCTCTTCAACATATGCACGAAACAACTGGATCATACCTTCAGCGTGTTGTGTTTCATCTACGATAGACCAAGTAACGATCTGCCCCATACCCTTCATTTTACCATGACGGGGAAAGTTTAACAACATAATGAAAGAAGAGAAGAGTGCTAGACCCTCAGTAAAGGCAGAGATAGCTGCGATCTTCAGAGGTACTGAAGCATCGCCAGAGAGTTTGTCATGGAAGTACTCATGCTTATTTTGCATTGCCTCATACTCTAGAAACTCATTGTATGTCGTATCAGGCATACCTAGAGATTCTATGAGGTGCGAGTAAGCAGCTACGTGGAGTGCTTCACGGGCAGCAAAGCTCGTAAGCATCATACGTACTTCAGGTTGAGGAAATAGTGGTAGATAATTATTTACGTAACCACCAGCTACATCAATATCTGACTGAGTAAAGAAACGAAAAATATTAGTAAGGAAGTACTTTTCTTCTGTAGATAGATTAGTCTTCCAATCCTTTACATCCTCTAGCATAGGTACTTCAGTATGCAACCAATGGGACTGCTCATGCTTCAACCAAGCATCATACGCCCAAGGATAGTGGAATGGCTTGAAGTAGTTACGTTCGTCTTGAAGTTTAAGTTTATCAGTCATCGTTTATTCTTCAACCTCCTTATAAATAAAAGATCCAAAATATTTTATTACTTCATTTTTCCATTCTTCAAATTCTGATTCAAGCCGAATATATTCTAATACAGTTGCAATCTCTCTTTTAGGAGCATCATTGAAATGAAAACAATCTTCCAGATATTCTACTGTTATATCTGTAGCTTGCTTTTCTGATAATCTAATCTCGTATAACATTATTTATCCCTCACACGCTAGACATTCTTCACCAGAGGCTAGTGCCTCCATATCAATCTCTTGGATGATTTGTCTCTCAATTTTACGAGATACTTTATCAGCCTTACCAATCTTCTCTGAGCGACAGTAGTACATAGTCTTCAGTCCTTTCTTCCAAGCCATGAAGTGTACGGCATGTAGGTAGCTGATGTCAACGTCAGGACGAAAGAAGATATTCAGTGATTGTGCCTGATCAATATACTGCTGACGATCTGCTGCATGTTCAATTACCCAACGCTGGTCGATTTCCATTGAGGTTTTGTAAACTTCTTTCTCAATATCCGTAAGACAACGAAGATGCTGTACAGAACCATCATTGGCAATAACAGAAGACCAGATTTTATCGTAGTTGAGTTTAGTATCTTCACTACATTTCTCCTTGATAAGCTTGTCTAAGAACTTATTCTTGTTTAGAAAAGCACCACTAATCGTATCCTGACGGTAGGCGTTAGCTCTCCAAGGTTCGATTGAAGGGGAGGTGTTTCCCATAATGATTGAAGAAGAAGCATTTGGTGCGATTGCCATAATGTGACTACAACGTAGTCCTGTTCCGTGTGCATCAGGTGCTTCGCCTCTTTCTTCTCCCAACTTTCTGTTTGCTGCATCAAGCTCTGTTCTGATGTGCTTGAACATACGCATGTTGAGTGACTTAGCAATGGCTGACTCAAAAGGCACACCTTTGCTTTGCAGATAGGCATGAAAACCCAATGCTCCAACACCAACTGATCTTTCTCGCATGGCTGAGTACTTAGCACGGCTGATGGTGTCAGGAGCATTATCAATAAAAGTCTGTAGAACATTATCTAACATCTCCAATACATCTGAAAGGAACTGCTTATCTTTAGACCATTGATCAAAATACTCAAGGTTTACAGAAGATAAACAACATACTGCTGTACGATCTGCTGATGTAGGTAAAATAATCTCAGAGCAAAGATTAGACTGATGTACCTTCAGACCTTTCTGTTTTAACCATACTGGTAGTTGTTCATTAGAACGATCAATAAAGTGTAGGTATGGTTCTCCTGTCTGCATACGCATCTCAAGGATACGCTGCCATAGTTCTTTAGCTGATACTACATCATATACTTTCTTTGAATGAGGATCACGTAATTCCCAGCTATCATCAGCATTATCATCTGTCATGCACGTTTCTATGAGTGACATAAATTCATCGCTGATGTTAATGCCATGATGCATGTTTAAACAACGAGTATTCTGATCACCAGTAGGCTTACGCATCTCAAGGAAGACTAGAATATCAGGATGGTCTATATCAAGATACGCAGCATAAGAACCTCTGCGCGTCTTTCCCTGTCTGTACGCGAGGGAAGATGCATCATACATCTTGAGGTGAGGCATAACACCAGTAGACTTATCATCTGATGACCGTATGCCAAAGCCTATACCAACTCCACCACCAAGCATAGATAGCCAATTAGTTTCAGAAAGATTATCTACTAATCCTTCTGCGCTATCGTGGATATAATTTAGATAACAAGAGATAGGAAGTCCACGAGAAGACTTACCATAGGATAAGATTGGTGTAGAGTAGGATAGCCAATGCTTAGAGGCATAGTCATAGAGACGTTGTGCATGTTCAGGATTAGAAGAGAATGACTTAGAAACATAAGCTAGTCTCTCCTGTGGAGAAAGCTCATGGTCCATCATGTAGGATTCTTTAAGCCTTGCTATACCTAACTCATCAAACAGACCGTCTCTCTCTGGTAGCATAGTAATGTTTAAGCTAGGTGTTTGCACACTTATTCTCCCTGATTTTGATCGTGAACGTGAAGCATAATGATAGCATAATGCAGTATCTTCAGCAAGTCTTTACGGTTCTTTCCCTCCTTCTTTCCATACCGTTTCCAATACTTTTGGATGTTACCCATGCAAAAACCTTCACCATAACCTGCGTCTGTTATAGTATCTGTTGCTTGGTATTTAGACTGACTGTAGTGTTCATTATAGGTGGATATAATATACTTAGATAACTCATTGAGATACTTATCTTCTTCAAATTTGTAATCTTTCACAGTAGATATTCCTTTACGAGCTTCTCGCATTTTATTAATAAGTTCTTTATCTCTATCTATAGAACCATACATATAAATATTCTCCCAAGTTTTACTCATAGTTCAATACCGTGTTAATTCGTTTACGTATATACTTAATCTCTTTAGAACGCAATATTTTAAATGCAAAATTTCTCATATCAACAGGAGATATTCCCGCTAAGTCACAGATGTCTACAAAGTCTTCTGAAGTAACGCCAATAGAAGCAAAGAACCATGCTTGAGCAGATCGTCTAGCTAGTTTCTCTTCTTCAGGTTCTCTACTTGTTTCTGGCTTTGTTGCGTCTAGGAGTGCCTGTAGGACTACGCTTAGGAACAGAACTCTTTCTGGATTTTCTTTGTTCTGAGTTTCTAGAAGATGTTCTACGTTTATCAGAAATGTTTCTTCCTGATGATTTTCCTTTTGGTTTTTCATTAGCCCATTCTTCAATTATTTGATGGTCTGAGTTTTTACAGAACAGAAAACCATTTTTAATACACCAATCTGCATAAGACGATTTAGCTCCTTTGTTTAGTTTGCCATTAGGGTTATCGAAGACAAACCGAATATCTATATCTGGATGATGCTTACGAATGAAAAGGTGTTTCTTTCTGTCTTCTAGTTTGAATCTTCCTTTTACTTCTAATAAGATACCATTAGGTAAAAGAAAGTCTGGAAGATATTTTTTATATTCTAACCAAGTATATTCAATGTAATGAGGCTCAAAAGAAAAAGGAACATTAATACTTTCTAAAAGATCACCTGTTTTCTTTTCTGAACCTGATCTATATTTTTTATTCATTAGTTATTTCAGGTACATTAGGAACTTTACCAACTTTGACCAAATGCTTAGGACCATTCGAGTACATGAATGTGCGTATTCCTTTACCCTCGTTAGCATCTTTCCAACAAGTAAACTTATAATCACAATAGTTACAGCCGAGAGCCAGCTTAAAATTACCACCAGCACCGTCAGCAACAGAACTATAACATTTTTCAGGGGGTTCGTCACTCTCTAAAAACTTTCTAATATCGTCTATTCGAGTGACAGGATTTATCATATCCATATCGTCTATGGGACAGTAACATAACTCACCTGTTGTTTTATCTATGACAACAAAACCAGCGTTTGGATTATTGTCTGCTTCTGAATAAGAAGACAACTGAGCAATATAACCAAACGGATCATCTGTGAGTATGCTACCGTCCTTAAACTTCTTGAAGCTAAAGCTAGAAGCTGACTTAAAGTCAACAAGAACACCGTCTACGGTAGCATCCTTATGTCCCTTAACACCATTAACATGTAGCTCTGCTTGTTCTTCTTTTATCTCATGTCCAGCTACTTTAGTGAACAGAATAAGAAGTTCTTCAAGAATATGACCATAAAGAAATTTGATAAGTGTAGGAGCAGGTAGCGGTTCTTTCTTAGCTCCCTTCATTTCATACCAAATCTTTCTATCTTTATGACCGACAAGAGATAGACGTAGGTTAGGTTCTCTTTCTTTACGTACTTCAGAGATAGCGGAGGCAACAGAAGCGACTACTGCTTCTGCAAAAGCGTCGAGGTGCTTTTTTTCTATTGTTATTTCCTCGTCATTAGTAAACAGTGCATAAATATCATCTACTAATGTTTCGATTGTTTTAGTCATCTTCTGTTGCCTCTCTGTTTAGCTACTATGCAGCCTTAGATGAAGGCTCTGATAGCAGCTTGTATCGTGTGTAAGCGCCAGCGGGAGACATAGCGCGTACAGCCACGATAGTATAACCCTTCTTACGTAGCCTAGAGATAGTGGCTGTAAGGTTCTCACACCAGCCACGCTCAAGGGATGTCTTTCTCGTGACACGCATACCACGACGAAGGGCAGATAGTACTAGGGATTCATTAGTCTTCATTACTCTATTTCCTTTCTCAGAGTGCTTCTAGTTCACTGTCAATGCTGAAACCATCTTCATCTTGGAAGTCATTAGATGGATCACCGTATGTTACAAGGTCGATGACCTGCATACCCATAAAGTCTGAGCTAACACCACTTTTACCAGCATAATCCCAATCGTAGGGCTGAACTTTAATCTTAGCTACAGTACCGTTACCAATGAGACGGTTATCCCAAGGGTTACGCTTTGCGTCAATGACTCGTGGAGCATCACGATCACTGCCATCTTTCTTCTTTACTTTACGCTTTGCAGAGAAGAAATCGCCACGATCATCTCCTTTGTTCTTAATAGGTAGTCCAATAGACTCTAGCTTTGCTTTAGTCTCAGCATCTTCAATACATATATCTACTTGCCATGCTGGTTCGTAGGTGGTGTTAGGTTCTACTACAGATGCCCAATAGACTTTACCTGTAAGCATGATAGGATCGTATTTCGTATTAGCCATTTATAAAAGCTCCATTTTATTGCCCAATGATTAGGGCTGTTTCAATTAACAAAAATGATACTACTTAACTAACTTGATCTTGTCAACTCCTTTTTTTGTGTGAGAGATATATTTTTTTACTGCATCATCAAAATCTAATAAGTCTTTCTGATGTGCAGCATACACTCTTCTTCCTACAATCTCAATTCTTTTTTCGTCATGTAATTCGTAGGCAGGTAGAAAACCTTTAATATCATATTCATTAAGATTATTTTCTACAATTAGACCAAAGATATCTATGTCCGGTAAAGGACCAATGTTAGCTAAAAGTTTTCCTGTTTTATATTTAGTAGCTTTAACATCTACACTAAAGCCTTCTATAACTATATCTCCTAAGTCTGTTTTGTTAGCCTTAGATTTAGGCTTGAACATAAACATATCTTCTGGATATTGATTACAGAATTTATAGATAGCCATTTCTGCTCTAGCACCTAGCTGGTCTATCTCTATAGGATCATTTTTCTTGTATCTATTGTCAGGTGTATTAAGCTTTCTATTTGAGGAATTTCTTTTTGAACCAATTAAGTTAGCGAACTTAACTTCGTCTTCCGTTAGAAATATTAATGTGTTTCGGACCAGTTCAGGCCGACTTTGTACTCGCTGTCTAGTGGACATCTTACGTTTAATTCCTTTTCAGTTAATTTCATAGCTTCTCTAGTTAGTTTGCCAAACTGTTCAGCTTGATTTTTGCGACAGTCAAACTGATATTCATCGTGAATACTAGCCACTAACTTAACATCTAGCTTGTGCTTTTTAATTAACTGATCAATAAACACGATCCATTGCTTACAGATAATAGCACCAGCACCTTGAAGAAGTAAGTTCATAGCAGCGTGTTGATGCCTGACATGTAACTTTCTACCATCAAGACCGGGAATATAACCTGATCTAGCTTTATTGTCAACTTTACTTCTTAACTCAGCTAGAGAAGGTAATGAATCTAAGAAGTTATCTATAAGATTTTGACCCTCGGTAGCTGATCCTCCTACTATGCTACCAATCTTAGTTGAACCTGCACCATAAATAAATGCATAGATGAATGTTTTTGCTTGATCACGAGTAGCTAAACCAGCCGCTTTTTGATTAGCGGTATGAATATCTCCTTCAACAACTTCCTTAGTATAGTCGTCGTCTTTCATGTAGTGAGCAAGACATCTTAGTTCCAGTGAGCTTGCGTCACAACCAACGAGAACACGATCAGGAGAAGAAGAACTCCAGCAAGCTCTGCACTGCTTCCCATAGGGAGAATATACTGCTGGAACTTGTGCCATGTTCGGACCAAAGTGTGCCATACGTCCTGATATAGCTTTAAGCGTAAGAACTTTTCCATGTACTTTTCCATCTTCTTCTAATAATTCTAACCATGATTTAATTTGTGCAGTTCTTTTGTTAAGAAGCAGATACTCAGCAATCATCTGAGCTTCTGGTATATCTACATTCTTTAGAGTACCTTCATCTACAATAGGATGGCCTGTAGGTGTGAAGTTATCTGGTTTCCATCCCTGCTCCATCAAACGAGCAGCTATCTGTTGTCTACTGGAAGGATTAAATACAACAATCTTATCCTTCAGTCTCTTTCCTGTCTTCTCTGACACTCTTTCCTGAGTTATAGGTGGATACTTTTCTTGTAGTTTTTCTTCTATAACAGATGCTTTATCTGTAAGCTCTGCTTGTAAACAAGTAGCTTTTTGTACGTCGAGTGTAAAGCCATTACGTTCTTGTACATCTACAATATGACGTACACGATATTCAAGGTCAATAGCCTTACGATACTTTGTATACTTCTCTTCTTTTATCTTCAACCATAGACGATGTGTTATATCAACATCACGTATACAGTAAGTGATCATCTCTTCTGTTAGCTCAGAGAAGTCGTGAAAGTCTATCTTATTAAAACCTAAGTTTTCTCCCCAAGATTCTAAGGAGTGTTTCTTACGTGTGGGAAATAGAAGTTGAGATAGTATAAGAGTATCTTCTACATTACTTACATTGAGTTTTGTTCCTGTAATCCTGTTAAGAGTAGGAGCATCGAAGCTTATGCCGTTGTGCATAATGAACTTCGATACTCCTTTAGCGAACTTAGGAAAACTAGTGTAACACTCGTCACCTTTCCAAAGATTAATCTGTCCTGTGTCTACATTCTTAGTAACAATGCAATGTATCTTAGTAGCATTTAAATCATCAGTTTCGATATCAAGTATTACGTTCATTGTTCTTCCTAATGTTTAGAAGGGACAGTCGTTATCGTCTCCTCCTTCAAGATCGTCACCTAGATTACTAACCTCGTGCAGTCTACCAGTATCCTTGTTAAAGAACAAGTGACAAGCTACACCTGTTTCACCAGCATACCTATTCTTTAGTACACGAATGGTCGTTGTGTTGGCTATGTTAGCATCATCTGATTGTTGGTTTCTTTCCATAGCTATTACACTGTCAGACAACTGAGCGATGCTCTGTGAGCCACGTAGATGTGACAAAGATACTTCTTTACCATCTTCATGCCCACTATCTCCATTAGCCCTGCGTAGGTGACTAACGAGGATCAAAGCACAGTTGGTTTCTTCTACTAGACTGCGAAGCTTAGTCATAAGAACGTCAATGTTCTTACGTTCGTCCATACCCTCTAAGCCTGAAACAAGAATAGATAAGTGATCTAGGAATACCCACTTACAATCAAGTGCTTTGACCATATAGCGAACACGGGCAAGTATCTCTTCTGTACTCATAGAACCAAAGTGGTCAAAGGCAAAGAACCTACCGCTACCTACGGTATCGTTTTGCCACTTACGTAGATCAGCATCGTTATGGTTTTCTCTAACTTCTTTGATATACAGCCGCGAGTTAGCCTCTACTGACATAAGGTGAAAGATTGTAGAGCGTGTGTTCTCTTCCAGAGAGATAACGCCAATGTTCTCTCCTGTATTTTTAAGAACATGATGCATAAGTTCACGCATAACACTAGACTTACCAGTACCTGTACCAGCAGTTAGTGTTGTTAGCTCACCTGTACGAACACCATACAACTTCTCATTCATACCTTGCCACGGATATAGACAGGTTGTCTGATTAGTTTCTTCGTATAAAGCATCACCAACATCTTTGAGATTAATGATACCAGCAGGTGTAAATGCTTTAGCAGCCCACCAAGCCCTAGAAAAGTCTTCTGTCTTTTTAGCTTTAAGATATTCGTTAGCATCCTTCATCTTAGAATCAAGGAACACAATCTTACATTTGTTAGGCTCAAAGAGTTCAGCAACCTTACGTGCATTCTCCTGACCGGGCTGGTCCATGTCAAAACATACTACAATATTATCGTAGCTGTTGAGGAAGTCATAGCTACGCTTACAGTTCTTTACTGCTGAAGTAGCACCATCCTTAATGGAAACCACAGGCCATTTTGATCCTAGCATCTGATAGACAGACATAGCATCAATCTCACCCTCACATATGGTGATGTACTTACCCTTCTCCTGACAAATCTGTTGTCCAAAGAGAGTACCTGCTGACATAGCACCGGGTGGATCAGCAGCAAAGTTTTTAGTAGGTACATCACGTACCTTATACGCGACAAGATTATTGTTTACATCATAGTATGGATAGTAGTGTTTTAATGGTTCGCCAGAGCTATTCTGTTGTAGACGCACACCATATTTGTCGGCTGTATCTTTTGTGATACCTCTATCTTTTAGTTCAGATATAAATCCTTTAGCTGTTGGCTTAGAGTGATTAGTAGAAATATCTAGTGGCATCGCTTCGTAATCCTCTGTTACATTTTCGGGTAGTACGTGTGTTCCACATTTGTGACAATAGGTATGACCATCTGAATAAAGACTACCATTGTTGTCTGATGCACAAACATCACATGGTATATGCTTTACCCACTCACTATTTTCATGGTCACTATCTTTCTTCGTTGAGTATCCTGTATGTAGCAATTGTTTCTCCATTACGTTTAGCTACAAAACCGTCGATAGTTTCTTCAATATCATATCCCATCTGGGATGTAAATATTTTTCTATCACCTAGTAGTTTCCAGATATCTTCTTCGTAATTAGAATCCTCCACTTCTACTTCTGTATGTTTTGTTTTAACTACCACTTTCCACATCCTTTAACACTCCTCTTCTTCTTGATAAGAAAAGATATCTTTTACAAAGTCTTCGTCAAAAGACATGAACTCTTCTGTTTCGTCTGAAGCAAATCTTTTAGATTCTTTTTTAGAATAACCTTCTTCAAGATACTGTTGATATAGTTCTTTAAAAATTGTTTTTCTATCTTTTTGCCATAAGTTTTTCATAGTATTTTATTATTATTATTATTGTTCTTTTTTGTGAGGGTTTGGTATTTCATAATCACATTGTAAGCATACAAGATACTCCCATTCCATGTGACCGACAAGATGTTTTTCATTACATTCTGTGCATACTATAAGTTCTCTTGTGTCTTCTCCTTCGATAGGACCAAATATCAAAGAACTCATATCGGGCATTTCAAAGTCTTCTTCTGAGAGAGCTTCCATTAAGTTATAATATTCTTCTACTTGTTTAGGATCAGAAGGAGAATAACCTAACTCTAACATTTCTATATTACAAAATCTTTCATAAGTTATTTTACCTTTTTCAAGATTATTACGTGCGTGATCTGCAAAAGATATTATTTTGTCAGTAGAAGATACCGGAACTAAGATGCTCACCGACCTTGACCTCTATACCTTTTAAAAGAACGACGCTTTTGTTTGTTCTTTGGTCTACTGTTTACGGACTGACCAATCCCAGTACGCATATGTTGTTTAATCCAAGCAGGTTTGCTTGTTCCTGATGGTTTTTTAATTGCCACTTGTAAGCTCCTTCCATGAAATAGGATAGATAGAAGAACAAATACTGTCCCACATCTTTGCTAAGTCTTGTATCTCTTTCTGAGCATGATTGTCAATCCTTAATTTATAAGCTCTAGCAAATGCTGAAAGAGAACCAGTAACATAATAACTCGTATACATAGACTGAGGCAAGCACATTCTTGCTTGCTCTGGTGCTACGTCTGATTTTAATAGATCATCATACATTTCTTTAGCTTTAATTAAGAAGTGATCGTATTTTTCTTTAGTTAATCCCTGAGAAGCTATGCCTTCTTCAGAAGAACCTTGCTTAACATTTTCTGCTTTCTTACGCCATACATCAGGGTGGTAGAATGTTGGATCACTATCAATATACCTTCGTGACTCTTCATTATAACTAAAACCTATAGTATGTTTAAACCTCTGTCTAGCTACAAATATTGGAACTTCTTCCCGAAATGTCATTGTACAATGCGTGAAAGGCGTAAAGTGATCATGTTTCGCTAAATATTTTATAAGTTTCTTATCAGCTAAACACAAGTCCTTTTCTGTACTAGCCCAAGTCGTATCATAAATATATTCGCTTTCTTTACTAAAAGAAACTCTTGCTGCATTGACAACTGAGAGATCGTCACCCATAGAACTTATAAGCTCACATTTCATAATTTATTATATCCCATATCTGTAGTGTAATAAACGGATCGTATTCCAAATTCTGCTATACACCTACGACAACCTATACAAGGTTTAGCCATAGTTGCTTTGTATATTTTATTATGATCCTTTTTCTTAACCCTTACAACTACTAAAGTTGCTTTCTGTAAGTCATCCACAGATAGTTTACGTAATGCACTCTTAATAGCTGAAACCTCTGCATGTAGATGTATGGCATGTACTGTGCTACCAAATCTAGCTTGGAAAGGATCAGTCTTATAACTATTTATTCCCGTACTTACTAACATATTTTTATGAATTATACCAGCAGCTAATCTAAAACATCTTACAGGTTCTTCAATACTTTCAGCTACACTAATAAGGTGTTTAAAGTGTTTATCAATATTCATTATATAACTTACTTATAAAACTTATGAAGTCCTGCTCTACCTAGATACTTTTTATGTTTAGCCCAAGAAGGATTAACGTAAATTGCATGATAATATAATGCTTCACCAAGAAACTCTATACTAACATCTTCAAGAACTAAGTAAGCTATTTCTACAGCTTTTTCATAAGCTAATCCATTATAAAACGTCTCTTCTTTACCATCACAGTAGTAAGAAAATTGACATCTGTGTTTAATTATTTTACCACTTTTTGTTTTATTAGCCTGATGTACTACACCACAAAATGTGTTAGGGAACTTAGAAGATTTAACACGATTGTAAATAACATTACCTACAGCAATCTGTGCAATAAAGCTTTCTGATCGTGCTTCAAAGTAGAGAGCTTCAGAAAGACAGCTTACTTCTTCTTCTAGATTTTGAGCAAAAACTGTTAGTGTAAAGAAAATACTAATGATAAAAGCTACAATAAAACCAAGCAAAAGCATTGCAAGATGTTTCATTTTTATATCCTCATAATTAAGGGGCGGTAGAACATTGAAGTATGACCGTTTGTTCTACCACCCCTCCTTTCTATCTTTAATGGATTGTTACGCTATCATTTGAAATGTCTTGGTAATCTTCATCAGCCTCATACATTTCGCCTTGCCTCACCCATTCGACGTGACCATTAAGAAAATTATTTATATCTTCAACATCTACGTCTTCTAAAGATTCACAACCAATAAGAGAAAGTAAATAGTCTTCCATATATGGTGGAATATCTGAGTGAGTTTTATATTTATAGCGCATGAGAAACTCTCCTATAAAGGGTTAAAAGTTACGCAGTGACATGCTCCACAAAGTCTTTCCACGTAGGAGAAGAAAGCCATTTGGTGACTTGTTCACTACGTTTGTACAGCGTACCACCATCTCCAGCCTTTGTCAAATCAAACCGACCATCGTTGTCGTGAGACGCATAGTGGGTCATAGCTGACTGTACAGAGAAGAGATTGTCTCCGCGTTCCCTAACTTCATCCATCCACTGAGAGAACAGACGATCAGCTAGACCACCATCACGTTTCTTTTCTTCACGCTTGGTCTTGGTAAGCTTATCAAACAACTGCTGCACCTTCCATGACGATCCTACCTTAGTGTCAGCATACCTCTGATACATCTTTACAGATTCTTGATGACGCTCCATTGAGTATGCAAATGCTTGCTTAAAGTCATCAGTAGAAAATTTATTACTGTGCCGCTTACGAGTAACATCGTATACCCCATTTACCATACCATTAGTACAGAAGAAGTCGATAACACCACTATAAAAAGTTACACTACCCTTACCATCAAAGCTGTTCTTCATTACAAAACGTAGGCCAAGGTTAGTCTTATGTCCTGATGATGTCTCAATCTCTGACTTAATAGAAGGAAAGATATACTCAGCATAGCATTGTAGACCATTAGCAGCTATGGTATCTTTGATCTGTACATCTTCCAGAACAAGACGATCAAAGAATTTAATCATCTGATGCTGTAGTGGCTCAAGAATTTCTTTGTTCTCTACTACACGATACTTATCGTTAACAACATCAAGATAAGTTCTATCATTATTATAACCATTTGTACGCATAAGCATCTTTTTATTAGGTGCTTTGTCTCCACTATTTAAACCGTACACTGGTTGAGTAGAGACGTTGAAAAAGATTTCACGATTGTCTTCATTGGTGTTGAGAAGATGTTCCATAACTTTAATTTCCTTTAGGTTCAGTTAAGTTCAGTTAGTGAATCGTATACTGCGTTCATTCTACTTCTACTTCATTAGAATATTCTAGTTTATCTGTACTATCTACAAACATTTTAAACGTAACCTCATTACCTTGTTTGTCTGTAGCTGTAACATTAATGGTTGAGAAGTCGCTAAACTTACTTTCTGTAATTTCAAGTTTAGTTATATGGTGTGTAGTAATTTCACTATTACTCATTTTACTTCCTCTCCCTCTATCTGTTTCTTTAAGTGTTCCAATCGCCAAGAACCATCAATTAGTTTCCTGTAGTGTGACATCAACATATCACCCTCACAGTCTGCTACATGTTCTACTGAATCAACAATAATATCGTGTACTTTAAGAATGTATTCTTCTAAAGTATAGCTATACTTCTCGTCCGTAGAATAGTTCCACTGATACTTTTTTGGTTCTATTTTTTTAGTCAACATACTCTATCTCCATCTGTCCTTCGTTTCTAACAAGACCCTTTATAAGTTCTTCTTCAAACTTAGTCAACTTATTTTTCCATGCATATCTGAATAAATTGCTTCTTCTACTTCCTCTACCTGTTCGTCAGATAAAGTTTCTCCAAGAATTTCTGCTCTTTCTTCCTCCTCCCAACCAAACAAATCTACATCAGTCATATGACCAGTGCTACTTTCGATGACCTTAAAAAACAAAGCCTGATTACTTCTATCCTGCATAATAAATAATGCTTCTTTAGCAGCATCATAAGCACTACCTGCTTCTATGTCTATTTCCCAACACACAAGATAACTAGTCATTGTATTCTATCTCCATCTGTCCTTCATTTCTAACAAGACTATTTGTAAGTTCTTCTTCAAACTTAGTCAACTTATTTTTTAGCTCTCTAACAAACTCTATTTTTTCTACCTGCTCCATAGCATTAAATTTCATATCATCTTCAAACATTTCTATTCCTATTTCAATTTAAATTGTTTAGTACTTACACCACATGCATTAAGAAAAGAAATACCATCAAAGTTTCTATATTCTTCTTCAAAGATAACCTGCTTAATACCTGACTGATAGATTAACTTTGCACATTCCATACATGGTGCATGGGTAGTAACTAATGTAGCGCCATCGCCACTCTCATTAGACCTTGCAAGTTTAGCTATTGCATTAGTTTCTGCATGTAAAACCTCTGATCTAGTTTTAAGTTTAGGTTCTGCTAACTGATTATCACCCTCAAAGAAAGATTTGTATTCACATTCATTGTCCCATCCATGAGGTGTACCATTATATCCAATAGAAATAATTCTATTATCTTTTACTATAACTGCCCCAACCTTTAGGCGTAATGCGTGAGAACATTCAGCAAAGTTGTATGCTGTTTTCATAAAAGCTTTTAAGTGTTTATCTTTCATATCTACATATCCTGAAAACGTGTGATTGCAACATCTTTAGCATGTTCTTCTGCTTCCTTTTCATCCATACCATCAGCCACAAGTTCGTCAAGAGCCTCGTAATACAGACGTTCTATAAGTTCTTCATTCCATATATTAGACATTCTAAACACCTCTTTATCCTGCATTAAATGATGCACAAATTACAGCACCGGGATAGATGTCATCGTCAGGTTCACCCACGACTTCACCCAGATATATCAACTCTACTAAGTCAGGGCGTGATACCCAATTATCGTATAGCAAAAAGTCATCTGATCCATCACAGGGATGAATATTCTGTGCTTCTTCTGCACTATTAGCAACCACTACAGCACTGTCGAAGGTGTCGTAGCCTGTGTTGATATTCTGGTATATCTTAAATAGTTTCATTTTATTTATCCTCTATTCTAATTATGTTACAGTCTTTATAATCTTGTTCAGCTTCATACAAGTTGTCATAAGTTTCTGTATATGTCAACTCACCACTACCGTCACAAGCACCACAGTCTATTGTGAGGGCTGAAGACATATTCTTACTTTCTACATAACCATAACCAATACAATCTTCACATCTAACAACTATCTTCATACTACATACCTAAATTCATTATGATTCTTGCATGGTGTACACAAGAAGTTGTTCTTAGGCAAAACACTTTCTTTTCTACAACGTAAACACTTTCTTATCTTATATTTTTCTTTAGTAGTTTCTTCTAGTTGTTTCTTATATGTAAGTAGTTGTTCCATGTACTCATTGAAGTCTACTTTATTCTTGATTGGTCGTTTATTTCCACACCTACTACGCCATCCAATGATGGAGTTTTTAGTTAGTGGACGACCTGTTATTTTTTCATGCTCATCTGTCAATAGTTGTGCTATTTTAGAACAGCTATATCCTTTATCGTAGAGGTCAAAAGCTCTCTGCTTAAATTCCGTAGATGCAAATAACATTACTCTCCTACCTCCTCAAATATCTGCTCTGCTATTTTTTTAGCTTCTTCAATGTTATATCCCATAGATATATACATCTCTATAACTTGTTCAGCATTTGTTACGTCGGACCAATCCATGTCTAAGCTACTTTCTTTTCCGAGAGGGATTTATTATTCTTAATAATCAGAGGCGAATAGCCTAACTTTAGGCGTTGTTTAATAACAAGTTGCAGCACAAGATGCCAACAGATGTGCTGGTTTTCTCTCAAAAGACCACCATAAATTCTCTTCCTACGTTTAGCCATCTTCAATATTACATTATTTTCCATATGAGTAATTTCTCCATGAGGAATAATATCCCAAATCTTACGATCCAGTTCTTCGTCACGGCACAGGTTACGACCACCGATATATTTGATATTCTCTACATTAATCGTCATAATTATCTTCCTTGTTATATAAAAGTTATAGGAATTCCTATAAGTTATCAGTCTACTACAAAACCACTAGTATCACGTTTAGCTTTACCCTTGGCATATAACGCTGCAACTACAGCGTGTGGCTCAATGAACCTAACATCGCTATCGTCACCGTCTATACATTCCATCCCCATGAACTCTGAAGGGATGCTTTCTCTCGTGCGAAACACTACAGCCATACGCAACTTTTGTTCGAGTGCCTTCAATACGAAAGGCTTGAATGCCTCAACACCTGAATAGCTAAAGGTTAGATCATAGACATCTGCATCAGGAATAACACGGTTTACAATCTTAGTGTAATCGTAGAACTTAGCACCATATGTGGTATGCATATCCACCATGAAATCCCAGATGTAGTTCTCCCAACGCCAATCTGACGTACCATTGAGACGTATTGCAGGTATAAAACCTTTCTTCAATGCGTGTTTACAGTGTTTTTCTATCTCACGTTTAAGTTGAGCATAAAATAATTCAGGGTACTGTAGCAGGTACAGCGTCTTGCGAAGTCTGGACATCTGAACTGTACCCATAGCACCCCTGCCAGCTTCATCTAGACAAGGTTCTTCGCACATTGCAATGCGAGACATAGGGCATAGATTACAACCTGACTTTGTACCCGGTGATAGATATAGAATAGCCGTTTCGATATTATACTTAACGCCTTTGATTGTCTTGGCGTTAGTATCTATACCTAGCAACTTGTCGGGGTAATTACTGAACCATTCAGTATATTTAGGTGACAGGATAATACGTGCGTGAATAGTACCGTCCAGCTTCGACAGATCATAAATCATTGTGCATACCTTTTTTTACGGATTACCTGTACCATCTCTGCTGCTCGTATAAGTATAGCTACCTGAGATAGTTCATTATTAAAGACTTTTTCCTTGAAGGTAGCATAGTCACAGGTTTGCAGACCTGCAATCTTCTGTAGTTTGTTATGGTTTTTCCATATATTAATGCAACGACGTGCTATAGATGTATTAGGATCATCTGTCATTTTACTGTTTCCAATTCATGGATTTCTATTGTAGTTTCCATCGCTTTATTTGCCCAGTAATTTATTGACTCTTCATACCTTACATTTACGGCAGCTTCTAATTGTCCCATCTCGAAGTCAAACTTAGCTTCTAAAACTTTGATAGCCCGTTTATTTATAGTCATTTTATTTCACCTTTGAGATAACGATTCAGCATAGCCTTTGCGGGATAACCTTGTACCCCCGTGAACTCCAGACCAATCATAAAACTTTTCCGCGTTTCTTCGTTATCAGTGTATTTACTGATCTCACGCACCACCTTTTTAAAGTGATTGAATCCAATGTAAAACAATACATCTGATATTGCCTCACGCTCTGTTTTGTCGCTGTAGTCTATTGTCGTTTTCATTTTATTTACCCTCAATTCTTACGACTGCTGCAAGAATTTGTTCAGCTTCTGATCGAAAAGGCTCATTGGATCGATTGTCCGTATCCAAAATTTCCCACCTTCGCTCTTTAAGTTTCCTCAACAATTCCTCTTTAGTCACGGCATCATTACCAATAAATTTATCAGCAAGATTTGGGTGAGGGATAAAAGGTAAATCAGAGAAACCTTTGGGTAATGTTTTACCCATTGGAGGATTGTTAATAATTTCCCGCCATTTATCTTTTAACTTTTTCATTTTCTTAGGTGTCATTTTATTCTACCTCTTTCATTGCATTATTTACGTCAGCTTTAGCCGTATCACTCAACAAACCCCATCCGCCAGTACTAACTAGGTCATAGCAGACTTCACCCGGTACTTCGCCTCTATATTTACCGTCATACAGCGGTACACATTTATTCCACAATTCCCCATATGTATCTTCCGATACGGACAGACATTCAGCAATCTGATCAGCTTGCCAGTAATTTACTTCTTCGTGTGGGTTAATCATTTTATTTCCTTATGCTGGTTGAACAGGAAGTTATAAGAATTCTTATAAGTTTGCTTCACAGTTCCAAGTTATCAATAATGTCGAACATTTCTTGGTTGGCAAAGAATACGGCGCGTTCGTCTGCTACATACGTTGCGAGGTTCACAGAATGAATGTGATCCTGCCGCATCGTGTCGATTGCTTTATCATCAGGCGTTGTCGTCATGTCTTCCCAAGAAGAACGAACACGCTGTAATGAGTAAGCATCGAATTCTTTATAGTAAGGCTTGCTTTTCATTTTCTTCTCTCGATCCTTGAAGTTATAAGAATTCTTATAAGTTCGCTGGGTGGTGGTCGGTGTGTCTTTCTCATCTCATTTCTTAGTTTATATTATACTTTGTTATTCCCACCTATAGCAAGCATCTTGCCCACCTATTTGATGCGTTTAGTGGGAAAGAATCTACCACCTATTTACGGTCATAACAGGCTGAACTGTGTACTGAACTGAACTGAATCGAACTGTAGCGACTTGGTACGGGCATACGGTCATAACAGGCTGAACTGTGTACTGAACTGAACTGAATCGAACCGAACCGGACCGCAGCGACTTGTTACGGTCATACGGTCATAGTGGGATGACCATGAGACACAAAAAAGCCCTACAAGGCGCGAACCTTGTAGGGCTATAAAGTTTTAAGAATTCTTAGAAGTTACGCGGCGATGACTTCCGCCATAGGTTCGGGAATGATTACTTCTGCGTTGTTTTTATTGGCAAGCTTCACGCTTGATTTCATTATCCCGACAGCGTCAAATCCCATGCCCCGTGCACCTAAGATCAGACCAGCCATTGCTTTAACAAAATCTTCCTCAGTTGGTGGCGTGGTTTCTGGCGCGGCAATTTGTTCCACGGGTGCGGTTTCTGTTTCAATCTCACCCTCGACAGGTGCGGGTGGGTTTTTAATACGTTCCGCGCGGTCGCACTCTTTTTTCCAATCCGCAACCTGCTTCCTCAAGCTTTCCAAGCTGGTATTTTTCTTTTTCTTTTCTTTCCGTTGTCCGATCACGAATTCCGCGTCTTTAATATTTTGGGCCAGCCATAAGCAGTTAGAGCGTAGAATATTCCGTGATTGTGTATCGGTTAAATTCGCCAGCAACGTAAGAGCGGAATTATCAAGCTTTCCCTCATCTACTGATTTTTGTACTGCTTTATCGGACCAATTTTTACCACCCGTTATGGCGATCACTTCCGCAATAATCTCTCCAAGCTTACGCCAATTTTCGAATGATTTATCAAACCGCGTTTGTGCGTTTGTTTCTTGCGTCTTGAAGAAAGTATTAAGAGGCTTAATCGTTTCGATTGATATCGTCATTTTGTCATATCTCCAGTGTGTCTCGCCGTTCGGAATTGAACGACGAATTGAAACAATATCAGCCTTTAATTCGTATTGCAACAACTAATTCCCACCTATTTCGAACTTATAAGAATTCTTATAAGTTTCATCATTTTGCCATTATAAGGAATACCATACGCGATATAGTTTCATCACAGCATATTCGCGACAATGGCGGAATTACGCCGTGTTACCCCTTGGAATGTTACAATATAACAACAAACCGATATGACAGGGGCGGGGTGGGAGTGTTATATTATAACAATATGGGCATAGTATAGATCAGACAAGACCAAGTAATGCTCTAATCTATACAAGTATTCACCAAGTATAGATTGAACAACGCAAATCTATACTTGATTTATACTGTAGGTTTACTTGCCCTATACTTTGGCTATACTTGGCGAATACTTAAATGCAAACCCCACCCAAAAAAAATGCACCGTTGCGTATTATATATATATACACCACACATATATAGACCAAAAATAAAAAGGTTTGCTCATCAGGGGGTAAAATATAGAATAAGTGTGACATATTTATCACAGAAACACCCCCTTATGTTTATTTAGAGCAGGGGTGGGGGGTATAAAATATATAAAATTAAATAGGCTTGCTCATCTCTATCTATATACTACTATATACTATTATATACTTTATTATATACTATTATATATAACTATATTATAATCTCTTCTGCCTAATCTAAAGATAGGGTATCACATTTTCGTTGTCTCCACAAGAGGAGTATGATAAAATAAAAAAAATAATTTGCAGCATCTAAGAGAAAATAAAAAGGTAAGATAATGGTATCAGTGCTTAGAGAAGTAGATGAACAACAACAACAACATGAGGAAATAAACTTCAATGTCTTGATGTCTGTAAGAGATAGGCTAAAAGACCTAGTAGATAGAAAATGCAATGAGGACTTTTTGTCTTTCGTTAAGAGGTTTGCTCCACTTCTTGTCTCCGACTTCGTTATGGGTAAGCATATTGAACTGATATCAGAAAAATTACAAAAGGTAGAATCAGGTGAAATTAAACGCTTGATGGTCTTTCTACCACCTCGTTCTTCTAAGTCAGTTATTTGTTCTAAGCTCTTTCCTGCTTGGTATATTGGTAAACATGACAACCATGAAATCATGTCTATTAGTCACTCTGACCAACTAGCTAGTGACTTTGGTAGATCAGTAAGAGATATAGTCAGTGAAGACTCATTTCAAAAGGTGTTCAATGGAGTACTACTTAGACAAGATGTAAGAGCAGCAGGTAAGTGGAAGACCAGTGGTGGTGGTTCTTATTATGCTGCTGGTGTACGTAGTCAGATTGCAGGACGAGGTGCACACATTGCCATATTGGATGATGCAATGTCAGAAGAAGATGCAATCTCTAACGCAGGTAGGAGATACATCAAGGAGTGGTGGCCGTCAGGACTACGCACACGTTTAATGCCCAATGGTAGAATTATTATCATTAACACCAGATATCACTATGACGACCTATGTGGTTGGTTATTAAAA
>Ga0222717_10001284_pt1 | contig 20692 bp, 15 predicted proteins | sample C33_18DmetaG_FD_165053 | JGI IMG/M metagenome (GOLD analysis project Ga0222717, IMG submission 165053) | Estuarine water microbial communities from San Francisco Bay, California, United States - C33_18D | ecosystem: Environmental > Aquatic > Marine > Unclassified | place: USA: California...
CTAGGGTGTTGTTAATTATTGATCCAGCGCCGTGGGCTCACTACTGAAAACCTGAGTCGAACAAATTAGCCAAAAATGCTAGCAGCCAGAGCCCATAATCTGGAGAAGTGGCTCACAGTCGGCGCATAAATAGACGGTGAAATTCAGAAACAGTTGAGTACTGGTCAAAATTTAGTATCTTGGGACGGTGCCGTCTAATGGCCATCTTATTCCAAGGGGGAATTATGAAAAAAGTAAGCCTACTCATGATCGCATTGATCATCACCGCGTGCGGTGGCAAACCATCGGAGCCTGAAGCGGCGGCCGCAGTGACCGCTGAAGAAATTGAAGTTGTCGTCGAAGCTGCTCAGGAGACGTCGTCCCTACCTGCCATGGTCGAATTCGTATGGCACAGCAAAGCCGAGGGATTCAGTGATGACGCACTGTGGTCACATACTGAGTACTGGGCCAACGTTGCAACTGAAGCGGGTTGGGATCTTCGCTTATCCGCAATTCATACGCCACGTGTCGAAAATGAAAACTTTGATTTTCTTTGGGTCATGGTCTGGCCAACTGTCGAAGCCCGTGACAACGCATGGGCCGACTGGGGCGAAAATCATGAAGCCGCCTGGCTTGAGCTTACCAGCGAAACCTTCACTTACTCAGCCGATAATGCTTACGGTTTTGCCCCAACCTCTGGACGTCCAGCCACGACAATGAACACCACTGGTACGGGTATCGTGGAATACATTTTCTGCTCATACCGTGAGGGTCAGGGCGAAGCCCAACGCATGGCTTTTGAGAGCATGCACGGGGATTTCGTCGATGCTTATGAAGCCGAAATGGGTGCGAGCAGTTATTGGTGGGCCATTATGAATCCACTGTTTGAGCCAGCAGCAGAGAATAACTTTGATTACATGTGGGCTAACTTCTTTGCCTCTGACAGTGAGCGCGATGCCATTTACTCAGCCTATGAGGCCTCTGAGCACTCGAGTCAGGAACAAGTGGATGCGAGCTGTGCCGATCCAGCAAGCTTTGATACAAGGATTATCTTCACAGCCGGCGCATAGTTGGCAACGCAAAAAACCCCACCTCAGTGTGGGGTTTTTTTATGCCTGTTACTATCAGTAAACAGTGTCTTATCTGCGCGGCTTCAGCCTGCCCTGCAACTATAGTCTGCCAGGTGTTTTCTGGAGTCACCGCCTAATTTGAGTAGCTAATGTGTAACGATAAAAAAATTAAGCTTGATGACGCGTATTCTCTGAAGACGCCAGCGGATAATGTTGCGCTATATCGCAACTGGGCCGAGACCTACGATACCGAATTCGCCAGAGATCGTGGCTACCAGTACCCCCAACAGATAGCGGACATTTACAGCCGATATGCAGGCGCTCATGACGTCCCCGTACTAGATGTGGGCTCAGGAACAGGGCTGGTAGCATCAACTATGCGGGAGCACCACGCCATAGACTCGCAACTCACTATTGACGGGGTCGATATCTCACCCGAAATGTTAGAAGTCAGCAAGAAAAAAAACCTGTACCGCCAGCTTTTTGAACGCGATCTAAGTCAATCGATTGAGCTACCAAAGAATCATTACGGCGCCGTCGTCAGTGCAGGCACTTTTACCCATGGCCATGTTGGACCTGAGGCGCTTGCAAAACTCTTGCCTCTTTGCCGCTCGTCCGCACTCTTCATCATAGGAATTAACGGCACGGCTTTTGACCAATACCACTTCGGCTCGCACCTCGCAGCTTTGCAGGCTGACAGGCAAATCACCCCCATCGAATTTGTGCGCGTGACATATTACGCCAATGCCGACGATGACCACGGAGCCGATCAGGGGTTCGCCGCTATATTTCGAAAAGCCTAAACTGTCACCGTTAGCTAGACCGCTCTTTTCGCGAGCCCTCGCTTATCCCATCGCAGATATTTTATGCTCTTATAAACTCGAGGTGGTATCTCAAACTCAAAGCCTCAGCCGGCAAGTAACGTTTAGCGGCTGGTTAAACTCAGTCAGATCCGGGAAATCAAGCGTTCTTTGAGCACAAATTTTTGTACTTTTCCTGCAGGATTTCTGGGTAACTCATCAACGACATGAAGCTCTCGAGGCTGCTTGTAACGTGCCAACTTTCCTGCAAGAAAATCACTCACAGACTTGATGGAAATATCAGAGGAATCGTCAATAACCGCTACAGCGACAACCTTCTCACCCCACTTATCATCAGGAAGGCCGAGCACAGCGACCTCCTTGACACCGGGCAGGGCTAACAACTCACCCTCTACCTCAGCGGGGTATACATTCTCACCACCTGAGATGATCATGTCTTTCTTTCTATCACAGATGAAAAGATATCCATCATCATCAAGATAACCAATATCACCCGTGAGAAACCAGCCGCGATTATCAAATGCATCACGCGTTGCTGCCTCAAGGCCCCAATAGCCGGCTGTCACATTGGGGCCTGACACGCAAATTTCACCACGCTCCAGAGCGGGCACTACTGCTCCGCTGGCATCAACAATACAAACCTCCGTAAACATCAGGGCTTTGCCGGCAGATCCTTTTTTAGTGACGGAATCTTTGCTGCTCAAAACGCTGACGTAGGGCGCAGTTTCCGTCAATCCATAGCCCTGACAAAACTGAACACCTTTTTCCAAATAGGTCTCAATCAGTGGCAAAGGAACCGGCGCCGCCCCACAATTAAAGGCTATGATTGAGCTGAAGTCTGTTGCCTCGAATGTGCTTTCATAAGTCAACATATCGAACATGGTGGGCGCGCCAAACATTGTAGACACTTGGTACTTTTCAATGTCAGCCAAAATTCGTTTAGCGTCGAATGCTTGATGCAGGACCACGTGCACACCACTTACCAGCGATGGGTGAGTCGTGACATTCAACCCCCCGATATGAAACAAGGGCGCACAGGTCAGTGTCGTCCCGCGCATAATTTCTTCCATAAATTTAGCATTCAGCAAGTTCCAGAAAATATTTCCGTGACTTAACAACGCCCCCTTGGGGCGGCCAGTCGTTCCCGACGTATACATAATTAACGCAGTATCGCTCTCCGTTACCTGCGCGGGGATTAGGCTCCTTCCGGCCATCTCGATGGCGTCATTGGCTAGGGCGCTGTCTAGGGCTGTCCAGCCACGAGAATTAAACCCGACGCTGATCAAGTGTTTACAAGGTAATTCATCTTCGTATCCGTCAATAAGGTCTGCGGTAAATTGATCCGCAAAAAGAACCTTAAGGCCCGAATCATTGGCGATAAACTGTACCTCTTGAGAGGTCAATCGATAGTTCAGTGGCACGAAGATCGCACCTACCAGACTACTCGCGTATAGCACCTCTAGAAAACGCGGATGATTTTGTCCCAGGTAGCCCACACGATCGCCTGGCTCTATATTCAACGACTTCAAGAAGTACGCGACTTTTCCGATGTTTTGCGCCAATTGTTCGAATGTTTGTGTGTCGCCTTCGTAGGTCAGGGCTGGATCCTGAGGGGTCATTTTGGCCCTGCGCATCACCATATGCCCCATTCCCACAGAGCTTTCATTATTTCGGTTCATATCGAGTCCTAAAAATTTCAACGCAGCAACTGGCAAGAGCCCTTAGCAAGCCCGGCTGAAGATAATGTCATTTATACATATTTTTTTAAAGATATATTATCGCTCAGACACATAATGGCCGGTGAATTTCGGGAAGAAAGTGAGTAGGAACCAACTCAAGGCGATGGGTAATTAATAAGCCCATAGAAAACGATGGAAATCGTTAACACTGCCAGTGTGACGTATACGCACTTTTACTCAGCATTACAGCGCCTGACGGTGCAATGGAAGCAGCCCATGAGACCGACGATCGATCGTCATTGCTGGAGCGCCGCAAGCCGCTTACGAGAAAAAGACTTTTGAATAAAGCAAAAGAATGTTCGTGGTTCAACTCATTGATGAGGCTAGCGACCTCATGAATATATGACCCGTAGGGACATTAGCTGCCAAGACGTCGCAAAGCACCTTTGGTCAAAAAACGATCATACGCATCCGGGATATTGGCCTCTGAACGATAGCCGCCAACCACCTCCTTGACTTGCTCTAGTCGGGTCACGCGATTGGTTTGCACATCGTGAGCATGAACTCGCGTCCATGACCAGTAAGGGTGGTCACCGTCCATCACGCGAGATTTACCGTTATCATAAAGGGAAAATGCGCCGTCGAAAGATCGATAGATTTTTCCCTGTCGATCGAAGCTCACCATACTAACCGGTAGCATTGTGCGGGCATCGAAAGCGACTCGCTTTTTGCCTACGGGCGCCCTGGGATACCCCGTGGGTTCTGCCTCTACAACCAGCACTTCTGGAATAAGCTCTACCGAAGTATTCCAGAAAGTCTCGCCGTGTTGTCCGCCATGAACATGGCCCTCCCAATTGGCAGAGTCAGATTGCCAACCACTGTTGATAGCGGCAAGCATCGGGCCTCGGTTCACCAGTTGAAAATTTCCCCACGTCAAGAAGGGATCTCCTGCTGCCCAGGCATCTGACATGTAAATGGTAGAGCCCGGGATCATAGGTTCAAATCGCTGATTTGTAGGAAATCGCCTTACCCGCTTAAAGGCAGGTAAATAACCATACAGCTCGGGATAACGATTTTGATCATAGGGCCATATGTTGAGATAAGAAGTCCCGCGGGTGTCACTGGGCGTTAAAAAAAACACCGACTGAAACCTCAGCTTATCCTCATGGCCCTTCATGTAGGGCTGGGGGTCCAAAACGAGACGTCCTGTCGCATTCATCTCGACCCAGCAAGATTGGTACTCGTAGGCGACCTTGCCGTTAGGGTCAAGGTCATACTCTTTCACAGCGTACAGGGAGACATCATGGCGACCCCAGCTTAGCGTAGCCCCTGCAAAAATTTCAGTTGCTGATTGCGGGTCGGGAAATGGATTGCCACCTATCCAAGGGGCACCCTCCTCAGTCACGACATTGCCGTCTTCAGCAAACCGAGCGCGCCCCTGATTTCTGAGCGTCGCCTCAATGTATTCCCAAGGACTTAGACGGTATAAGTCCGTAGTGGCAGGAATAACATCCAACTTTCTTCCCATCTCAGAGACTTGCAGATACTGAATGGGGTCTAGTAATTCCCGAACGTAGTGAACATTACTCGCATCTATAACACTGCCCTCTGAAACCTTTCCTTTTGTATAGTCGGTGAGAGAAGCTAGTTCGTCTGGATAAACCCCTTCGGTAGAACCTCGAGCAGCCAATGCAGGCCAAAGCGGCATAAGAACGCCGGTGGCTAATGCCCCGTTAGCCATCCCCTTTAAAAAATGGCGACGAGAAAAGTCGTGGTTAAACTTTTTGATGTGCAACGTTCTTCTCTTAGTCATCGGCAACAGGAATAAGCCAAAATCGAGAACCTTTCGTCATCACGGGGCAACGAGAACAGCGCACGAATCTCAGTCATACAAGCAATGATTTTAGATCGACCGAAGAATCGGCCAGCTTTTCCACATCGACCTGGAGACCATAAAGGCGCTTCCCCACCATAAAGGCTCTGGGGAAGTTAATTGCCTCAACTGCCACCAGCCGATTGTCGTGTAAGTAAAAGGTCGCAAACTCATGCTCTTCCTGCCTACCGCGACAGACACTGCTAGTCCCATCAGCTGAAAAGCCAACTGCTTGAAGTTTGCTTGAAAATTGATCACTCCAGAACCAAGGAACAGATCGGTAGCACTTGTCTTCACCCAGCATATTCACAGCGGCAACTTTGGCTTGATCTGTAGCATTAGGCGCAGATTCCAGCCGCAAGCGTCGATTTAAATAGTGGTTAGGATGATTGGTGCAGTCCCCTGCTGCATAAATATTGGCTACCGACGTTCTGCACTGCTCATCGACTAAAATTCCATTGTCGCACTCAACACCCGCTGACTCCGCTAGCTCGGTATTAGGGATCGCGCCAATTCCCACAAGAATCAAGTCAGCCTCGATCACACTATTACGACATACCACACGCTCTGCGCAAACCTCACCCTCTATGCTGAATATCTCTGAATTACACTGAATATCTACGCCCTGAGAGCGATGTAAATTCTCAAAGTAGTGACTCATAGTCTCGGTAGTCACGCGCTTAAGAAGCCGGTCCGCTGACTCAAGCACCGTTACGTCTAATCCAGCTTTAATCGCCACTGAAGCAAATTCAAGTCCTACGTAACCGCCGCCAATAAGACAGACTCGTTTAGCCGTTGCCATAGCGCCCTTGAGCTTTTCAACATCGGCTATGGTTCTCAGGTAATACACTCCTGGCAACTCAGCGCCCGGAATTAGGAGCTGGCGTGGTCGCGCACCGGTCGTAAATAGCAGCCGGTCAAACTTTATTTCGCAATCTTTACTTGTCTGAGCGATACCTGACTCGGGATCAATCGTTGCAATGGTGGTTTCCTTCAACAGTTCTATCTGCTGCTGCTCATAAGTCGTTTCAGGCCTGACCAACAAACTGTTGTAGGCAAGCGCACCTGACAGGTATCCCTTTGATAGGGGTGGACGCTCGTAAGGAGCATGGGGTTCGGACCCTGCTAATTTGATATCGCCGTCGTACCCCGAGGCGCGCAATTGCAGCGCCGCAGTACCTCCGGCCTGGCCCGCCCCTACAATTAACACACCCGACATTTGCCTCCTCCCGGAGCAGAGTTACGCATGAAATTCCTCCGCGATTTGGCATCATAATGTCACAATGATATTATCTACAAAAGACATATTTTAAATAATGATGTCATTCAATTTCGAGTTGCTGTGTGCGACCATTGAGCAATCCAGTTGGTTTTATAGATATGCCGAAAACAGAAGCTTCACACCAAGCACACGTAAAATCTGTAGACAGAGCCCAAGCGGCTCGCCTACTACTTGAGCTTCTCTACCGAGTGCACTACATAGTCGGCATGAAGGTGCAAGACACGCTTAGAACAAATGATGGCCTAGATCGCCACCAGACTGCAGTACTTTGGATTATTCGTTCCGAGGGTACAGACGGCAGATCCATCTCCAGAAAGTACGTAGAAAAGCAACTGACGAGTTGGTATGACATCAGCAGTAGCGCTATTTCCAAATCCATTCGTGGACTAGCTTCCAAGGACATCGGATTTCTTAATATTACCGAGAGTCCCAACTCGGGTAGAGAAAAGCTGATTGAGTTAACACCGGCTGGTGTCTTTTTTATGCAAAAAATGACTCGCAATGGATCAGCAATGTGCGAATGGTATTTGGAGAACATGTCCCAGTGGGAATCAGAAGTTGATGTCTGTCTGTTCATCTACACAAAAATCACTGCACTGTTTGGAAAAATGATCGATGCCGAGCGGCGCGACGCTGGCGAGCCAGTTGCCTATGCAGCGCCACAGGAATCGGTACTCCATCACCCCCTAACCCATGTCATCACAGAAAAGAGCTATTCATGGGATGAAATACCGACTGTCCCACGCGAGTATGTCCCGCTGATGCAGCTCAATATCTTTTTTCCAATTCACTACAAAGCGGGAAATAAACTCGAGCTGGTGATGCGCAGCGGCACTGACTTAAGCCGGCAACAAATCATCATTCTTCTATTAATGTTTGGCGAAGGGGAAAACCACTCAAAAATGGCGCGCAAACGCATAGAAGCCGCGTTAAGTAGCTGGTTGGAGCTGACGAGTAGTTCAGTCTCGAAGGCGATCCGCTCACTCACCACTCGCGAGGTTGGCTTGTTAACGATTGATGAGAGCCCTGAATCTGGCCGGGAAAAAATCGTTCAACTGACCCCTAAAGGCAGGAAATTTGTTTCTAAACTGGTCGAAAGTGGCGTTAACTACCTTCAGACACTGGTAGACCAACTGGGCGATGACGAGCTGGACATGGTCGTTCACATTTTCGAAAGAACAAACGCCATTTTTGACAGCTACCCAGGGCCTTTTCGCGTCGGCTGAACACCCACCCAAGCCCTCGCGGGGGCCGCTGTCGCCAAACTCAGAGCGCTTGTGAGATTAGGGTGTGACTGTTCTACTGCTTAAGAGCAGACATTATCAAGCCCCTTCCGGGTTACCCAAACACGTCACCTCAAAGCGCCATTACAGCGCTCAGAAACCCTCCTCTGGCGCCACAGTAATTTTCATACCCTCCATTGCTTCAGTCACGATCAGCTGACAGGAAAGTCGGCTATCTTCTTGGGCGAACTTCAAAAACTCAATGACCTCAGCTTCGTCATCACTAGGAGGAGGAAGATCGGAAACCCACGCCTCTCCGATAAACAGATGGCATGTTGCACAAGAACAAGAACCGCTGCAGGTTGCGTCCACAAGATCATGAGTCCGCAGAGATAGCATCAGAGACTCGCCAACCGTAGCCTCAACCGTGTGCTCCTCGCCCTGTCTATCTGTAACCAATAGTTTCATACCACATGCTTCCAGTTCAGGTGCCGCAGAAACGGCAAAAATTAAAGTATTTCGTAGACGTCGTAACCCAGCTTACCGCCGCCAAACTTGGTCATCTTACCGACGGCCATTATATCATTTAACCAGGCAAACTTTTCCGAGCTTGTCTCAAAATTTGGGGCCGAGCGCAGATAAAGATCCTCTCCAGTCAACACTTCGCCGGCTGCCGAACGCGCCGCTAGCTCCTCGGTCATTCTGACTACTCCACCGTAGTAGCAATAAATTGTGTCACCCTCTTCCGTTCTCATGGCAAGGCGCGCGTCGATTTTCCAGTTACCGTTGTCCTGAATTCTTGCCCAGTCTCCGCTAGGCCCGATCATTTCACCGCGCAGCAAAGGTCCTTCGAAACTACCTCCGGTGACATTAATCACAACCAAACCAGGCGTGGCGACCACAGGCGGCTCGAAACTGATATCTATGCTCATCAGAAACCGGCTATCTATTCCAGATTCAGACATACTTATAACTCCCTAGCTGACTAATTATTTATGAAAAAGAAAACCCGCCGAGGCCACTGGCACCGGCTTCACACTGCTCTCTGTAAAGCGGGAATCCTCCAAAGAAGAACACGACATTACGGGGTTTTCCCTCAATGTTATCGCCCATGTAATAGTTATCCGACTTAGGAAATAGCGTCATGTTGCCGATATCGTTAGTAAACTGAACGTATTGTCGTTCTGCATCGACATCGGGCTCTATCGTGTCGGCATTATGTGTTCGAAGTTCTTCAAACAACCGACAAATAAAATCACCCTGATACTCAGCAAGTAGTATTGGGTTATAGAAAGGGCTGTGAGGACCATTCACCCAAAACAGATTTGGAAAGCCATTGGTCATCATACCGAGGTAACTTGTCAGCCCCTCTGACCAACGATCCTTGAGAGTCCGGTCGTTTCGTCCTCGGACATCAATTCGATCCATAGCCCCGGTCATGACATCAAATCCCGTAGCGAAAACTACCGCATCTAATTCAAGCTCTTCACCACCGACGATAATTCCAGATGCGGTAAATCGCTCAATCGGTCGCTCGTTCAGATCCACTAAATCTACATTGGCCTGATTGAAAACCTCGAGATAATTCGTCTCAGGTGATAGTCGACGCGTTAAAATTTGATAGTCCGGGCAAAGCTTCTCTGCCAATTCGGGATCATCGACTCTCTCGCGGATTTTTTCTCGAGCAAACTCGGCCAAAGTTTCATTCGAAGTCTCGTCCAACAGGCTATCGGTATAAGCGTAATAAGGTGAAAGACCGCCAGAGGCCCATCGGTTTTCGTACTCCGCCCTTCGCTCTTCAGGGCTGACCTCGAGTGCGGACTGCGATGGCAGCGGCGCTAATTCTGAGTGCACGAGGGTAAAGCCCGCAAAAGAATCGTACTGCAACTGACGCAGCGACTCGTAGTTGGTCTTTATATTGGCAACTTGCTCTGCATTAACAGGACGATTTTGAAGTGGAATCGTATAAGACGGCGTCCGTTGCAACACATAAAGCTGATCCGCTTCTTTCGCCACTTCAGAAATTACCTGAATGCCACTAGAGCCCGTGCCAATTACAGCCACTCGCTTCCCTGCAAATTCCGGCGCCTCTTGCGGCCAACGGCTGGTCATAAACTGCTCGCCCCTAAAGCTCTCCAAGCCTTCAAACCGCGGTTCCACCGGCGCTGAAATGAGGCCAGTCGCCATAATGCAATATTGAGCGGACACAACATCACCCTGATCGGTTGTCACCAGCCATCGACGGGTTACTTCATCGAAAATAGCGGAGCCGACGCGAGTGCCAAACTGTATTTTTTCATTCAGATTAAATCGTTCAGCAACATGATTCGCATATCGCTCGATCTCTGGTTGAGCCGCGTACCGCTCAGACCACTGCCACTCCTGCTCTAACTCCTTGGAAAAAGAGTAAGAGTATTCGACACATTCGATGTCTACTCGAGCACCCGGATAGCGGTTCCAGTACCAGGTACCCCCTACGCCATTACCTGCCTCAAAGCAGGTTACGGAAAGGCCCGCTTCCTGCGCTTTATAGGTCATGTAGAGGCCGGCGAAGCCAGCTCCTACTACGACCATATCAACTTGCACTTGTGGCTTTCCTGAATCAGACATTAAGGATCCCTCCGTCTTTTAAGCAGGCACGAAATTAACCGGACAGCTTGAGGGTCCGTAGTTAATAAAGTTTCGATCTTGGTATGTCACAGGGGCACTACCCGGGTCGACCCGCTGATAACGGTCCAAGATGCCGTTGATCATGGCTGCCGCCTCATTTCGGGCAACAATGGATGCGATGCAGTGGTGGATACCATGGCTAAAGGTCAAGTTTTTCCCAACATTCGGACGGTTCAAAATAAACTCGTGGGGACGCTCAAACATTTCAGGATCGTGGTTTCCCGCGCCGAAAAAGACGCAAACCCACTCACCTTTCTTGATGGGCGTACCGCCGATTTCAGTATCCTCTAGACACTCTCGGAATAGTCTCTGAATCGGACCATCCCGTCGAATGCTTTCCTCTAGGAAGGGTCTAACCAGCGATCGGTCATCGCGCATTTGCTGATAAAGCTCAGGCATTTCCAGCATAGCAGCCACCTGATTACCAATCAGAAACACACTGGATTCAGCACCACCAGCGACCATCGTGATACAGAAACGCACAACTTCCTCAGGAGTCAACTTGCGGCCATCGTCTCCGCTAGCCTCGATGAAGCCTGTCAGCAAATCGTCATTTGCCATTCCACGTTTGATCATGTCGTATCGCTGACCCACCTGATCGGTGTAATACTCATGAAGCTCCACGTTTGATTGAGCCTTCTCAGACATTGTCATTGTAGAGGTGCCCATGTAGGCGTCAGCCCAGCCTCGGATCTTTTTAAAGTCTTCAGCCGGTGTGCCCAAAAGCTTCGCAATGTACTTTGGCGGCAAATCAGCGGCTAAGTTCGTCATGACATCTAAATGCCCGGAGCCTTCTTCATTGAGCATATCGGCAACGGTTTCGTGTAGCCAAGGCGCAACATCTGCTTCAACACGTTTAGGGGAAAAGGCCTTTCTAGCGATAGTACGTAGCCAGGTATGCTCAGGCTGATCATGATTAACCAGCATCAGTGTGGGAGCGTCTGATTGTTCCTGCATGCGGTCACGCGAAGAAAAGATTTGGTGATTAGAAGCCACATGAATAAGGTCTTTGTATTTCAAAACCGCCCAAGAAGGTATGGGCTCATCCATTCCTTCCACTGTGCCCGGTGGATACCCCCGCACACCAAATTGCAGAGGCTTATCACGCAACATATCGTAGTAAGGGAAGGGGTTACGAATCACCGCAGCTTGTTCCAAATCACGAGCGTGAAACTCGTCTCCTGCAATCACTAAATCATCTGACATTTCAATTTCCTCTTTAATTTTGTTCAGGTGGCGTAAAAACCGCCGTCAATAACCAGTTCTGAGCCCGTGACATAACGGCTCGCATCTGATGCGAGATAAACGACACCGGCCGCAATATCGGAGGGTTGACCTGCCTCTCCCATCGGGACCGCAGCTAAAAACCCAGCTTCTGACGCTTCCATGCTGGGAGCCACGCCAAGTGCAACAAGTTGTTCATGAAATAAGGAACCCATGTCGCTGTCGATGATTCCGGGGTGTATTGAGTTGCAGCGAATATTCGTTTTTAACAGCGCACATTCCGCTGCCACCGATTTCGACAACAATCGAACCGCACCTTTTGAAGCGTTGTAAGAAGCCAGAGCAATAGTTCCCGAAAGACCCATAACTGACGACATATTTATAATTGAGCCACCGCGACCGCTGACTCCATCGGGTCGCATTGCTCTCAAGGCATGTTTGCAACCCAAGGTTGGTCCAGCGACATTGACATCCTGAACGCGCCGAAATTCATCAATATCGAGGTCAGCAAGAAAGTTCATTGGAACGATCCCCGCGTTATTTACCATGATGTCGATGCCACCGAAGGTAGAGACCGCTACCGCTACCGCCGACTCCCACTCAAGTTCATTGGTAACGTCGTGCTTCATCCAAGCCGAATGCCCCCCTGCTGCATTCAATGCGTCTGATACCGCTTTTGCACCTTCGTCGTTCACGTCAGTTGCAAGTACTGCTGCGCCAGCAGACACTAACGCCCTGCAAATCTCCGCACCTAAATTACCGCCAGCTCCGGTAACCAAGGCAACCTTGCCATGCAATTGAAACGCGGCTTTGTAGTCTTTTACTTCACCCATAAATCACCACCATTTATACCTATTTTTTTGTTCGCTCAGCGGCCATTAGCGCCGTTCAGGCTTTAAGATTGGTATCTCATCTCCTGAAGGCGCCGTCTCCTTGCGCGAGGTTAGAACTGATAAGTCAATCGAAAAGCCAATTCTTCAACGAAATCGAAAGTCGACATGGCATCCATGTTGTCGTCACCCCCGCCCACAAAATTGGCGAACAGCTCAGCACTAATCGACTTGCTAGGCTTGTAACGAATCCCAGGCTGCACGAGATAGCCGCCCTCTGTGTCGTACAAGAAAGCAAAATCGGTACGCCATTTCAGTGTTGGCGAAGGCTGTTGAAATGCAAATGACACAGCGTTGAAGCTACTGCGACCCGTAGGTGGTCCAAAAGTGTTCGCACCATAACCGTCTAAGTGGCGACCAAAAATATCGCTCTCAGATTTATGCAGCCACTGAAAGACCATGTAGGTTGCAGGGAAACCTTGCGAGAACCTGTGGTACTTCTCGACCACCAACGAAGTTATGTACTCATCTTCAACGAGGAAGTCGGCTCCCAGTAATGATGGGTCAGTAAAGACGCGATCTGGTGTGTAGGTCGCTTCGAACCGAACAATTAATTGATCGATAAACGAATCCGGTTCGCCAAAAAACATATAGTTAGCACCGAACCCGTAAATCTCCTCTCGATGGAATGTGCGCTCAATATGGCCTTTAAATTCTCCCAGTCCAAGATTTGGTGAGAAAAACGCATCCAGTACTGTGGTTGAAAGAGCGTAGTTATCTACTGGCGTATCCGGTGGCAATCCAAAGTTGCCCAACGCGCCGCTCACTAGAGCTTGTGCCGCCGGGAAATCATCAAGGAGGGCCTGAAGGTTGCTACCGTTTAGGCGTGACCCTGCGGCCTCTGTCATCCACTGCTCCGCGGAATAAATGCCCAATCCGCCTGAAATTGGCTCAAAGGGAGTCTGGGCCAAAAGACCACCAATGCCAGGATCAGCGATTCCGGCGCGATCGAAAACGTTAATTCCAGATTCCGTCCAGCGGAAGGCGCCATCAGGATTCATCCTGTCCGTAAAAGTAAACTGCAAGCCCAATTCACCGATCTGGCCCCGTAATCGAGCACCGAAATTGAACTCGTCGTCGACTGCATCAAAGCCCTCCTCTTGATGCACTGTAAAAGTGGAGGTGATGGGGTTGTACGGCGTATTAGCATTTGATAGCACCGTAGGCTGGAACTCCTGTATCCATCCCTCAAGCTCCCAGTCGTTTTGGAAGCGATAACTACCGCGGATGCCTAGAGCAGGAACGCGTTTGTCCGAAAACTCTTCCGACGCCCAATCAAACGCCGAGTGTCGACGCAGGTCTAGGCCATTGGGGTTATCCAGCACCCTGAAGAAAATAGATTCGCCCCATGCAATCTGCTGATTGCCTATTCGCAACCACAAGGGCCCGGAGTTGTAATCTAAGTAGAGCGAAGGCAAGTCGACCATGTAGTCAGAGCCACAAACCTCTAAACGCGTGGCACATTCACCACGAAAAGGCGACTCAAAATAGTTGGTCTCACCGGGACCACTATCGTAGGTATCCCATGCATAGAGTCCGCGCACTTTGGCAACGAGCTTCCAATTGTCATTGATAGTAGCGTCAATATCGATCTCGGCCCTGGTAAGCATGACGTTCCAGTCGTTGCTCTCGGTAAATGATGCGGGTCGAGTTACGGTTCCCGGGGGTATACCCAACAGCTGGTCGACCACATTAGGGGCGGCCACGCCGTTGTAAACGTTACCAGACTGGTTCCATGGATTTTCGTTTTTGCTGTCGATACTGTAGGCGCCCTCCTGCCGGACAAATCCGGAGACATACCAGTCAATCGCGAGCGCTGACTGAGAAAGCCCTGCCAATAACATGAGGCTTGCTTTTGTGAGAGTTCTGTTGACCCCTCTTTTATTTATTTTCATCACGTTTCCTCTGTTTGACTATTTTTATTGCAACTCAACTTTCAAAATATTCGCTCTATGTCCTGCTAAAAGAATCATTGGCGTGCCCAGCGAGCTTTCCGGTGAGACTTCTAGGCCCTGATACCAGCCCTGCAAAAAGGCCGCATTGTCATTGAGAATCCAGTGGTCACCGCCGTCGTCGCTAACAATCAGTTGTCGCATACCGGTGGCAACAATCACGCCGCCACCTATGCTGGTTACATTCAGTAAAATATCCGTGGTGGGTGTTTTTATGGTGGCCCAGGAAGTGCCGGCATCAGACGTCGACAGCAGCGTTCCTTCCTGCCCCACCGCATAGCCAATACCGGAGCTATCAATATTCAAACCAAATAATGAAGGCTCACCACGCTGCCGCGTTGCCCAGGACTTGCCCTGATCAAGGGACTGAAGAATCAGAGAGAATTCACCCACAATGGTGATGACGCCCTGCTCGGAAATATCAACGTCGTACAGGTGGGGATCAACGTAATCATCAAGGACTTCAAACCAGTCAACGATTGATGACGTCCAGCTTTCCCCTCCATCGGTCGAAACCAAAATGCTACCGAAAGCCCCAACGGCGACTGTTAGCCCATTTGCTTGTGAATGGGCCACACTCATCAGACGCGCATCAGAACCTGTTGATACCGCCTGTATAGCGCCGTTCGTACGCCGATATACCTCACCACTTTGACCGACATACAGCTCGATTCCACGGCCACACTCGACGTCTAGCAAAGCAACCTCCGCAAATCGTTCCGACTCAATCCACGTATCACCGCCATCTGCAGATGACAGAATCAAACCTGCCTCGCCCACGGCAATCGCTTTCGCTTCATCGACACACAGCCCGTAAATCGCCTCATGCTTAAACCCTGCATGAACGCTTTGAACATTCGTTTTTTCTAAGCTGAGAGAATTGGCCAGCGCTAAGCCGCTGACCAATGGAAACATCCAGAAAAAACTAAAGCGAAAAAGCCGCCGTTGCATCACGCACCCAGTCGCCGAATTGCAGGAATGGTCATGTACTTCTCGTACAGATCGCCCTGATTCCAACCAGACTTATATCCACCTCTAATCTGATCTGCCTGATAAAAACGGCTCATTCGATTAGTCTGGATATCGTGCACATGGCACTTTGTCCACGACCAGCCTGGGTGAGCACCATCCATTTTGGTGGTGTCGCCGTCGACGTATTGGCTTGTGGTCGCTTCAACGGACTTCCACAACTCTCCGCGACGATCGTAGGTCACGCAGCTGGTAAACATCATGTTTCGCGTATCAAGCCAGACACGCTTTTTCCCAACAGGCGCTCTGGGATAGCCAGTTGGCTCCATGTCAACAACGATGCATTCGGGCACCAATTCCATAGCCGTTTCAAAGAACGTTTGACCCTTTGGACCACCATGCACGGAAGGCTCTGAGTTTGGATTACTGCCGTGCCAGTTTTGAGAGACACCACCCAACATCGGCTTACGCTCGACAACCTTGTAGTTACCCCAGGTCAACATGGGATCGCCCGCACACCAACCGTCAGACAAGAACAGGGTGATTCCGGGAACCAAGGGCTCAAATCGCTGACTTGAGGGAAAGCGCCTTACGCGCTTAAACGCCGGTATATAGCCGTAAAGGTCTGGAAAACGACGCTGATCGTTATACCAAGTGCTTACAAATGAGGTTCCCCTTGAATCATTTGGGTAGGTAAACCAGATCGAGTTATAGCGAAGTATGTCTTCCTTACCTGGCCAGTAGGGCTCACTACTGTTAACTAGCCCAATAGTGTTCTGTTCACTCCAGCAAAAGTCATACTGATATTGTTCACTGCCATCAGGTCCGATGTCCCAATCTCTAATCCCGTAAAGCGCCTGATCGTGACGACCCCAGCTTAGCGTGAGGTTCGCGTATGCCTCTAATCCTGTCTTGGCATCGGGAAATGGGTTACCGCCAATCCAGGGTGACCCGTCTGCGGTGATCACATTGCCGTTCTCGTCGAGCTGAGCCTTACCCTGATTGCGGAGTGTAGCCTCGAGATATTCATGGGGAAAAAGCTTGGTAACGTCAGTAGTGGATTTGACGATCTTGATCTGCCTACCCATATCTTTGACTTCGATATAGGCGATTGGGTCTAACAGATCTTTCACATACTCGACGTTGTCCGCCGTAATCATGTCACCCGTGCTCACTTTTCCCTTTGTGTAACCCTCGATTGAAAGCAGTTCGTCAGGGTACGCCTTGGTAATATCTTGAGCGTTCGATATCAAAGGCCAAAGCGGCGCAAGTACACCAGCACCCAAAGCTCCTTTACTGACAGTTTCAAGAAAATGTCGCCGGCTAAAGTTGTGATCGTATTTTTTGATATGCATGTTTTTCCACCTGTTTATTTTTTTTCTAAATTTTTTTTGTGAGGGCTTTACTGTTTACCCATCACTCCCTGATCAAATTGAAACAGAGGAGACCGCCCCCTCTGGCTGCCCTACTTCGCGCTCAAGAACCATCAAATCCTTTGAGGCAAGAAATTTTGGCCGCACCAACCAAACCTCCAAAGGAATTACGACAAGTGCAATTACCATGTTGATAAGCATCACCATCACTAACAGCAACCCCATATCCGCAAGGAATTTCAAGTCGGACAGGAAGTACCAGGGCAAGATCGCAATCAGAACAATAGTCGCGGTAAAAAGTATGGCCTTACCTGTCGTCGCTACGGCCCTATCGATTGCCTTTGCATAGTCTTCTCGCTCAGAAAACTCCTCACAAATTCTGCTTAATAAATAAATGCCGTAGTCGATACCTACCCCGACGCCGATGGCCGTAATTGGCAGCGTATTTACATCGAGGCCAATCCCTAACTGAACCATCACGGCGCCCAAAAGTAGGTTTGATATATTTACAGGTATGAGCAGTAAGATGCCTGCGAGAACAGAGCGGTAGGCGTAACTGCAGGTTGCAAGAATGACTAAATTGAGCAATCCCAGTATCACCCACTGGTAGTCATCGACAGTGTCATTGATCGACTGCTGAAGAGCGATTGTTCCACTGCCCAAGCGCACCGTGAAGGCCTCGTGATCGACGCCAATTGACTCTACTGCAGCGGCTGCCTGCTGCAGCGCAACGTCGACGGTTTCCTGTTTATTGTCTTTGTACCAGAGTGATACTGTGGAGTTTTGCTGAACAAAGTCTGTTACGTGAAGAAAAGCTTTAGGACCCGTGCCAACCATCACGGCATTGGCAGCAGCTGTGACCGCACCTTGCTCCCGATCTAAGGGAGACCATTTAGGGTGACCACCGCTAAACAAGCGGTTGGCCTCCGGCAAATAGTCCGCGAAGGAAAGTGTCGCTACTGGCGGCGCTTCACCCTGCTCGAGGATATTTTGCAGGGCCAGCATAGAAAACACCGTATCCGCTTGTCGCGATACACGCCGTGGGTTGGTGGGATCCTTTGCTTCAAAGACAATTTCGAGGGTATTTAGCCCGGCAAAATGGCTATTAATTTGCGAGACAGCCTGATTGTAGTCTGAGTCCTCCCAAAGCAGATTTGAGCCTTCCACGGGATTGCCGACTTTTATTTGCAGCACCTGACCAATACTAAAGACAACCACCACTAACAAAGCCGACGCCGTAAAGCGTGCGCGCCTGCCATGGCTTAATTTCCCAATAAAAGCCAAAGCACCATAAATGAACCGATGACTCCCCCCACTACCTGCCTCATGCCCAAGAATACGCTGGACATTCTTAGGCTCAGGAAGCCATGAAAGAATAATGGGTGAAAGAAGGACATTTGTTGGAAACAAGATTAAGGCCCAAAACCCGCAAAATAGAGCGAACCTTTCCATCGCCGGAATGGGTGCAACCATTATAAGAAAAAGACCCGCAGCGTCTGTCAAAATGCCAAGAAACCCGGGCGCCATCATTACCTTCAGCGCCCGCTCGGCAGCGGCGCGCTTGTCTGGGCAGGTCTGATAAATTTCGTAATAACGCTCTACAAACTGGACACAGTGGCTAAACGACCTTGCGACCAGTAGCAAAGGAACAACCATGATCAACGGCTCAATGGGTGTACCCAACCAGCCGACAAACCCAAAGCCCCAAATTGCGGCAACAAAACTTGTTACCAGCGGCGTCACAACTCCAGCAACATTTGACATATACAGCGCTAAAGAAAGCACTAGCGCCGCAATTGTCACTCCGAAGATTGCTAACATTTCTTGCTGATGGCTATAAACCCAGCCCGTCAGTATAGGTTGTCCTGCCACATAGACATCGTGCTCTGCATCGCTATTATCCGCCGCGAGCTGTTGTACGTAATCGAACACATCTGCGTAGTCCAGCCGGCGCTCGATAAAGGTCGCCGTAATTAGCGCTGCCGTGTCGTCCCCGGCGACAAGAAAGGCCTTCGCGTTGGGCGCCTTAGCTAAACGTGACTGAAACTCCAAAACCTCCTCAGAATTTGCCGGAGCACGGTCCCCCATTAGCGGCTGACTGTCGATGCCGAAGGGCGTTGCTTTTGAGTAACGGGCTTTTTCGGTTGCCACAGACAAAATCTGATCGTGATCTACGCCAGGAGCCAGATCGATATCTCGCGTAATGTCCCAGACTTTTTGCAGCGTGGCTGCGTTGTATATATCGCCCTCACGCGCCTTCACCATAATAGTGACGGTCAGCGGGTTACCAAAATTGGGGTGGTCTTTGTAGGTTTGTACAAACGGATGATCTTTAGGCAGTAAATCTGAAAATATGGTTTTTAGCTCAACATGTTGGAGACCCCAAGCGAAGAACAGCGTTGTCATCAACAGTAACAAGGACGACGGCCCTCTGTTTCTCATCAATACAGAAGCTAAGCGACTGCTAATTTTTGAGACTGCTGACATTTACGGCCCTTTAAATTTGTTATGGGCTGAAATTACACCCCATTTAGTAATATGTCCATAGGAAACCTTTATCTTTTGACAATAAGGATTTATTACACTTTGTCGGGAGCGAGGTAATAACTGACTAAGAGTCAATTTAAGTATTTTAACGGTTTCTGGGAGCGAAACGGCACCTTTCGTAGACAACGAACCCCGGAGTGGGCCGCAGGCTAATTCACCTCAAGGCCCTTGGTCTGAGCTGAACTATTCCCGCAAGGGTATGGCCTATTTTTTGATCCTAAGCAGAGGTATTCCCTAACCCATCCGCCCCCCCAGTTAGGCGAAACATGCATCAATCGATGACCTATTTGCCGTTTGCATAAAAAATTATTCGACAGGCCGTGGGGACACAATGCCGCCAAAACTTCTGACTAACCGAGTACAGCAAACTTAGGCGGATCCTAGCGATAGAAGGTATAGCGCCCTACCAAGGGCAGGAATACGAAGGGATAAAACAAAGTACGAATAGTATTGGTCTTGTAGAAATCACCACCTGGTAGATCGCAACCTGAAACAACTTATTGAGAATTAGCTAAGCGAGACAGCCAATGCCCTTATTCCCCGATTCCCCAGGGGGTCACTCGACACGCTGGATCGTTTAGAACAAACGAACGCCGAGGCCAATAGAAACGCGCGAGGATTCAAAACCGCAAACAATGAAGTGCCTCTGAGGCGCTACAGATCCGGGTAATAGGTGTCAGTCCAAGTCGTATTCGTACAATCGACATCGGGCGCGCTTTCAAGCCCAACGCCATTATTACTGACGGCTTCAGGATGCACGACGCTAATGATCACCGGCACGTAGCCCACCTCATAGCCCGGGAGTGGCTTAACCAATTGCCCCGGGTCTATTTTTGCAAGATGTGGATCCTTATTATCCGGCATAGGGGCCCCGCGATAGTTGATGAATACGGGTTCCTTCGGTTGCGGTGTTGAGTGCGTGTTAATCAATTCATGAAGTGACTCGATCTGGCTCTGCAGGCTCTCCATATAATCGGGGGTGTATGTCTCAGGGTGGTTTTGAGCTGCTGTCCGCATCGCCGGCTGCTCGATAAATTTGTACCAAACATAGGTAGCCGTTGCGCCGCTTTGCAACAGTGTGTGATAACGCGCTCGATCGCCAACTTCCCAATTTACAAAATCAGGATGGGATGTGTCTCG
>Ga0222717_10001286_pt1 | contig 20675 bp, 9 predicted proteins | sample C33_18DmetaG_FD_165053 | JGI IMG/M metagenome (GOLD analysis project Ga0222717, IMG submission 165053) | Estuarine water microbial communities from San Francisco Bay, California, United States - C33_18D | ecosystem: Environmental > Aquatic > Marine > Unclassified | place: USA: California...
TCATCTCTTAGTGGGGATGATTTTGAAAAAGCTTCAGAAGGAGCCGCGAGAGCTTTAAAAGATATAAAAGATGTAAACTTACGAAAAACCTTTGCAGAAGCAGGTACTGATATTGAAAAAATGACTGCCGCTTTGAAAAATTATGAAGATGTTAGGGTGGCGGGTAGTCAGAGGGCACAGCAAAATATTTTCACTTCAACTGCTGCGGAATTAAATACAACCCCTTTCACTCAAAGCTTTAGGAGTGTTGACAAACAATTAGAAGAAAGAGCAAAAAAATTAGAGGAAATATTAGGTTTACAAGTAGAAGAGAGCATAGACGCCACAGGTCGCCGTATATCAGTTGGTCGCGGCGGCGGGGGTGCTCGTGTGAATGAAAAAATTCTGAAAGTATCAGAAAAATCTAGAGACATTATATTGCAAGAATATGATAGACTTTTTAAAGATATTTCTGGTTTAGATACGGCAACAAGGGGTATATTAGGTAGTTTATCTGAAGATACTTTAGCGAAGAGATTAGAAGAGCAAACTGGAAAAAGTTTTACAGAGGTAACTTCTATTGTAGAGACTATTAATAATCTTAGGGGAACGATTATAGGTGATTATATATTCGGCAACGTTGAAAGCCTTTTAGAAGATTCTGTGTCAAAAGATTTTTCTGTGGATATAGACAAAATATTGGCTGACACAAGAGGCGCTGCGACTAAAACTTTTAATAATATATTTCAAAAAATAAACAATGATTTTGATGATTTATCTAATGAAACGTTAAGAGCAATCCAGTCAACTAGTTCTACTCAAAAACTAAAAAATACTATATTAGATTTTACGACTTCGTTCAATGAATCTATTTCTTCTTTTGTATCAAATAATTTACCAGATTTAGAAAAGTATCAGTATGCCAGATCTGTGGCTAAGCAAAAAGCAGATAATCAGTTAGCTAAATTAGCTCAAAGCTCCGATGATTTTGAAGAAAATCAAACAAATGAAAGAAGGAAAGCTCTAGAAAAAAATGCAGTAGATATATCAGCTTCTTTTGAAAAAAACTTATTTCAATCTCAAGCTGTTGGCGAACTTTTTAGAGACACAATATTGCCTAGATTAAAAGAAGGCGATTATGATATTAATATAGATCAAATACAAAAACAAGCTCAAAAAGACCTTATCCTTGATTTCAATAAAGAATATTATTCTGGAATACCAAGTCCGTTTCCACAAACAGGAATGTTTGCTAATAATAGAGTTGGAGAAAATCCAGACATTGGTTATACAGAAGATGATTATGGGGGTGTTACTAGAAGTCAAGGCCTCCGACAGGCAGAAGTAGAAAAATTAAGAATACAAAAACAATTACAAGATTTAAAAGCAATAGAAGAAGGAAGCGGTGCAGGAACTGACCTATCACAAGAAGAAGCGAAAAAACAAGCTGCTAGATTAACTAAGAAATTAGTAGATTTAGATAGAATAACAAGTGTACTATCTTTAACGCAAAAAGAAGTAACAAAAAACGAGATAGAGTCTTTAGTAAAAAATAAAAAAGCTGCGCAAGCTTTATTTGACCAACAAGCAAAAGACGCTAAAAAATTATTCGAACTGAATAAAGTATTTACTAAGCAAAGAATAGAAGCGGAACAAGCTCTAGCTTCTAAAAGAGCAGAAATAGATGAAAAGAATTTAGCTAGAACTAGAGCCGCTGAAATAGCTTCTACTAGACTAGGTTTTGCTAGTAATATTGATCAAGCTAGAGGCAGGGGGCAAATAGCTTTAGCAGAAAACGCTTTAAATGACCCAAGAGCTAATTTCGGTTTAGGTTTAAAAGAGATAACAGAAAGGAGAATTAAAGCGGAGCAAGAAATATTAGAAAAAAGAAGGTCTCTTGAAGACGCTCAATTAGATATTGAGATGAAACAATCTTTATTATCATTAAACGCTGAAATACAAAATACAAATGCTTTACATGAATTAAGTCGATCTGTATTGCAGTTAGTAGGCGTTAATTTAAGAAACGATAGGGATGTACTAAGTATAAGAGAAGGAAATTCTGGGATGGACGATGAAGCTATAAGGGAAACTTATGGTGATGAAGCTGCTAATAAATATTTTACATCAAGAAGTATAGATAGCAGTCTTTCTGGAGATGAAATTCGTTCTTCAGCTTTAGAAAAAGAATTAGCGATTCAAAAAGAGTCTGGACAAATAGATGAAAAAGCTCTACGGGTAGCGGCTAAAAAAGATGGTTTCAGTGCTTCCCAATTAATGATGCTAGAAGAAGAGTTTAAAAACAGAAAAGGTATTTTAGAAATAGAAAGACAGATTGAAAATATACTAAGAAACAGAAAAAATGATGCATCTAGAGAAGGCGTAGATTTAGCTGGTAATTTTAAAGCTGGTGTTGGTGCTATGAGTTCTGAAGCTGACACTATACTTAATAATTTAGCAAGAAATGCTCCTTCTAGATTTGCTGATGGGATGGCAAATGCTTTAAATGAAGTAGCTAACGGAACTAAAGATATAGGAGATGCTTTTTCTGATATGGCAATTGATTTTGGCAGAATGCTTCAGCAAGAAGTTTTCAGGGCTTTAGCTCAAAAAGCTGTAGGTAATTTATTAAGCGGTTTTACTACTGGTCAAACTGGTGGTTCAATGAGTCAGGGAGCGATAAAAGCTCAAAATGGAATGTATATTTCAGGCGGTAGAACAGGTGACCGTAATTTAGCTTTATTAGAGGACGGTGAATACGTTTTAAATAGAAATGCTGTTAGAGGAATGGGTGGGCGTAAAGCTTTAGATAAATTAAATTTCGGAATGGCTCCTAGATTTCAAAGTGGCGGGTATAATATGTACGCTGACCAAGCTTTGAAAAACGGCGAATACGATTTCACTGGGGATTTAACGTTTAATGGTTCAAATGCTGGAGATGTAAATCCTGATTTATACAGCGCTTACGCTTTCGAAAATAGCCCTTATTTCCAAAGACAAAAAGAAATAGCTAATGAAAAGCTTCAGAGAAGAATTCAAAAGAGATTTGAAAAAAAGACAAAAAGAGCGCAATTAGCTGGAGCTATAGTAAGTATGATTGGCAGCATTGCTGCAGCAAGCGCTGAAAGCTCAATAAGTAAAACTACTAACATTGGAGCTCTTGCTAAATCTGCGGGAAGCAGTCTTAAATCTACGACTGAGGCAGGTCAAGCCGCTTTAAACGATGCCCGTCAAAGAGGTAATTTCGCTTTGGGTAGCTATATACGAAGAAATTCTAGTTCTCTTACATTAAATGGCCAAACTATAGATAAATTAGGCGCAGATCAAATGGTTTCTGATTTACGTTCGAATGTTTTTGATTATGATTCAGCTGTGAATGTTGAAAACATGATCTCATCAGATAAATTTCAAAGAAAAATGGCTGACCCTTTTGGTGGTGGGATGTTTAATAGGGATAGGGTAAAAATATCTTCTGTTTTTAATAATGCAGGATTTACGGCTGAAGCTTCTAATAAACCGGGGTTATTGATGAATATGTTTTCAGGGGCTAGAGGGTTTTTAAGTAAAGGTAAAAGGCAGGAAGGAGGCTTGATTAATTATAATTCAGGAGGTTTCGTTCCTCACGGTTCAAGGTTAAGCGATACAATTCCAGCTATGTTGACGGGTGGTGAATATGTAATGAATAATAAAGCTGTTGCAAAATATGGATTAGGGACGATGAATGCTATGAATGCTGGGGGTCTTTCTACTTCTAGTACTACTAATAATTCTACTAACAATAATGCTACTAGTATTTCTGTAAGTGTTGATAGGTCTGGTAAATCTGAATACGGCGCTCAAACTACTAGTTATAATAAAGATGATATTGTTATATCTAAAGAGATGGCACAGCAGATAAATGCTCTTGTTTTAAAAAGGGTAGTGGATGAAAAAAGATACGGTGGAGAATTGTATAAAGACCCATTAAGAACATAAATGAAAAACGCAATAACAAATTACGAAAACACTTTTTACTTTAATGGTACTGCTTTATCTGGAGTCGTAGCTGTAGATGGTTCTTATAGTGTAGATTATTCGCCGCTTAATTCTTTAGGTAAAGGGTTTTTAAAGCAAGTCATGTCTGCTCCTCCTTCTGCTAATATGTCTGTTACTCGTTATTTAACTAATGCAGATCCAATATTAAACTTTACAGGAACTAATAAGTTTGTTGCTGAACGTTTTAATGCTGGTTTGTTTTATAAAAATAAATATTTTGCTTTTCGGGAAGGTTTTTTAAGTTCTTTAGGCGTTTCTTGTTCTGTTGGTGAGATTCCTCAGATACAAAGCTCTTTTGATGTATACGGTGATATAGGTCCTAATTTTAACCCTTCTGGCGATAAGTATGCTGGCGCTGTGTTTGTTCCTCAAGTTAAAGATATTTTACTAACTACTAGGGGGTCAACTACTAATAGAATAAATAATTTTAGTATTGATTACGCTTTAAGCAAGCAAGTCATTTATGGAATATCTTCTTCTGGAGACGAATTACCTTTTGAGGTTCATAATGTAGTCCCTATAGAGGTTACAGCCAGTTTTGGTATGGAAATAGATGATTACGAAACGAAACGTGCTTTTAGTGATTTGACTTCTAATGCCTCAACAAATTTTTCTATTAGCGTAAATGGAGCTGTTTTATCTGATATAAGTTTAGATTCGGCAGATGGTGAGACTTTAGTTGATGCTGGTAGTTCTGGTGAAGCTGGTGGCGATTTCAAATCTTACGATAAAGGGGATTCGGCTTCTATATTTAATTTTACGGCTTCTGATGCTATTATAGTATCAGAGCAAGTTAGTTCTACTTCAGATGAAGTAATGAGTGTAAACTTATCATATAAAACATATTTAAACTAAAATGGCAAAATTTACAGATTTAACACCTATAGCTGGTTCGAGCATGACTACTAGTCATGTTTTTGCTGTTTCCACAAGTGCAGACACATTTCAATTAAGCTTAGACGCTTTAGAACAGTCTTTTACTGGTTTAACAGCAAAAGGCACTAGCGGTATATCTTTTATAGGTAATACGGTTCCTAGCGGCATTACAGTAGCTGACAATGGCTTTGTGGGAATTAATGACACTAATCCAAATTTCGTTTTAGATGTAGGAGATTATGGGGCCGTTACTCATCCAGAATTTAGGATGACAGCTTCATCTTCTTCTAGGTCTGTCAAAACTACGATTGCCGATTCTGGTGTTTACTGGCAATCAATAAAAAAAGCTTCAGATACAGATTATTACATACAAGTTTCAGAAGATGGTTCTAATTACACTGGAGCATTGAATATAGATAAAGACGGTAATATAGGAATTTTTGATGGTGGTGATGATTTAACGAATAAGTTTTACGTTTCAGGTGGAGATGTTAAATTTCAAAGTGGGGTTTCTGGCATGGTTTTTGATCCGGGTGATGCAGAAATAAAAACTTCAGTAGCTGGTGATATTTTATGTTTAAATAGAAGTAATTCTGATGATATTGTTTTAGGCAACGGTTCTTTATATGTCTCTAATAATTCTTCTAATTCAAAAGTGGGAGTTAACACGGATTCTCCTAGTTATTCCTTAGAAGTTGAAGGTATAAACACTATTTTTAGTATAACAAATCCTTCTACCTCACGCAGTAGAATGAAAATAGCTAATAATTCGTCCACTAGTTATATAAGCGTTGAATCAACAAAATTGCTTATAGGGCCAAATCCTACTTTAAGTAGTAATAATTTAGTTTACGATTTGTCTTCTAAAAAATTAGGTGTAGGGTCTATTTCTCCAGATAACAAGCTTCATGTTTACAGCATTACTGATGATAGAGTTTCAAAATTTGAAGGTAAAAGTTCGAGCTCTTCTGAAGTTTTTCAAGTAAATAATTTTAACAATGATGAAGTTTCTTATACTGGCCCTCGCCATACAGTATACACATTTGGTAGGTCGGTAGGCACTGGGCCTAGTTTCACGAATAATCAATCTAAATGGGGCATAGGGTTGTTCGATGATGGGATTGGGGTTGATTATGATGATGTTTTTGTTTTTAGAGTAGATGCGGACACCTCTTCAAATTCGTCTATAAAAGCTGAATTAGACCGTGACGGAAATTTTAATATTCAGGGTTCTTATACAACTAGCAATTCTTATTCAAAAGGTAAATTTGTACAAAATTATCATTCACGATGTATTTCTAGCGATATATATATAAACCCTTTTAGTGAAAGCTCTGCTACTACTGCTAATGTGAGTAGCAGTACAGAAAATCCTTTCACTATAGCTCCTTTTGCTGGGGAAATTAAAAAAATAAAAATTATAACAGCAGATGTTTCTTTAACTCACTTTACTAATGGTGCAAGATTTGAAATTTCAATTGTAAACCCTTCTTCTGGTGGTGAAAATGAACAGCTCACTTCTTTTACTTCTGCAGCCTCTTCTGCTCCAACTTCGCTGCCTTCAAATGGTGTTGTTGCTCAGTTTGGATTGCAAGGGGTTAGCTCTGCTGGAACTGTGTATAGTTTTGAAAGCTTTTCTGGTAGTGCAACTTTTACTGAGGGGCAATTAGTTCAGTATAGAATTTGTCAAGCAAATGGTTCAGCAACGGATATCAATAGCACAATAATGTCAACAGTTTCCTTTACCGTAGATTAAATGTCTAAATTTTTAAACTATAGAGGCGTAGATTTTCAATTGGAAAATGAAGATTTCTATGCTACAAATGTAAGTCTTAGTGCTCAAGCTTCAGTTGATCCTGTTATCTTGAGTGATGGATCTTTATTGAGTTACGCTCCTTCCTCTGCTGTTGTAGGAAGTTTGAGTTGTGATTTTTATTTAACAACTGCTTTGCCTTCTTATTTAAATATAACAGGTACTCATGACACCCCTATTAAAGCTAAATTTGCTAATGTAGAGATAGCTGAAGTTTATCCTAAAAATATTTCTTTTAGTGTAGAGCCTTTTCAACCTGTATTGATTTCAGCAGAGTTTGATTGGTATGGTGATGTTAAAGTTGAAAATTTTGAAGAACAAGATATAAATCAAGTAAAGCAAAAGCAAGTGCCTAATTATATAGCTCATTCTTATAAAAGTCATTTAAGTTCACGAAATATATTTAATTCAGATTCCAGTGGGTCAACTGGGCCTAGTGGTCCTCAAGGTAGTATTGTTTCTTTTTCATATCGTTCAAGTTGTGATAGACCTACATTTTTTAATGTAGATGAAGTTGTTCCTTTTAGAGTAGGTAAACTAAATAAACAGTGTGAAGTAGATTTAAGTGCAAACAATTTAGGAAAATTAATATCTGTCAATGGTAAGAATGCTTCTAGTGTTATATATTTAAAAGATTTTTACGGAACGTCTTTATCTTCTTTTTCAATAGACGGAGTATTATCTAATCAAAATTACAATATTTCTGAGGGTCAGTATTTGCTGACAGAGGCTTCAATTAGACAAACAATTACAGAAACAAAAACGTTGATCTAAAATGAGTTATTTATTATCAGGTTTAAATATAAAAAATATTTCGGAGTATAATTCTTCCGATGCATATAATAAATATGATGTTATCGATTTTCAGTTGCACAGTCAAAAATCTGCTTATCCGAATTATACAGGTTTTGGTGAAACAGGTTTATTATTTTGGTTCAACAATGAATACTTAAATAGTTTTAATTTAGATTTAGATAATTATATTACTGGATGGCTTAATAAAGAAACTTCTGATATATCTTCAGATGGCGTGTATGCAAATTTATTACAGCTTTCTGAAGATAAATCTTTAAGGCCTTTTGTTTATTTTGACGATAATTATATTGAGTTGTTTGGAGACCAGTTTTTAAGTGGTTCTGGTTTTGATTGCCAAGAAAGAACTACTTTTGTATGTTTTGATGCTTCTGCAATTACAGATACTAATCCTGAACAAAACATATTTAGGTTTGACAGGGAAGATGGTTGGGCAGAATCAAATTTTATTGCTACTGGACCTTCTGGTTTTTTAAAGATAAAAGGGTCTAATGCTCAAGGTCAAGCTAAAATTATGGTAGACGAGCAAGAGTTTGACGCGTCTTCTCCTATATATAACGCTTTAAATATAATAACTTTAGTTCAATCATCCGGTAACCCTTCTACAGGCCCATCTATAACCGTAAGGCAAAACGGTCACCAATTAGGAGCTTACGAACATTATTATTCTGGATGGACTTCTGGTTTTCTTAAGTTGGGGGACACGAACAATCCTAATGGTGTTAAATATTATGATATTTTTTCTTTTAGTGGTGTTTTAAATGAAAGCGAAATCAAATCATACGAAAAATATTTATATGAATCTTATTTTGACGGTAATGATTTTTATTTTGCGAAGGAAGATGTTCCTGCTGGTTTTTCTAAATCTCCTTTAAGTTATAGTGGTAATGATTACTGGACTCAAGACATAGATGATTTATTTAAATTAAGTTATGGGTCTTCAGTTAATTTTTCGGCTAAGCTTTCTAGATCAGATTTTGGTGACGGTTATCAGTCTAATGTATCTAGGAATATAAACAGTCTAAATAGTGTTTTTGATTTAAAATATGATGGACTTACTGATGTTCAGGCTAAATGTTTGATAGCTTTTTTCGAAACGACTCCTGAAGCTGGCATAAAAAATGAAACCGAAGGTTTTGCTGGTGTTAATATTGATTTGTTTCAACCTTATAAAAAAGATGCAGAACTTTATTTTTTAGATATTAATCATTCAACCTCTTATAACGATATAAATGCTATATCTATAAAAGCGGAATCATTATATGATAGTAATTTAGATTACAAGGGGATGTCTATTAAATTAGATGAAAAAAATATAAGAACATACACTGACTCTTTAGCTGGTTTTGAATATGATGATGTTGTTTATTTGGAGTCGAATTTCTATTCTGAGAGGGGGTATTATTATTATACGGGGCAAAAAACAAAAACTTCAGTACCTGAAGAAAACTCGCCATTAGGAGCTCAGTCTCATTTTACAAAAGAGTTTTATTTTAAATCAGATATAGATTATGATATTACCGATCAAATAAATTTAGTTACTATTGATTACGAAGGTTCAACAAAACAATATCTTAAAGATGGTATAAATTACAATAATTTAGAGTTTAATTTATCTTTTTCAAGCAGATCAAATAAAGAAACTACAGCTCTATTAAAATTCTTAGATGATAAAGCTGGTTTTAAAATATTTAGATATTCTTTACCTCAACCTTATAATAAAGAGATAGATGTTTATTGCCCTGAATGGAGCCATACTTACAATTTCTACAACAACAATGATATTCAGGTTAAATTTGTGCAGTTTAGAGCTAAATCTTTAGAATTGACCAACTTTGACACACGAATAGATTTCGTAAGTATATAATTATGACTACTGAATATAATAATGGAGTTTACTTAGGTCGCATCCCAACAGGTTTTGCGGGTTATACCGGGGTTTCTATATTTAATAGATCTGATAAATCTGTGACTTATGTTGCTGAAATGTCTGAAACAGATTTGAAAAAAGGAAGCAATAATGATCCTTTACCAGAAGCAGACGCTGCAAATGGAAATCTTTATAATACTCTTTTTGTTTCTAGCGACTTAAATGATGTTAATACTGAGTTGAATGAAACGGTTCTAACTTTAGGTGCTGGTGAATCTGGTAATATTTATATAGGTCACAAACCTTTTAATACTTTTTCGAGTGCTGCTGTGGAGAGTACTGGTATAGAAACTTCTACTTTAAATATTCTTTCAGAATCTTCAGCAGGAGATCTTGATGCATCGATTAACATAGAAATAACTGGCCAGAGAATTACAAGCCCTCTTATACCAGATAAACCCGGAAGATTTTTTGCTATAGAATCTTATGACGAAACCGATAAATATGCATTAAATTTTAATTGGAAACTTCTAAGTGGGCAAGCTTTCGTTACTGGTTTTAAACTAGACTTATGTAGCGATTCTAGTTTTAATACTCCCGTTAAAGATTCGCCTTATCAAATTCCTATCGTGAAAAATTCAGAATTTTCTGAGCCAGATTATTTGAGTTATTATAACTATGATACTATAGATTTTTCATATAAAATAGATAAATTACCAACTATTGGTTCTTTATATTCTAGAATTGTTGCTGTAAATGGTTTGGATGGAAACAGTGATCATACTTTTTGTACAGGTTTTAAATCAGACAGTGTAATAGCTATAGATGATGTAACTTACAGTGGTTTTCATCCTTCTCCGGGGGATGATTTAGGTTTTAGTCCAGAGTCTTTATTAATAGATCATCTTGTTGACGGCAATGAAGTGGATTTAATGGAACTTTTATATGAAAAAAATGGTGAGTCTTATGATTTTACATATTACACGGGTGCTGTTATAAATTTTCATCGTTCTCAAGGAAACGAAGAAATCATTTCCAAGAACAAAGATGTAGCTGCTTTGAGGCTTAAAAAGCCAGACAGGCCTTTATCTTATAGTGTTGATAGCAATAATAAGTTTAATTTAGTTTTAAATTTTAAGAAAATTTTTGTTGCTGGTTATAATGGTAGAGGGGCTGATGGAAATGTTGCTGGTGAAAATGGTAGTGCAATTTTTGATTTTGACAATTTAAATGATGGTAATAAGGTTTTTGATTATTATATAAACAAAGATAAAGATAGTGTTTTTTATGCAGGTTTGGGGGGAGAGCAATCTTTCAAAATTGACACCAACCCAGCTACAAATGTAACAGAAGGACGCCGTTTAGGCCATAACAATTTATCTGATCTTGATTCAGTTGATAGAAAAGAACTAGTTAATCCAGAAAAAGAAATTCAAGCTGCAGGATTAGATGGTAAGTTGATTAAAGAATCTACTTCGTCGTTTCCTAATTTGTATTTAGGATTTTCACAAAAAGACGCGAGCAGTTCTATTCCTAATTCTAAGCTTTTGTTTAGATTCCAAACAGAAAACATGGAAGGTACTGCTGGTGATGCAGTGACTAGTTGGTATTCTCCTAATAATAACTTAATTTTTAAAAACACTGATGGCGACAATACTTCATTAACTGTAAGAGAAGCTTACGGTAGAAAGTTTTATGAACTAACTGGTGGCAACAATCAAGGTAAAGCTATTACAGCTACTAAAAATGATTCAGAAGGAACTGGGCCTTCCTTTGCAGGCGGTAACAACCGAAAAGATCTTAGGCCAAATTACACAATACTAGTTTTTGCTTTAGCTAGAAAAAATTTAATAAATAATAACTATGATGAAACAATAACTGATATGCTTTCTAAATGCGGGGCGATTCATAAGTTTGTTGGTAAAACTAGATGGGGGTGGCAAGGTGATGATAGTAGCTCTGCACGAGATATTTCTGAAATATTTTGGGGTACGCCAACTCCTCCTTTTGATCCTGATAAACCAGTATACAATTTTTATAGAAAAGATAATGTTACTAGAAGCTCTTTTGCAGGATCTTGTCTAAATGCTGTTTATTTTGTGAAGCAAGGTGCTTTTTTGCAAAGAGGGGTTGACGGGAATGATAATATAAGAGTATCTGAAAGACAGTATTATTACTTATCTAACCAGCAGCAAACTGACGACCCAGACAAATGGAAAACTACTCGGGTTAAGACTGGTAGAGAAGTGGCTGACTATCAAGATTATAAAAATTTGAATTTAGCTAAAACGTCAGATTTTCCACCAGCTAATAATTCTAAGTTTATTTTGAATAATAGTACTGAAGAACTTGAAGAACTTGAAGCTTTTGAGTTGTTTTTCGTTAAAATGCATTATACTTTGAGTAGTTCTCGTTCTGATGTAGATCTTGTAAATCATAGATCTTCTGATTTTGTAGCTGCTACAAATGAAACTTTTATAAACGGTAAAAAAGTTTTTAATCAAACGATTCAACATCATCTAGGGCTTGGTGACGCTACCAATTTTGCTCAAGAGATGTTGATACAGCTTAATAATAATGATAGCGATCCTGATGCTAATACGCGAACTAGGCTGTATCTTTTTGATTATCTTTATGGGGCAGCTGAAACCATTGATGAGAGGGATAGTGACTCTGAATCTATTATGCAATATTTATCAAGTTATTATGCTCCATTAATTGTTAAATCTTCGAGCGCAAAATTAATAGCAAGGAATAGTGGTAGTAGTGGTAGTGGTGGTAGTAGTGGTGAAGCTGGCAACGATCAGCTCGCTTTTGATTTACCTTTAAGCCATAATTATTTAAATTTATATTCAAGTTAAAATGTCAAATTTATTTTTATTAACAAACAGTGAAGTTATCGACTTATTTGAAATAAAGTTGAATGATTTTGAGGGCTATCTTTATTTTCATGGGTCAAAAAACTTTGAGAAAGATTTAGTTTTTCAAGGTAGAACGTATTTATATATACCTTGTGAAATGTCAAACCTTCAATATGGTTCAGATGGTAAACAAAATAGACCAGTTATTAAGATATCTAACGTTAATAATTTTATAAGTAATTTAATAAAAGATAGAGGCAATTTATTAGGTAAAGAATTTAATAGAAAAAAAATGTTAGCTAAGGATTTAGATGCTATTAATTTTGGTGGAGCGTTTAAAAATCCTTTAGGTGTTTCTGGTTTTAAAGATTTCATCTCAAATGATAAATTTATAGTAAATAAAAAAAATTCAGAAAACAAAGAAAGAGTAGAGTTTGAATTATCTAATATATTAGATATAGATGGGTTGACTTGTCCTTCTAGAAAAGTGTTTAATAATTCTTGCCAGTGGCAATATAGAGGGCATGGGTGTAATTATGGTAAAATTGCAAACTATTCTGGTCCTAATGTTAAAATAACTGAATCTGCAAAATCGAGTTTAGAAGGAGTTTTGAAACATTATGATGAAGCAGGTGATAGCATTAGAAGTTATTTAGGTGTTTGGTTAGATTATTCAGGTGTGACCGTTTCGGAAAACACAACAAAATACTTTCGACAAGTTCCAACAGATTATACTTATTGGAATCTTATCTATCCAGAAATATATTTTAAGACGGCGCTTAATAATTCTTGGGTAAATAAAGCGGGCATTTTAAATACTTCTCCTGCTGAAGGTGTGCAAGGTCAACTTAATGAGAATATGGCTTGGAGTGGTGATGAAGGCCCAATTGTCTTTCCAAATTCAGGAAGATTGGGAGACAATTATGGCATACTCCCGAAGGGATCAGGAGATACTTTTAACCAGCAGTATCCTTCCTATATTGATTTAAAATTAAATTATGATTATAACAATAAAGATTTGACTATTTTTTATATATTTGAACCAGTTAGCACTTTTATGCCCCAGCGCGGTGAGTTGAAGGCAGCGTTAACCACAGAAGATTTAAAAACACGTATCGGCCTTACTGATGGGATAACTAAGAGAACAGTTTTCACAGGAGCACGTTTAGATTCTTTTCGGATTAAAGATACCAATAATCAAAGCCTTGGCCCTTACTTTTTTAGACCTGTGTCTACAAGAAAAGGCGGTGCTAGATTTCGACCTTATAATGATGTTATAGATTTTCCTAGACTTTATTCTTGTTCTATTCCGGCAGTTGATACTGGCGAAGATTTAATTAAATTTTATAAAAACGGTACATTTTTGTCATCAGTAGAACCAAATTACGGTGGGTCTGACTCAAGTCACGGAATAGAAAATTTAGGATTTTATACAAAATCTGATATAGTTATCTACGAAATTATAATATTTCAAAAACAATTAACTGCCAATCAAATAGGAAGCATTAATACTTATTTAGGCGCAAAGTATGGAATTTCTACTCCTTCTTCAGATATTTCTCAAGACTTATATAAAGCCAGTTCTTCTTTTTTCGCTCAAAGCGATGGTAATTTAGGTGTTCCTATGGCTGATGAAAATGATAAAACGTTTTTAAAACTTTTTGATGATAAATTTAAATATAATAGTTCTTATGGTTTCAAAGATTTGGTTTATAAAGGAGATTATAATAGTAAAACGGTTTATAAGAGAGGAGATTTTGTTAAAATTGATATTAATATAGATTTTGATTTCACTAAAGATTCATCAACTCAAAATTCAGAATTACCACATAGATTTTTTATATGTGTATCAGAGCAAGGGTCTAAAGGAATAAATCCTTTAGATAATAGTATTATATGGAAAGAAGATAAATGTTCTAAAAGTTTATCTGGTTGTTCTTTAAGGTTTGGGTCTGATGACGCAATTAGCAAAGCCATTCCTTTTGGGGGTTTTCCGGGCACAGTAGATTACGATTATGAATTACCTAGCTAAATTAAAGAGTAATAAATTTTTGTTTAATGGTTTAAAAAACAAATCTATAGAATCTAAGGAGGAAATTTGTGGTTTTGTGCTTGATGGGAAGTTTGTTCAAAAAAAAAATATGCATCCAGATCCTGTCAATCATTTTTTAATCTCTCCAAAAGAATGTATTTGGGGAGAAGATGTGATTGTTTTTCATAGTCATCCTAGTCATGTTGAAGAAAAAGGTTTTTCAGAATGGGATTTAGAAAATCAAAAATTTTTTTATATGGATATGCTTTTATATAGTGTAAATGAAGATGAATTTTACTTTAAGGAAAAATAATGGTTAATGTTACTTTAAAAGGCATTTTAGGAAAAAAACTTGGCACCGATTGGAGTTTGAGCGTTTCTTCTGTTTTTGAAATATTTGAAGCTGTAGAAGCTAATTCTTCTGCAGTGTCTAAAAATTTTTCTGATCTACAGAAATTTGTGACTCATTTTATGGTTTTTGTTGATGGAAAAGCTGTTCCTTATTATTTAATGAACAGTAAAATTCTAAAACAAAATAGTAAGGTAGAAATAGTCCCTCTTGTTCAGGGTTCTGCTGCTATTATACCGTTTATTATATCTATGGTTTTTTCAGTAATCGCCACGATTATAACAAAACAAATGAGCCCTAAATCACCAAAAGACGTTAAAACTAATTCAACGATTTTAGGGTCCATGCGAAACGTTACATCCAGAAATGTTGTAGTACCTATTGGCTATGGTAGGTTAAGGTTAGGCAGTGTATTAGTTTCTAACTATATTACCTCAGTGCCTAGTGTACTAGAGCAGATTCTTAATGGTGGCAGTGGCAGTCCTACTATGAACCTTTTTAATAAGTCGTATAGATTTAGTAGAGAAAATAATTATTAGAATTTAATTATGAGCGTAAAAGAAATTTCTATTAGCTTAATGCATAATGAATCAAATGATTCAAAGTTGGAAAGTAATGAATTTTTATCTTGCCAAGATTTAATTTGTGAGGGTCCTATAGCTGGTCTTGTTGACAGCCAAGGTAATATTCTAAAATATTTATCTGATGTTGAAGACTCAAGTATTGTTTTAGGAAAAGGAGTTTATTTAAATGATGTTCCTCTTATAGATTCTAAATTAAATAAGTTTAATTTTGTTTCTCAAGGTTTTTATCTTTCAAACGGAACAGATCAGAAATATATAGGAAGTCGTTTACTTGATTGGCCTTCCACAGTCTTTAATTATAGACAGCCATTGCTATTAAACGAAAAAAACTTTGCTGGTGATGTTTTGAATCTGAAATGGGTGCCTCATTCTCCCCCAATAGACTCTCTAGTTTTCCCTTTTTCTTATAGCCGTTCTTCAGGTCAAATCGTGAAAAAGAAAAGGTATGCATCACTTCTAGATCAGGGACTTTTTAACTATTTCGGAGGTCTAGCTATAAACGATGGTGATCCATGGGGGGCGGCGATAGAAGCCGTAGAAGAGGCTAAAAACTTTTGTAACCCTTTTGTTCATGAGATAAAAAATAAATTTACTGATGTGCTGACAGTTAATCTTTCGGTTGATCAGTTATATAATATTAGTAAAGATGGCAGCAACTTAGCTTCTGAAGTTACTTTTGTGGTAGAATTTTTTGAAGATGGTTCAAGTGATTCAACTTACGTTTTTATACCTGTGAAGGGCATATCTAAAAACCCTTATGTTTTTCCTATTAATTTGTATTTAGATATAAATACTTTTTTAGATAAAAAATATTATGTAAGAATTTATTCATTGACTCAAAAAATATCTGTTAATAATGCTAAAACAGTTACTAATATCAGTGTAGCGTCTATAGTTGAAAACGTAACTAAGATGGGCAGTTTTACTTACCCATATTCGGTTGTTGTCAATTCTCAGATTTCTTCAGCTCATTTTAAAGAGCAGCCTACTAGGACTTTTGATTTAAAATTATTAAAGATTAAAGTTCCTGATAATTATGATCCTGAATCCAACTCTTACTCTGGTAATTGGAGCGGGGTTTATAATAAATTTTTAAGATGGACTGATAATCCGGCTTGGATCTTTTACGATATTTGCACTAATGGCAGATACGGAGTAGGGAATGGTAAGGTTTTACTAGAAGATTTAAATAAATGGGAATTATATAAAATAGCTAAATATTGTGATGAATTAGTAGTTTCTACATCTCCAAGAGGCGCAAGTGAAGATTCTTTCACTTACAATCCTTCTGATACAACATGTATTTATTTAAGCAGAATATCTGAAGACGGGTCTGAAAACACTTTGGAGAGTTTAGTAAAAAAGTATCATCCGATTTTTACAACAAAAAAACAGTCTGACAATGACCTATTAGGGGCTGATGAGCCTCATAATTCAGTTATTTTTCTTTTTGATATTGATGATCAGGTTTCAAGTAATTGTAGGAAATTTGTTTTCTCTATTTTAGAAGGAAGCTTTAATGTTGATGGTAATTTTGAAGAAGTGTCTGATGGTGAGCAAGGTTCAGTTTTTAAATTTCATTTAATTCCTTATTTCGGACCCACATCAGCTTTTGAAAAAGAGCCAACAGGTGAAATGTTGGAAGGTTTTAGAGAAGCAATAGAATCCCCTAACCTTAAGAAAGCTGTTCAAGAAAAAAATTTACAGGGTGTATTGGATAATTCAAAGATAAATACAGAAAACGGGGCCATGGATTATATTTTGACATTTATTAAAGAAAATTGGCATAAGCGGTCTATAGACGATAAAAAGCATTTAGCGAATGAATATATCTACGCTCCGATTTTTTCTAACGAACAATCTTCTTTAAATTTAAGAGGAAAATGTTTACCTAGAACGCCCCGTTATAGAGACCCTTTAGAGCCTAGATTTACAGCGAATGTTTTTATTAATAACGAAACAGAATGCTTAAAGCTGTTAAATGATTTAGCTTCAATTTTTAGAGGTTTAACTTATTATAGGAATAATTTAATTACAGCTACAATAGACGTTGCAAAACCTGTTTCTTATATTTTTAATAACACTAGTGTAAAAGATGGGGTTTTTAATTATTCTACAGGTAGCTTGGATGGCAATTATAGTGTCGCGAAAGTTTTATATAAAGATAGGTATGGTAATTTCACAGATGAAGTTGAAATTGTGGAAGACAGTGAGTTAATTAGGGAATATGGCATCGTTTCAAAAGAAATACTTGGTTTTGGTGTAACTTCTAAAGATCAAGCTAGAAGGATGGGTTTATGGCTTTTAGCTACAAATAGATTCGAAAATGAAACTGTTTCCTTTTCGACTGATATGCAGGGAATACTTTTGAAGCCGGGAGACGTTATTCAAATAGAAGATTCTTTTAAAAGTGATTTCGCTTTGAATGGTAGAGTCTTGGATGTAAATAGATCAGAAAAATACATTGTTGTTGATAGGAAAATTAGTGTTGAGTTTGCGGGGAGTGAAATAAAGTTTTTGTATGATAGATCTTATAAATCTTTTGATGATATTTCTAGTTCAGATCAATTTATTGATCAAGAAAAGGATGATGTTGTTTCACTTTTTATAGATCATATCGATAACAGCACTAATAGAGTTTACTTTTCTCAACCTTTGAATGAAGACGGAAGTTTAAATGAGGAGGGTTTTTCTAGCTTTTATAAAATTTCCGTATCTTCTCCGTTTATTATTAATATTGATTCGAGTGCTGAAGACAATGTTGAAAATAAAAATTTATACAAAATAGTAAGCATAAGTGAGCAAGATGTAAATGAATATTCTATTTTTGCCATGAAACATGATAAGAATAAATATTCTAGCTTAGATGATAATGTTATAAGTGAAGAAAAAAACATTTCCAAAAAAACCATTTCTTATTCTTCTTCAGAAAATATAGTTGAACTTGATTTGTCTGGGATGGAAGATTCTTATTATAGTTTAAAGAGGCTTCAATTGCCTACCATTAATCAAATGAATTTCGATTACTCTTTTTGCGAGTATGAATCCTCGTTATCTGATAAGAACAATACTTATTATGCTTCTTTAACCTTATCTTTCGATTTAATTAAAAATTTTATTGAACTGCAGTCTGATCTTGGGAATAGTTACTATTCAGAAATCAATAAAATATTATCTGTTGGAGGAGGTTTTATTTGTAAGATTATTTCTGATAATCAATCAATTAAATTTAAAGTTCCTTTTTCTGAAACAGGAAAGAAAAATATCTTTTTGGGGGAAGCACCTAAGCGCGTAACTAAGTCTCAAGTCTTTGCTTTCCTATCTTTTGTAAAAATATATATATACGACATAGAAAATAAAATAATTGAAGTGTAATATAAAGTATGCCAGTTATTACAGGTCCAACAGGCCCTTCGGGTCCTAGCAGTTTTTTTGAGATAAATAGTTTAACTATAGATAATCTTGATTTTTATAGTGAAGTTGATTATATAGTAAGCCCGTCTGTTCATGGGTTAAGTTCTAACTCTAAGTTGATTTCAGCTTCTCTTCTTCAAGATAATGTTTCTTTTCAGCTGGATATATTTGACCCTTCTACTAGTAAGGTAATAACTGATTCTTTTGTAAAGTCTATTTACTTTTCTGGCATAAAAGTAGATTTATATGATTCGAATAGAAATTTTATAAGTAATATAGTTGATTACACTAAAGACACTAATATAAGTTTTACTAGCTCTTCTTTAAAAGATTCTATAGAAATTTATACAGGTTTTGATAGTATAAATAATTTTAGAACGTTTTTTTTAGATTTTACTACTTGTAGTATTTATGGTGATAAAGATACGTATAGCAGTTTATTAACATATCCACAAGTAGAAATAACAGGGTTAGAGGTATTAAATACAAATCCAATACAAATAGCCCCACTTCTTAACGATTATTCGTACGCCAAAAGCATTTCAACTTATTTAGTTGCAGATCCTAATGAATTACCTTCTGGAGATGCAAATCTTTATAATCCTGTTAGTGGGTATTCAAATCAGGATTTAGTTTATCAAAATAACAGGTCGAAAACTTTTTTTGAATTTAGTCCTCCTGCATCTGGGGCCGCTTATGTAGATTACACTAATCCTTTTAATTTTATATTTTTGCCGTATGATTATTTTAATACTGGTAGTTATTTTTCAAGCTCTGGGATTAAAACTTCTTTTTATGAAACAGAAGTAATATCTTCTTCAATAGACAATATAACAGGTTTCGTTTCTGCTTCTCAGAATAAATACGATAAGAATTTAGATCTTAAAGCTTTTGTTAAATGGGACGCTATTCAGCAGCAGGAAAACTTATCATTTGAAGCTCATGTTAGCGAAAAAGGTAGTAATCATATAAGTTATGTCTTTAATAGCCCTAATACTCAAGTAGAAGCTATTGAATATATAGCCTATGGCACAGGCAATAAAATAATTAATAATTCAGATAGATCTAATTATTATTCTGGAGTAGATTCTATTTTTAAAACTTATGGTCAGCAAGGTATTGAGTGGTCTGATCATACTTTATTTGTAGATAATTATAATTCTTTACCTGTCGGTTTCTATCCTACTGGGTCAAAATTAAGTAGCGTATCAGAAATTCGTATACCTGCTGGAGTATCAGATAGTCCAGAGTTATATTTCGTTTATGATTATGAACCTTCTACGAATTCTTTTTCTATCTTGCCAAGTGGGGGTCAATATGCTGGGGATGTTTACACAGGTACTTATACTGGAGCAAAATATACTGGAGTTTATTCTAATTCAGAAGACTATGGGCCTTCGGGTTACGATGGTATATCAGGTAAATCTCCTATTTATGTAGATTTTGAAAGCGGCACGTTATTAGCTAAAAGAATAACAGGGTTTACAGGTGAAATTGATTTTATATTATCTGAATTTGAGCCTAAGATTGAATTTAATGTAAAACCCAATAAAGATTACGAGATAAAAGTAAGAGCTTCTTATGAAGATGGAACTTCTTCTGATTTTTCAGAAACCTTGTTATTTACTTCAGGTCAAATATTAAATAATGTAGAAAGTATATTTTCTGGTAGCTATGTTTTAGCTGGTTCTGGTGTTAGTGGTTTTGTTCCTTACTTTAGTGGCGACGATTTACTTGAAAACTCTGTTATTTATCAAAATGCGTCTGGGAATTTAGGACTGAATAAAATAGAACCATCTGGCCAGTTGCACATAGGTGGGGATTTATATATTGATAACGTTATAGAAGATGAAAATACTAATAAATTTTTAGTTTGGGATTCTTCTACTCGTTTAGTTAGTTATTCAACAAGTGGTGGAGGTGGAGGTGGTGGTTCAGGTTCTTCTGGAACTTCTGGAACTAGCGGCTCTTCTGGAACTAGCGGCTCTTCTGGAACTAGCGGCTCTTCTGGAACTAGCGGCTCTTCTGGAACTAGCGGCTCTTCTGGAA